>Ga0268265_10000434_pt1 | contig 44270 bp, 84 predicted proteins | sample KBSSwiS52_FD_190355 | JGI IMG/M metagenome (GOLD analysis project Ga0268265, IMG submission 190355) | Switchgrass rhizosphere microbial communities from Kellogg Biological Station, Michigan, USA - KBS Switchgrass S5-2 (SPAdes) (version 2) | ecosystem: Host-associated > Plants > Roots >...
CGTAATCGTGGTCTTTTTCCTTCTTGAGAACGGCTGGAAACCAGGGGTTATCCTGCCATCCCACCCTGACGCAGATAGCCTCCGCGGGCTTTTCCTGGCGCATGAAGTGATCAACCGCATCCCGCTTGTTCCGGGGGTTCCAGGAGAACCAGATTTCCGAGCCGTCCTTACGAATTGTAGGCCTGAGGTATCGAAGCGAGGTTGCCGAGAAGCTCTGCGCCTCTTCCACCCACGCCCCGTCGAAACCCTCCAGGGACTTGATCGTGTCAGCGTTGTAGTGCTGCATGCCCTTGAAGATGATGAGGCTGCCGCTCCTGCCGCGGATCTCAGCGTCCAGAACTTCAAACTCATCCGTAAGTCCGAACTTGGATATCTTGTCCATGAGGAGCTGACGGACGGATTCCCGGAGGCTGTTCTGCACCTCACGAATGCAGGCCCAGCGGATGGGCTTGAGATAAGCTCTTTTGACGAGCTGCTCTGCGAAGAAGTGGGACTTTGCACCCCCTCGCCCACCGTAAGCCCCCTTATACCTGGCCGGTGCCAGCAGAGGCTTCAGAGCCCTCGGAACTTGGATGTCCAGGATCGACAATCGTTTCCCTTACTTCGGTGATGGTGCGCAGGGGGTTCTCTTTGTCGCCCTGGATCTGAAGGGGGAGGACCTTGCCAGCCAGCGCCAGGAACGCGTTCGGGTTCTCCTTGGCCTGCTTGGTGAGATAAGCCTGCCCTCCAGCGTCATCGAGCGCACCGAGGATCATGTCCTTCAGCGTCTTCGTCAGCTTGTTCGGGGTGCCCTTCTTCCTGCCCCCCTGCTTCACACCCTTAGGTGAACCTTTGCCAGCCATTGCTTTCATTCCCTACTATAGCGATAGGGTAACAGGTGTGTGGCTTTCATGCAACATGTCACCCGAAGTACCTGGTTGTCGGCGGTGCCCCGTTGCGGTTGTGGGGCCTAGGTCTGCCGTTGGGCTTCATCGGGAGGCCTAGCCGGCGCTTCGCTGCGGAGACGTAAGCCCGGTCAACGTCGAACCTCCTGGCTATGTCGATCTCTCGGAAGCCGAAGCGGAGGAGTGCTGCAACGATGCGATCGGCGGGGAGGGTCATCGCTCTCCCCTTCGGATCAAAACACCCTCGATCCATCTCCAGAATGCTTTGATTAGTTTGGATACTTGATGCCAGAACATTGTTCGTTGTGAAACTTTTTGGGGGTTACGAGGCCTTGGCGAAGTACTCTTCGAGCTTCCGCTGTTCCTCGATGCCGAATAGCTCGGTGTGCCGATCGAAGTGGCACCGGTGGCAGAGCCAAACCACCTCCAAGGGTTTCGAATAGTCTTCGTGGTGCATTTCCACCTTGGTCTCTCCGCACCTCTCGCACGGCTGCGGGACGAGTATTCCCTTGCGCCTAGCCGCGGTCGCTGCTGCCCGGCTCGCATCACGGAGTCTGTCCTCATCCGTCAGCACGCGCTTGCGCCGCCACTCCCGGGCATAGGCATTCGCACAGTCCCGGCACCACCGGCCCCAGGCCCGCGTCGAGCTGACAGGCGCCGCCTTACACTTCCCGCAAAGCTTGGCCGGCTTCTCACTCATGGTCTGGTCTCCTGTCCTGGGGTGGGCAATCGTCAGCCTTGGCCCACGCAAAGCCAAACAGGGTCCAGGCCAGCGCTGCTAAGCCGGTTGCTCGCTCAAGGTCTTGATCATCCGGAGAACCTGGAGCATTTCGCCGACCGTCATTACGTCCCCGACATCGCGCGTTGGAAAGGCGATGTTCAGTTTGGAAATGAGCAGGTCGAGGATCGCTGCATCTTGCGGCGACAAAAGCATCCGCACAGTCCGCGTCTCGCTACGGCTCAGATCCACAATGCTGCCGACAACCGTGCTGTCCATCCTCTCCTCCGTTAGCTAGGCTACGCCACACCCATATGGCCACGGCGCATAGCATCCACCGTCGTCATTCCAGCGATCGATCTCATCGCATAGATCGTTGTGATCCTGGACTGCCCCAATCAGTGCAGCCGCAAACTCGAATGGTGAACTAAAACCAAACATACCAAACTCAATCATCCTCTCCTCCATAGCTCTGCCCCTTTCCGACTACCGGATTAGGCTGCAATCCCGATCTTGTCGCACTGCTCCCGGGTGACGCGCCCTGAGGCCAGAAGCTTGCGAACGTCAGCGGCTGGGTAGTTGTTCGCGATGTTGATCATGCCCTTGTCGATCGCCCAGGCGAGCGTTGCGAGGCGGTTCTGTTCTTTCTGCTCTGGATCTAGCGGCTCTGGTCCGGGCGGCGGCACAGCGCCTTCATCGCCCCAGCATTCGCCGTTGAGCCATGTGCCGGCATTCTTCGTGAAGTCCGGGGAGCGTTTCGGGTCGTCGCGGTAGCGTTCGGCTCCAGCCAAGAGCGTTTCGAGCGGGATGCCTCGCTTTCGAGCCTTCGCGAACTCTTTCCGAGCGTGGCCCTTGTCGTCTTTCTTCGGGTAAACCTTCCACCAATCTTCGAAACCGTCAAAAAGCGCCGGAGGCGCGGCTCTTTCTTTCTTCTCCTCTTTCTCTTCTCTCCTCTCCTCTCCATCAGCAGGCGTTTTCACCCCCTCCTGGGGTAGGGCTGGGGTAGGACTACGGGAGTCAGAGGGCTTGAGCGCGACAAATTCCCCCCATGCTGGGTTAAACGGGTGGCCTTCGGAGGGGTTTTTCGGCCTCTGATACTTGCAGAACTTACGGCAAATACCGTAGGACTTCCCCTCATGCTCCACTTTACGGATGCGTTCTGCGCCAACCAACTCAGCTAACAGGGCTTCCATGTCCACGCTATCGACGGGGAAGAGTTTGATCTTGAGAGCAAGCGGTTTCCATTCAAACACGCCGCGGTCATCCGCTTCTGTCCATAGCCCGATCAGCAGCATGCGAGCGGCCATGCCGACCTGAAGAAACTCAGGGTCGGTGAAGAGACCGGGATGAACGGATCGGATTCTGCTCACGCCTTCCTCCAAGCCAGCATTGACCAGGCCCCGTGGTGACAGCGCAGAGTGATGACGGTCCAGCCGGCGAGGCGGTAGGCTTCGGCATCACGGTGGGCGATGTAAATGGCTTCAGTCATAGCCACCCCAGGGTCGGAGGCCCCTTGTGCTGATGGTCCCAAACGAACCAAGCAAACGCGATCATGCCGCCGGCGTCTTCCTTGGTCGCCGCCCTAGCTCTTTGCATATGAAGGCGCCTTGAGAAGACATGGACGCGGGCAATCGGGGTCTTCGTAAATATCCGGTCTCGGCGATCAATGCCTTCGAGCCAAGCAAGGCGCGCTAAAATCGCCACCTTGCGGGTTGTCAAATCTAGAGCCTTAATTACGAATTGCTCAGCCAGTTTGAACGGTGGGTTGGTCACAATATTTGGCGCCCTACCCTGCCACTCCATCAGAAAATCGATCGCCGGGACTCCGTAGCCGCGGTCTACGAGGTCCGAACTAACAACCGTGTGCCCGGCTTCGATCAGTGGCTTTGAAATAGCCCCATCGCCGCAGGCACATTCCCAAATCGGTCCGTCAAACATCTCAGCTCGCAATAGGCCGGCGGTCGCCTCCGGCGGAGATGGATACCAATCATCCTTCTCCCGGTTCTCCGCGTCCGGAATAATGCCGCGCACAAAGGCAACGGCGTTGCTCATGCCACCGTCCATGTGTTGGCGTTTAAGCCAGAACAGTCGTTCCGCCGCCTGCCCGCCTTCTTGATCGCCTTCAGCTTGTGAAGCTCAGAGACGCGTGGGCGGGTGTAGAGCACCGACCACCCGAAGTGCCCCGCAATCTCGTCTGCGGTCCTTGGGGCTGTGGTCCAGAGATAGGAGAGGATCTTGCCCCGGGCTGCTTCAGACGTGCCGGCGACCCTCTCAGCCGCTTCCTTGCTCGTCCCTTCGGCTTTGTAGCCGGGGCCACCGTCGCGGTAGCTCAGGAGGTCCATCTGCGTCATCTGCGCACCTTTTTGATGACTTCCGTGTCAATGCCGTAAGCCGCCTTGAGCAGCTTCCTCTTGAGCCGGCTGAGAGCCGTATCGTGGCCCTTCCAGTCGACCACCCTAAGCGCGCCTTGCTCCATAAAGCTGGCGTCCATCTCAACCGTGGTGAAGGGTTCTTCCTGGCCGGGCCATACGATCGGGAACCGCGGGTGAAGCTTTAGACCGGAGATTTCCCCAAGCTTTTGGCGGATCTCCAGCTCTCCAAACCCCCGCATCTCTAGCTTGGAGTCATATTCCCCTACCCGCTCGTTGCCGTATTTGGGTTTTGGAACAGCGCCGTACTTCTCGGCGATCTGCCGGAGCGTGGTCATGGCGTCACCAAATGTTTCCGTGAAACATTCACGAGACTTTACCTCGCGCACTGTCCTTCACCGCCTCCATCACGCCTGGAATGTCCTCCAGTATTTTAGAGGCTATGAATTGGGCTAACCCTGGCTTGTGAGCGATCCCGTATTCAGAGACTGCTTTCTCTATCTCTCGGGTGAGCTTGATGCGGGCGTCGGCTTCGGTCATTCCGCGGCCTTCAGAATGCGCTTCTGCCAGGGCAGCTCTACGATGAGCGAGCGCGTCATCGTGTCGGGCTTGGCATTGCAGGCCTCGGATTGGTGCGAGGTTTCCTTGCCCCAGTATGCGAGGTTGAAGCGCAGGCGCTGTGACGTGTTGCCCGAGGACTTGAGTTGATATCCGTCCTCAGCGGGCTTGATCCGCACATAGCCTTGCTCCGCGCCGTCTCCGATGGAAATTTCGAACTTCTCGCCCTTCTTCCACCGGAGCGACGTGATCAGAGTTTGGGAGAAGGAGAGTTCGAACAGGACGCGGCATTTCCCGTGGCTCTGCCGCGCCTGAAGGCTGGCGCAGACTGCATCGGTACGGCGCATCACGCGCGGCTTAAGCACTGTGTAGCCCATCAGACCCTCACATCTAAACGGCGGTAGAACCGGTACTGCTGTAGATCGACTACGTTCGGGGACTGGCGCGCCTTCTCTCGGTTGGCGGCGTTGCGGCAGGCCAAGGCGAGAACGATTCCGTTGCAGATGACGACGCCTAGGAGGCATAGGCCGATCATTTGCCCCTCCCGAGTGCGGCCAACACAGCCACGCCTTCATTGATCATCCTCGCCGCAGCGGCGGCCCTGTGATCACTCAGCTTCACGACAAGAAACGTCGTGCCTGCGAAAACCTCATTGGCGAACGTCGCATCGAAGAAATCGATCAGCGCCATCAGCGTGTCGCCTCGCGGCATCGTTAGACCGCTCATAGCGTTCTCTATGGTGCGCTCAGTGAGACCAGTCGCGTTCGCTACAACCTTGACGCTGACTGGCTTCCCAATTCCGATGCGGCGCCTAAGCGCGCTGTGAAGACGTTCCCGTATTTCGTGGGTGCTCTTGGCCAATTGAGGCAAGGGACTCTCCGCTCCATGTTGATGGGGCGAAGACGGGGTGCTTTCATGGACGAGCGTACAAATCGGACCATCAAGATCGGACAGATAGCTTGGCGTGTCCTGGCAGGGACTAGCCGAGCGATGAAGAGCGGCCGACCGCATCACGCTACCCCTTCAGGGGAAGGTGCGGAGCGATCGGCCGAGGTTGCCGACAGGGAGGAAACCGTGTCGGGGTTGGATAGAGATTCACAGAGGCTCAAATAGGCGCGGGCTGCCGCGTCGGGCTCGTCGCGAAACATAAACAGGGTGCGCTTATTGCCGGGCCACGATATCTCAAAGTGATCCCGCGCCCCATTGCGCCGCTGCTGGTGATTGTATTCACGGTAATCAACGCTGATCGGCAAAGCGGCGCGCTCCGAGGCGGCTAGGATGTACGGGCTCATGCGCGGTTTTCCCACAGCAACTGACGCCCCTTGTCGGTGACTTGGAATTTGATGAAACCGAAACGTCCAGGTTCAACGCCGCATCGCTCAATCAGCCCGAAAGCCTCAAGGCGCTTGCGAATGGTCGCGCTCGGCGCATCGGCGGGGAATTGGCCCACGGGCTGGTGGGCATCGATCCAGCGCAGTCCGTGGAGCATTGATGGGGTGTCGGGCCTCATTGGGCCCTTACGCGCTTGCGCTCGGCCTTTTGCCGGTCAAGCTTTGCAATGTGGGCTTCGACGCGTTCGATTGTTTTGATGGTCGGCGCGGTGCCGCCGAACAGGCGTCGCACAAAACTGGGGTCGCCCATCGCGTCGTCTCCGAACTTGCGGGCCGACACCTCATGCGTTTCGAGGGCGGTTCGGACGCGGCGCTTGAAGGATTCGATCAGTTGCATCTGCCTAAGGTAGGATCAATCCTCCCCACAATGCAAGATGCTTCTTTCCGACAAGTAAGAAAAGTTTTGGCTATGACCCGGGGATGGACCAGAAGCGTAAGTTTCTTAAGGAATTGATCCGGGCGGAGGGTAAGAAAGAGGCCCCTCTCTCACTGGCGATCGGCCAGAACCGGGCCTATTTCAACCAGTATTTCATGCGCGGGTCCCCTCAGGAGCTTCCGGAGGACGTGCGGGAGGCGCTGGGCCAGGTCTTCGACCTCCACCCGGACTCCTTCAAGCACGGGCGTAGGATTGAGCGGCCGAAGCTGGGGCCGGTACGTCTGGCGAAGAATGTTAAATCTTTGGGTCAGGTGATTGGATCAGGAGCGACACTACTAAACGGCCAGACCACGGTTTTAGAGATCCAACTGACTGGAGATACACAAACTCTGGTGGTAGAGGTTGACCGGGATGCGATTGCCCAGCTTCGGGAGAACCTTGACGCTCTGGAGGCGTTATTAGACCGGAACGCCTAGGACTCATGACACGTCTCCCCGCATACACACCGAGTATGACGCTTTGAATCTAATTGCCTGTGCAGTTTTGGACATCACGCGATTCTAACGGGGGACAGGGCTGTGGATAAGGGGAAAAATCACCCAATCGTGAGCGCGTGCATCGCAGCATTTATTATCAGCGGTTGTGCAGCGGATTCCGCAACGGCCCTGGAGCGCGGCAAATATTCCAACTACCGAGATTTGCTGATTGATCTAGGGGCGTATACCAAATTCCCTCCTGAGGCTTCTTACGATCTCCGGCGCCGGTATGCCGAGTGTTCCTCGGATTTCGTACTGAGCGGGGTTGCGCCGGCCGACCTTCCCAAGCTCGACGCCTACGCCCGCGGTGAACTCGACCTCTCCCAAAGCGAGCTGATCCGGATCAATGACGACATCGTGCGCAAGCTGGGCAAACCGTTAACAGATGGGGACCTAGACCGGTTGATGCCCTTCTGCCCCGCCGACGTGCCCAGCTTCAAGCTGTACCCGCCGCATAGCTAAGCCGTTAATTCAGGCCCGGAATCCCCGGGTTTTGAAAATTGCGACTGCGATGTAAGATTTTTCCTCTTTTTATGCTTGCACTGAAGGAGGAAGCGTCCTACATTCTCTCCATCAGACCAGATGGAGAGCGCCGCAATGACCGACCTCAGCAAGATCGAAGCGAAGCACACGCCGGGGCCTTGGAGCACAGAGGGTGCCGATAACTGCAACTACATGGCCGAGCCAGATCATGCGTCTCACCGCATTGTCGGAGACGGCTGGACCATCGCAATGGTGCTCTGCGATGTCGGAGAATTGGCGGCGGCATCTGAGCCCAACGCCCGCCTGATGGCCGCCGCTCCCGATTTGCTGGCGGCTTGCAAGGCTGTCTTGGATGAAGGCGAAACAACGGCAACCGCTTACGACAAGATCCGCGCCGCCATCGCCAAAGCGGAGGCCTAACCCATGTCCTTCCAAACCAGCAACGAAACCCGCTCTGCCAATTACCGCGCCGGGATGGAATGCCGCAAGCAACCGGTCGTCATGTTCGTGGACGGTGGAACTCTTTGCTCTAAGTGCGGCCGTGAGGTTGCCAATGCCTGCGAGCGGTCTTTCCTCAATGACCGTTGGGCTGAGGCTCAGGCGGAAGATGAGGAGCGCGCACGGTGAACAAGCGCATGCAGCCGACCCCTGCGCAGCGGAGTGTTTTGGAGATGATGCAGAGCGGCGCCACGTTGGCCCGGTACGAGCACCCGAATGGTGGTGATTCCTGGAGCCTCAGCAACGTCCCGCCCATCAATGCCGGGGTGAAGGTCCGCGCGCAAGTCGCCGTTGCGATCCGGTGCGCGGGGTGGATCTCCGCGGATGGCGCGCCAGTCCCTCTCCATGGTGGGAAGCGGCAGGCATGGACCCTCACCCCGATGGGCCTCGAAGCCCTGAAGCAGATGGAAACGGCATGATGAGCACCGTTGACGTGCGCCTGAAGTGCGAGAAGCCCGGCGACATTCTCTACACGATGACAATCACCATGTCGGCTGAGCACTGGGAGAAGCTGAGAGATCAGCTTTCCGGCAACCCGTCATGGCAATGGCCCGCCTCCGATATCACGCGGAAGGTCGATGACCTCCTGGGCCAAGCTCGCAAGGTCTACTGGCCGTCAGCGGAAATCGAGCCGTGAACGTCTTCAGGGCCACAACAATAGCTCCCCGCGCCTGGGGTAGGGAGAACGAAACGATGAATAGCGATTTCGAGAGCATCAAAGTTCCTGAGAACCCAACGCTGGATGACGCGCATGTGTCACTGCACAGCCTTGCAGCCGTCGCCCGGGAGCTTCGGCAAATCGCCAAGGGGCTCCGCGAGTATGGTTCTGAGCGCGTTGCCGACCGCATCGCCCTGATCGCTGTGGATGTGGAGGCCTACCGCCAGATTCTCGACCGCTACACGGGCGCCCAGATTTCCGAGCGGCTCGCTGATGCTCAACGCAGCACATTCAATCTCGTGCGCGGCGTCATGGCTGGTATCGAGATTGGTGACAAGCCCAAGTCCGCCTAGCCCATCCCCAGAGGGATTGAAGAGGAGAGATACATGAACAAGGAACGGCTTATGAAGTTGGCGAGCGAATTGGAGCGGTGCTCTCGCGGTCGCGTGTTGACGATCCCGGGTGACGGCAAGGCTTACTTCGACATGGGCACCGTGGTCGAGAAGATCAACCCGGATCTGCCGGCGAACCACTCATGCGGCACGGCTGCTTGCGCAATGGGATTCGCTGGACTGCACCCGTGGTTTCAGGCGCGGGGTCTGACATGGGGCCCGCGCACCAAATACTTGATGGTCAACGGGCGCAGTCGGCGCTTCCAGGAGGCCGCGACGCTGATTTTTGGCGTCACGTGGGCACAGGCTGAAGAGTTGTTCAACCCAGATTATCAGCTCGGCGACGAAACCCCCAAGCAGGTCGCCAAGCGCATCCGCAAGTTCGTCGCCAAAGCAGAAACCGCCTAGAGAGTCCATTCCCCCTAGAGAGGGGATGAAGGAGAGAGACGAAGTGGCCCGCATAAGACCGATCATGACGAAGGACCGCGCGATTGAACTATTGCGCGATGAGCTGCAGGCCATTCTGGAGTGGCACAAGTGCGAGAAAATCCCGCTCCGGGAACAGGAGCTTGAGTCAATCCGCAGAACTCTCGCGGAAACGAGAAGGACTTAGCCATGACCCTCGGTCTTTTCATCGCCACCATCACAGCGAGGCAGCCATGATCACGATGGCCAAGTTCACCGGGGACCGCATCGAGGTCATGGACGACCAGAACTCCGGATGGCGTGAGCCGGACAGCAACGAGTGGATCGACATCGGCGGCGGCAATTCGCTGCAGATCAACGGGGATTCCTACTTCAGCGGCCTATTCCAAGGCTTTGCCGCCGGTACTCTCTGCGCCCTGTTTGCCATCGGTATTGTTGCTGTGATCGTGGCGGGGTGAGCGGATGAGCGACGACGGTAGTTACGAAAGTTGGCGCCAGTCGTATCTGGCTAAGGGCTGGAAGCACGAAACCTGCGGGTGCTGCGTCAATGGTGTGCGGGCCGATGATACCGGCGGGCCTGCTGAGTGCCGCAATTGTAACGGCACCGGCAACGTTTGGATCACTCCCAAGGGCCGGTATGTCGAATATCCAGGAGGACGGTTCGTATGAATCAGCAAGTCAGACTGAGCGCGGAACTCGAAAAGTGGGCTTGGCTCAAGGCTCGTTTAGAGGCCGAGAGTTTCGATGCCGTCAGCCTCGTCGAAGCCATGCAGTCCGAGACCGATGTCGAGGAATGCTTGCTGGAGATCGCCGAGAGTGCACTTCAAGACGAGCATTCCATCTCCGCCATCAAGGCCCGCATCAAAGAGCTTCAAGAGCGCGCCAACCGCATTGATGAGCGTGCCGAGAAGAAGCGCCGCGTGGTCACCGCCACTATGCAGAACCTTCAGCTTGAGAAGATCGATGGCGCAAACCTGACCCTCTCTCTGCGCAACGGTGGACGCGGTGTCATTGTAACCGATCCCACGAAGATCCCGAAGCAATACTTCAACGACGCCGATCCGAAGCTGGACAAGCGGCGGCTCCGCGATGCGCTGGAGCTGGGGCCGGTGGCCGGCGCGCAACTCCCGAACGGCGGGAAAAGTGTCACGATTCTAACCCGATGAAAGCGCGGGGCTGACCGCTTTCTAACCTCAAGGACAAGACCATGAATGTGAACGACGTTTACCCAAGCAAGTACCTCAAGGCCGAAGACCTCCAGGGCCGTGAAATCGCCGTCACGATCGCTCGCGTCGAAATCGAGAAGATCGGTCAGGGCGATGATCGCAAGCCCGTCGCATACTTCGAAGGCAAGGAAAAGGGCGTCGCCCTGAACAAGACCAACTCCACGAACATCGCGGCGGCTTATGGCCCTGAGATGGACGATTGGGGCGGCTGCAAGGTCATCCTCTATCCGGCCTGGGTCGATTACCAAGGCAAGTCGGTGCAGGCCATCCGCATCCGACCGGCCGAGCACCAGCGCCGCCCTGCACCGCCCCCGCGCCAGCCCGCACCCAACGCCAGCGGCGGTTACGGTGGCGGAGCGCCGGACCTGGACGACGATATTCCGTTCGCCCCGAGCTTTGTCTAAATGAAGACTTGCCGAAAATGCCGTCAGCCAAAACCGTTGGAAGCTTTTTACAAGCACAAACGGATGGCTGACGGCCATCTAAATGAATGCATTGAATGCAGCAAAGCGAAGATGCGAGAAACCCGCGCCAAAAATCTAGCCTATTACCGAGAATACGATCGCAATCGGTCCGATGATCCCGACCGGGTCGCACGCCGTCGCGCCTATAGGGCAAGTCCTGAACAACGCGCGGCCTACATCCAGCGCGACAAGGAAAAGTACCCCGAGAAATACAAGGCCAGATTTGCGGCTAGCAATGCCATTCATGCCGGGAGTCTCAAGCCAAAGCCGTGCGAACGATGCGGCTACGGCGTGGGCGTCAATGCCCACCACGAAGATTACAGCAAGCCACTCGAAGTAATCTGGCTATGCAAACGATGCCACGGTCAACGGCATCGTGAGATCAACGCAGAGCGCAGGAAAACAGCATGACCCCGGCAGCATTTAGCGGCAACTACGCCGATATCAAAACCGTCAAGACTCGTGGCGTCTTCCAGGTAATTGTTGAAATGAAGATCGAGGATTACCAGGGATTTGTTGCGGCTTTCGGTGGTCCACTGCCGGGGTCAGAAAGGCCGGTTGCGCTCGCCCTTCTCAAGCCAACGGCCGGGCTTGTGCCGGCTAACGACCGCAAGGCATGGACCGCGCTACCCCGCGCACAGAGGGCCGGAATCCTTTGCAGCGACGACCGCTTTCAAGCTTGGGCAACGGACAAGGCGGCGATGGAAATCAACCCCGAGAAGTGGCCCGGCGATCCGAAAGAAAGTGCTGCGATGTACATCCGCTGGCGCTGTGGCGTGAAGTCCCGCGCCGAACTGGACAACACCGACGATATCGCAACGAGGTTCGACCTCATGGAATCGCTCTACCGTGTCGAAACCGGACAGCTTGCCGAGGCCCGATGACCCTTCTCCTCCCAAAAGACATTGTAATCCGGGATCGCAAATACCTGGACTACCTCAAAACGCAGTCCTGCCTGCTTACTGGATTCTCTGCGACCGAAGACATGGCGGTTGACCCCATGCACATCGGAACCGCAGGCAAGGGCTTCAAGAGCAGCGACGATGAAGCAATCCCGGTCGTCCACTACCTGCACCAGCAGGGCCACAACGGCGGAGAAATCACCATGCTGCGAGAACACGCCCCCGATTGGCTGCTGCGGGATTGCTTCAGGGCATACGCGCGGAATCTTTACAAGGAATGGAAGAAGCCATGACCCCCAAGACCCTACCCGCCGCCATGGAGTGGAAGGGGCGGAAGCTGCTAATGAACGGCGCCTACGTCTGCGGCTTCTACCCGATCGCTAAGGGCCAATGGTGGGCGGACTTCCCCGGTGAATGGAAGTCTCCGGCGGAAGCGCGCCGCGCCGTGAACCGCCGCTTCAAACTACCCCCGGACTTCGGACAGAAGCCATGACGGCCCCCATGGAGAGAGACCCGCTATGACCACGCAACGCAAATACGAATGCAACCTATGCCGGGAAGCCGTGCTGAGCGATCCGCCGCCGAACGCTGCGCCGGGGTACGGCATCAAGTTCACTATGGATTCCGAATGGCTTCAACTGGAGCCACCGTCAGCCGCCGAGAACCATATCTGCGGCAAGTGCCTCACGGCGCTTCGTGCGCTGAAGGCTGGCAAACCATGACGGCCGATACCCCCGCTATGACATTCCGGATTGTACGCAAAGAGCCGAGCGAGGCGATGGAGGAGGCGGCAGACGCACCGTTCCATGCCGAATTTCAGAAGCAGGCCAAGGAATCACGCGAACGTCACGGCGAGGTTGCGCTGCATTCCGGCGGATTCTCTGTGCCGATGTTCCGCGCCATGCTCGCCGCTTCCGAACCGCCGACCGATGCAGAGATTGACGAGCTTTGCGTCGCGTATTGTCCGGAGCATTGGACGATGCAACCTGATGGTATGACCTTCAAGTATGTAAGCGCTGAAGCAAAGATGTACCGTGATTCCGACCGCGCCCGGATGCGCGCCTTCCTGGATCACCTCTCATGACCCTCACCCTCCACATCGACTCCCACACAGCGAAAATCCTCCGCCGCGAAGCCCAGGATCAAGGGAAGTCTATCGAGGCTCTGGCGGAAAGCGCAGTCACAGAGGCAGCGAACCGGATGAACTTTGCGCGGCCGATACATCAGAGGGTGAAGCGATGACGACCGATACCACAGCAGCAGGTCTGGTGGAACGACTGAAGGGCGCGGCCAAAGATACCGCTGACACACTCCGATTAGAGGGGTACGGACAGGCTAAGCCGGAAGCGACGCTGTACGGGGAAGCCGCAGACCGGATAGCAGAGCTTGAGAAGGAGTTGGCGGAGGCGAAACAGCGGCACGAAGCTGAAGTCGGCCAATTGTTGTTAAGTCGCGACGAGCGCGCTACCGCCGCCGAAACCTCCCGCGACAACGCACTGAAGGTGCTGGAAGAAATCCATAGAGAGGCCTCTCTACCGAGAGATAACGGCGGTCACCCAAAGAACTACGAACTGTTCAGGGAACGCATTGCCGCTCTCGCCCGTGCCACCCTCACCCAATCCACGAAGGACACAGGACATGGTTGAGCCGTTCAAGACAATCCCGCACTCCCAAATCCCGCATGCCGTGCTTGTCGCTGATTCCGATGGCCGCGTTCTATCGGCGGATGAGATCGTAAGGCGCCTCAACTCCACCCTTCCTCAACCTGCCGGAGAGCTGGGGGAGAGGGAGGCTTTCGAGCGGTGGATCGAAATCGAAATGCCCAGCCTCAAGGAAAATATTACGACTTGGGGAGACGGCCAGATTGATATTCACGCCCGGCACATTGCTTGGGTCGCATGGCAAGCCTCCCGCCTCCCTACCACTACGGTGGGGGATGATTGGGTGCTGGTCCCGAGAGAGCCGACCGAGGCGATGGTCATTCCGGGCGCGACCGACTTTGCCGATATGGTTGGCGAGCCCTACGCGCAAAGCCACTGGCGCCATTTCGCCAATGAGGCAAAGCGCATCTACCGCGCCATGATTGCCGCAGCACCCGCCTCCCCGGCTCCTCTTGCTGACCATACAAAGATTTTCCGTCGCAACGCCGGGAACTTCAAAGCCTATGACATCGAAGATCAGCGCAAAAACAATCGCCGCTCATCCGATACCCCTCCTCCTGTATCTGATGATTGGGCCAGAAAGGCGGCAGAGGAGATCAGGCGGGAGAAGAAGGAGAAATGAATACGCTACCAGAAAATATAAGCAAAAGGCTAATCCCTATCCCCGAGTGCGGATGCTGGATCTGGCTTGGGGCGAGAGGGGTGGAGTAGATGACCGAGTTTTCATTCGTCTCCGAACTTGGGATCGGCCAATCCGTACCGATGCTGCTGCACTGCCCGCTGTGCAAGGCGCGGCATATCGATGAAGGCGAGTTCGCCACGAAGCTTCACCACACCCACGCCTGTCAGGGATGCGGCCATGTCTGGCGACCGGCCGTCGTGCCGACCCATGGCGTGCAGTTCCTGCCGGGATTCAAGAATGCGGAAGTTGAACCTGAGGTGCCATTTTGACCCCCACCACACAATCCCAGGGGTGAGAGATATGAAGGACAGACGGCGAAGCGGCGAGAATTGGACCCAAAAGAAACGCCGCCAGTTGAATGCGCTCTTCCAGATCCAGGGCGGGAAATGCTTCTGGTGCAAGTGCGACATGCTCCCGCCCGGAAGCCATGAGAACCGGCGAGGCGTCAAGCCGCCGCTCAACCTGGCCACCTATGATCACATGGACGACCGGCACAGTCCGGAACGCGGGAAACATGCAGGCGAATTTCGGAACGTGGCTGCGTGCTGGAAATGCAATTTCGAGCGCGGCCGGCAGGGTCACTTAGCAACACCCATTGAACAGCGGCGCACGGATTCAAAGAGGCATCCAACACCGCCAGACGGGTGGAGTAGATGAGCGACGGACTCCGCGTGATCGTCTGCGGCGGGCGAGACTATCGCAACCGCGCTCGCATCGAGGAGGTGTTGGGCCTGTTCCATAAGCAGCGCCCGATCCGGCATCTGTTCCACGGCAACGCATCTGGAGCTGACACGATGGCCGCGACCTGGGCGAAGCTCAACAACATCGTCGGCGTTCACGCCTGCCCTGCGAACTGGAAACGAGACGGGAAAGCCGCTGGGCCGATCCGCAACAAGAACATGCTCGGGCAGCGCCCTGACGTGGTGATCGCGTTCCCCGGCGGGAAAGGCACGGCGCACATGGTCAAGATCGCCAAGGCCGCTGGCGTGGAAGTTGTCGAGGTTGAGCCATGATAGAGCCCCCATTCTCACCGGAAACCCTCGGGGAGCGCTGGCATTGCACGCCGCGCCACGTCCAGAAGCTTTGCCGGTCTGGCGCCCTTCCTTGCTTCCATGTCGGCAAACTGCTTAGGATTTCGGCCGCGGCCGTGGAAGCTTATGAGGCGGGGGAATGTCAGAGCCAAAACGCCGACTCGTCCGATATCGCGGGACCTGGTGCATCGCTTGGACTGAGCGAGGCCGAACTCGCCGCCGTTCGCTCGGCACAACGGACCGGGCAGAGGCAGAAACGGCTTACCAAGGCGTTCTCGCAGCCGGCCGGCGACAACCCAGACCGAGCCGCGTAACCGTGGGCGACTGTCTGGCCGGGTATCTCGAGGATAGGCCGAAGGTCGGAGGTCGGAAGTCACTCGCCTACTTCGCCACCATGCTGCCCGAGCACATCGATAAGCAGACCTGCCACGGCTATGCGGCGCTGAGAGCTGACGCCGGAATCCGCCCCAAGACTGTACACACCGAAATGGCCCTCTTGCGATCGGCGCTGATCTGGGCTGAGCGCGAGAAGTGGGTGGAGAAAGCGCCATTCATCTTCATGCCCGATGCGGGAGAGCCCCGGGACCGGTGGCTTTCGGCAGATGAAGCCGCCCGCCTGCGGGAAGGTTGCGCCGGCGCCCATGTCCGGCTGTTTGTGGATCTGGCGCTCAATACTGCTGCGAGGCCTGGAGCCATTCTCGATTTGACCTGGGATCGCGTTTCCTTCGATCTCGGCCGCATCGACTTCAACCCTCCGGGACGGGCCAGGACGCGCAAGGGGCGCTCTGTCGTGCCGATGACGCCTGGGGCGCGGGAAGCGCTGGAGCGCGCTTACGAGGCCAGGACGACGCCCTACGTGATTGAATGGGCGGGCGAGAAGGTGGCAAGCGTTAAGAAGGGATTTGCCAGAGCTTGTGAGCGGGCTGGGATTCACGGGGTGACGCCCCACACCCTCCGGCATACTGCGGCGACATGGATGGCAGAGTCCGGGGTCCCGATGCGGCAGATCAGCCTCTATCTCGGGCATTCCTCCACCGACGTGACGGAGCGGGTCTACGCCAAACACTCGCCGGATTATCTGAAGGATGCAGCGGACGCCTTGACACAGTTCCCCTTGGTTCAGATGAACCAAAATCGCGAGACAAAAGGTGAAATGAGTTCGCGAAAGCGCAAGTGAGATTCGCGAAAAGCCGCTATAATGCTGGCTATTCGTGGGTAAGCCAAGTGTTCGGGACGCAGGGGCCGGAGGTTCGAATCCTCTCACTCCGACCATTTCTTTCAAGCACTTGGCCATCTTCAACACATCGGTCCCTTGGTTCATCGTGAACCAAACCATGAGGAGAGAAGGCCATGACCATCACTGCCCCGCGCATTGAAATGCCGGTGAAGGAAGCCCGGGAGCTGTACCGGAAATACCGCGAGCATCAGCACTATTCCCAGCCGATCGACCGTGAGATCCAGCGGACCTATCAGCTCATCGCCCAGGGCCGCGTCATCATCCGGGCGCTGGAGGCCGTGAAGGCTGCCGGCCTCAACGCAGATGGCCTCCCAAAGCTGGCGATCATGCAGGCGACGGAACGCAAGTGCCGGTTCCGCGGCTGGGAGGACGGTAGCTGCGAGTTCACCGCCGAACGCCCGCACTCTCGCGACAAGCGGACCGTGTCGTTCCAGCGTGGCTCTTTTGCGTTCCCCAAAACCATCTGGAACGCCGAAGCCGTGCTCCCCACCATCCCGGTCCACCTCCGCCCCAAGCGCGCCTTGGCGAATTACTCGGTACTCTGGGAGGCCGAATGGACGAAGGTCCCGCCAGTCGATCCATTCCTGCTGCGTCGCATCGGGAAGGCTGATCTCTGGCTGGTTGTTGCGGCCTGGGACCTCTCACCCGTCGAACAGGCAGCGCTCGCCGGCCGGATGAACGGGTGACTCTGCGCGGGCGGCCGGTGATGCTACCGTGCCGCCCCCTCTCGTCTCTCTCCCCCTCATGGGGGATGGATGGGGGGGGTTAGCGGGTGTTGTCTTGTTCGGGCTTGAGCTTCGTCGCACGGACGGTGACGCTGGCGCCGCACTCCGGGCACTCGCATGGCAGCGCCGTCGTGCTCCAGGTCGTCTTACAGAGTGGGCATATGATCCGGAGTTCGTCGCCGCGACCAGCCTCAAGCCTCTTACTCACGGTCTACTCCTTCCCGTGTGCTGGGAATGGCACGATGAAATCGATGCCGCTGGCCGTCTTGGCGACGATCCGATCGCCGCGGGGCTGAAGTTTCGTGACCGCGCCCAGGCCGTTCGGCAAAACGCAGACCGTCGTGAACCCGTAGCGCCGCTCTACCCGAGAGAGACGACCGTCAAGAGCATCATTGAGCCCGTCGATGATCTTATTGTCGCTCACGCGTCGCTCCTGAGATGAGAAGTTGCTGCGGGCCGGTTCTTCTAATCGACCAACTGGCTGGGCTTCCCCGGAGCCTCAACTGAATGAGGACGTGCCAGCATAGAGATGGTGCCCATTCCGCAGCCCCGCTAGAATCGCACTAAACCCCGCGTCCTGCAATGAGTTTCAGCGATTTCTTCGCGGCGGTATGGTACAATGAATCTCTTTGGATTGGAGCGTGAGATGGCGACCAAGGCGCGCCAGCATCAACAGGCGGTCGAACGACAGGAGCGCATTGCCGTAGCAGCGCAGCTATGGCGACAGCAAGAGGCGCGGCGACCGACGCCTTCGTTTCTGGACGGCCTTGAAGCCGCCGCGCGATGGCATGATGCCCAAGCAGCAAAGGCCGATGGCATCTTGTTGAAGGCCGATAGTCGCACGGAAGCAGGTCGTATGAAGTTACAAAACCTTGCGGCCGTCGCCTCCCAGCATCGAATGTATGCGGCCCAAATCCGCGTCCTCAAGCGTGATGCCCACGGGGAACGGCTGCGGGCGCTGGGGTTCCGGGCGGATGGGTAAGCCGCCTCTCACATTGATTGAATGGGGGGACAGCGCCCAAGCCGCGCCAGCGTGGAGCTGGATACGGGATATTGACGGGCCAGCAATTGCCGAGTGTGTCTCGGTAGGATTCCTCGTCCACGATGGCAAGCGGGAGAAGCGGCTGGCGATCAGCCTGGGCTATCGCGACGGCAAGCCGGAACAAGCATCCGGCATCATCGCAATCCCGACGCGCTGCATCACTAAAATGAAACGACTGCGCCTCTAAACCCCTCTCCCCATCACCACCCTCAGCGATTTCTTCTCCATGCCGGGATGCTGTTCTAACCATGTTGCGGCGCGGGTTTGCGCTTCCAGGAATTGCGGCTGGGGCATCCGCTCTGTGAGATAAAGCTCAACCGTCCGACAGTCGTGCGGGGCTGAGATCAGGCAGGCTATGAGGACTGCTACCACGGCAAGATCCACATCGAAAACGCCTCCGGATCTACCTGCTTGTTCTCGTCATATGTACACCCGAACACCAGCCCTAGCGCCAAGAGCAACACCATGGCCAGAGCAATGCTGTTCATCCACCGGGTCACGTCCCGCCTCCGGTATTGCGCCACCGCTCTTTGAACGATCCCTTTTCCATACAGAGCAGAACCCCGAGCAGAATCACCGTCACCACTCCAATGACGCAGGCAATATCGAACGTCCACCTGTAGACCAGATGCAGGAAGGCTGAGAACATCAGCGGAAAATCCACTCCATCAGATCGTTGATCGGCTCAGCGAAAAGCCGGATCAGGCCGTAGGCGAGAGATACAGAGATGACGACGCACTCGAACCAGGTCAGGCCCATGTACATTGCTCCCGGCACGGTCACTTCTCCCTGAGGGCCGCCCGGGCGGCCAGCGCATCGTCAGGGCAATAGTCCTTGTCATCCACCCGCGCCCAGCCCATGCGCTCGGCTGAGTCCAATGCTCTGGCCTCCGTGCTGTCCGCCAATGGCTGTTGCCGCCCACACCGTTCGCAAATGATGTTGAAGCCGGCCGCGTGGAGCGTCACCGGAGCCTCCGGAGAGCCTTGCGCCATAGGTCTTTTGGCACGGAGTCTTCATGCTTCTGGATAGGCCCGTCGCGACGGATTGCCGCGACGAGCTTGTCCAGGATGGCGCCGTCACCCATTCTGCACGCGGTTGTGGGCTGCCGTGGCCGCGTCGAGGTCTTTCTCAAGCTGCGCCACATCGACCTCATCCTTGCCGCGCCATGCATTGAACGCTTCGATCGCTCCGGGAGCATTGGCTGCTGCGAGCTGCGCCAGATCGAAAATCCTGCCGAGAAGCTTCCCGCTGATCTTCATTTCGCGCACTCCTTCGTTGCGATGATGTGGGAGATGTCGGCCATCGACCCCTGAGCGAGCGCGATCAGGTTATCGACGGCCTGCTCCAGAACGGTACGCTCCTCGCGCCCGGCCTTGATCCACTGCTGAGCCGTCAGGTTGGTTTGCTTGACGTAGCCGAACACGATCCGGTCCCCGGCTTTGACGCAGGGCTTGACGGACTCCGGTACGGTGCCGTCCGACATCAAATCGGCCGTGACGTTGGCGGATGCGGTGTAGCTGGTTGTGAGCGCGTGCGCGCGTTGCGCTGGGTCGAGGCTGCATGCCTGGAGCAGCAGAAGCAGCGGGAACGCAAGAGCGATCAGATAGCGCTTCATGGCAGTGTCTTTCCTGCAATAACGGCATCGGCTTTCGCCTCAACCGAGGGGGTGGGGATTTCCCGGGTTTCGCCGGTCTTCGCCGCGACGGTCTCAATCACCTGGGTCTTTTTCGCCGCGGTGTGCTTTGCCCAAACTCCCCAGACGATGGAGACCAGAACCAAGCCCCCGCCGACGAAATCCGAGGTCTGGGAATCCGACAGATACCCGTGGGAGGCCAGGATGGCGCCGAGCACCGTGAGCCCCTGGCGGGCCAACGAGAGCACCATGGCGAGGACAGTATCGGTCTGCATATCGATAATCCCTATCTAGCCTATAGTATTATAGCGGTTTCCAATTGTTCCCACAACGTCCGCTTGCCGTTCCGGAACCCTAGTAGGCCGATCTCGTTTACCTACTACCGTTAGAGGGCTCCCCCATGTCCGACCTATTCCACTGGTTCCGCGATCCCGCGATCCAGGTCCTCATCCGAAAGGTTAATGAAATGTCCGCAGCGACAGACGCCCTGAATGCCAAGGTTGACGCGATCCAGACCGCCGTCAGCGGCATCCGTTCCGATATCGCCGCGATCAAAGCCGGTCTCCCGACTGAAGGCGGGTTGACGGCTGCTGAAGTCGTGGCCCTGACCGCAAAGGTTGACGCGGTTCTGGCAGATGCGACCCAGCTCGACAGCGAGAACACCTGATGCTGATCACGCTCCTCATAACCCTCCTGGTTATCGGGCTGGTCGGATACATCGGCTGGGTCATCATCAACCTCATCCCTATGCAGCCTCCGGTGAAGCAGGTTGCCCAGGCGATTTGGTTGGTGGTGATCCTGATCGTTCTGTTGATCCGGGTTCTTCCATTGGCCGGCGTGGCGCTTCCTTAGTTCACGTCGTTGAAGAACTCGTGCGCCCCAACCTCGTAGCAGGGCGAATGATCAATCGCCCAATCGGCAGGCGTCCCGATCACGCGGTAAAACTGCGCTCCATTCGTGGGGTCGGGGATCTTGTCGCTACAGACCTTTGCCGCGATCTCCTGGCACTCGCTGAAGCTAGGGTCAGTGCTCGTGACCGCCTTCAGCTTGGGAAGGTTCGGGTCATGAAGGTTCCAGCAACTGAACTGAAACGGCTGCCGGCATACCGCACCGACCGTTAGGCCGAACCGCTTAGGTCGTGCGAGACGGTTGCGGATGACCCATGCCACGGCAATCTTGCCCTCAGTGCTTTCCCCTCTGGCTTCGCCGTAGATCGTCTTGGCCATCGTCAGCAAATCCGCGTCACTGACTTCCATGCTATTGCCCCTTCACCCTGTCCCAAATCAACAGCAGGAACACCGCTGCGCCGATGAGCCAGGTGATCGCTTCTCGCACTGAAACCACCCCGGCTGATTTTCCGCTGGCCGCCGCCTGCTGACTCTCCAGCGCAGTAATTCGGGCTCCCAGTCCATCGACCTTTTCAGAGCTGGCGAAGTTCTTCTGTTGATCGACCATCGCGCCCCGGATCTCATTGGACGCGTCATCCCGTTTGCTCTGCGCCGCTTCGGCTTTCGTAACAGCTTCCTTCGCTGCTGAGAGAGCCGCCGCTACGGCCTTCTCTGCCGCAGCCAGGGCTGACGCCACAGCCTTCTCGGAAGCATCGAATCTCGTGTCAACGTAGTCGCGCCAGGACACGTTCATGGCGCGTGACTCATCAACCATGTCACCCCGCTCTTGCCGAGAGCCACGATTAGACCACCGCAGGCCGTGCAGACCGCGGCCAGGGCTGCAACCTTGCCTTTGGTCACCAGCGCCGCGCTTTCGAGAACCTTCAGCCGATCATCCATCGGGCGGCCGGTGTTCTCGATCCACTCATGGTCGATCGCGGCGATATCCAGTTTTCTTTCCATGGCATCTAGTACGGTTTTGTTTTCTCCATGAAATCTCCGCATCACGCGGTCTTGAAACTTCAAGTGATCTCTAATCCCGACGATCAAGCCAGCCAGGAACTGAGGCGATACCGGCCCCTGAAACAGTGATTCTGGTGCGGCCTCGTAGCCGTCCTCCAGATCATCCGCCATCAAAACAAGGCCGCTCAAAGGCCCTCCTGTTCAAAACCGGACACCAAGTCGCAGGAGCCGGGGGTACGCTAGCCGTCGCCATGGCCTGGTCCTCATCAGGTTCGTGGTTACCGCCCTGCTTTAAGCGGTGTGGTAGGGACGGCGGTTGTTGGCGCAACCGTCGTCCCGCTAGTTAGGGCGCGATCATCAATTCCGTAGTGCTGAGCGTCCCCGTGAGCCCGCTCGGGGAGAGATCCGGCACGGAAGTCCCTGAGACGTTGGCAAAATCCGGTTGAAGCAACGTGTTCGCATCCGCAGCGGGAAGGCTGCTTGGATCGCCGTGCGAGGAAAAGAAAGCATCGTTCGGCGCATCGCCGCGGAAATGGAAGAACGCCATATTGCCCTTAAGATAGTAGCCGAGCCGGTTGGTCTGGTTGCCGATGACGAAGCGCTGCGGATCGCCCAATATCGAATTGGCGCCGAGAGTGTCACTCTCGACTGTGCGCGTTTGCTTCACCCCGTTGAGCCAGAAATCACAACCTGCCGCCGTACGGCTGCCGTCGTATCTGAAGCCCAGCGTGAGCCAGGACCATGGATCGGTCAGGACAGTCGTAGAGACATAGGCGCCGATATAGGCAGGAGTCAGGATCGCGCTGATGATCCGGATGTGCATCCGGACGTTGACGCCGTCGCTTGAGCTGAACCAAACCTCGTAGCCTGGGAAAATGCTGGTGGCAGCAACTGTCGTGAACAGCATATCTCCAAGCCACGTCCCCGACGCGTCCGGCGCCGCTGTCGGCTTAGCCACCGCAATCAGCGACCATGGCAGGTCGGCCTCGCGTTTGAGAACGCTGGCGCCGTAATCGATGTATTGATTGTCGCTCCCGCGGAAATACGGCACTGGCGAGAGGGGCGAGCTGTACGCATCCTTACTGACCAGCTTCAGACCTGCCGAGGTTCCAGCGAAATCGAAAAGGTACGCTTCCTCAATGTCATCGTTGAGATACGATCCGCCATTGAAGCGCCCGATCTGAACTGCGCTGGGTGCTGCGGTTTGAACGGTCGAATCTGTTACAACGGGCATCCCATTTTGGGTGATCTGGCGCGCCGTCCCCGAGCGGGACATGGCGATGATGCGCTTGCCGCCTTTGGTGAAGCGGTTAGTGTTGTCGAGACCGGTAACAGGAGATTTGTAGGCGCGAACCTGCCCGCCAGCGACAATGAAGACTGGGGCCTCGGTTGCGCTGTAAGCCAGCACGCCCGCGTTCGCCAAGCCGGCTCGGCCAGCTAGGACAAAGACCCAAGTATAATTTGCCGCCATCAGCGTACGCAGGGCCGCCGTAGCATCAACGTTTGTGCTCGTGTTGATCGTGAGCCCGGCCGCAGTGATGTTGAGTCCAGTGAAAGCATCCGTGGCCAGAAGACCGGTTGACTCCCCGGTCTTGAAGTTCCAGCCCGCAACCGGCGCCACGCCGTCAAGTGTCCGGTAGAACGGAGCCGCGCCCCCCGCTTGCCCCCCGCTGTATCGCAACGTCCCTCGCGGCCCGCGCAGCGTTCCTTGAGGAAGGCGCGCCGTCCCCTGCATAGCCCGTAGGGTGCCCTGGGGGACCATTAGCCGACCACCGTCCCGCCAGCAGCCCAGTAGATGAGGCCCGAGGTCGGATCAGTCGTCGCGATCTCCAGCAGAGTGTTCACAGTTGCGCAGATCGGCGGGTCGAACCGGAAGTGCTGCGTGCCTCCGGTGGTTTGAAGCCGCAACTGCCACTTAACCGTGCCGGCCGCGCCATCCTTGACGGAAACAGTCGCGGCAGCGCCCAGCGTCCCCGCAGAGATGGAGAGATAGGTGAGGACAGCATAGAGAGACGCGCCGGGGGCGGCTTTCATCGTATCGGTCAAAGCCCCGTTCTGTACGTCTCCCGATGCTGTCCAATCGGAGGACGTGACGAGAGGCTGTACCGCTCCGGTGATCGGCTGCGGATTTGTGGAGCTGACCGCCGCTCCCGCAACGGTGCTGCTGACCGGGATGGGTTCAGTGAGGCTGACTGGGACAGGCCCCAGAATGCCGGATACTGATTTCAACCAGTGAAGGAGGGCCATTGTTTTCTCCAGTTTCCTTACGTTGCCCCAGGGGCGATTTTAAATTCGAACTCCAGACACCAATCGTTGACCATGTTATGGTCAGCGGTGATTTCCATCTGGTAGTAGAGGTATCCGGCCGGATCGGGCGGCGAGAGCGACATCACTTCGGTATTGACATCCCACGTAAACGCTACGCTCACATCCACCCAGGACGATGCGTCGTTGGACGCCCGCCACTTCCAATCCCCGTTCCCAGTGAAGATAATGTTGTAGTAGATCTTGGCTTCATCGATGTAGACCTTGGACGGGAACTGAAAGCGGACGTACTGACCTGTCGTTGCTGTGGTAATCGGGCTCGTCGCGTCCGTCGCATTCGCCCCAAACCCCCCATCCACAAGATTGCTCAAAACACCCGCAAAGCCGTCGATCGGTGCCGTCGCAGTCACGGTGATGAGCGCAGTGCGGTCCCCCGTCCCTCCGTTGTTCGCATAGCTCGTCACCGGGATTTGTAGACCCCGGTTCGAAGCCAGCATGATTCCGGATTGATAGGGGAACAGCATCAGGCGGTGTCCGTCGCCGCATCGGTGTACATGAAGAGGCGAACGGCTTTGATCTGCGCATCAGCCGTGAGAAGATCAGCAGCATCAGTCGGGACGCGGGCGAGCCTGATCATCAGTTCATCGCCCGCCGCCCAAGATCCGCTTGGGGTGACCGTTGCGCTCTCTGCGCTCATGTGATGAACGCCCGAGCCCAGCTTTGCATCGGTGAGCGTGACGGCGGTTCCGGGGGCGGTGTCTTCCGCATCACCATCGCTCAGGGCGAGGATGGAAAGAGACATCGCAATACCCGTACCCGTTCCGGTCGTCCCGTAACGCCAGTCGTATTCGAAGGTGAAGCCCCGCGACTCATCCGCACTGCTCGGGGGGATGAACTTCAGCCAAGCCGTCTCAGCCGTGGACGCATCGTAATCGAGGGTTTTAAAGTTGATTTTGTTGGTTGTGGTTTCGACCTGAGACGAACCGGGACCGTTGGTCGTTGACGCAAGGAAGGCCTCAATGTTCACCGGAATGACGTGCTTGCCGATCCCGGTAATATCGGTGGGGTTGACCATGGGCAGTCCGGTTGCTCGCTCGGGCTTGACCGACCAGTTACCAGCCCCGAGAGAGCGGGCCTTGACTAGAGCGCCAGGCTCCAGAGAGATGTTGGCGGAATACTTGTCCAGCCCCATCGCCGTGGTTGGGGCGAGGATGAGGGTGGAAAGAGCCAGCATTTCCCTGTAAAGGCCAGTCACGGCTGTCCCGAAGCCTTGGATGGTCGAGGCGCCGGAAAGCCAGCCGAATTGTCCAATGCCCGCGATGGCGACAAGCGTGGAGGCCGTCAGGGTGGCCTGCGCTGCGGCAAATTCGTTGCGGATCATTGCCGCTATGGCGCGATCCAGATTGTTGCTGTTAGCGAAAGCCGAGCCCTCGGCACAGCCCACCCCATCAATCGATGAGACGCTACCGGCGCTGAGAGGGATGTCTTGAATATGCTGAGTCATGCTCCACCCTTGCGCGAGAGTCCCTGGCGCATTACTTTGATGCCCACCCACGAGAGAAAGCCCTCGAATGACCATTCTCGCCGGCTTAGTGGCCATCCTGGTTTTGTGGCTGATCTATTCATTGACCACCCCGAGCCGGGAAGATTGAGAGAGCGGAGTTCGCTCCGCCGGTCCTTGCGAGGACGTTGAAGATTGCAGCGGCCGACTGCGGAGAGTTGAATATCAATCCCTTCAGTGCGTCAGGCCCCTGAGCGGCCAGGGCTTCCACAACCCGCTTAGCCGCTCCCTGCTCGGTCTTCTTCCCCACTTCGTTCGCGACCTTGACGCCGCCCATGGTGGCGATGTTCCCCACCGCGGCGAGGACCAGATCCATGGGCTTGATCTTGCTGAGCGGGGACTTCCCAGCTTCAGCAGCGAGGAGCTTTTGAGCGGTGTCTGAGCCTTCGGTCAACGCATTGAGGACCGATCGAGCAGACATGCCGCCCTTGACGATCTTGTCCACGGTCTCCTGAGGAAACCCAACAGCAACGAGCTTGTCAGCCAGGCCCGTCTTGTCGAAGACCTGACCGACATTTGAAGCGCTGCCTTTGCTGGCGAGCATTGCTCGGAGTTTGGTTGCAATCCCGACCCGATAGGCTTCCTGCTGATGGGGAGAAAGCGCGCTGTACTCGGCGGCGATCTCCACCGCTTCACGGCCTGGGGCTAGAGCCTGCCCGCCGAGTTTCAGGGCCTCTTGCTTCTGAAGCGCAACCGCTGCCTGATCCCGCGCAGTCTTTAGTTCCGGGAAAGCCTGATCGGCAACGAAACGGGTATCGGCCTGACGTTGTGCGACGGCCGGGAGAGTGGCTTGCGCTTTGATCGCGGCTTCGCTGGTGTCGCCCTGGGATTTCTCCGCAGCCGCCTTCATGGTGCGGAGCATCCGGTCAACAAGATCGATGTCTCCGGCCGAGAGATTGGCTGGGTCGATCTGCCTCGGTGGAAATTCGTTCTCCGCCGCAGACTGGGCAGCCTTCAGAGCATCCTTGAACACCGGTTGGTTCTGCACTTCCATCGGAAGCCCGACACGGACAGGCGAAGCCCTTGCCGCATCGTAAGCCGGACCGTTTGCCGCCTTGGCCGCTTGCTTGACGTTCTTCAGATAGAGGATCGCATTCTCGGGGGAGAGCATCCGATCGACTTCACCCACGGCCTGTTTGTTGACCTGAGCCATGCGAGAAGCAGCAGGACCAACAAGTGACGCCGCAGTTTTAGGCGCCTGCTCCGAGTAGTTCCGCAGGACATCCGCGAGCACAGGACTATGTTCGGCAGCGGAGCCGCCAGCCTGCGCCGTCTCACCGGCAAGCGCCTTGATGCCGTTCGGGCTTGCTTGGTCGATCGCATTGAACGCCATGCCGGAAGGCGTGTTCGCTGCGAAGATTTTGTTGGCGGCCGAACCCATTGCCCCACCCGCCGCGCCGCCGCCAGCGCCGATCATGGTGTTGAAGAGGATGCCCTTAAGGTCCTGCGTATCCGCGCCACCAGCGCCCTGCACCGCCCCTTGAGCAGCACCGAAGCCGATCGCCGGGAGTGCTCTTGCGGCCGGAAGAGCTGCCGAAGGGATGATTGAGCCTGCGAGCTGCGCGCTCTTGAAAATCTTCGGGCTGGATTCCAATGCAGCCTGATTGTCCGCCCGCTCGCCCTGAACTTGGTTGAGGTACTGAGCCAAGAGATCGGTGGTCATCCCGCCCGTGACAGGGTGCTGCGGGTCCTTCGCGATGGGCCGCCCTTGAGCATTCGCCATGGCGGCAGAGGTCAGGCCCCCGATCTCATCGGAGAGATTGAGTGTCACGCCCTGCTGCGCGCCCCGGAGAGCGGATTCACCCTCGCCCGTCGTCTTCTCGCCCACTCCGCTGCCGACCATGCCGGTTTGACGGCGCAACAGTGCATCGGGGCTCATCAAGGCAGAAGACTGTTCGGGGGTCAGGGCGTGGATTTCATACTTGCCATCGGGAGTCGGGATGGCGATCTGCCCCTTCATGGGGTTGATCTTGTATTCACCAGGATTGTAGATCGTGACGGCATCGGCACGCGGTTCCGTTCCGCGCGCAACTGCGATCTGACCCGTCTTGCTGTTGACCTTGACCGGGTTCATTGCCAGCCGTCCTCAGGGTTGAGGTCTGGCGTAACGGTTGGTCCTTTGGGCGCGCCGATCGTGACGCCGCTATTGAGCTTCTGCCGATCCTGCTGGCCGAACAGCGGGTTTGCGTCCGTATACTTCTTCCATTCCTGCTTGAACTTGCGGAACCCGGCCTGAGATTGGTCCGGGTAGGCGTTCCAGCGCGCCGACATTTCGGCGTTGCGCTGTGCGACCTTCTGGGAAATCTCAATCTTCGCCTGGAAGCCCTGCGGGGAGTTGTCGATGTTCGGGACGGTCTGCGAGAGGAATTGCCGATCCGCATCCGACATAGCCCCGGGCATGCCCGCGCCGCCCGCCGGGTTGCGCATCTGCAAGGCGAGCTGATTGGTAATGGCGTTGATGGTTTCGCCGGGGCCTGCGTTCTGGGGCAAGCCGAGGCTCGCCGGGTCCATCCCGAGGCCCTGTGCGATCTGCGTCGCCTTGAGCTTCAGCGAGGCCATGGCGTTCGTATCACCGCCAGCCGCCTGCAATTGGCTGTAGGCTTGCTGAAGCGCCTGAAGGTTCTGAAGCTGTGCCGAAGCTTGCGAGCCAACGTCATTCGCAAGCTTGCCCGCCGCTTCGCCTTCCGCTCCGCCGAACGACTTCGCGAAAGCCGTCTCCACCGGCATGTTAATGTTGGTCTGATCGGGCGGCTGGATATAGGTTTCTTTCCGAACGTAGGCGTCATACTCCGCCTGCGACATACGGCCAGCCTTGAGGTCCGCTTGCGCTTTGGCGATGGCAGACTGCGGCCCCTGCTCCTTCGGGAACATGGCTTCCGCATACGCCTTGAAAAACGTATCCGGGTCCGCTCTTGCTGCTGCCTGCTGTTCCGGAGGAAGACCTGAGATCAGCTTTTCCATCTGCGCCTGACGGGCCTGGGCGAAGGCGTCTTGCTCGGCCTGTTTCTTCTGCTCAGCCTGGAATTGCTGCTGCTGCATGCCGAACTGCGCCTGAGACATGTCGGCGCGGTCCTGCTGCATGTTCTGATCCTGGCGCTGCCCCATCATCTGGTTTGCGCCCTGGAGGCCTTCGGCAAGCCCCTGGAGTGGACCTTGAGGCGTCATGGAAGGCCCGCGCCCCATCAGCCCGATCCCGAGCTGAGTGAGCGTGTCAGAGACACCCTGAAACTGGCGTTGCTTCCGGCGCTGCGCGATGGCTTCGGGGGTGAGGCCGAACATGTTTTGAGGGGCCTGTGGTGTTCCGAAGATCGGGGAGCGGTTGCCCATCGGGCCCATGAATCCGGGGACGCTTGCCATCTAGCCCCCCATGAAGAGGCTGGCGATGCCGCCGGCTGTACCCGCCGCGCCAAGACCTGCGCCTAGATACTGCTGCCATGCCGGGGTTCCGTAGACCGGAGCGACCTGCTGCTGAGTACCGCCGTATGAACCTGAGATGAAATCCTGATAAGCCTTGAGCGCGTCGAACGGGGCCTGTTGCTCGAAATTCCACTTGTTCGTGGCTTCGCCGATGAGGTTCTGCGCCTCGGACTGTCTCTGCTGGCCGACTGCATTCAGAGCGTTGGCGTCGAAATAATCCGCCTGGGCAATCTGCGGCGACTGCCCCGCCATCGTGCTCATGAGGTTGAGTTGGTTGCCGTAGTCCTGATAGGCGAGCCCACCGATCTCTCTCGCGACCGCAGCGTCGTGCATGCCGCCGTTTGACCGGCCGTATTGCCCGTACTGTCCGTTCACTGCGTCTTTGGCTTTGGACGCCACGGCATCGAAATACGGATTCCCCTGTTCCAGATATTTGCCGGAGAGAACATCCCCCGCGAACTGGTTGGCCCCCCGGGTCACATCAGAGCCTTGAGTGGCCCGGTTGGTCGCCATCGTCAAAGCTTGGGACGATTCCGGCGCCATGGTGGCGTAGGTATCGCCCGGGTAAGACTGCGCAGACTTGATCGACCCATCCGGGTTATGGGTAAGGCTCTTCGCCTGGCTGAAGAGGTCAGTGAGGTGAGGCTGTTGCGGAGACCACGGATCGTTTGAGACCGTCGAAACCGACTTGCTGCTGCCGGATGATCCGCCGCCGCCGCTCATGCTGCCTCCTCAATCGGCATGACAAGGCAGACACCCGCGCGTTTGAATCCGGGGATCACGACTTCCAGACCCGGACGGGTTTCGGTCGCCTCGCACTCCGAGCAGCCCATCTCAGCGCCCCATGCCTTGATCGTGCGCAGGAGCGGAGCGACTTCCTTCATCCGGGAACCCGACAGCCCGAACAGTCGGAGGACCTTCATACGGGGGTATGTCACAACCTCGGAGAGCACGATTGCGGGAGTTTCATCCCCATCCGAGGCCGCCCAAAGCTGCATGTGGCCGGAATGCAACAGATGAGTCACATCTGCCACATTCAGGCGCTGCCCCATGCTGGCGACGCCATCCCGGAATAGCTTCCCGGCGTCCTGCGTTGCGAGGAACGGGGCGAGTTCGTTGGGGCGAATCTGTCGGATGTTCATGCGGCGCGTCCGAAGATGTTGAAGCCGTAGGGAGACCCGCCAGCGACCTGAAAGCGGCTTTGCGTGGGCTGGCGGAAGATCGTCGGCTGCTGCGCTGCCATGGCGGCTTGCTGCGGCGCCTGGGGGTTCATGATCGACGGCATGGGGGGCTTGATCGGGCCGGGAATCGTCCCGCCTTGGGTTCCGTGGCCCTGGGGCGCGCTGAATTGGCCCTGAGCGGTATTGATGGGGGCTGAGCCGTCTAGCGGCTTGGTGCTGGCAATTTCATGGGCTAGAGGGGAATTGGGGTCCATCTGCTTGTGATAGGCTTCCGGACCAATGGCGGAGCCAATCATCCCGGCGGGGATTCCGGCACCGGGGAAAGCGGCGCCGCCGAGGAGAGACGCCGCGGCGCCTAGGGGGTTGGTTGAGGTGTGGAACTTGCCGCCCCAAAAGGTCCGGGGATCGTTGAAATCTGGCTTGTTATCATTGAACCAAGGGCCTGCGACGAAATCCAAGGCGCGCCGGCCGAAACTCCGGTCGTTGTACTCGCGCGAAGCGTCCGCCCAATCCTTGAGCTGGTGCGTCTCCACATTGGCGTTGTTCATTGTTTGGGCGATGCGATCGACCGCCCGGGGGTCTTTGGACCCGCCCTGGGTGCCTTTTCCAGCGGCAGCCCTACCCGCTGCTTCCGCAGCCGAGCGAGATTCCATATGATCGCGTGCGGATTGTGCCAAGACGGACCTGCCAGAGAAATGGCGCACGAGCGCAGTGGTGGCTGGTCCTGGTGGTATTTATGCCACAGGCGAGACACTATGGCTAGTGGTTTAAGGGAATGCCATGCGGAATTTACTGCTGATCGCCTTCGGGGCGGTTTGTCTCGTCCTGGCTGTGGTCTTGAGCTGGGCGCCTGCCTGCAACAAGACCGACCCGGCTAAGTTCATCGGCGGGACGATACCCGGTCCCGATGAGTGCCCGTGATTACGAGAAGATAGAGCCCTGGAAATCCTGATCCGCGTCGGCGCTGGACGCATGGGTGATGGTCATTGTCCCCGTGCCGCGGGCGCTGATGTACCAGCCCGCCAGATAAGCGGTTGCGGCGTTTGCTGTGAGGGGCGTCAGATGGATGTTGGAATCCGTGCCTAGACGGGGATCGGTCAACGTGGTGGTCGTTTGACTTGCCCTCAGGGTCACTTCAATCTGATTGTTCAACTGCCCCTTCAAGAGCCCGTTGACGACCTGGGCGATGAGTCTTGCGGCACTTGAGCCGTTCGGGCTTAGGGGGCTGTGGCGGTTCACCGCATTGCTCCGGCGGTCGCCCGAGGATTGAGGCCCATGATGTGGTTATAGGTTCCCCCCGCATCGACCTTCAGCCTCGCACGGTGATACCTCGCTTCATTACGGAAGGGACAGAAGCCGATCTGGTTCTGTGCGCTGTAGCTCGTCCAGGCCAGCATGTCGTTCGGTCTATCCCGGTAGCCGAGAGAGATCGAAGGAACTCCGCCGTCTACGAGAGGATCTATCCCCAGGATTTTCGACTTTCTCCCAGGAGTGATCTGCATTTCCTGGGTTTCGATCAATGCTTCAAGGGAAGTCCCCGAGAAGGTCTCAAGCTTGTGATTGAGCGAAAAGCCCGCAAGAGCTGCCCGGCCTGAGCCTGAGAAGAGAGCGGTATCGACCGAATAGGACGTAAAGTCCGTATTGGTGATCACGGCATCAACCGTGTCGGTGTTGTAGCCGGCTTGGGTTCGGAGCGAGAACAACTGCTCGATTCCAAACGTGCCTTTTGACCACTGATCCGCGGAGAGGGAGTAAAACCAGGTCGTATCCGGCGTCCCATCCGTCGAAAGCACCGAGGGGAAGGAGATGCAGTAGAGGTTTCGGATTGGATCGAAAGCCGAGCAAACCCGGTACAGGAAGCTCTGATTGACCGTCTCCCAAAAGGTCTTGTCCACCCTCTGCTTTCCAATAGCAGCGATTTCCTGACCTCCTCGGATGATGTAGAAGCCATCCCAGGTCAGAAACACGATTGCTTGTTGGTATCCGGCAATCGCTCCCTCAACGGCAGCGCCCATTTCCTCGGTGATCCGGTCGAATGTAAAGACAGGATCGGCCCCGACGTAGTTTTGACGGTAGATGGCGCGCTCGGTGAAGATGACACCGTACTCTCCGCCAATGCCTCCCATGATCTTGCCGCCGACGAACAGCTCTTGATCATCCGAGAGGTCAATCCCAGGCGTCCAGTTGGTGAGTGTCGTAATACCTGCCCAGGCCAGCTTGTTGAGAGATCCCGCGATCCGAAGGGCCACGAAATGCGGGCCGACCACCATGCCAAACCGGCCAATCACAGCATTGGTCAGGGCGGAGAAATTAGTGGACGAGCCGATGGTGAAGACCTGCGGGGCGTCGGTGCCGTTTTCCGCTACGACATAATCGCCGTATTGAGTGAAAGACCAGCCGTCCGCGGGATCGACGGTATAAGCGCCCCCAACGGTACGCGAAACATCTGACCATGTGGTTCCGTCGTATGAGTAAAGCTTGGTTGCATCCCCGGCGAAGTTGACGATCGCACCGCCAACACCTCGAAACGTCGCCGCACCCTGACACCTTGCGGTCAGAGCGTTGCCCTGTTCGATCAAGGCAGCGATGGGGGAATAGCTGTTCTTGGTCAGGGGAAAGACGTTTTGAACGTCCTGAACGCCCGGCCCATCTAAAGCAGCTTGGTCAGGCGTCCATTGTGCGAACTTGAATTGGATCATGGGGTCGGCCCTGCAACCCGCATTTCGCCCCCGGTCGCCCATTTCTTCTTACGCGTGGCACTTTGGGCGATGGCCATGGCTTGCTCGTAGAACCGCTCCCACATCGCTAGGCGACCATCTTCCCCGATGTAGGGCGCGCAGAACTTGAGAGAGCCGAACAGGTAGAGGTTGGGGTAGGTGTCCAGGATGATGTTTGAAGCCGCGTCGGTGATCGCTGCGGGTTTCCCCCAGTAGGTGATATCCAGGGTGAGGGATTCAGCCGGCGCATATCCCAAACGAAGCTGGTTGGCTTCGATGCAGTAGAGCCTCGGGGTTCCGGTCCGACCCCCGCACTCGTCGGTGATCTGCTTCGGGCTTGAAAGGATGAGGTTGTAGCTGTTGCCCTGATAGCTGGCGATCGGATCGCGGCGGAAGCCCTTAAAGCCTGTTGGGAGAGCTGTAAGCCCTGCGGTCACGGCAAAGGCGGGGTCGTTGGTTTCGACCTCGTTCAAGTCCAGGCGGTCGAAGGTCTCAGCCTCCTGCATGACGATGATGTCATTCAAGGTGGCGTCAGAGATGTTCGTGGTGTCGCCGGGCCGCATCAGGAAATCCCTGATGGCGGTCCTAAGCTCGCTGCGATGGGAGAACGGCATCGGGGACCCTCGGGGCTGGAATGGTCACGCCGCCGGGTCCCTCGGTCGCGTGCTTTGAATGCCCCATCAATGTACCCCAACTTGCGGCCGGGATAAAGGCCCCTGCCCTGGCCTTGTGCCAGTGGTCGGCGAAGTCGCACTTATCCGTCTCAGCCCAGGCCGGAACGCCTTTCGTATAGTGGATCAAGGCAGGTGTTTTGCCCTGGCACCAAGCGGGGTCGTCGTAACCGACCAAGTAGTTGAAGCGGTTCGGCATCCAGTGGATAGCCTCGGTCCAGGAAATCAGGTGCAGCTTGTCCTTGGTGGTTTCGAGGTAATCGGGGGTGAGTTTCTGGTTGTCCGGGTGGGAGCAGTTGAAAAACATCACCGCCGCCCGTTCATATTCCGGCTTGGTGTTGCAGACTGCCACGGCGCATTGCTGGCCGTTCACCTCATCCACCAAAGAGCGGATGTCCGTGGTGCAGAGAATGTCCGCGTCGAGGAAGAGTGCCGCCCCTTCGAACTCGCAGAGCCACGGCACGAGAAAGCGGCTGTAGGTAAAGGGTGTCAGGCCTTGGCGCTTGAACGGCAGCGTTTCCAGCTTCAGGGGAATGATCTGAAGCGGGATAGACGTGTGCTCCATCAGGGAGTGAATCAGCACGTTGATACTGATCGCCTGCCGGTGGTCGTATCCAATGAACACTTTGAGCATCAGAACGTGAACCCCTGTATGCGTTGAACGTCCTTCTCGCCGAACTCAATGTTGATGTCAGCCGCGTTCACGGTCGGCCTGACGAAATCAAACTCATCCCCGTCATCCAGCAGTCTGGCATAGGGGACCATCAGCGGCTTGCGGTCACCCTTGAAGTGAACGGCGGGGGTTGCGAGGGGGAAGTTTGGCAGGACATCGAGCGCGGGCGCGACTTCCTTCATGGGCAGCCGGCCCACCATGCCCTTGCAAACAGCGTCGGCAGCGGTCATGGCCACTTGATCGCCCCACCACATCTGCATTTCATCGGGGAGTGACTTGCAGGCGCGGCGGTAGGCCTTCCAGAACGCCTCTTGGCCTGGCTGTGTCATCACAATCCCTGTGTTGAAGGGCATGCATTGGAAGTCTGTCCGCCAGAGGCAGCCAACCGGTGCCATAAGGGGCGCGCTCAACAGGCTGTCGTTGTTCCAAATGAGATCCACGTCGCAGAAAATGACAGGCTCTTGAGCCTGTAGAGCAAACTCAGCCATCAAGTGGCCTTTGGCCTGCGCCAGCTGCTCCGTCACAACCTGGATTTCCAGATTGAACACGCCGTCCGCATCGGGGCAGTGGGCGGTTTGGTTGTCCGTCAACTGGACGATGGTGAGGTCGTGGTCTTTGTAGGCCCGGCGTGCGGAGCGGATCATCTCAGCGGCAGCGGTCTTGTACCAGGGGACGCCAAGGTCGATGAGGACGAAACAAAGCGTGAGCTTCATGCCCTGCCTCCGTCGTCTGCCCAGCGCATATTGTCAGCGGCAGGCGTCACGATTGCCTTCCATGCATATACGTCGTTTGGGTTGATGTTGGCGGGCACCTTGGCGCAGAGCATGCCCGCTTCATAATAAACGGGCGAATAACACTCAGCTATCAGAGGCCACTTCACCTCAGCCTCAATTTTGACCTGCACAAGCTCGTATTCCGGGTCTGGCAATCCCTCGGCGCGGATAATGCCAGCCAATCTATCGATACGCAGTGCAATCGGGCCAAATGGGCTCATTGTGCAGCCATCCTCTCCGGTGTCACCAAATGCGCTGAAAGCCTTGCTAGAAGCGGCTCCCAGGATACTCCGTCACGTCGCCAAAGTCTCAAGCAATCGTACCATGGCATATCCCCATACTCAGCCCAGTGCCATGTCGGATGCTCGGGAACCACAACGTCACAGGGCTTTCCGATCGCCCCGCAAAGGAGAGCAACGGTGGTCGTTACCGAGACGACGTGATCAAGCTCAGCCACCAATGCCGCGGTGTCGTCATAGTCCTTGGATTGCGTGATCTCCGGCCAGTGAATGACCCCTGGGACAGCATCACCCTTGTACTCCAGGCTTACCCAAGTGATGCCGGGGAGCGCAAAGAGCGGCTTCAGTAGCTCAGGGGTGAGGCTGCGATCTCTCTGGCGGGTCGAGAATATCCCCCCGGTCCAGGCAATCCCGATCTTGCGGCCGGGCAGCTTGTCCAGGGCCTCGCGGATGTGCTTCCTGCGGATGGGGTCGGGTTTCAAGTAAGCCCGCTTGGGAAACGGCTCCTTCAAACGGTAGAATTGCGCTAGAGAGCCAACCGCCGCTTTGGCCTGTAAAGGCATCGAGTATACCCATCCTGGCATCCTTTCGTGTCGCGTCCCGAACACCGGGCAATTGAAGGACCGGCGGTAGAGATTCTCAAGCCTCGGATCGCATTCAATCACAGGCGCGTGACCGGCTTCGATCATGTCGGGGATCATCGAGGCGAACATGATCTCATCCCCAAGCCCCTGTTCACCATAGACCGCAATCATCCCATCAACCGGCTGCCCATCCCAGTCCGGTACTCCAAACGAGCGTTTCTTCCGTTGTTTCAGGGTGTCCAGCATCAGCTCAAACGCCGGCCAGCCTTCTTCCCAGTGTCTCAAGGAGAGGTGAGAAAGCGTTGCATTGCTGCGGGCGGTCTTCAGGTCATCCGCGTTCCGGGCGAAGAACAAGGCGCGCTTGTGAAGCCGGAGAGCGTTCTCGTGATCGCCCCGAACCGTGTTCATCAGGGTCAGGTTGTTGTAGGGCTCGAAATCATCCCCGCCGTACCTGAGGGATTTGATGTAGCACTCAATGCCCTCATCGATCTTCTCGGCTTTGTGATGGCAGAGCCCGAGATTGTTCCAAGCTGCTGAGAGTGTCGGATCAAGCTCCAGGATTCTGCGATAGAGCGGCTCGGCCAGCCCATGCCGGTGAGCAGCGCCAAGGATTTCGGCCGCCATGAACAGCGCAGTCACGTCCTCGGGGTTCTCATTCAACAGAGCGGAGACGATGGTGAGGGCCTGGTCAGGCTCGCCCGATCGAAAGAGCTTATAGGCCCGCCGCTTCCGCTCTTCAGTGGTCATATGCGCCCGGGCGCGGTGCGGAGAAACAGGTATTCGCTGCTATTCAGCTTTGCCCGCACCTTTGGCCAATGATCCTTGTTGTAGAAATCAATCCCCTCCTCCAAGAGCCACTTGGTGATGATGGAATTAGGGACCGTCGCCACTTTCTTCATGGACCGATCGGCGTTCCACGGGTTGACGTGGTTGAAATTCAGCTTGTTGTTGTCGAGGATGCCGCTCACATCGTCGTATTCGTGGATGATCCTCGCCCCGCCGTTGTTCTCGGGCTCGTAATAGGCGCGGATGCCCGAGATGGGATCATGACTGATCAGATGGCGCGTCATTCTTCACCTTCGGGGTGTTGCTGGCTTCGAAAACCCACTGCCCTTCCACTTTGCGCAGCGAGTGGGCGAACTGATACCCCGCATCCCGGGCCTTCTTCTGGGCGGCCTTCACATAGGCGCCGGAGAGGTCGAACGGCACGACCTGGGGAACGCTCAACTCCTGGACCTCGCCGATCTTCTTGAGCATGATCTCATCCCGGATCTGGCTCTGGATATACTCATCCGCCAACCGGGAATGCTTCTTTTTGGAGGCGCGTGCGGGGGCTAGGTCCTCATCGGTCAGGGTCATGGTGACGGAATCAGGCTTCTGCACGACCGGCGGGGGATTTTGAAACGCGTCACTTGTGAGGATCTCCGTGAGCGCGTCAGGATCTGGGTGAGGCAATGCCTGCGCCGGCCCGTCAACCACTCGTCGCGGTACGTTCTTACTGCCCTTCGGTCGTCCCATGCTCATCCTCCTTAAAGAATGCGGCGGGCCTCATCCACCCGCCGCACGTTGTTACAGGGCCGAGTTGATATCGGTGATCTTGCCGCTGGCCTTCTCGTTCAAGCTGGCCAGGGTGTAGTCGGTCACCAACAGCACGCGGTCGGAGTCGCCGGTCTTGGCCAAGGGGTACTTGGTGATGCCGCGAACCCGCTTCACTTCCCAGTGCTCCATGTCCAGGAACAGAGCCGTCTGGTCACGGACCTTGCGGTTCGCGACGATCTTGTACTCGCCGTAGTCGGAGATGTAGACATCCGCAGCCCCGAGGATGGTCGCTCGCTTGTTCCCCGAGTTCTCGCGGTACTGGGTCGCGATGCCGGCGAACGTGGACATCTTCTGCTTCGTGCCGGTTCCAACCATGATCAGGTCGGCAGCGCCGCCCGCGTCATAGATGGTCTTGGCGATCGACTTCAGATGCGATTCCGCAACCGACCCGGTAACCGTCGAGTCAGTCGGGGCCGCCACAGTGCCGCCCGAATAGCCCGGGGTGGTCTGAAGCGTGCCGGTTCCAACCGAGGTCTTGTTGGTCGCAATCCAGGACTCCAGGCCAGCCGAAGAACGGGGCACAGTCGCCGAACCCGCCGAAGACGCCTGGTTACGGACCAGGGCGTATTCGATGTCGTTCTTCAACTCCTTGCCTCGCTTCATGGTCTGGTAGTCCATTTCGTCACCGCGACCGGCGGCGTCCAGCTCGCGCTGAATACCCGAAACACGCGGGGTCTTCTGCGAGGTCTGAACATAGTTCTTCAGGCGGACGGTCGGCGTCGCGGTATTCGTGGTCGCGTCGTCGCCTTCCACCATGAGGTTGGTGGCCGGCGCGTCGAGAGCGTCGGTCTGCCATTCCGGCGAGGTCGAGCCGGTCGAGGACTTCTTGACACGGCTGTAGAACGGCGTGTCCGTGGGGGAGATGTTGTCGATGATGTCCGAGAGGTCCTCTCGGTTACCGATCGCTTGGTACGACTGGAACGTACCGGTTGGCGTAGCCATAGTTAGTCTCCTTGGGGGCTATCCAGCCCGCTTGAGCCTCAGAAGCTCCACCGCGTCTTCCACGCTGCCGGACTTCTTGAGGCGTTTTTCCAAGGCAGCCTCTTTCTCCGTCTTCCCTCCTTCGACCCCTGCGCCTGGCTTTGCCACTGCCGGCACTTTGGCCGGTGGTGACTTCTTCAGGGCGGCCATGGCCTTGTCGTAAAGCCGTGCCTTCCTGGCCATCAGCAGTTCCTCGGCGGTGTAGAGCTTGATCCTCTCCGGATCGATCTTGCCGTAGCCGTTGCCTTCCATGAGGTATTCGACGATTTCCTTTTCGAACGCGGCGGACTTCGCCGGGTCTTTCAGGGTTTCGTCCAGTTCAAGCAGTCGAGACACGCGTGATTCGGCGAAGGTGTTGTACTCCGCTTCCTCGCGCTGCTTCTGCTCGGCCTCCTGCCTCTTTTGCTGGTGGGCGACGGCCCCGATCTGCTTCCAAAGAGCATCGTAAGCCGGATACCGCTCGGGGTGCTCAAGAGCAAACTGGGTCACCGATGCCGGGTTGCGGGGGTCCACACCCGGAAACTGTTCGACCAGTTGCGCAATGAGTTGGTTTTGGGTCGATTGAAGGATCGGAGCGAGTTTCTGCCGCTCAGCCTTGAGTTGTTCGGCGAGGGTGTCTGCCGATTTCTTGACAGAATCAGCCTCCTGGAGCCTCTTGCGAATACCTGCATCCCGTGCCTTTTCCCGCGCCTCAAGCTTGGCTTGAACCTCGGGTGTCAGACTGGACCACAGTTCGCGATCAGCATCCGACCAACCGGACGGCAATTTGGTGTCAGCGGCAGGTGTTTCCTGTTCGCTTGCCAACTGTGCCGCCAATTTCTCCTCGGGGGATTTCTCCTCCGTGGATTCATCTTGAGGGTCGCCGGTCTCGGGCGCCTCCTCTGATTCTTCAGCCATGGGAGCCGCCACCTTGGGCGTCTCAACCTTGGGCTCTGGTTTCGGCTTAGCCGCTTCCTTCTCCTGGGTCGCGCGCTGTTCAGAGAGCTTAGTGACCGCTTCCTCAACCGAGAAGCCGCCGCCCTGCTCGTCGTCAGGCGCGAAGTACATAGGGAGAGAGCGGTTAAGGAACATACGGGTCAACCTTTCGGGTCAGTGTCTCTTTGTCAGACTTGATCTCAAACGCAGCCATCTTCGCCGTGTTGATCATTGTCCAGAGCCGTGCCTTGACACGCTCCAGGGCGCGCAGCTCGTGCCAGAGGTCTTCGCGCTTGGCATAGTCCTTCTCGCCGGCACTCTTGGCCCATTCCTCAAAGATGGATTGGCGTGCGGCGTCGAGCGGCAGCTTTTCGAGAGCAAGGGCTGCGTCCTCACCGTCGCGGAGTGCTTGGGAGCGTTCGTCGAGGGTCACGCGCTCACTCCGCCTGGCTGTGCCTGCGGTGTCAATTTCGCCACGATCTCGGCAATGGTCTGATCCTGCCGCTGATCCCGCTTAGTCTGCTCAGTCATGAAGTCCTTGAGCATTTCGCCAACCTGCTGGATGGCCTTGTCCACGTTGTCGGACTTGCCCTGCTGCTCGGACTGCATGCCCTCGCGCTGAATGGAGCGATCAGCCTCAGCACCTTCAACCTGGCGCTGGTGGTCCATTTGCTGGCCCTGGGCTTTCATCTGGTGGTCAGCCATCTGGCCTTGAGCCTTGAGGGCAAGCTCCGCCTCTTGGCCCTTGGCCTTCAGCGCCAGTTCGGCCTGTTGGCCCTGCGCTTTGAGTTGCAATTCAGCCTGTTTGGCCTTGGCGTCGTTCTCCACCTTGGCCATTTCAGGGTCGGGCTTCGGAGGCTGCTGCGGGTTTTTGCCCGGGTCGGTGAAGTAGAGTTCAGGGTCTTTGAGCCCCGCGTTCTCCACCATCTTGCGACCCACGTTGTAGACGTTCGCCGGCTGGACAATCCCGCCTGGATTCCCTGCAAGGGCGATTTTCTCCTGCATCTCTCCGATGGTTTGGAGGTGCATCAACTGTTGATCCTTGTTCCCCGTCCCTAGTCCGACGTTGATCTGCATCTTGAACATCGACTCCCAGCCTCTGGGGTCAATGGGTGTCCAGGAGCCGGCAACTTTGATCACGCGGGCTTTCTTCTGGTACTTCGAAACGCACTGAAGGATGAGGAGAAACATGTCCGAGACACCGGTCTCAGCGAAGATCCGCGCGACCAGTTCTATACGCTGCTGGGCAGCGGACATGATCTGGGTAATACCCCGGGCCGTCTTGTTGAGGCTGTCGGAATCGGTCCCCTGGTTGTATCGGGTAACCCCCGTGCGGTTCTCCTTGATCCCCTCCATGTACTCCATGACGGGGATCACGTCCTTGGCGACGAACGGCAGGACGATGGGGGCTACGTGTCCATCGCTCGGCATCTTGCCTTCAGAGAGACGCACGAACGAGCCCAGCCGCGGGCTCATCAGGTCATCCAAGTTCACGAACTCGGAGACCACATGCCGGGGGTTGTTGCTGGCATAGAGGTTGTCCAGCAACTGCCGGGTCAGCATCGTTGAGATACGTTGAATATCCATCACGATGTCAGCGATGGAGCGGCCGAAGAATCTGTGCGGCTTGGGCTTCGGGGTCACCGAGGCATAAGGCGGAGGCCCGTCCCACGGATCATTTGCTGGTTGATACTTGCCATCCTCGCCCTTGCGACGGAGGATCGTTGCGGCAGAACCTGCTGTTTGGACTTTCCTACGTTCCGCAACCCCATCCCCGTCGTAATCGACCAGGATATAATGTTCCGTAAACCAGACTTCCCGCATCACCCCTTCGCGATCGGAGAGGATCGGGCCTGCATCGTCATCGCCGTCCCGACGTTCTTCCGACTCATCCGTCTCGTTATCGTCATCCGAGGGGAGGGTTTTGACCTGCACAGGATCGAAGCCCATCGCGATCAGGTCCGAGATGGTCTTTCTCTGACGGTCAGAGCAGTACGGCGTGGACTTGATGTCCTTGCCGTTCCGCGCCATCAGGAAGTTTTCAGGCTCGACGTTGTGAACGCAGCACTTACCGGACTTCATCCGGTACCGAACGTCATGGGTGGGTTCGGCCGGCGCGGAGGATGAGTACGCGCCGGCTTCCCCACCATCCGCGCCAAGCTCCGGGGTCACGCCACCGGTAGGACCAGCCGGGGCATTTTCGGTGTGCGCGATGATTTCAATATCGGGGTCTTCGTTGAGCAGGGCGAAGGCGTCGGTGGGAAGCTCTTTCAACTCCCGGATCTCATCGGATGCCTGGTCATCCCACCAGACTTTGACGATCCCGTTCTTCTGGACAAGAGCGTCCAGGAACATGTTGTGCAGGATGATGAAGCCAGGGTTGTCGTGGAAGAAGACGTAGTTCACATAAGCAGTAGCCTGCTGTGCTGAAGCTTCGGCCTCTTCGTGGTTGGGCTGGAACTCAACGGCTCTATCACCCGAAGCGAATTTCTTCAGCAGGTCCGGCATGATCCAATCGATCGTGTCCGCCACCTCCTGCATGATGACGGAGGACCGACCAGGAACAGCCTGAAGGCCTGTTTTTGGATCGAAGGGCTCTGCGAGGTAGTATTTGAGAGCGTCTTTGCGCTGCTCGGAGAGCTTGGAGCCCATGTATGCGAGAGAGTCGCGCTCAGCATCGGCGATGATGCTGGACAACTCCGCGTCGGTCATGGACTTGGTGCCGGAGGCGTCAGGCATTCTGCCAGCCCTTCGGGGGCCTTAGCTCTTCACCGCGGTAGCCCTGATTGAACAGGCGCTTGATCGCCTCTTCGGGTGTCTTGCTGATGGTCCAGATGAGCCGCCAGTTAGTGCGACGGCCAACCAGCATGGTTTGTGGGGTCAGGTCGCGCACGATTGTGGCCTCTCCGCAACACCGGACTGATCCGGTGCGGCATTTTTACCACACGCTATGGATTGTGGTCAATGCCTATCGGGCTACTAGGGAATTACCCGCCTTCTGGTGCGCCGCCCTGCCCTTTTCGATCATGTCGCGGACGTTGTCCAAAGGGGTGCCCAGGAACAGGTGCTCGGGATTAACGCATAGCCGCACGTCACAGCGGTGGCACACCAATAGCCCTTCGGGTATGGGGCCGTAGAACATCTCCCAAGAATAGCGATGGGCCTTGTAGATCCGACCGTGTCGGCTCACGGCCCCATACTCTCTCACTATCTGCCCCGTCCAAAGCCAACAACCCGAGACATCAACCGAGTAGCTAGCGAAGAACGGCCGATATGTCGGCAGTCGATGGTTGGCTGACTTACTGGTCGTTCGACGACTGTTAATGCTCATCACACAATCCCGGGCGGTAGGGCGAAGTCCTTGGGGGCCTTAACCTTTGCCTGCGGCCGGTGGCCCATGGCGTACATGCGGAAGGCGTCACAGTTGTGGACAAGCGCCCCGTTGGCTAGGGAGAACTCCTCAGCCCCCGGCACTGTCAGACACCACACGTCCGCTCTTTCGCTCAGCGGCCGAACGCTTTCGATAAGCAGCGGCCTTGCAGGGGGCTGAGCAGTATTTCTGGGCGTAAGCACCGACTCTATCGAGGCGCTGAAACTCTGCGCCGCACTCTGGGCAATTCGACGGGACTCGCCGCCATTTGGTCCAGCCCTTGATCCGTTCGGCATGTCTCTTATGCCAAAGCCGACCGGCATCGGATTTGTGCCAGTCAGCCGCTTTCTGCCGGGCACTGTCGTTGAATCCTCTGGCGCGGTGAGCTTGCTCGTTCTCCCGCCAAGTATGGGAGAGGTGCTCGGCAGCAGGCTTGCATTCGAGATTGTCCAGCCGGTTATTGGAAGGATCGGCATCCTTGTGATGGATGTGGCATCCAGCTGGAATGGACCCGAAAGCCACGCGCCAAACCTCGCGGTGCAGCTTCTTGCCGCCGCGCGAAAAGTAGATTTCAGCCGGGTAGAGCCGGTACAATCCTCCGTCGAAATATTGGGTAAGCTCATCAAGGAAGATTGGATCTCTGTATTCCGGGTCAGGGATCTTGCGGATCTCCACCCGCTCGCCGTTTTGAACAAATGATCCGGCGTACAGTTCACCGTGTAGCCGCCGATGAACCGCACCTCCACAAGTGGGGCATCCTTCCTCGTGATCCTCGGATTTCTGTAGGCTTTCCAGCCGCATGACGTGAGAACCTCTCCAACTTCCGGTAGATTCCTTATCTGACACATTCCGTTATGCGTCAATATCTCAGTCTCGCCTACGAAACACGGATGGCTTGCCCAATTATGAAGCGGCTTCGGCTTGAACACCCCGTGGTCCTCGACGTATTCGGCCTCGTACTGGCTCAGGGCCTCTAAGCCCTCCTCGCAGGACTCATCAAACCAGCACTGAGGGAGGATGGACCGGACTGTTTCGATGCCGTTCTCAACACTCTCGGCCGGGACAACCCGGATCGGCCCAATCTTCATCGATCGCAGAATGTCCAGCCTGACCTGGCCTGAGCTGATCTCCCGGGCCTCGATGTCGTGCGGCAGGTAGTGGGCCTCGTAAGCGTAGTCGAGGTTCTTCACATAGGCTCCGAAGTGGTCCAGCCCGGCGCCTTCCTTCTGGTAGAAGCCTATGACGCGGCGCTCTAAACCCACATGCTGGAAGAACCAGATGCAGCCCTGCATACCGAGATCCCAGGCCGTGCAGACCTGAAGCTTGGGATCGTAAGGCACCTTGGTAACGCGCTTGTCCAATCTCGCCTTAGCGATGAGCCGGCCATAGTAAGAGCCCTGGGTGATCATCTGGTATTCCCCGCCCCAGACATGAGCCGCGTTGATGGGGTCGGCCTCGTAATCGTGGTCTTTTTCCTTCTTGAGAACGGCTGGAAACCAGGGGTTATCCTGCCATCCCACCCTGACGCAGATAGCCTCCGCGGGCTTTTCCTGGCGCATGAAGTGATCAACCGCATCCTGCT
>Ga0268265_10000436_pt1 | contig 44235 bp, 28 predicted proteins | sample KBSSwiS52_FD_190355 | JGI IMG/M metagenome (GOLD analysis project Ga0268265, IMG submission 190355) | Switchgrass rhizosphere microbial communities from Kellogg Biological Station, Michigan, USA - KBS Switchgrass S5-2 (SPAdes) (version 2) | ecosystem: Host-associated > Plants > Roots >...
TATCCACTGGGTTTGCTGCGGGCATGGAGTTGGATCGACCTCGATATGTTCGCGGTCATTTATCCGCGCGCAGTTATGGGTCCGCGACCGGAAGACGATGGCGACAATGCACCGCACGGCGAGCGGTTGCGCAAAATTGGCAGCGACGATTTTTATGATTTTCGTCGTTATCGCCAGGGCGATAATTTGCGTCATGTGTTGTGGCGCGCGTATGCAAAAGGGCAGCCGCTGCAATCGAAACAATTCGCTGAAACGCGTTTGCAATCGCACTGGTTGCGTTACGACGCGCTCGATGGTGATCGCGAGCAGCGGCTCGGCGTGCTCTGTTATTGGGTATTGGAATTGCACCGGCGCGGTGAATTATTTGGCGTCGAGTTGCCGGGGCAAATCCTGCAGCCCGGCGACGGCGACGATCATCGTGATCGCGCGCTGCGATTACTCGCTTTATTCGGGCAACCCGCACAAGCGCCGAGGCGCACATAAATGTCGCAGCCGTGGATTTCACGTCACGCGCTGGCATGGTTGCTCGCCGCGCAGCTGATTGTGATTGCACCGCATATGCTGCGATTGCCGGCATGGGTTATTACGGCGTGGCTGCTGTGCGCAGTGTGGCGCCTGCAGGTTTATCGCGGGTTGTGGCCGTTTCCGGGTCGACTAATAAAAGTCGGATTGGTGGTGGCATGTCTGGCGGGAATTCGTTTCAGTTACGGCGCAGTCGCGGGTCTTGAACCCACCGTGGCGTTGTTGATTAGTTGCTTCAGTTTCAAATTGCTCGAAGCATCGTCGCGTCGCGATGCTTATTTATTGTTGTTCCTCGGCTACTTCGTTGCGCTCACCGAATTTCTATTCGAGCAGGGACTCGGCACCGTGTTATTTATGTCTCTGCCGCTATTGCTGCTGACGACGGCGCTAACCGCACTGCATCAACTCGAACCACTGCGATTCAGTTGGCAGCCATTACGCAAAGCGGCGGTGATGCTCGCGCAAGCGCTGCCCATGATGTTGTTATTGTTTCTCGTATTTCCGCGCATGGCGCCCTTATGGCAAGTACCGCTGCCTGGCGCCGGCGCCGGCGCCAAAACCGGCATGTCCGATCGCTTGTCGCCCGGCGATATTGCGCAGCTGTCGCAATCGGATGAGCTGGCATTCCGCGCTGCGTTCAGCGGCGCTATTCCACCCGCGCACGAATTGTATTGGCGTGGCCTGGTGCTCGATGAATTCGATGGGCGCACTTGGCGCGCGAATGGCTTCAACGAAACCGAACAAAAAAAATCCGAGCCGTTAGCGGGAAAATTTTTCGATTACGAAGTATTTCTCGAGCCGACCTATCAACGCTGGTTGTTCGTGCTGCAAGTGCCGGCCAGCGCCGATGCAAAAACATTTCTCACCATCGATTACCGCTTGTTGGCGAAAGATATCGTGGCCGAGAAATTCGCGTATCGCGCACGCGCTTATCCGCAGGCTGCGTTTGATATCGACATCGATCCCCGCTTGCGCAAATTCGAGTTGATGCTGCCGAAGCACAATAATCCGCGCTCGCGCGCCTGGGCAAAACAACTGCGCGACCGCTTTGACGATGACAGCGCACTGATCGATTTTTTATTGACGCATTTTCGCACCGAGAATTATTTCTATACGCTCAAGCCACCGCTGCTTGGTGAAAACGGCATCGACGAGTTTCTGTTCGATACGCGGCGGGGTTTTTGCGAGCATTACGCGAGCGCATTTGTTTATTTGCTGCGTGCAGCGGGCATTCCGGCACGCGTTGTGGTCGGTTATCAGGGTGGTGAAATCAATCCGTTGACTGCGACGGTGCTCGTGCATCAATTCGACGCGCATGCATGGGCCGAGGCATGGTTGCCGCAACGCGGCTGGGTGCGCTTCGACCCGACCGCGGCGGTGGCACCGCAGCGCATCGAAGGTGGTTTGGAACGCGCGGTCGGCGCCGGTGAATTTCTTGCGGACACGCCCTTTTCCGCGAACCGGTATCGCGGTGTGAATTTGCTGAATTGGGCGCGGTTGCGACTCGATGCGATGAATTACGCCTGGACACGCTGGGTGGTGAATTATCGCGACGAAACGCAAACCACCGTTTTGCAAAACCTGCTGGGTGAAATAAATCCGTTGCGAATGACATTATTTCTGGTCGGTGGCGGTGCAATTATTTTACTGATTGCCGCAGGCGGAATTTGGGGCAGACGTTTGTGGCGCGATCAAACTCCACTCGAGCAGCGGTACTACGTTAAGTTTTGCAATAAACTGGCGCGCGCAGGTTATCCGAAGCCCATCGGCATGGGCGCCAGCGATTATTGCCGCTGGGTTTTGCAGCAGCAGCCGCAGTGGAGCGCGGTACGCGAAATTACTGCATGCTACGAAGCGCTGAGTTATCGCAAATTATCGGAGAAACAGCGTCAACAACTACTGCTGAAGTTAAAGAAATTAATTGCGCAAGCACGGGTTGACGCTCATCAATCCAAACGAATCGCTAAGTAAGTCCCCTCTCCCCGCGGGAGAGAGAGGGTTAGGGTGAGGGCAGAATTACGCGCCTTAATTTGTCCGAAGCGAAAGGGCAGCCCTCACCCCTGGCCCCTCTCCCGCGGGGAGAGGGGAGTAAACCACTTAATCGGCTACTCCCTAAATCCCAATAAATCACAAACACTCAATTTCATAATACAAATAATAATCCTGCTCAATCGGCTCCGAACGCTCGTTCAGTTTTTTCCAGCCTTTGGCACACAGCTGTGCGGATTGTTTGAATAAGGGTTCGATCACATAAAACGCGGAATAGGGCGTTTTGGCGCTGCGTGTCAGCGTGTAGCGTTCGCGAATTTCAAAACGTTTGCCTGCGCTGCCCGATGTATCTGCGGTTTTAGCTGCAGGTGTGCTATTCGTTGCTGGCACAGCGGTGCTGGTTGATGGCGCAGTGGTGGCAGCAGGTGCGGTCGTGCCGGCCGGTTGATCTTGATAAGCCTTCGTTGTCGTGTTGTTGGTTTTATCCCAAACCTTAATCGCTTCCTTTTTGTCTTTGTGAAACGATTGGAAATCGAGCGAGTCCGCTTGATCGACATCTTTGTCTTGCGCGATAGCTACGCCGCCGAGACACGAGGTTGCAGAAACTATCAAAGCGAAAATCGCGTGGCGAGTATTCATAGCGAATATGTCCTCTGTGAGTCAGTCATTAATTTGCCATCGAATTGACTTAATTGAAACGAGAGTAAAAAAGAGGGGGCTTGCGCCCCCTTCAAGGTTTGGAGAGCCCAACCAATGAAACTTAGAACTTCAACTCGTAACCCACTGCGTAGGTTTTGTCGTCCAGCGTTTCGCTGGTGGTTGCAGTCAGGTCGCCATCGGTTTTGATCGACGCGTAATAAGCAAATACTTTTGCGGCTTTGCTCAATGCGTAATCGACACCTACGACATAGTTCTTCGCAACAGTTTCGCTGAGGCCAACGCCTGCTGCATCAACCGGATCGGATTTCGAACGCAGGTATTGGCCTTTTACGGTCCAGTCCTTGTCGATTTGCCAGGCTGCGCTAACACCGTAAGCATCTTGTTTTTTGTACAGGCCACCGGCGAAATCATTAATTGGATTGCCAACGCCACTGTTCAGGTTGTTACCCGGCAGTGAGCTAAGTGCACCGATCGCGCCCGTATTAACGCCATTGGCAGTCGGTGAAGTGGCCGGGTTTTTGAAGTGGCGATCAGCATTTTGATACAGGCCACCGATAGTTACCGGGCCGATACCGTATTGCGCAACAAAGCGAATGGTGTCGGAATTTTGCACATTGTGATCATCGGCCAATGCCAGATACAACGTATCGAGTTTATAGGTAGCTGCGAGCGAATACTTGTTGGTCAGATTGCTATTTTGATCTTTGCTTTTCGCGCCAGTGCTGTCGCTAGCACCGGTATCTTCGCCAAGGATTACCTGTGCAGAAAGAATCAAACCGCTGAGGCTCGGTGTCGCGTATTGGACAATATTGTTTTCGCGGTTTTCGCCAACGATTACATATTTGAAGTCAGCCAGCGGCAGATCTTTGAACAGTTGAACGGTTTCCGCAGCGGTTGCTTTTAACGGGGTATCGTTTTTACCCGCGAACAAAGTACCCCAGCCGCCTTGCAGACCCGCATAAGTATTACGTTGTTTGAACGGGGAGGTGCCATCACCTTGTTTGTCGGCATCCGGATAAACTTCGTATTCCAGTTTATAAATAGCTTTGAGATCGGTGCTGATGTCGAGCGCGCCTTTTACACCGAGACGCGAAGCATTGCTTTCCAATTTCCAGTTGTCCTGGCCGTTGACGCGAGTGCCAGACTGAATGTCATCAAAATCGTATTTGTTCAGCGTAACGTTTACTTTGCCGTAAACGGTCGGAATGGCGTCTGCCTGTGCAAAGCCAGCGGTCAAGCCAGCGATCAGCAGTGGTAGCAGTTTGCGGTTCATCCAATATCTCCCGGTTTAGGTTGGTTTGATTGTTGGTCTTAGCCAGTAATCACTTTCAGCGGCTTGCTTCTCGACATCGCCTGCCGAAGTAAGGGCCAGCCCTTACGTGGCCGCTATGATGTAACGGATGTGTTACACAAATGTGACACCGCGCGAACTTTAGCAACGGAGATTGGTCGACAAATAGTTTTGTTTTTCACTTGCTTATAACTCGGCGGGTTATAACGATAGAAATAACGTGGGTTATAACGATAGAAATAAATGGTGTGGCGACATTTTAAATGCCACAAAAAAGCGCAATTTTGCTGTTGGTTTGTACGTCGATTTGTCGTTATTTCGTCAGCAAAATCTATTTTGTCAGCAAGGTATAGTCGCCACCGAGCGCGGCGGTATTAATCGTCAGCGTTTTTTCGGTGGTGAAGCGCAACAAATAATGGGGTCCTCCCGCTTTCGGTCCAGTCCCCGATTTGCCGGTGCCGCCAAAGGGCTGTGCGCCCACAGTGGCACCGATAATGTCGCGATTGATGTATATGTTGCCGACCTGCAGTTGTTCGGCTAACGCGATGGCTTTAGATAAATTGCGGCTGTGAATACCGCAGGTCAGCCCGAAGCGAAGCGAATTAATTTGCTCGATCAATGTTTCCGTTGCGGATTCCTGATAACGCAATACATGCAGAATCGGGCCGAATGCTTCGCGTTCCATTTGCTGGATGTGCTGGATGCGAACGAGTGTCGGTGGAACGAAGTCACCGCTGTTGGGCGATGGACATTGAAACAAAATATCCGTGCTGTGCTGATCGAGGTATACCAGCAATTCTATTTTGGCATCGGTATTAATCACCGGCCCGATGTCGGTCGACCATTCGAAGGGATCGCCAAGCTGCAATTGCTGCATCGCTCCCGTCAGCAGATTTTCGATGTCGTCGGCGATACTGTGCGGCAGGCATAACACACGCAGCGCGGAGCAGCGCTGACCGGCGCTATCGAATGCCGAGCGAATAATATCGAGCGTCAATTGCTGTGGCTGCGCGGTGCTATCGACAATCAAGACGTTGATGCCGGCCGTTTCTGCGATAAACGGAATAATGGCGCCAGCGCGATTGGTGAGCTCGCGTTGAATCGATCGCGCCGTATCGAAACCGCCGGTAAAGACGATGCCATCGATATCCGCGTGACCGCATAAATGACGGCCGATGATTTCGCCTGGGCCGGGCAGGCATTGCAATAGTTGCCGTGGTACGCCCGCGCTGTGCATCAGCTCGATGGCGCGCATTGCCGTGAGCGTCGCCTGCTCGGCCGGCTTGGCGATGACCGCGTTGCCGGTAATTAAGGCCGCGACAATTTGTCCGGTGAAAATGGCGAGCGGAAAATTCCACGGACTAATAGCCAAGAAAATTCCACGCGCGCAGAGCTGCAGTCGATTTTCTTCACCGGTGACACTAGGCAGTGCTTGTTCACACAATTGAAGACGCGCTGTGCTGGCGTAATAACGACAGAAATCGACAGCCTCGCGTAATTCTTCGTTTGCGTTCTCCAGCGTTTTGCCCGTTTCGCGGATGATTAGTGCGATCAGTTCGGCGCGATGGGCGATAAATAATTCCGCGCACTGTTCAATAATTTCTGCGCGCTGCGCAACGCTGACGGTACGCCATTCGAATTGTTGTTTTTTGGCTTGAGCAATCGCTGCATTGCAATCGGCGATATCAGCTGTCGACCATGTGCCCACGGGTTGATACGAGAATGGATTGCGCGTAACAAATTGTTCACCGGCGAAAGCGGTGAAATCGTAGCGATAATCCCGCCAGACATTTAACTCCGAGAGAAAAAATTCGCGTTCTGCTTCGTTGCACCAATAAATTCCGGGCGCATTTTTTCTTTGCGGCAGCCACAAATCTGGCGGCAGTGGTAGGTTGCTACCGATGTTATCGATCGCGATTTGTTGCAATGGATGTGCGGCCAAATCGGCAATACGAATCGAGGGTTCGTGTAGTTGATGAATAAACGATGTGTTGGCGCCGTTTTCCAGCAACCGCCGAATCAAGTAGGGCAATAAATCGCGATGCTCGCCAACCGGAGCGTAAACACGAACACGTAGTTGCGGATGTTGTGCGCGCACAATTCGATACAGCGCTTCGCCCATTCCCTGCAGACGCTGCAATTCGAAGCGCGAACTGTCCGGTTGCAACGCCAGCAACGCTGCAACGGTGGTGGCATTGTGGGTCGCGAATTGTGGAAAAAATTCCTGCGGATGCTGCAGCAGCCATTTTGCGCAGGCGAGGTAGCTGAGATCGGTCGCGCATTTGTCGGTAAATACCGGATACGACGATAACCCGCGTTGCTGGGCGCGTTTGATTTCCGTATCCCAATACGCACCCTTCACCAGGCGAATATTGATTCTTGTGTGACATCGCTCGGCGACGACGCGCAGCCATTGCAACGTCGGCAGCGCGCGTTTGCTATAAGCCTGTATCGCGAGCCCGAAGTGTGGACGTTGCTGCTCGTCCAACGTTTGCAATACCGATGCAAAAATCTGCAATGAAAGTTCCAGCCGATCGGCTTCTTCGGCATCGATACACAAATCGAGATTGGCACTTGCGGCACTCCGTGCAAGTGAAAGCAGTTTCGGTATCAGCTCTGCCTGTAAACGTTGCGATTGTGCGGCGTGATAGCGTGGATGCAGCGCGGACAATTTAATCGAAACGCTGGGGCGGATAATTTCCGGCCGATCGCTAAAACTATCGGACACTTGCTGAATCGCGTCGCTGTAAGCGGCGAAATACTGCGCGCTGTCGTTTGCGGTCAATGCCGCTTCGCCGAGCATGTCGAACGAGTAGGTGATGCCCGGCTGTCGATTGTTATCGGCGCGCCTCAGTGCAACCGTTAGATTTTCACCGAGCACGAATTGTTCGGCGAGATAGCGCATCGCCTGTTTCAGTGCTTGCCGAAGCATTGGTTCGCCGAGCTTATTGGCTAATTGTCGCAGCCACGTATTGGCCTGTCCTTCCGGGTGTTGGGTTGCAGCGAGCCAGCGACCGGTCAGCGCCAGTCCGTAACTCGCGGCGTTGACGAACAACGACTCGCTGTGGCCGAGATGCCGTTCCCATACGAGTGGATTGAGGACATCGCGGATCAGCTCGTCAGCAACATCGGCATTGGGAATGCGAAGCAAGGCTTCGGCCAGACACATCAGCGCGATGCCTTCAGGCTGGCTCAACGGATATTCAAGTAGCAAGGCCTCAATACCTTGCGGAGGGTGACGACGTGCTTCGGATATCCATGCGGCAGCCTGGCGCGCTACCGCACTTTGTTGTTCCGGTGCGGTATCGAGGATCGTAATCAAATCATCAACGCAGCACTTTTCGTCCGCGAGAGCAGCGGTAACGATGTGCTCCCAGAGTGCTTGCTCGCTCATCTCGCATCCTCCATATCCGCGGTAGCGGCGGAACTTGATAAGCCCACTATACTGATTTCAACTAACGCATCGGTTCCTACTGACGCATTGGTTGCAACCATCAATTTGTCGCAACAATATGGACTCGCAAATAATAATGAACGACAGGGTTTTCCGTTGAACAATAAAGAGAATTTGCCGGAGCTGTTACGCCAGGCCGAGACGCTCGTTAGTCTTTGTAAGCAACTCGATTATCAGCAAATCATCGCTCACGATCCGAAAGCGGTGGCCGCGTTACAAGACGCCGTGCGATTGCTGCGCGGCACGTTACCCGGTAGCAATGAATCGCTGGCGGATTATGCGGTTACGCAAGTAGCGCATGCGCCGCGCGAGGATGTAACCGATAAGGCGGTTTTGCTGGAGCGCCGTCGTTCATTTGTCGAAGCATTGGGGCGGGCCGGGCTTGCCGATCGGCTCGGCAAAATTTATTCAACCGGTGCCGAGACCCGCATGGTTGGCTTGCGGGATGCGCCGCACCGGCGCGGGTTGCCGCAGTTCGATATGGTAGTAGGGCCCGATTTTTCTCCACAGGCGGGTTATCACGGCATATTCATCGGCGTGCAGGAGATATATTCGTTTGTATTGCCGCTCCCGGCCGATGAACATATTTGGCAGGTACGTGAGCGCCATCGTTTTACTGAGCTTGAGCGCATGGTCGATTTGGTCAGCATGCTTAGCGCAGGTTTCCCGGTCAGCTGAAACCGCAATTTTTGTCCACAGAATCTGTGGATAACTCCGTGGATAATCGTTGCGATCTTGAATCTACCTCAACAGCCACAAGTGCTTTAACAAAATGATCAAAATATGTTCATTTTGTTAAAGTTATTATTTTTCAATAAGTTGCATAGACATTGTGACGCGGATTGAGAGGTTTTCGTTCCAAAGTGGATGAACTCGGGCTCGTGTCGAATCCGCATTTGTCAATGTGAATAAGTGTTACTCGGGGCGGTAATTTTGCTTGCGTTACGTGTCGTGCCTTTTGACGGCTGTTCCACAGTTAGTGGCCACTAGGTACGTATACGTGAGGGTGAAATTAAATCTTCGGAAGCAGACTATTCGCCTCGGTAGATGCATCCACTCGTACACGTTTCTTTGATCTCGACGGCATGCAGCTGCGCCAACTGTGGTTGCAGGCGTTCCCAGATCCAGCGCGCAATATGTTCGCTGGTTGGATTTTCGAGACCGGCAATTTCATTCAAATAATAATGATCGAGCTGTTCGAGCAAAGGTTTGAATACGCTTTTAATCTCCGAAAAATCCATTACCCAGCCACTGTGCTCGCCGGTGGTGCCGCGAATATGCAGTCGCACGTGAAAGCTGTGTCCATGCAATCGTGCGCATTTATGTCCGCTGGGCACATTCGGCAGTCGGTGTGCCGCTTCGAAATGAAAATCTTTATAGATTTCCGCAATCATCTCGGGCTCCTCGTAAAAGCGCGCTATGGTAATCAGCGCTCGAATCACTGTATAGCGCCCGCTCACTATATAGAAAATGAGCAATCTGCCTGTTCATCATTTAATTCGATCGCGCATTCCCTATACAGTGGATAACGCATTGGTTATTCGCACTTTTCTGCTACAAATAATTTGGTGTCGGGGATTGATTTCGCAAAGCGTTTCTGTAGAATGCGCGACTCGATTTGCAGCGGGTGTTTAGCTCAGCTGGTAGAGCATCGCCCTTACAAGGCGAGGGTCGGCGGTTCGAACCCGTCAACACCCACCAAACGTTGCATTCGATTGAAGAAGGTTATACGGCCCGGTAGTTCAGTTGGTTAGAATGCCGCCCTGTCACGGCGGAGGTCAGGGGTTCGAGCCCCCTCCGGGTCGCCATTAACCTTCTTAATTTCTTCTCCTCGTTATTCCTTCCTTTTTCTTTCTTCTTAATTTTATTTGCCGATCGCTTTTCGTCGCCGTCGCGATGGTCGATGAAATGTTATGTATCGTTTGTCGTTGATGCCGGGACGCGTCTATTTAATATAGAAATAGCGAAGTTGGACGAAGTGCCTGTGATTCTAAATGGCGCAGGCACCCCAGTTACCGAGATATTCTTATTTTTTGATGGCCGCTAAATAGCCTTTCAATGTTTCCGGATCGCCGGCTTTAACGGTCATGCCTTCGGGGCCTTCGCCGACCGCTGTGTACTGCTTGGCCAGTTCACCGCTTTTTCTGTATTCCGCAAGTTCTTTAGAGTCGGCTTTGAAAACCCACAGGCGTCCATCTTTTACTTCGGTCAGGTAACCGGCGGTATCGTATTTGCCATGAATCGCACAGGCGCAGAGGAGGGCGCACGACGCGGCCAGTATAAATTTGCGGATCATAGTAGAGCTCCAGTTGAGGGATTTGCGCGCGAATCCTAACAACCGAGGGATGACAGAATTATTGCAAAGCGGTTGCAGAGCGCAAAAATAGTTCGGGAGCGTTGCAGTTCGATGGCAGCCTCATGATTAATTATTTTTCATATTGTGGGTCTGTGTATGGCTGGGCCAGATGTGTAGCGTTATATTAGCCGCCTCTCAATGTTCACGATTACAGGGGCTTTTAACCATGAAAAAAATTATTCTTGCTTGCGCCATCGCTGCCAGCGCGACTTTCTCCTTACCCAGCTTCGCAGCTCCTGCGGCCGCGCATTACAGCACTGAAGATTCCTCGATCGGCGATCTGATGGATAACCCCAAAACCAAAGCCATTCTCGACAAACATGTGCCTGGCTTAACCTCAGCCGAGCAGATCGATGCCGCGCGCGGCATGACGCTTAAAGCTGTGCAGCAATTTGCACCCGATACAGTGACCGATGACGCGCTTGCTAAAATCGATGCGGATCTGGCGAAGCTTCCCGCTGAGAAGTAGGTGATTGCGGCCCGGTTCGAAAGAGCCGGGTCTGTTCGAAATACGATTAACGATTGGGACGTTGAACTCCGCCCAGCCAGATCTTGTAACCCTTTTCCAATACCGCCATCGCACCGTTAAGCATTGCCTGCTCGCGTGTGGGCATCCATTCGGTGCAATAAATACTTTTTCCATCGTCATTATCGATGACATTGCCACGCCAGTTTTGCGTGTGCTCCTCATCGCTATACACCACTAATGTTGCTTCTTTCATCGTCTTCGCTCCTGATCGCATCATTTGCAAGCGGTACCAGCTATCCGTTCGCTAATGGATAGGTTACCGGCAGCAACAAGCATTCCAAGATGAATGGATGCGGTGAGTGCAGCGCACGTTTTTGCTAAGACCGGCTGTTTGTGGCAGTGTCCGTTCTTTAAAAATGAGGCAGCCATGAGACAACACGAGAACGAAACCTATCTCCCCGTGGTGCCGGCCGCCGTAGTGATGCCTGAATTTACAATACGAGCAGTCGTATTGGGTGTGGTGCTCGGTGTGATGTTTGGAGCGTCGTCGCTCTATCTGGTATTGAAAGTCGGGCTCACTGTCAGCGCGTCGATCCCCGTCGCTATTATTGCGGTCACTCTTTTTCGGTTGTATGCCAAGGTCGGTGGCCGCGATTCCACTATTCTCGAAAATAATATTGTGCAAACTGCCGGCTCGGCCGGCGAATCGATCGCGTTTGGTTTAGGCGCGACCATGCCGGCGATATTGATTCTTGGTTTCGATCTGGAAATTACGCGGGTGTTACTCGTTGCGGTGCTCGGCGGTCTGCTCGGTATATTGATGATGATTCCGCTGCGCCGCACTTTGATCGTCGCGCACCACCACGATTTGAAATATCCGGAAGGCACTGCCTGTGCGCAGATATTAATTGCGGCTGAGGAAACCAAATCGGCAGCCAATACCGCTGACAATCGACGTGCGCTGATTATTTTCGGCGGCTTCGCGGTGGGACTGATTTATAAAATAACGAATATCGCGCTGAAAGGTTGGAAGGAAGTTGTTGGCGTCAGTTTCAGTGCGCCATTGAAAAGCGGTTCGATGGCGGCGGAGATTTCGCCGGAATTACTCGGTGTTGGTTACATCATTGGTCCGCGTATCGCGGCAACGATGTGCGCAGGCGGTGTGCTCTCGTATTTATTGCTGATCCCATTGATTAAATTTTTCGGTGAGGCGCAGGCATTACCGTTGGCACCGGCGCAGAAATTAATTGCCGATATGAGCAGCAGCGAAATTCGCAGCGCATATATTTTGTATATCGGCGCTGGCGCGGTGGCGATGGGCGGCATTATCAGTCTGGTGCGGGCATTGCCGACGATCTGGCGCAGCGCGCGGGCCAGTTTCAATCGTTACGAAAACAACTCGCAGCCCTTACGTACCGATCGCGATATTCCACTGCGCTGGGTGCTGCTCGGCAGCATGGTTATTTTGATCGCGATTAGCAGCGCAAAATCGTTGCAGATGAATCCAATCGGCGCGGTACTGATTTTATTGTGCGGCTTTTTATTTGTGGCGGTGTCATCGCGATTGGCCGGCGAAATCGGTCAGTCGAGCAATCCGATATCCGGCATGTTGATCGCGACATTATTGTTGACGTGCCTCGCCTTTTTATTGCTCAGCTGGACAACGCCGGCCTATTACGTCACCGCGCTCTCGGTCGGCGCAATTGTGTGTATCGCTTGCGCGAATGCCGGTGCCACGTCGCAGGATTTGAAAACCGGTTTTCTCGTCGGGGCTACACCGCGCTTGCAGCAATACGCTATTTTGTGCGGTACCTTGGTGTCGGCTATTTTATTGGGGCCGATTTTATTAAAGTTGAACGATGCCGCCACGGTGTACGTACCGATCGAGAAAATTGCTGCCGGTTTACATACCGACGAAACACTTTCCGAAACGGAACGCTTGCAAGGTCCGCAAGCGGCGACTGATGACAATAATTATTTTGTTTGGCGCAAGCACGATATGGCCAATGCGCCCGCTGGAAAATATTTGATCGATCGACACGGTGACGCAGTGTATTTCGTTGATCCCGGTATCAATGGCAGTTACACAACACGTCCCGATGGCAGCGAAGTTCGAAAATTCGATGCGCCGAAAGCCGTGCTGGTGTCGTATCTGATTAAAGGCATTCTCGGCCATCAATTACCGTGGGCGCTGGTGCTGTTTGGTGTGGTGATTGCCATCGTGCTCGAAATGGCGGGTATCGCGGCGCTGCCGTTTGCGGTCGGTGTCTATTTACCGTTATCGACATCGGCGCCGATTTTTATCGGCGGTATGGTGCGCTGGTGGAGCGAGCGCTGTCGGCAGCGCGATCCGCGTTTCGCACAAATGAATAGCGCCGAACTATCCGCTGCGAGCGATCGCGCGCCAGGCGTATTGCTGGCCTCGGGCTATATCGCGGGGGGCGCGTTGGCAGGCATCGTCATTGCGTTTGCGGCGGGCGTGCTGGTGAATTTCGATAGAGCGATGAATGCGTGGTCGCTGCGCATGAATCCTTTATTTGGCGGCGAATACGCGAATCTGCTGTCGTTGTTACCATTTCTAGTATTGATCGCGGGCCTGTACTACGTCGATCGCGCCGATCGGGCATTGAGATTAACTTGATTTAATTTGAATAATAATGATCGATTGTGATCGAATTGGGCGCCATCGAAGGCAGCGTCCACAATAAAACCATTTTGCTCTTTTTTACCATCGTGGAGTTTTTATGCTCAAGCGTATCCTGGTTTGGGTTTCGGCTATTTTTGGTGTGCTGGTTTTGCTTCTGGCAGCCGGCACTGCGTGGTTTGTGTACGCAACCAAATCACATCTGATTCCACCGCCGAATCCTGCGGGACAAAAAAGCATTGCCACCTACGCTACGCCCGAATCTAACGAGCCCACTCAGGCGCCGCAATTAGTTAAGGATTTCTCCTGGGACACCATTGCACAACCGCCCAAATCCGCACGTGCGTGGACACGCTGGTGGTGGCCCGGCGGCGATGTCGATACCAAAACTTTATTGCAGCAACTCGATCAGCTTGATGCCGCGCAATTCGGCGGTGGTGAAGTGCAGCCGTTTATCAGCGGTGCAATGGCGGTTAAAGATGACGCCGTCATGGCACGGGTATATAGCTTCGACAAACCCGAGTACTACGAAAAATTAAATGTGCTGATGGATGGCGCAGCATCTCGTGGTTTGCAAATCGATCTGACGCATTTCAGCGGCTGGCCGCCCGGCGGTCCTGAAATCAATCTCGAAGACAGTCTCACCGATATTGTTTACGGCGAAACCGAAGTCAGCGGCGGCAAAGCGGTAACAGTGGCATTGCCAAAACCAAAAGCCGGTCCCAGCGAATACATTTTTTCGAACATCGAATTTGCCGGTGCCGATTTTATTAATTTTCCCGCCGATCATGCGCGCGTGCTGAGCGTGATTGCCACGAAAAAAATCAGCGGCAAGCATTCGTGGAATCCCTTCAATCTCGGCGATATGGAAACGCTCGATCCCGCCTCAACGCAAATCATCACGCAATTTGTTAAAGACGGCGTGCTTACCTGGAATGCGCCGGCCGGCGATTGGCAAATCATTGTGAGTTACATCATGCCATCGGGTGAAGTACCGATGGGCGCTGCGCAAAAACCGCAGGGTTTTGTCGTTGATCATTTACGCAAGCCGCAAGTCATTGGCCATTACGAATATGCATACGGCGCGCGCACCGGACTGCCTGCGGAATACGGTAAAGGGTTTCGCGGTTTTTTTAACGACAGCCTTGAATTTCGATTAAAGCGCATGGGTGTCGAAGACATCCTGAAAGAATTCAAAGCGCGCCGCGGTTACGATCTCGAACCGTATTTACCGGCTATTTATATCGAGGGTGTCGATAACGTTTACTTCAAAGAAATTCTCGGCATTCATGCCGGTCCTGAATTTCAATTGACAGCGCTCGACGATCGTATTCGCCACGATTATCAGCAGACGTTATCCGATCTAGTGATCGAGCGCTTTGTCGAAACCTCTGCTCGTTGGGCCGAAGCGCGTGGGCTCACGTCGCGCGCGCAAAGCTATGGCATGGATATCGATATTATTCGTGCGCTCGGCGCGAACACGATTCCGGAAACCGAGCAGCTGTGGGCAGGCGGTTCCGATTTAGGTATGAAGATGGCTTCATCGGCGGCGGCGCTGTACGGCAAGCCGTTGGTTAGCGCCGAATCGTTCGTTTGGATCAATCGCGACTACACCACGACCGCACGCAAAATCAAAGCAGCGGCCGACAAGGAATTTCTCACGGGCGTCAATCACATCATTTATCACGGCACGCCATATCCGTGGAATATCGCCGAGCGCAATCCATTCGGTGATGAGGGCTGGGCACCATTTAGTGGGCCGAAAAATCCTGCGCATTTTTCGTCGATCGCGGGTCCTGGTAACACTTCGCTATGGCCGGATATCGCAGCGGTCAATACATACATTGCGCGCAGCCAGAATTTGCTGCGGCAGGGTACGCCGTCGGTCGATGTGTTGATTTATTACCCGTTTCTCGGCTTTCACGGCGGCAATCCTGAAGGTGCTAATTACGAAGCATTGCTCAATGGTTCGATTCCCGATGCCGATTCGAAAAATACCGGCGCCGAAGCATCACAATTGACCGAAGGTAAAAAGAAGCTCGAGAAAGTGCTGCATCTACCAGCGTTGAAATCGGACGAGCGTGAAGCGTGGGTCAAACAGCTTTTGCCATTGGTGAAGGAGCTGGATCGACGCGGTATTACCTGGGCGTGGGTTAATGGCGATGCGATTCAATCGGGCAAACTTGCTGCCGGTACGCTGACCGCATCGAGCGGCCATTATCAAACCGTGCTGCTGCCGAACGTGAAAAGCATTGAGCAAAAAACCTTGAGCGCCCTTTCGCAATTGATCGGTGCCCGTGTTCCGGTTTATTTCGCCGGGGAATTGCCGAGTGTGCAGCCTAGTTTCAATAATGCGGCGCAGGGCGATCACGAAATACAGTTGATGACGCAGCAACTGATTCAAAGCGGTGCTAAACAAATTGCATTTGATGCAAAGCCGCTGGCGGATACACTGCAGGCGCAATCGCTAGCTCCGTTCAAATACAGCAGTGAAACAACGATTAAAAATTATCGTCGCGATCTCGGCGACGGCAACTTCATTTATTTCTTTGCCAATCAGGATGCCAATGCAGCGACAGTGACACTGCAAGCGAATTCGAAAAAATCGATGTGGTGGTTCGATGCAGTGCAGGGTGTGGCGTGGCCGGTTGAGCAAGTCGCGAATGGTATCGAGTTACAGCTTGGCGGATTCGATAGCCGTTTCTTAGTTATCGGGGTACCGATACCAAAAACATTGGCACCGCAAGTAGCGGATGATGTGTTATTCCAGCGCGCACCGCAAAAATGGAATTTGAACGAATGGAGTCTGACGCTCGACAACTATTCTCAAAAACTGACGACGTTACCGGATTGGCGCGATATTGCCGAACTGCAATACGCGCGTGGTCCGGCTACTTATACGCAGCAATTTACGCTCGACAATAAAATAGCCGACGTTCGTTATTTATTGAATCTCGGTCTGGTGCAGGGTTCGGCGAGTGTGAAAATTAATGGTCAAGAAGTCGGACGCGCGAGCATGCCGCCGTTTATTGTCGATGTCACTGCGGCATTGCAGCAGGGCAACAACGTAATCGAAGTGCAGGTGTTAGCACCGCTGCGCAATTATTTTGTCGGCCGTGCATTAACAGACGATCCGAAATATTCGCATATGAAAGGTTTCGCGAATCAACTCGTCGCGGCGGGATTGATGGGGCCGGTGGCGCTGGCTGAAGTGGCACCGCAATAACGGAAAATGCTGCCGCATAAATGCAGCGATTAACTTGGCGATCTTTATTGCTGGGTTAATAACAAACGCACGATGCGTTTCATGCGGCTTTAGCGGCTAAATCTAAATACATCAGGAAGATGTATTTAGATGCCAAGTTAACAGCAGGACAAAATAAATGCGTACTTTGCTTGGATATACCGCAATTGTTACCGCGCTGCTGGTGCCACTGGTATTCGCGGATACTCAGAGCGATACCGCTCGCACGCCGCCATCTACGCTGTCTCCGCAATGGGCGAAGCTGTGGCCGAGCGTTGTGGCGCGGTCTGCAGCCAGTCGTTCGGCGCCATCGCCAGCGCCGAACGATTTGCAGGGTTGGGCTACCCAGCAGCAAACATTGGAAAAAAATATGGCACCTCTGGTGGGGCCAGCGCTATCTGCTTATCAGGTAAAGATGACGGAAGAAACACTGGCGGGTGTTCCGGTACTCGTGCTGGAGCCGAAAGGTTGGCGCGATGATGGCCGTCTGCTGATTTATGTTCACGGTGGCGGTTTCGTCAGCTTGTCCGCGCGCTCGACACTATTTTCGTCGGCGCTGATGGCTAATCGCACCGGCATGAAGGTGATTTCGGTGGATTACACGCTCGCGCCCCACGCGCGCTGGCAGCAAATTACCGACCAGACGATCGGCGTTTACAAGGCCGTGTTGGCGCAAGGGTATCGGCCCGAGAGTATTGGTATGTGGGGCGATTCGGCAGGTGGTTCGATAGTGGCCGGCTCGGTGCTCAAGCTGCGCGATGCCGGCGTGCCGATGCCTGGTGCATTAGTGCTGTGGGCACCGTGGGCCGACGTTACCGGTACCGGGGATACGTATGTCACGCTTGCTGCCGCCGATCCGCTGCTCAGCATGACTCAGCTGAAGCCGGCAGCGGATGCTTATGCCGATCCAGCCGATCAAAAAAATCCGTATGTGTCGCCAGTTTATGGCGATTACAGCAAAGGCTTTCCCGCCACTCTGATTCAGGGCGGCACCCGCGAAATATTTCTCAGCAATTGCGTCCGGGAATATCAAGCACTCGCAGCTGCGGATATTCCTGTCGTGCTCGATCTCTACGAAGGCATGCCCCATGTTTTTCAACCGATGGGACCCGGTTCGCCGGAAGGGGGATTGGCGATGCGTAAAGTAAAAGCATTTTGGAGCGAGCATTTACGTGTGCGCGCGGCGAATTAAATCGCTATCCAACTCATGCCATTTAAAGATTCGTTTACAGAACGATAAAAGGAGCAAAACATGAATCGCCTATTTTTTTCTCGGTTATCGCAGGCGTTAATAGCGCTGACGTTTTGTTTGGCGTCGACAATCTCGACACATGCCGACGAGAATGCAAAACCGCTGACAGTCGATTCGACGATGGGTGAATTGCTCGATAACGAAGCGGCGCGCGCTGTGTTGACGCGGCAGGTGCCAGTATTCGTTAATTCGCCGCAAATCAATCAGGCACGCGGCACGAGCTTGAGTGCGCTAAAAGTGTTTGCGCCAACGTTGCTGACCGATGACAAACTGAAAGCGATCAATGAAGAACTCGCACGCACACCCGGCGCAGTGAGTAAGCCGGGCACAGTGCGCGCCACGCCGATTGTGACGGATTTTTACGCCGCGCTCACGCTGAAACAAATTCCGTTGTGGGAAGGGCGCGCGCCCGACACGCGCGGCGATGGCAAGAACGATATGCCGACGCTGACGCCATTTGGCACCGATGGCGCAGCGGGAAATGGTACGGCGATCATCGTCGTACCCGGCGGCGCTTATCAGGGTTTGGCGACCGGTCATGAAGGGCGTCAGGTGGCCGATTGGTTTGCTGCGCACGGTGTGACTGCATTCGTGTTGAATTATCGACTCGCGAGTTTTGGTTACAAACATCCGGTGCAATTGCACGACGCACAGCGCGCGATCCGTTGGGTGCGCGCGCATGCGGCCGATTACGGTATCGATACGAATCGTATCGGCATGATCGGTTTTTCCGCCGGCGGTCATTTGACCGCGATGGCATCGACGTTAGCGGATGATGGCAATTCGAAAGCAGCTGATCCGATCGATCGCGTCAGCAGTCGCTTAAATTTTGCGGTGCTTGGTTATCCGGCCATCGTTATCGATTCGCCGCAATGGCAGTGGATGGGCCTTGCGGATAAAAAAAGCAGCGATCGTATCAAGCGTGAGTTATCGCCGGTGCTGAATGTCAGTGCAAATACGCCGCCGACATTTCTTTTCCATACCACAACCGACGAGTTGGTATCGTCAAGTAATTCGGTGATGTATTACAACGCGCTGCTCGCGGCGAAAGTACCTGCGGAAATGCATATTTTCGAACAGGGGCGGCATGGATTGGGTTTTGCGATGACCGATCCCGCGTTGAGCGTATGGCCGACCTTGTTACAGAACTGGTTGCAGCAACGCGGTTTGTTGAGCGGCGGCACCAAATAATTTCATAGTCGCACGAACGTTACGACTCGAAAAAATAATGGGAGAAAAAACAATGAAACGATTTCGCGGGCTCCTTTCCGCATTGGCATTGGTGCCGATATTTGCATTCGCCAATCTGCAGGTGGCGGATCTGTCCGTCGATCAATTGTCGCAGCCGATCGGCATCGACAATACGCAACCGCGCCTGAGCTGGAAATTGCGCAGCGACACCCCGTCGACGTTGCAAACCGCCTACGAGATTCGCGTGGCATCGCCTGATCGGGCTGCGGCCGGTGAGTGGTGGAGCACCAATAAAGTCGATAGCGATCAGTCGTTGTACATCCCCTACAGCGGGCCTGCCCTGGCATCGTCCGCACAGTATCAATGGCAGGTAAGAGTCTGGGATAACCACGGCAACGTTTCCGAATGGAGCACGCCATCGCAATGGGAAATGGGTCTGTTGCAGCCCGTCGATTGGAAAGCGCAGTGGATCACTTATCCGTGGCAAGAGGATACGGAAAAATCGCAGCCGAGCCCCTTGCTGCGCAAAACGTTTAAGGCGGACGGCGAGATCGCGCGCGCACGTTTGTACATCACATCGCTCGGCCTCTACGAAGCGTTCATCAACGGCGAACGGGTTGGCGATGCGTATTTCACACCGGGCTGGACGAGTTATGACAAACGTCTGCAGTACCAGGCTTACGATGTCACCAACCATCTTCGCGCTGGCGCTAATGCAATCGGTGTCGTATTGGGCGATGGCTGGTATCGCGGTTTCCTGACATGGGAGATGCAGCGCAATCTCTACGGCGATCGTTTAGCGCTGCTTGCGCAACTCGTCGTCGAGTATCGCGATGGCCGACGCGAAGTCATTGCCACCGATGGCTCATGGCAGGCGGGCACAGCTGAAATTCGCGCCTCTGATATTTATAACGGCGAGCTGCAGGATCTGCGCTTGCGTAAGCCCGATTGGGCGCGCGCCGAATTTGGCGCGAGCGATTGGCAATCCGCTCGGCCGTTTACCGGCAGCGTACCGAAGTTGGTGGCGAGCGCATCGCAACCAGTGCGCCAGGTCAATTCGCTCAAACCAGTCGCGCTGCTGAAGGGGCCGGGCGGCGCAACCATCGTCGACATGGGGCAGAACATGGTTGGCTGGGTGCGCCTCAAGGTGCAGGGCAAAGCGGGGCAGCAGATCACGCTTTATCACACCGAAGTGCTCGACCAGCAGGGTGCGTTGTATCGCACCGCGCTGCGCAATGCGCAACAGCGTGTCGATTACATTCTGCCCGATGAGCAATTGCACACACTGCAACCACACTTTTCGTTTCAAGGTTTTCGCTACGTGCAGATCGATAATTTGCCGGATGTGAAGCTCGACGATATTGAAGGTGTGGTGTTGTCCTCCGATTTGCCGCAACTCGGCCGCTTCGAAACATCGAATGCACTGCTGAACAAATTGCAGAGCAATATCGTCTGGGGGCGGCGCGGTAATTTCCTCGATATCCCCACCGATTGCCCACAGCGCGATGAACGCCTCGGCTGGACCGGCGATCTGCAGGTTTTTGCCAGCACGGCGGCATTCAATGTCGACAGTGCGGCGTTCCTGCGCAAATGGCTGAACGACGCGGTGCTCGATCAACAAGATGACGGCGGTATTCCCAACGTGGTGCCCGATGCTCTGAAGCATTTGCGTGTCCGTTCGCTATCGACATTCTTTGTGACGCGCGGCCTATCGTCTTCAGGTTGGGGCGATGCGATCACCGTGGTGCCCTCGGCGTTGTATCGTCAATACGGGGACAAAGCGGCGCTCGCGGATTATTACGACAGTATGAAACGCTGGGTCGAGTACGAGCGTGCCGGTGCAGCTTCGTTCTGGTTCACCTGGTTCAACTATCACAACTGGTTCGACTCGCAACGCCGCGCCGACGATCGCTTCATCTGGAATGGCACTTACACGTTCGGCGATTGGCTGGCGCCGAAGCCTGTCGAAAATACTTTCGCCAATACCGTGTATTTCGCGCGTTCCGCGCAATTGCTCAGCGATGCCGCACGCGTGCTCGGTAAATCCGAAGACGAGAAAACCTATGCGCAGCTCGCGCGCGATATTCGCGCGGCATTCCAGCGCCGTTTCATGACGGAAGACGGTTTGTTCATCGAGGACGTACAGGGCGCGTATGTGCTGGCGCTGCAATTCGACATGCTCGAGCCCTCATTGCGTGCGAAGGCAGCGGCGCGTCTGCGCGAGCTCGTGCAACAAGACGATAACCACTTGGCGACCGGCTTCCTGTCGACGCCGCATTTGCTCGACGTGCTGACGCAGCACGGTTATCTCGATACCGCCTACGCGGTGCTGCAACAGGAAACATATCCGTCGTGGCTGTATCCGATCAGTAAGGGCGCCACCACGATTTGGGAGCGCTGGGGCAGCATTCAACCCGATGGCAGCTTTGGCGACGACGGCATGAACTCCTTCAATCACTACGCCTATGGCGCTGTCGGCGATTGGATGTATCGCAATATTGGCGGTATTCAACCATTGGCGCCCGGCTATAAATATTTTCGTATTGCGCCGCTGCCCGGTGGCGATCTCACACAGGCGAATGTGAGCTTCGACTCGCGCTATGGTTTGATCGCATCGAGCTGGCGTAAAGACGCTGAGCATTTGTCGGTCGAACTGGAAGTGCCGGCGAACACCACCGCGGAATTCGTGTTTCCAGTCGTCAACACAACGTTGACGCGCGATGGCGCACCGCTCGCGGTCGGTAACGGCATTGAAAATATCGCTGTTAATGCGGCGGGGCAGAGCGTGTTGACGCTTGGTTCCGGTCGCTACCGTTTCGCGAATTAAAAAAATAAAGGAGAGGGATATGTCATCGCTATCCGAGGCCATCGTTGCTTTTTATACGCAGCAATTTCCGGTGATCGTGATCAGTTTTCCTTTCATGTTGCTGCCATATGTATTGCTGGAGCGGTGGCGTCCAGTGGGAAAACCGCCCACCTGGCGTGAGTACCTGCTGAATTTTGCGATCAGCACATCGACCATTGCGGTGACCGCGCCACTCGGCGTTGTCGCTGCGAGCATTGCGGAATCGATTCGAGCGGTTGCACCATGGCCGACCATCGCCTTTACGTTTTCCGATATCGGCATTGGCAGTGCGTCGATCGATCCAATATTGCGCATCCTGGCAATGATCTTCGTGCCGTTGTTCATGCACGATTTTTGGTTTTACTGGTCGCACCGCATCGAGCACAAGGTGAAATTTCTGTGGGCGTTTCATCAACTGCATCACAGCGATACCAATATGAATGCGTCGACCTATGCACGCGATCATTTTTTGCAAAACGCATGGCGCACATTTTTCTCGATGTTTACGCTCGGCTTGGTGTTCGATTTGGAACTCAAGGATGCGGCACAGGCAGCGCTGCTATCGAATTTGTTTTTAGTGCTGCTGTCGCAGCTTTATCATTCCGCCATCCGCGTTCAATTGCCCTGGCTCGATCGCATATTGGTGACACCGCAAGTGCATCGCATCCATCACTCGGTATTGCCGCAGCACCAGGATAAAAATTTCGCCGACGCGTTGCCGATCTTCGATATTCTCTTCGGCACCTACGTCAAACCAACACGCGACGAATTTCCGAATACGGGTTTGAGCGATGGTGCGCCGCCGCCGGCAAAGTGGTGGCAGGCGCAAATTGCACCGGTGGTTGGATTGTTCGCTCGCAAAGTTGATGCTGATTAAGTTCCCATGAAAAAATTCCATAGCATCGCCGCCGTTTTATTGTCGCTGCTATTGAGCGAAATTGTTTTTGCCGAGCCGGCGATGAGTCGTTTATCGCAGCACGGACGCTGGTTGACCGATCAGCAAGGGCGGGTCGTGATGCTGCGCGGCGGCAATCTTCCGCTGCCAAGCTACACGAGCAAAAAATCCGCGTATAGCGCCAACACGCCGCAATTGCTGGCGGATAACGGTTTCAATGCGGTGCGCCTAGTCATTTTCTTCAGCGAGTTAATGCCCGAACCCGGGCATATCAACGCGGACTATTTAAAAGAAATCGACAATGCGGTGGCTGCCTATCGCAACGCCGGCATTTATGTGCTGATCGATTTTCATCAGGATGAATACAGCGCTGCCATCGGTGTGCGCGGCTTTCCAGCGTGGGCGGTATTCACCGACGGTCACGAACCAAAACGATTACGATTTCCCGCCGGCTATTTTTCCGATCCTGCCATTCACGCCGCATTCGATAATTTTTGGAAAAATCGCGAGGTGCCGAATACCGGCAGAGGTGTGCAGGATTTTTATAGCGATGGCTTGGCTGCCGTAGCGAAACATTTCCGCGATAACCCCGCGGTGTTTGGCATCGATGTGATGAACGAACCGTTTACCGGCTCGCGCTGCAATCAACCCGATCCGCGCAGTGCCGATTGCCCAGAACTCGAGCGCGATGCGTTGGCACCTTTTTATGAAAAAGCGGGTAGGGCGATTGCGGCAGTAGCGCCCGCAATTATTGTGTTTGTCGAGCCATTCATGTTGCAGGGCTCGATGGGTGTTCCAATCAATACACCACCTCCCGGTGCACCGGCGCAGCGCGGATTATCGTTTCATCAATACGGCACGCTCGCTGAAATTCGCCAACGCGGGAATGATTACGCGATGGCGAGCGCACAGCGCACGCAATCGGCCATTCTCAATACGGAATGGGGTTTTACTAACGATCCGATCGAGTGGCGCAAACAAGCGCAAGAGTTGGACGATTTATTGATTCCGTGGTTGGCATGGGCGCGCGGTGCCTTCGCGCCGCTGGTCGACCCGCAGCTACCTGCCGCAGGTAACGAAAATCGTGAAGCGGTATTGCGTGAGCTCGCTCGTCCGTATCCGCGTGCTACGGCGGGGACGCCGCAGCGGCTGACATTTGAACCGGAAACGGGTGCCTTAATGTTCACTTATACATCGGCGGCGGTGCAGGATTATCCGCGGCGCGTGGCGCTGACGGAAATCGTGTTGCCGAAAGCGAATTTTCCGCAAGGGTATTCAGTGACGATAGACTCCGGTAAGGCAACGATAATTTCGAAACCGGATGCGCGTGTCTTGATCGTTAGAGCGCAACCCGATGCAGGCGAAATCACGATTCGTGCGCAGCGTAAGGGTAAGCTGGCCGACTTGCCAGCGCCGACCGCAAGCGAAGATCCGTACGCGTTCCTGCAGCAGCCGAGTGCAACAAAAAGTAAATCCGACGTATTATCGAGCAATTCAATGCTGGGGGATTTGCTCGGCAATCCTGCTGCCCGTGCCATCCTCGATCGCGAAGTGCCAGAGTTGGTTAATTCCCCACAGGTTGGAATGGGTAGCCAGATGTCGCTACGTGCGCTACAAGCTTATGTGCCGCAAATGCTGAACGATGAAAAATTGAACAGAATTGACCGAGCCTTGAGTACTATTCCAAAGGGGACGGATCACTAACGGTTCAACTTAGCCGCGATTTCTTGCTAAAAGAATTCTTCTTATCGGTGTTTTTTAAAATCAAATTTTCAAAATTTTCGTATTGAAAGAATAGTTTTGCTTCGAAACAAAAATAGTTTGTTTGTACTATTTGAATATGGTTGAATGCCGCAGTTTTGCTGTACTGGAGATGTAACGTGGTATTGGATGCAATTCTCCGCACGATAATTACTTTTGCTCGCTTTCTGCGCAGCCTTCATCGAGAAGCGTTTTCTTCTCGCCCTAATTGTTCAATTCGTTCCGGCGTGCAACCCGTTTTTATCGGTTAATTGTGCGTTTTAAAATCGTGCTCACGCGCGATGGGAACTGCTTTGTTCAAAAAAGCAAAAACGGAAATCGATCGTCAATAGAGCCATTAAAAAAGACGTATATCGTCGTCCACAACGCAGGAGTTCAACGATGAAAGTGTTCCTTTCCCCAAAACGCAAAATACTGGTCAGCGCCATTGCGGCCGCAATTACCGCCGGCGGCTATACGAATCTGGCGCATGCAGAAGCCGCGCTCGAAGAAATTATCGTTACCGCACAGAAAAAAGACGACACGCTGCAAACCGTCCCGATGACGGTTAATGCGGTCACCGCAGAGACAATCAGCAAATATAATCTGCTCGACTTCAAAGATATCCAATCGGTAACGCCCGGTCTAACCATCAAGGCTCAGGATACTCGCACCTCCACCATCGCGATGCGCGGTGTGAACGTATTGACCGACACCGGCTACGGTCCTGGTGTTGCGATTTACTGGAACGAAGTCAATTACGACATCGATAGCGCATTCAAAGCGATGTACGACGTTGGTCAGATCGAAGTGTTGCGCGGCCCGCAAGGCACGTTGCGCGGCATCACTGCGCCCGCGGGTGCTGTCACCATCGTGACCAAGGCACCGAGCTTCAGCGAAATTGAAGGCACGGTTGAGCAAACCTTGGGTGAGCGCAATTTGTCGAACACCCAATTCGGCATGAGCCTGCCGATCGTTGAAAACATATTAGCGTTGCGTATTGCCGGTCTTTATGACCACAACCAGAACGATGACATCAAAAATGTTGTGACTGGAAAAACCAATAGCAATTTGACTCGCAGTGGTCGTATTACATTGGGTCTTCGTCCTACAGAGAATCTGGAAGCGACGCTGACGCATCAGTATCTCGAAGCAAATAACTCCGGTAGTGAGGCGGTTTGGGGTAGCGGCACTCAGGGCACTTATGGCAAGTTCGACCGTAAGTCTGTTGACGCGGGTCCGGATAATAACTTTAACCGTCGCGCTGACACTGCTTTGCGCGTGGAATGGAATCTGGATGGGTATGAACTGATATCGATCACAGGCTATCGCGATCAGTGGAACAATGTGATTCGCAACTTGGATGTTGGTCACGCTCTGCCAGCAACTGATGCATTCGGTGCACCATTGGCAGCGGATGAGAGTGTGGTTCAAACCAATGTTCACACCCTGACCCAGGAACTCCGCTTTTCCAGCGTGGATGCGGATTTTTACAATTGGACTTATGGTATTTACGGCAGCAAGTTAGTAGCTAATACCGTTACAAGTCAGTTCAATATGACGGACACCGCGACACTGCCGTTCCCATTGCCGGCGGGAATCCTTGCTATCCCAGTAGCGATAGGTATTACCAATGCCAGCGAAGAGTATGCATTTTTCACAAACCAGAGCTTCCAATTCACCGATGCATTTGAAGCGCAAGTTGGCTTGCGCTATCAGAGCAAACGTTCTACCACTCGACTGCAGGGCGATGCGGGCGGGCAGCCCGTCGCCTTCCCGTTAACTGGTGGCGCAGCCGTTGCTGTGGATGAAGGGGTTACAGGAACGGCCAGTGCTTCCTACCAGTTGACCGATGATGTGCGCGTGTACGCCACCTATGGTCGCTCATTCCGTTCCGGAGGCTTTACTGTTGCACCGACAGCGCCGGGCGAACTGACCCAATATGAACCGGAAACGTCGGATTCGATCGAAGTTGGCTTTAAGAGTCGTCTGGCCGATGGCCGCATTCAGCTGAATGGTGATGTGTACTACCAGAAATATCATGACTTTCTGGCGCGCTCATCGGAAGCAATTCGTACGAGCGACCCGATTATTGGCTCGGGTGATAACTTCCTGAACTACAACGCGGACGCAGCCGTTTCCGGTGCTGAGTTACAGTTAGATGCTTTGCTAACCGATGATTGGCAGGCTGGATTAGGCATTTCATACACTGACGCGAAGTTTACCGACGGCCAAGCTTATTGCAATTTGCATGATGCTGGCGGCGTCGTGCTTGATCCAGTATCCGGACCTGTCACTCGTTGCGATGCTAAAGGACGCCTGTCTGGTGAGCCGAACTGGGGCGTAACGGCAAGCTCTGAATATACGATGCACTTCGGAACGGTTGATACATTTGTGCGAGGTTTGTACAACTTTTCTAGCGGACGCTCTGATGATGCGGTAACTGGTAGTGTGCTCGATACCACCAGCTATGGCGTGTTTAATCTTTTCCTTGGTGTTCGTGATCCGCAGAAAGTGTGGGAAGTTACCGCGTGGGCGAAAAACTTGTTCGATCATGAGCAGGCCATTCGTTATTCCACTCAGTCTTCGACTGCGGGTATTGCCTCGGGTTACTCGGGAGTTCAGGTTATCCCTGAGCGCCAAGTCGGCGTCACCGGCAAGTACAACTTCTCGCTGTAATCGAGCCGTCCTCAAAGGGCAGGGAAGCCCTTCTATATATGTATTATTTTTTCCTCAACCGCCCGCTTCAGCCGGGCGGTTTTCTCTTTATCGATTAAGTTCCCTGTGTATTGTATATATCGTTTACAACGGTATAATCGCCCACGAGCTAAAAAGCTTGGTTTCTACAAAGCAGTTGATATACCTATAAGGCTAAGCGCAACGCATTTGTAATCCTTAACAAAAAAGCACGCGAAAAACTAACAATTATTCTGTTTCGCGCGTTAATAACGTAGGAGTAAACCAATGAAACTGTTCCAGACCTCGACACGTCCCCAGAAAAGACAGCTGGTTAAGGCGATAGCCACCATCGTCGCTGCAACAGCCTGCGCTTCAGCGGCTTATGCAGAAAGAGCACTCGAAGAAGTAATCGTTACCGCACAGAAAAAAGACGACACACTGCAAACCGTTCCGATGACAGTGAATGCGGTGACCGCAGAAACAATTTCCAAATACAACTTACTCGATTTCAAAGATATCCAGACAGTAACGCCCGGTTTGACCATTAAATCGCAGGACACCCGGACTTCAACCATCGCGATGCGCGGTGTAAACGTGTTAACCGATACCGGTTATGGTCCTGGCGTCGCTATTTACTGGAATGAAGTGCCCACCGACATCGACTCCGTATTTTCGGGAATGTATGACGTTGGTCAGATCGAGGTCTTACGCGGTCCGCAAGGCACGTTGCGCGGTATTACGGCTCCAGCCGGTGCGGTCACCATCATGACCAAGACGCCGAGCTTCAGCGAAATTGAAGGTACTGTTGAACAAACTTTTGGCGAGCGTGATCTGTCGAACTCTCAATTCGGCATGAGCTTGCCAATCATCGAAGACAAGTTGGCGCTGCGTATCGCCGGTTTGTACGACCACAACAAAAATGACGGGATCAAAAATGTCGTCAACGGCAAAGAGAATAGCAGCGAGGTTCGCAGCGGGCGTATCACGTTGGGGCTAAGGGTGACCGACAATCTCGAAGCTATGCTTACCCATCAATATATGGAATCCACTCGCGCTGGTAATCAGGCTATAGAAGGTTGCGGAAACGAGAGCAACGTACTTGGATGTCGAAGCGCAACTGACCGCGAGTCGGTCAATGCTTATCAAAACAGCACGTTTTATCGCCGTAATGATACTTCATTACGCGTGGAGTGGAATCTCGACAAATATATGTTGACATCTGTGAGCGGTTATCTGAACCGCTATAACAATGTCTTTGTTGATCAGGATGTTGGTAATGCATTGCCGCCGGGAACTTTTAATCTAGCTACGTTCTCTCTTGGCAGTCAGCGTCAGAGCGTTGTTACGTTTGATCGCACATTCAGTCAAGAGATTCGGTTTGCAACGCAAGATGCGGATTTTTACAACTGGACTTACGGTGTGTACGGAGATAGACGTGAAACGAACACTACGGTTGATCAAGAACAGCTTTTAAGATTTTATCCTGATATTGGCGCGTGGAGTGGCGGTGCCCCAAGTGGAACTTATGGAGCTCCATCAAATGTCACACTTCCGATCCATATATTCATTCCAACTCTCACAGAAGAGTATGCTGCGTTCACTAACCAGAGTTTCCAGTGGACTGAAGCTTTGGAAAGTCAAATCGGTGTGCGCTACCAGAGTAAGCGTACAGTCACAGTAATGACCGGTGATGCTAGCTTTCATCCGAAGCCTGCGACCGACGAGGGTGTAACAGGTACGGCCAGCGTCGCGTATCAGCTGACCGATGACGTGCGCGTTTATGCAACTTATGGACGCTCATACCGCTCAGGTGGTTTTACTGTAGCGCCATCCACTCCGGGCGATTTAACAGAGTACGAGCCGGAAATTTCGGATTCCATCGAGCTGGGCTTCAAGAGCCGATTGGCCGATGGCCGTGTCCAGATCAACGGCGACATTTATTATCAGAAATATCATGACTTCCTAGCTCGCACTTCGCAGGGTATTCGTACTCTCGGCGGCCCAAGCGGCATTGGTACTGACTTCCTGAACTACAACGCCGACGCTTTATCACAAGGCGCCGAATTGCAAATTGATGTGTTGCTCACTGACGATTGGCTGGCGGGTCTCGGTATTTCGTATAACGATGCGAAGTTCACGGGTGGTAAGGCGTATTGTAATGTTTACGATAGCAATAACGTCGTACAAAATCCCACGTCGGGCGAGGTTAATAAATGTGATGCCAATGGTCGACTTTCCGGCGAACCAAATTGGGGTGTAAGTGCGAACAGCGAGTACACCATGCACTTCGGCGCGGTGGATAGTTTTGTTCGTACTCAGTACACATTTAGCTCCGGACGTTCGGATGACTCTCAGCCTAACAGCGTGCTAGATACCAGCAGCTATGGGGTGTGGAATTTGTTCGCCGGCATTCGCGATCCGAAGAAAACTTGGGAAGTTAGCGTATGGGCGAAAAACTTGTTTGATCATCAGCAAGTTATCACGCGTGGTACTGAGTCAACGCAAGCGGGTGTAGGTCTTGCGAATGCTCCCGATGGTTACATAACGGGGGGGGCAGTGTTGGATGGGGCGCCTGATATTATCGGAACAGTGCCTGATACATTAAATCCGGCAATACGCTCAGGCTATAACACTGTTCAACTTATTCCTGAACGTCAGTTCGGCATCACCGGCAAATACAACTTCTCGTTGTAATTGCCAACTGCAATACACAAAGGGCCGCAAGGCCCTTTGTTGTTTTTGGGATTTGATTTTCCGCTCGGTTAAATACATTTCATTGGTCTCACCATTCTTTGCCGCATAAAATGCCGAGCTCGATTCTTCGCTTCTTGGTGCGCTGTGCAAAAGGCTTTGCTGTCCTCGTTATTTCAAATCGATAGAAAAACACTTAAGCAGCTGCTTGCGTTGGCGGTGCCGATCATTCTCGCGAACGCGGTGCAGACCAGTTATCAGCTCATCAATACGTTTTGGGTGGGGCGGCTTGGCGCGGATGCCGTGGCGGCAGTATCGGTTAGTTTCCCGATTATTTTTTTATTGGTTTCGCTCGGTGGTGGTTTATCCATTGCAGGTTCAATTCTGGTGGCGCAGTACACCGGCGCGCGCGATTTCGAAAAGGTCAATCATGCATCTGGTCAAACCTTGCTGATGGTGATCGTTGTATCGCTGTTGTTGTCGGTAATCGGTTATCTGGCCGTGCCTACGTTGCTGCGTCTCATGGGCGTTAGCGATGAAGTATTCAACGATGCAGCTGCGTACATGCGTATTTCATTTGTCGGTATCGTGTTTGTATTTGCATTCGCCATGTACCAATCGATCATGCGGGGCGTCGGCGAAGTTAAAGCGCCTTTTTATGTCGTATCGGCGAGTGTTGTGCTCAATTTGATTCTCGATCCATTGCTGATATTCGGCTGGGGTCCGGTTCCTGCAACCGGTGTGGCAGGTGCCGCTTATGCAACGTTGATCACGCAAATTGTTTCTGCAGTTGTAGGAATGATTCTCTTGTTCAGAGAGCGCTATGGCTTGCATTTAAAGGCGCGCGATTTAATTCCTGACTGGCCACTGATTAAAGTGGTATTTCGTTTGGGGCTGCCTGCATCTGTTGAACAGTCAATGCAGGCGCTCAGCATGACAGCGACGACGATGCTCGTCAGCACCTTCGGCACGTTGGCCATTGCATCCTACGGCATCGGTTTTCGCGTGCTGACGTTCGTCATCATTCCTGCGTTCGGTATTTCGATGGCGGTGTCGACGTTGGTAGGGCAGAGCATCGGCGCGGGCGATCAAAAAAGTGCGGAAAAAATAGCGATCGCATCGTCGTGGGTGAGCTTATTGCTACTCGGCGCCGTCGGCATTTTGTTTTTTATTTTTGCATCGCCGATTGTGCGTTTTTTTGTTCCAGAAGATGCGGCTCTCATCGAGGAGGCCGCAAGAGTGCTACGTTATATGTCGATCGGATTCGGCACCATCGGCGTTCAGCTCGCGCTAAGTGGCGCTTATCGCGGCGCCGGTGACACATTTATCACGATGCTCTTATCTGCTATTGGTGTATGGATAGTACAGCTGCCGATCGCAGTTTTTCTGTCTAAATACACCGCGTTGCACGTAAACGGATTGTGGTTATCGTACCCGTTATCATCAGTCATCAATTTAGCAGTAGCGTTGTGGTATTTCCGCAGCGGCCGTTGGAAACGTATTCGGTTAACCGCTGACAAGAAACTACAGGTAAAAGTGAGCGAGGAGATATTGATCGAGGAAGGGCGGAGCTAAGCTGTGTCGTCATTCCGAAAAATGTGCGACGCTAAATTCTTTTGATTAAGTTCCCCCTCTCTGTGGGAGAGGGAGCTTAATCGGAGCTTCCTAATTTTTCTGCCGTCTCATCGCCAGTACTTTCGGCAGTGCGACGACCCCGATCAATAAGATACCAACAACGATCGACATGACGATGCCTGGAATATTCAACAAGCCGAGGCCAAATGTCAGAAATCCCATCAGCACTGCTGCTAGCACGACACCGATAATGGTGCCGCTGCCGCCATTCACTGAGACACCGCCCAGAATCACCATGCTGATAATTTCCAGCTCCATGCCCTGTGCAATCGACGGGCGTGTCGAGCCCAGGCGTGAAGTCAGCAGTACTGCTGCAATGCCGCTGGCAACGCCCGTGGCGACGAACAGCCAAAAACGGTACTGCTGTGCGTTAATGCCGGAAAATATCGCCGCCGTGCTGTTGGCACCGATAGCATAAATGCGCCGACCGAGAATCGTCACATGCAGCAGCGCGCCAACGAGTATCGCGAGCACGATGAATAATACGAGCTCGAACGAAATCGGCCCGGCCACATAACCCTGACCAAAAAACGCAAAACTTTCCGGATAATGTTTAAGCGCGCGATCGCCGAGCACTGCGTAAGCTGCGCCGCGAAACAATGTCATTGTGCCGATAGTGGCGACAATCGAGGGCACGCGATACACCGCTACCAATAAGCCGTTGATTGCACCGGCCAGCGCGCCGGTCACCAGTCCAACCGCCACCAATGCCGGCGTGCCATAACCTGCTTGTGCGCACAGACCCATTGCCACCGAGGCGAGGGCGATGATGCCGGCGACTGAGATATCGATTTCGCCGGAAATAATTAGCAACGCGAGCGGCAATGCCACAATGGCTTTTTCGGTGAAATTGAATGTGGCGTCGGACAGCGTATCGACGTTAAAGAAATACGGCGATAACGCCGCGTTGAAGCAAAGATCGAGAATCAGCGCGAGCACGAGTACCGCTTCCCAACGCAAGGCAATGCGATGCTTTGGCTGAACGGCCGCGGTGGCGGGCAATACGGTCATGCTGCACTCTCCTGCAAAATGGTGCGCCCTTGCGGGCGTCGCGCGCGTGCGTTGATGACAACCGCGGCGGTGATGACCAGACCGCTCACGGCCATTTGCCAGAACGGTGACAGCCCGATCAGCGGCAGAGCATTTTTGATGATGCCGAGAAATAAGCAGCCGAGTACGACGCCGGTGACGGTGCCGATGCCGCCGGCAATCGAAATGCCGCCGATTACGCAGGCAGCGATAACCTGCAATTCAAATCCGAGCGCGACATCGGTATACGCAACCGCGAAACGCGAAACCCAGAAATAACCGCACAATCCGGCCAATGCGCCGCTCAGCGTAAAGGCGATACATTGGGTGCGACCGATATCGATACCGGCATAAATAGCCGCTTCCGGATGATCGCCTGCCGCGAATAAATTGCGGCCCGTGGTGGTAAGGCGCAAAAACACGAATACCCCGGCGATGCCGAAAATCGCAGCCCACGATAACGCGGTGATACCAAACATATGCGCGCGTACAAAATCGAGAAATTCGGGCGACATCTGATTGCTATTGATCCAGCGCCCACCGGATAACACGAAGACCAGGCCGCGATAAATCGATAATGTGCCGAGCGTCGCCACAATCGGTGGGACTTGTAAGCGCCAGATGAGAACGCCATTCAATGCACCGAGTAGCGTGCCGAGAATTAATGCGAGCGCCAGCACCGGCACGACACCGAGCTGCGGAAAATGATGATTGAGCAGCGCGACTGCCATACCGCACAGCGCCAGATTGGAGGCGACCGATAAATCGACGCCGCGCGTCAGCAATACCGCCATTTGTCCGAGCGCGAGCAAAATCAAAATCGCCGTGTCGTCGAATACGTCCAACAAATTGCCGAGTGCAATGAATTGTGGAAATGCGCTGGCAATCGCGACGAGCAATAGCAATAGCAACGCAGCCAGGCCGACATCGCGATGCGAAACGAAGGTACGAAAACTCATAGAATTCCTCATGCGTTCGCCGCCGCGCGAACAACGTTTTCCGGCGTTGCATCGGCGCGATCGAACAATGCGCACACGCGACCGCGATTCATGACCAGCACGCGATCCGACATGCCGAGCACCTCCGGCAATTCCGACGACACCATGATGATCGCGCAGCCGCGCTGCACACATTCGCTCATGATTTGATGCACGGCCGATTTCGCACCGACGTCGATGCCCTTGGTCGGCTCATCGAGAATCAGCACGCGTGGATTCACGCCGAGCCATTTTGCCAATACCACTTTTTGCTGGTTGCCGCCGGACAGTTCGCACACATGCTGCTGCAATCCGGATGATTTGATTTCGAGTCGTTCGAGTAAATCCTGCGCGAGCACATATTCGCTGACACGCTTGACAAAGCCGAGCTTCGATAATTGCTTCAGGCTCGGCAAACTGACGTTGTCAGCGATAGGCAGCGTCAATACAGCGCCTTGGTGCTGACGGTCTTCAGGGACCAAGGCGATGCCATGACGAATCGCTTCCTGCGGGCTGCGAACGCGCACGGGTTTATCGTCGATGTAGATGACGCCGCCATCGATGGGATTGAGTCCGAACAATGCTTGCATGACTTCGCTGCGACCGGCGCCAACCAAACCATAAATACCGAGGATTTCGCCGCGGCGCACTGAAAAATTAATATCGCGAAATTCCGGCGCGCGCGAAAAGTGTTCGATGCGTAATACTTCTGCGCCTAACTCCACCGGTACTTTTGGGAAAATCTGTTCGACCGAGCGACCGACCATCATGTCGATTAATTGGTTGGTGTCGGTGTCGCACACCAATCCGTGACCGATGGCACCGCCATCGCGAAATACCGCATAGCGATCGGCAATCGCAAAAATTTCTTCAAATTTATGGCTGATAAATAACAGCGCGCGGCCTTCGTCCCGCAGCTGGCGCACGATACGAAATAATTCTTCGGCTTCGTGGTGCGACAACGCGGCAGTCGGCTCATCCATAATAACGACGCGGCTGTCATGACTCAGTGCGCGTGCAATTTGCACCATATGTTTTTGCGCGACACTGAGATCGCCGACCAGCGTGTCGGGATCGATTGGCGTTTCGAGCTTTTCCATAATTTCGCGCGAACGCCGGCGCATGGTTTTCCAATCGATGAGGCCATGTTTGAGCGAACGACCGGTGATGAAAATATTTTCCGCGACCGACAGTGCATCGAATACGACAGACTCCTGATGAATCACGCTAATGCCGAGTTGTTGCGCAACGGTTGGCGATGCGATGTGCACCGGTTTGCCATCGATGCAAATTTCGCCCGCATCGGGTTGATAAACGCCGGTCAGCGTTTTCACCAGCGTCGATTTGCCCGCGCCATTTTCGCCGATCAATGCAGTGACCGAGCCGGGATACAATTGCAATTCGCCATTGACGAGTGCGCGCACGCCGCCGAACGATTTTTTAATGCCGCTGAGTGTAAGCACGGGTGTTGCGTCGTGATCGGCGCTATTTTTTGCTGGATTCGTCATTAAGGTGACCGCTAAAAAATTTGCGAAAATTGATCGACGTTGGATTTATCGTAAACGAATGGCTCGCCCATCGGGCCGCTGCCATCCGCATCGAAAGTGACGTTGCCAAGACGGCCAATCGACACCGTTGTGTTCGGGCCGACAGGGTCACCATGCGCGAGCTGCACGGCAATTTGCGTGACGGCATAGCCGAGATCGATCGGATTCCAGATTGCAAAACTTTTCACCGTGCCCTGATGCACATGTCCCGCCATTTCGGAGGGTAGTCCCAGTCCGGTTACGAACACGCGGCCGGTGGCACCTTGATCTTCGACTGCTTTGGCAGCGGCAACAATGCCTACTGAGCTTGGCGAAACAATCACGGCGAGATCGGGATATTGTTTTAACAGTGCAGCGGTTTCGCGATACGACTTATCGGCAAGATCATCGCCGTACACGACGGCCACTAATTCGAGGCCGGGAAATTCCGGCAACGCATTTTTCATTTCCGCGATCCATGCGTTTTGGTTGGTCGATGTTGGCGTCGCTGAAACGATGGCGAATTTGCCGCGCGCTGCGGGGGCGGCACTGGCGGCAAGACGATCGCAGGTGCGCCCGACCAATGCATCCGACGACGGCGACAGATGCACAATGCGGCCTTCTTTCGCGACCGCGGAATCGAACGACATCACTTTTATGCCGCGTTTCAGCGCTTTTTTCAGCGCCGGCACCAATGCGTCGGAATCATTGGCGGATATGGCGATGACGTCGACATGCTGTGCGATTAACGCATTGATGACTTCGATCTGACCTTCGGCGGTGGTGGCGGTGGGGCCGGTGAAAATAATTTTTACGTTGCCGTGTGCTTGGGCGGCTTCATCAGCGCCTTTATGTACGGCATCAAAAAAACCATTGCCGAGCGATTTGGCGACGACGCCAATGCGTATGGTTCCCGCAGATTCGCGCGAAGAGCAGGCGGTCGTCAGCAATAGCGTCAACGCGATCAGAGTGTTTAACAGTGCTTTAGTGAACAACGATTTTTTCCTGCTTATGATTATTGAATTCAATGTGGTCATTATTGCGCGGCGGAAAACACACAGTGTAATAGCTCAAATGCAATCATAATGTATCATTTTCGAGCGTGACCACTCAACGTTTAGTGTGTACACTCGGTCGAGTAGTAATTCTCCTCTTAAAACATAAAGTTAGAGCTGATCAACCATGCACGCGACCGAGCGCGACGATTTTATTTTAAAGATTCTGCAGGAGCAGGGATTTGTTTCGCTGCAACATCTTTGCGAGCACATGAGCGCTTCGCCCGCCACTGTGCGCCGCGACCTCGAACGCCTCGCGGTCGCTGGATTATTGCAGCGCGTGCATGGCGGCGCGCGAATGGTTGAAACGTCCGACCATCATCTCGCCGGAACGCCGTTCGAACTCAACGTGCGCCAGCACATCGAACAGAAAACCGCGATCGGCCGCGAAGCTGCGAAATTATGCAAGCCGGGCGAAGCGATCATCATCGACGGCGGCACTACCACGTTTCAAATGTGCCCCTATCTGCAGGCCAATAATTTACATGTGTTGACGAATTCGCTACACATTGTCGATGTCTTACTGCGCCAAACGGGCGTGCAACTGGCAGTACCCGGCGGCAGTATTTTCCGCGAGCAGAACATTATTCTGAGTCCGTTCGAGGACGATGGTCTCAAGCGTTTTCACGCCAGCAAATTTTTTCTCAGCGCGGCGGCGATCAGCGAAAAAGGGCTGATGCAGGCCGACACGATTTTGATTCAGGCCGAGCGCAAATTAATGGCGCGCGCCGATTCGTTGATCGTGCTGCTCGACAGCAGCAAATTCCGCAATACCGCTGCGTTATTGCTGTGCGGTCTCGATGAGATTAATACGGTAATTACCGATGCCGGTGCCACAACCGCCGATCTGGCGATGTTGCGCAGGGCCGGCATCAACGTGATTGTGGCGAATTAAATCGAGCGCGCTACGGCGCACTCAATATCCCTGCGGTTTAATAATCAAATCGCGCGAAATCGATTCGATATTCGCGCACCCCATCAATGCCATGTTGCGGCGCAGTTCGTCGGCCAGAATTTGAATCGCGCGCGCCACGCCGGGTTCGCCAGCCGCAGCCAATCCGTATAAATACGCGCGACCGATACCGACTGCTTTCGCACCGAGCGCAAGCGCTTTAACGATATCGGTACCGCGACGAATGCCGCCGTCGAGAATCACATCGGCGCGATCGCCGACTGCTTGCACCACGGTATCGAGTACATCGATTGTCGCCGGCGAGGTATCGAGTTGACGGCCGCCGTGATTCGAAACCCAGACACCGGTGGCGCCGATATCGACGCAGCGTTTCGCATCGGCGGCGGTGGTGATGCCCTTAAACGCGAATTCACCGTCCCACGCTTCGAGCATCCAGCCGGCATCTTTCCAGGTCAGCGTGTGATCGAGCTGGCCATTTAAGAATTCGATCATGCCACTGCCGATCGCCGGTACCGCGTGCACAACGTTTTCGGGTCGCACTTCGGGCGTCGTCCACAATTTTGCGAGATAACTCGGACACGCGAGCGCCTGCATCGCAGTGCGCGGGGTAATTTTCGGTGGAATGGTGAAATCGTTGTAGTGATCGCGTTGACGATTGCCGGCGACGGGGACATCGACCGTTAATATTGCTGCGGTAAATCCTGCGGCTTTTGCGCGCGCCAGCATTTCACGCACGAGGCCACGATCCTTCCACACATAAATTTGAAACCATTTCGGACCGGTGTGCACCTTCGCAACGTCTTCGATGGTGGTCGTTGCCAGCGTCGATAGCGAGTAAATCATGCCAGCATCGTGCGCCGCTTTGGCGACGGCACGTTCGCCGGCGACTGGATTAAATAGCCGCGATGTCGCCGTTGGGCAAATGAGGAAGGGCAATTTGGCTTCGCTGCCCAACACGGTGGTGGTCGTGGAAATTTTCGAAATATCGCATAGCGAATTCCACAACAGTTTGTATTCCTTGAAGCGCTCGCAATTGTCGCGCAGAGTAATTTCATCGTCGGCGCCGCCATCGATGTAATCGAACACCATGCGTGGCAAATTAGCGCGGGCGAGGTTGCGTAAATCGGCAATTTTAAAAACGCGTGACAGGCTGCTCATCGGTTTTTCATCTCAGTGAATTATGTCGTATCGACTACTGGGTTATTTCGTGAATACGGCGGCGCCACAAATCGCGTCGCGCTTTGAGCGGAGCAATCAGCTCATTATTGAGTGCAATGGTGCGTGTGCTCGGGACGGCCAGATGATCGATCCCCAGCGTCAAGCGCACTGCACCGTACGCAACACAATTGGCCGTCGTCGCTTTTACCGTTTGTTGCGGACGCAATGCGGCGAGCGCTGCGAGTGCGGCTTCGTCTTTCGCCAACGGTCCTTCGATAATCAGCGCACCGGCGCTGCCAATCAAATCCAGAACGGTATCGATCATCAACGCCAGATATAGCGAGGCAAGCGCAGCACGAGAGTTATCGCTAAGGCCGCAGTCGCCGCTGAGTCGACCTGTTAGATTGGGGAAGGGACCGCCCGGCGCAAAGGCCGGCAGCACCAGCGTGTTATCGGTCTGCAATAAATGATGCAGCGTTTTCGCACTGGCGGCAGGCAGCGCACCCGCTACAGCTTCGCGCTCGCGCCCGGCCATGAAGCGCGCAGAGGCGACAGGGCGACCCTGGACATCGACATTCCATAGCGTATCGCGCGTGGCGTCGAGTGCGGTGGCTGTCGTACCCACACCGAACGCGATCAACCACGTGCCGGTGGACAGCAGCGTGAAGGGCTCTTCGCTGCCGATAAAAGCCGCGAGCGCGGAATTCGAATCGTGAATGCCCCAATGCACTTGAATTGCGTCGGCGCCGCCGTTGATGTCGAGTCTGCGTGCAAAATTTTTGTCGATTGTCGCTGCAGCCGCGCCGGCATTCACCAACGGCGGAAATTTACGATCCCAGCCGTAGTGAATGGCGAGACTCGACCAGGTGCCGGCGAGGGGATTCCATAAATCGGTGTGACAGCCAAGTGAACTGGCGTCGCTGCCGAGCGCACCGCACCAGCGCCACACCCAATATTGCGGATAAGTCAGCAGCGCTTTCGCTTGCGCAAAACGCTCGGGATTTTCGTATTGCTGCGCATAAATTTGGCGACCGAGATTCAAACCGATTGGCAGTCCGGGTGAGCCTGTTTCGATAAAGGAGGGGCGTGCGGTATCGTAACGCGCTGAAATTTCGACATCGATTGACGCTTCATAATCGCGTACCGGCCAGGGCGAATTGTCGGCATCGAGAATGACTGCCGTCGCGCCGTGCGTGACTGGAATTAAGTGCGCGAAAGGAAATTGCCGATACAGTGTAATCAGCGCGCTATCGCACCATTCGCCGATGCTTTCGATATTCAGCGTGCCGGGCGCACTGGTAAATTGACCGGACGGGGCATCCAGCGCCGCCAGCACATCGCCCTGTTCGGAAAAAACGGAGACTTTTGCGCGTGTCTTGCCTAAATCCACGATGGCGACCGCGTTCGAAATGGTAGTCTGGGTCATTTTCAACTGATCTAACTTGATTTATATTGATCGTTTGTGATCGAATGGTACCATTCGTACCCAATAATGACAAAGAAACTCTCGCAGCTATTAATGAGAAACAATCGAATCTATCAATGAAAAGAAGACCGCCGATCATGCGTGGGCACAGCTTACGCGGTGGTTCCAACACTGTCCTAGAGGTGTGCGCTAGTGAGTACTGAATCCATGTTCAAAGTCCCCGAAAATCGTTGGAACGCCGCAGCTACCGCGGGCCTCGATGAAGCCGGTTTATTGCTGTATCGCTCGAATTTACTCGGTTCCGACTTGGCCCTCACCAATTTCGGCGGCGGTAATACCTCCGCAAAAATTCAGGACGTGGATCCGCTGACCGGCCAGCCCGTTACTGTGCTGTGGGTTAAGGGATCGGGCGGTGATCTCGGATCGATGAAGCGCGATGGTTTCGCCACGTTGTATCTCGACCGTTTGCTGCAACTCGAAAAACTTTATCGCGGTCCGGCCGAAGAAGACGAAATGGTCGGTCTGCAATCCCACTGCACTTTTAATCTGAATCCTCGCGCGGCCAGCATCGATACGCCGCTGCACGGTTATCTGCCGTTTGCGCACATCGATCATATTCATCCGGATGCGGTAATCGCAATTGCCGCGGCGGCGGATAGCGAAGCGCTGACCAAGAAGATTTATGGCGATGAAATCGGTTGGTTGCCGTGGCGTCGCCCCGGCTTCCAGCTCGCACTCGATTTGCGCGCGGCGGTGCAGGCGCGGCCGGGCATTAAAGGTCTTATTCTCGCCGGCCATGGCATGTTCGCATGGGGCAATACCGCGAAAGAATGCTACGAAGCCTCGCTGCAAATGGTGGCGAAAGCTGCGCAATATTTGAATGAAGCGCGCGGCGATCGACGGATTTTCGGTGCCGCTAAAGTGACTTCGCCGAGCGCCGACGAACGTCGTGGTCAGGCTGCGAATCTGCTGCCGCGCCTGCGCGCTGCGATCAATAGCGGTGCGCCGAAAATCGGTTATTTCCGTGACGACGCGGTAGTGCTCGAATTTGTTAATTCCGAGCGCGTAGGCGAACTGGCTGCGGTGGGCACTTCGTGCCCGGATCATTTTCTGCGGACAAAAATTCGTCCGTTGGTCATCGCCGCCGATGCCGACGATGCGACCATTGCTGCAGCGGTCGATGCCTATCGCGCCGAGTACACCGCGTATTACGAGCGCTGCAAGCACGACAATAGCCCCGCACTACGCGATCCGAATCCAGTTGTTATTTTGATTCCGGGTATCGGTATGGCGACGTTTGCGAAAGACGCTGCGACCGCGCGTATCGCCGCCGAGTTCTACATCAATGCGATCAACGTGATGCGCGGCGCTGAGACAGTGAGCCGCTATGTCGGTCTCGACGAGCAGGAAGCTTTTGATATCGAATATTGGCTGCTCGAAGAAGCAAAATTGAAACGCATGCCACCGCCGAAACCGCTAAGCGGCCGCATCGGCTACGTCACTGGCGCTGCGGGCGGTATCGGCGCCGCAACCAGCGCGCATCTGCTTGCGGCCGGTGCCGTAGTAATGCTGGTCGATCGCGACGCGAAAATGCTGGAAGAAGTGCACGCCGGTTTTGCCAAACAATTCGGCGCCGATAATGTGCGCAGCGCAGTCGTCGATGTCACCGACGAGCAGGCAGTCATCGAATCGTTCGGTGCTACTACGCTCGAATTTGGCGGTGTCGACATCATGGTAGCGAACGCTGGTATCGCATCGGCTGCATCGATCGAAGAAACCACCATCGAGCTGTGGCGCAAAAACTACGGTGTATTGGTTGAGGGTTACTTCCTCACTGCGCGCGAAGCGTTCAAACGCATGAAGGCGCTCGGCGGTTCGATCATTTTCATCGCGTCAAAAAATGCGCTTTCGGCATCGCCGAATACTGCCGCATACGGCTCTGCCAAAGCGGCTGAACTGCAATTGATGCGTGTACTCGCGCTCGAAGGCGGCGCGCACGGCATTCGTGTCAATGCGATCAACCCGGATGCGGTATTACGCGGTTCGCGCATTTGGGACGGCGAATGGCAGAAAGAACGTGCTGCGGCATATAACATCGATCCGAGCGAGTTGCAGGCGCATTACCGCGCGCGCAGCCTGTTGAAGCGCGATGTGTTGCCGGAAGATATCGCAAAAGCGGTTGTGTTTTTCGCCACCGAAGAATCGGCGAAATCCACCGGTAATATTTTAAATGTCGACGCCGGCCACGCCGGTGCGTTTACGCGTTGATATCCATTTGCGCTGAGGTGTGCCATGAAAAAAACGATGATTTCCGCTGATCTGATCGCGAGCAATAATGCCGCTAACAGTGCTGCGCTGAATGCCGATTACGACGCGCTCGCGCAACAACTGAGCCGTCGTGGTGTAGATATCGAAACAGTGACTGCCGCTGTCGCGAAATTCGAAGTGGCGGTGCCGTCGTGGGGCGTCGGTACCGGCGGTACGCGTTTCGCGCGTTTCCCCGGCCGCGGCGAGCCACGCAATGTATTCGAAAAAATGGACGATTGCGCGGTGGTCAGTCAGTTGTCCGGTTCGACTTCTCCGGTATCGCTGCATTTTCCGTGGGACTACACCGACGATCTGAAAGGTTTGAAAAGCTACGCGAACGAACGCGGTCTGACATTTTCGGCAGTCAACTCGAACACATTCCAGGATCAGACGAATCAGAAACTGTCGTACAAATACGGCAGCCTTACGCACATCGATCGCGCAGTGCGCGAGCAGGCGATTGCGCACAATATCGACTGCATTCGTGCCGGCGAGATTCTCGGTTCCGATGCGTTGACGGTATGGATCGGCGATGGCGCGAACTTTCCCGGTCAGCAAAATTTCGCGCGTGCGTATGAGCGTTATCTCGAATCGGCTGCCGCAATTTATAAAGCGCTGCCCGATAGCTGGAAAATGCTGCTGGAACATAAATTTTATGAGCCGGCATTTTACGCGACGGTGATTCAGGATTGGGGCAGCTCGCTGCTCGCTGCGCAAACGCTTGGTCCGAAAGCGTATTGCCTGGTCGATCTCGGTCATCACGCACCGAACGTGAATATCGAAATGATCGTCGCGCGCCTGATTCATGCGCAGAAACTCGGCGGCTTCCATTTCAATGATTCGAAATACGGTGACGACGATCTCGATACCGGTTCGGTCGATCCGTTCCGCCTGTTCCTGATTTTCAACGAGTTGGTCGATGCCGAATGGCGCAAAGCGCCGACGGTTGAACCGGCACACATGCTCGATCAATCGCACAACGTCACCGATCCGATCGAAAGCCTGATCGCTAGTGCGATCGAAATTCAGCGTGCATACGCGCAAGCATTGATTGTCGATCGCGAAGCGCTGGCGACCTATCAGGACAATACCGATGTGCTGATGTCAGCGCAGACGTTGAAGAAGGCGTACATCACCGATGTCAGCCCGATTCTGGCGAAAGCGCGCTTGCAAAATAACGCAGCGGTAGACCCGATCGCGGTGTATCGCGCCAGCGGCTATCGCAACGCCTGTGCCGAAGCGCGTCCCGCCAAAGGCGGTTCGAGCAGCGGTATCGTTTAATTCGATTTGTTCAGTTTTGCGGCGAGACTCCTCTGCGCTGCACCCATAGGACGGCCAATTGGCCGTCCTTTTTTTATTTGCGGCAAACGTTTACATTGTGCGCCCGCATACGCAGTCTGCCAGTCGCTCTGCGCGTACTTTGCAGTGGCATAAATACTCGCTGGAAATGCGAGAGATTCGATTAAAACACGAAGGAAATCCGATGAATAAGAGCGTGACTGAACTGCTGCAGGAATTGACGCTGGAAGAAAAAGCATCGTTGTGTTCGGGTCAGAACTATTGGCAGACACAGGCGATTCCGCGCTTGGATATTCCTGCAGTGCTAGTGACCGACGGTCCGCATGGCGTGCGCAAACAAGCGGGCAATTTCGACCGCATGGAAATCAAAGGCATTCCATCAACGTGTTTTCCGACGGCATCGGCGATTGCGAATTCATGGAATCGCGAATTGCTGCACGCAGTCGGCGTTGCGCTCGGCGAAGAATCGCGCGAAGAAAAAGTCGCGGTGTTGCTCGGCCCCGGCATCAATATCAAACGCTCGCCACTGTGCGGGCGTAATTTCGAATATTTTTCCGAAGATCCATTGCTCGGCGGCGAGTTGGCGGCGAGTTGGATTAACGGTGTACAAAGCCAAGGCGTCGGCACCTCGCTGAAACATTACGCGGTCAATAACCAGGAATACCGCCGCATGATTATCGATGCGGTGGTCGACATGCGCGCGCTGCGCGAAATTTATCTGACCGGTTTCGAGATCGCGGTAAAAAAATCGCAACCGACCACGATTATGTCGGCGTATAACCGCGTTAACGGTGTTTACTGCGGTGAGCATCAATGGTTGCTCGACGGTGTGTTGCGCAACGAGTGGCAATTCAAAGGGCTTGTTGTTTCCGACTGGGGTGGTTGCAACGATCGGGTCGAGGGTGTGCGCGCCGGACTCGATCTGGAAATGCCATCGAGTGCCGGCATCAATGACGCAAAAATTGTAGCGGCAGTGAGGGAGGGCAGC
>Ga0268265_10000439_pt1 | contig 43895 bp, 43 predicted proteins | sample KBSSwiS52_FD_190355 | JGI IMG/M metagenome (GOLD analysis project Ga0268265, IMG submission 190355) | Switchgrass rhizosphere microbial communities from Kellogg Biological Station, Michigan, USA - KBS Switchgrass S5-2 (SPAdes) (version 2) | ecosystem: Host-associated > Plants > Roots >...
GTGGTACTACGCGCCTGAAGGCGGTCAGCACATCAGCTTTTTCTCGGCGCGCGCGCTGCAGATCGCCGCCGAGCGCCTGGGCATGCAGCTGTCGAGCAACGGGCGGAACGTGCACGTGTTCTCCAGCGAGCGCATCAGCCCAGGGCTGGTCAGGATGGTCGGGAGCCGCCGCGGGCTCGCATTCGCCCGCGCTTGGGCCAAGGTTTCTCGCAGGCGGCGGCGGTCGTTGACGCACAGCGATGCCGCGGCGGCCCGAGCGCCAGGAGCGCCGGCGGATACAGCTGGCTGAACGGCTGTACAATGCGCCGCGCTCGTATGTGCAGCGCCTCTCTTCAACCGCCGCCACTTCCGGATGCTGCCTCCGTGCGGCGCACGGTGCGCGTCAACATCATCGGCAAGTCCAACGGCGTCGGCCTGGCGCGGGATATCGATCTGCTCGCCAGCGCGCTGCAGGCTTCGGGTCATCAGGTAGACGTCACGATCATCGACGCGGTGCAGGCGCGGCGCCGTCGCTCGCCGCTGGCGCAGTTCGCGACGCGCGCGCGGCTGGCGTGGGGCGGGGCGGGTGGCAAGGCACAGACGTCGCGTGCCGATGTCAACCTCATGCTCGAGCACGTCTGGCTGCAGTACCTGTCGACGGCGCCTATCAACGTCGCCGTACCGAATCCCGAGTGGTTCGACCGGCACGATCGGCGATTCCTGGCGGAGGTCGACAACGTCTGGGCGAAGACCACCTACACACGCGAGCTGTTCCGCGCGCTCGGCTGCAACACCACCTACATCGGCTTCGACAGCGACGATCGCTACGAAAGCGGGATCGCGAAGCAGCGCACTTATTTCCATCTGGCCGGCAAGAGCACGATGAAGGGCACGGATCGCCTGGTCCAGGTCTGGCAGCGGCATCCGGAATGGCCGCGCCTGATCCTCGTGCAACACAAGGACGGCGCGCCGGTGCCGCCGGTCGCGCCGAACATCGAGGCGCGCGTCGGCTACATGTCCGACCAGGAATTGCGCCAGCTGCAGAACGAAAGCGTGTTCCACCTCTGCCTGTCGCTGACCGAAGGCTGGGGGCATTACATCGCGGAAGCGATGGGCGTCGGGGCGGTGACGATCACCGTCGATGCCCGTCCGATGAACGAGCTGGTCACTGCGGACCGCGGCGTGCTCGTGCCGTATCGCGCGACTGGCACGCAGCGGCTCGCGACGACGCATCAGTTCGATGAGGCAGGGTTGGAGGCGGCGATCGAGCGCACCCTCGCCATGAGCGATGCGGAGTGCAGTCAGCTCGGGGCACGCGCGCGCGCCTGGTTTGCCGACAACAAGAGCGGTTTCACGGGCCGCCTTGAAGCCGCTTTGCTCGAGCTACCTCACGCGTGACGAGCGCGGGTCGTGTCCAGGTGGGCGGCGAGGCCTTGCTCGGTCCACGTCGTACCGCTGGCGAGCGTCTCGTCCAGCAGCCGATCGAACGGATTCGGCGCGGTCGGCGCACGCGATGCGTGATGCAGATGAAAGGCGATTGCCATGTGACGCACGTAGCGGCGCCGCAGCCCGACGTGCAGGAGGCGGGCGACGAATTCGCGATCTTCCGGTCCCCACGCGGTGAAACGCTCGTCGTAGCCGTTCACCTGAAGCGCGTGACTGCGCCAGAAGGATTGGTTGCAGCCCTGCACGCCGCCGAGCGTGCCCTTGGTCCGGGAGAAAACGCGGCTCAGCAGCGGGCTGCGCATTGCGTAGGCGCGTCGGTGCAATCCCGGCGTGAGCGGGCCCAGGTCGGTCGGGCCGCTGCCTTGCAACAGCTGGGCAGTGGTTGTGGCAGAGAGCTGCGGGCGCGCGCCCTGGATGAAGCAGTCCGGTCGCGCGCAGCGCACGTGGTCCGCGACGAAGTGCGGATGCAGGACCATGTCACCGTCGACGAGCAGGATGTACTCGGCGGGCGTAGCCGCGATCGCGCGGTTGCGGGAGCGAGCGAGGCGAAAGCCCTGATCCTCCTGCCAGACGTGCTCCAGCGGCAGGCCGGCTGCGCGCCACTGGTCGATCATGGCTCGCGTGGCGGGGCCCGAGCCGTCGTCGGCGACGATTATTTCGTCCGGCCGCTGCGTCTGCCTCGCCACGCTCGCGAGCGTGAGGTGCAGGGCCTCGGGCCAGTTGTATGTCGTTACGATCAGGCAGGTGCGCATCTACGCCTGGGGCTCTCCGTTCCGGTGCAACCGGCCGCGAGCATGCCGCGTTATGCGCACTGGCGAAAGCCTGCGTTGCATACCTGGTTTTCTGGTCGGCCGCGGACCTGAAGGGCCGGGAGTGACGGCCGGCGGAACGAATCGTTAAACTGTAGGCCGACCCGCAGGAGTGCAATCTTGTCCGTCCCGTATTTTCTCGACCCGGTCGAGCCGTCGCGGGGTCCGCGATGGCTGAACCGCTGGTTGCCGAGCAAGCGCTTGCGCACGGATCCGCTTCAGGGACTGAGCGTCGAGGGCCGCTACGCGCCCGTCAGCATCGCGAACTGGAAACTGATTCCCGGCATGGCTCGCACGCTGCTGGCCGGCCGCGTGTTCCGCCCGTTGTCATTCACCGCCGATCGCCGTCTCACGATCGTCGTTCCCTATCGCGACCGCGCGCAGCATCTCGCGCAACTCGTGCCGGCGCTCACTGCAACGCTGCGCGAGCAGGGCGTGCGCCGGCGGATCGTGGTCGTCGAGCAGGAGGACGGGCTGCCGTTCAATCGCGGGCGTCTGCTCAACATCGGCATGCAGCTGACTGCCGACGCCACCGACTACTACTGCCTGCACGATGTCGATGCCGTGCCGGTGCTCGCCAACTACGCGTGCCCGTCGCAACCGCTGCGCCTCGTCACGCGACTGCTCAGCGGCGATGGCGCGGTCGATACCCGGCAGCGCAATTGCCATTACTTCTCGGGCGCGGTCTCGATTCGCAAGGACCAGGCGTTCGCGGCCAATGGCTTCTCAAACGAATACTGGGGCTGGGGCAAGGAAGACGACGACTTCTTTTTCCGGCTGCTGCTCGCCGGCTATTTGTGCTACTTCGACGCCGAAGGCACGTTCCGCGACCTGCCGAATCCTGAAGCTCAGGGCGCGCCGTTGCGCTCCTATGTGAAGCAGAACCGCCGGCGCCGCAGCCTGCTGCTGCGCGGCCTGGCGGATCCCGCCGAGGACGGGCTCAGCACCGTGAAGTACCAGGTGCTCGAGCACGTCGAGCACGCCGACTACGAAAAGATCCGCGTGCGTTGGTGAGCGTGTCCCGTCCTGCCACCGCCCGAGCTCTGGTCGCCTGTTTGCTCTTCGCCGCCGCTACTCCGGCGGGCTGGGCGCGCGGCGCGAGCCCCTACCTGCCGCTGAACCTGTCGCCCGAGATCGAGCGGCAGATCGAGCGCGTGCTGATTCTCGCGGACAAGCCGATCACCTCGCGGCCGATTGCCGCTGCAACGGTGCTCGATGCTTTGCCCGCCGCGTGTCGCATCGATGCGGCGCTGTGTACTCGCGTGCGGCGTTATCTCGACGGGTACATGCGCAAGATCGGGCTGACGCACGCCAGCGTTGAGGTTGTCGCGTACGACGGCGCAGTCACGACGCTGCCGAACCGGCACGGCGCGAGCAGCGACAGCGAATGGGTGGCGAGCGCGCAGGGCTACTGGCAACCGAGCGACTACCTCGTCGTCAGTCTCGGCGGCGCGGGCGACGCCGACGATGCCGTCGCGACCGGCTCGATGCTCAGCGCCGGCTTCGATTTCGCGCAGCTCGATGTCGGCTATCGCGACCACTGGTTCTCGCCGTTCACCGACAGCGCGATGATCATCAGCACCGAAGCGCGCACGCTGCCGTCGGTGACGCTCTCGAATTATCGCCCGCTCACGGGCCTGGGCTTCAGCTACGAGGTGTTCCTGGCGGAGATGGAACACTCGGATCGGATCGTCTTCAACAACGACGCGGACCCGGCGATCGACGCGGACGACCGCACCTCGGGCAAACCGCGCCTCGCCGGCCTGCGCTTCTCCATCGAGCCGACGCCAGGCTGGTCGCTGAGCGCCAATCGCCTGATGCAGTTCGGCGGCGGCGAGCGCGGCGGCAGCTCGTTCGGCGATTTCATCGATGCGCTGACCAAGCCGCACCAGAAGGACAACAGCGAAGGCACGGATGAGTTCGGCAACCAGATCGCCGCGTGGACCAGCCGCTTTATTTTTCCGGGGCGCACGCCGTTCGCTGCGTATCTCGAATACGCCGGCGAAGACAGCTCCTACGAAGGCAACTACCGCCTCGGCAATGCGGCGCTGTCGGTCGGCATCACTTTCCCGCGCCTGTGGCGGCGCTTCGATCTCACGTACGAAGCCAGCGAGTGGCAGAACGGCTGGTACGTGCACGATATCTACCTCGACGGCATGACCAACGACAGCCATGTGCTGGGTCACTGGGGCGCCGACCGGCGCGTGTTCGCGGATGCTGTGGGCGCGCAGACTCACATGCTGCGCATCGGTTGGAATCCGCCATTCGGCGGATACCTGCAACTGCAGGCGCGCACCGTTGCCAACGAGAGCTATGGCAGCAATGACTACGAGCGCGGCTACGACGCGGCGCTGAGCTATTCGCGCGGCATGTACGGCTTCACTGTCGGCGCCGAAGTGCTGGGCGGGCGCGATGTGTTCGGCGAGAGCTTCAGCCGCATCGCCGGCTTCGTGCGCTTCGGCGACGACTGGGAGACGCGGGGTGTGGCCGATGGCTGGGCCGAAAACGTCGAGCGGCCGCGCGGGGCGGACTTGTTCGTCGACGCCGGCATCAACTTCTCGGAGTTGGCGATCCGGCTCGATGGCAGCCCCGCGCACACCGAAAGTCTGGGCGCCGCTGCGCACTTCGCGATCGGCGCGCGCCGCGCCGTAACGGAACGCAGCGACCTGGGCGTGCGGGCCGAGTTCGACGACATCGACGGCGATCTGCTGTTCAGCGTGCGCGCACTCGACTATCGCTATCGTTTCCACAATCCGTTGGCTGTGTCCGTTTTCCTCGGCGCGTCGCGCCTCGACCTTGCGACGCCGGCTTACGGCTACTACTACGGCGCCGGCGTGCAGTGGCGCAATCTGTTCCCGGGCATCGATCTGAGTCTCGACTTGCGCTACGGCGACAAGATCGCGCGCGACAAGCTGCTGCCGAGCGATGGGCCCAGCGAGAAGCGGCCGGACAGCTTCTACGATCTGACCGGCGCGACGCTTTCGCTCAGCTATCGCTGGTGACGTAGCGCGCCCACAGTTGCTCGAACAGCGAGCCGTCCGGAAGCGTCCGTCGCGGTCGAAGCCCGTCTGGCGGCGCGCCATCTCGTTCCACAGGTGCAGCCCATAGCTGCCGTCGATGAGGCCGGAGCGGTCGCGCAGCGTCGTGTCGAACACCGTGTGCCAGTTCTGGTAGTGGATCGGATAGAAGTGCCAGAACGGCTGGGCTTGCGAGGCGCAGCCGAGATGTCTGGCGGCTGCAGTGAGCCCTGCAGGTCCGGTCTCTCCCCATTTGCTCGCGGCGCGACCGCGGCCGAGCAGCCGGCGCACGAGTTTGCGTCGACGCGTCCGCAACGAGTCGTACGGCAGGAAACGATTCGGCTGCTCGCAGCACGCGAGCATCCAGCGCGCGAGCGCATGGTTCTGCGGCAGACCGAGCACGGCATTGTTGATCGTCGACTGGTCCTGCCAGCCGAAGATCTCGGGCCCCGCGTGCTCGAACGGCCGCAGGCACACTACGTCCGTATCGACCCACAGCCCGCCGTGCTCGGCAAGCAGGCGATAACGGAACCAGTCGGCGAACACGGCAAGCGAGCCGGACGAGCGATGCACGAACAGCTCCGCGCGCGGCAGCACTGCGGTCGCATCGCGAAGCGTGACGCCGGGAGGAACGCGCTTCGGTTCCTCATACACGTGCAGATGCACGGGGTGACCGTGTGCAACGAACGAGCTCATGCACAGCCGCTCGATCCGCGACAGCGGCGGACCGTGCCAGAACATGTGCACGCTCGACAGTGCGCGCTGCTGCATCGGCGCGCTACAGGCTGCTGAACGCTCGTCGCGCAGCAGCGATCGTCGCGTCGATGTCGGCGGCGGAATGTGCAGCGGAGATGAATCCCGCTTCGAACGCCGACGGCGCCAGGTAGATGCCATCCGCAAGCATCGCGTGGAAAAAGCGCTTGAAGCGCTCCACGTCGCAAGCCATCACGTCCGCGAACGAGCGCACCGGCCGGTCGCTGAAGAACAGACCGAACATGCCGCAGACATGATTGGTCGTGAACGGGACGCCCGCGGCGCGCGCCGCGGCGTTCAAGCCGTCCATCAGGCGTGTGGTCTTTTCTGCGAGACTGGCGTGGAAGCCCGGCGCGCTGACACCTGCCAGCGTCGTTTCACCGGCTGCCATCGCCAGCGGATTACCCGAGAGCGTGCCGGCCTGATACACCGGGCCGAGCGGTGCGATCTGCTCCATGATCTCGCGGCGCCCGCCGAAGGCACCGACCGGCATGCCGCCGCCGACGATCTTGCCCAGCGTGCTGAGGTCCGGCTTGATGCCGTAGAGCGCTTGCGCACCGCCGAGCGCGACGCGAAAGCCGGTCATCACTTCGTCGAAGATCAGCACGCTGCCGTGCCGGTCGCACACTGTGCGCAGCGTTTCGAGAAATCCCGGCGCGGGCAGCACGCAGTTCATGTTGCCGGCAACCGGCTCGACGATGATGCAGGCGATCTGCTCACCGACCGAGGCGAACAGTTCCTGCACCTGCGCGCTGTCGTTGAAAGAGAGAGTCAGCGTCTGCGCGGCGAGCTCTTTGGGTACGCCGGGCGAAGTCGGCACGCCAAAGGTGAGGGCGCCCGAGCCGGCCTTGACCAGCAGCGAATCGGAATGGCCGTGATAGCAGCCTTCGAACTTCACGATCTTGTCGCGGCCGGTGTAGCCGCGCGCCAGCCGGATCGCGCTCATGGTCGCTTCGGTGCCCGAGCTGACCATGCGCACCAGCTCGATCGACGGCATCACTTCGCAGATGCGGCGCGCCAGCCGCGTTTCGATCTGCGTCGGCGCGCCGAATGACAGGCCGAGCGCCGCGCGCTCCTGCACGGCGCGGATCACGGGCTCGTAGGCGTGCCCGAGGATCATCGGGCCCCACGAGCCGACATAGTCGACATAGCGGCGGCCGTCGTCGCCGAACACGTACGCGCCGCTGGCGCGCTCGACGAAAATGGGCTCGCCGCCGACTGCGCGGAAGGCGCGCACCGGGGAATTCACGCCGCCCGGGATGTAGCGGCTGGCATCGCTGAACAGGGACACGTGCGGAAACTCCGTCGCGCAGTTGAAAGCGGGAGAAGCATAGCCGACCGGCGCGCTTGTCCTATAATCCGGGCCCCCAGTCTTCCTGCCCGGCGTTGCGCTCCTTCATGAAAGCTTACATGTGCGTGATCTGCGGTTACGTCTACGAAGAAGAAAAAGGCGATCCCGGATCAGGCATCGCACCGGGCACGCGCTGGGATGACGTGCCGCTGTCCTGGCGTTGCCCGGACTGCGGCGCAGGCAAAGAGGACTTTGAAATGGTGGAAGTATGAGGCTGAGGATGTCGGGCTAAAGCCGGACCTACAGGGCTCGAATTAGAGTTGGTTGACCTTGTAGCCTTTGCGTTCGAGCAGGTCGATGACGCTGTCCGTGCCGACCAGGTGCAGCGCGCCGACCACCACCAGATAGTCGTCGCGACCTTCGAGCAGGCGCTCGATCTGTGGAATCCATTTGCGATTGCGGTCGACCGTCAACGGCCGGTACAGGTCCGGGTATTCATCGAAGCCTTCCTGCAGCAGTTTCGCCATCTGCGTCGCGTCGCCGCGGCGCCAGGCGGCGACCAGCTTGTCGACTTCGCTCGCCATGCGCTCCGCGTCCTCGACGCTGTACAGCAGGAACTCGCGCTGCTGCTTCTCCGGCAAGCGCGCCATGATCTCGAGCTGCTCGCGCGCGGTCTCCAGGCCTTCTATCGGTTTGCCGTCGCCCGCCGCGCGGGCAGTCAGCCGCCGCTCCACGCCCGACTCCGGATCGAGGCCCATCTTCATCAGTTGCAGCTGCACCAGTGTGATCGCCGCGAACCACGGCCGAAAGTGATCGAGCATGGCCGGCTCGATGCCCATCGCCCGCGCCTTGGTCGTGAACTGCTCGTAGGTTTGCGCTCCGAGCTGCTGCTGCAGCGTCTGGTCCGCCGGCAGCATGGCGAGATCGGTTACGGCCTGGCGCATCTCCGCCGGATCGAGATCGTCCATGTCGATCTCCATCACCAGCTTCTCGGCATCCGCATAGGCGGAGTCGATCGCCGCGGGCAGCGTCTCGCTTTCCTTCAGCAGGTGCACGGAGCCGAGCAGATAGACCTTGTTGGTCTTGCCTTGCAGCGACCAGAGGATGTGGTGCTGCTCGTCGGCGTGGACGCCGGCCGACCACATCAGCAGCGCGGCGCAGACGCTGCCCCAGCGCGCGAAAAAGTGCTTCATGGGATCTCGAAAGTGTCGCGGGCTACGCGACGACGCTTTGCGCGTAGCTTTCCAGCCAGCAGACTTCCGTCTGAATTGCGCCGTCCGGCATCAGCTCCAGCATACGATACCCGGGCGGACGATTGTCGATGGCGAAGTCGGCGCTGCCGGGCAGGAACTGAGCGCAGGTTGCGGGCGTGGCCATGAAGCGCACGCCGTGCACGAAGCTGTCGAGCGACTGATGCACGTGTCCCCACAGGACGCCGCGCACGTTGGAGTGCTCGCGGATCACAGCAGTGAACTCTTCCGAGTCGCTCAGACCCACCTGATCGAGCCAGTCGCTGCGCATCGCGATCGGCTGATGGTGCAGACAAAGGAGCACGTGCTGGTTGCGGTGCGCGCGCAGCGTGGTGCGCAACTGCGCCAGCTGTTCGCTGCCGATCTCGCCGCCGGCGCTGTTGGCGAGCCATGAGTCGAGCATGACGACCAGCCAGCGGCCGAACTGGCGATGACGGGAGACTTCGAACGGCGCGCTGCCGAGCGCAACCTGCATGTGGTCGGGCAGGTCGTGATTGCCGGGCAGGCACAGCACCGGTACCGGCGATGCACCGAAGATGTGCTTGATCCAGCGGTAACCGTCCGGATCGTCCTGCACCAGGTCGCCGGTCAGCAGGATGCCGTCCGGACGGCTGCAGCGGCGCTGCGCGTCGGCAATCGCGGCCTGCAATGCCGGCAATGTCGCCACGCCGCGCAAGCGGCCGGCGGCATCACCAAACAGGTGCATGTCGGTGTACTGAATGAGGCGGACTGACTGCATCGCTTGAACGGGTTCCTAAGCGAAACCTGACTACATAATCGCCGGCAATCTAGCAACGCCCGGGGGGTCAAAAAGGTGACCAGCGTCTTAAGGACGGCCGACCCCGTGTTCCACTGTCGGATTATTTGCGGTGTGTCTCACCTTGAGCTGCATTGCCCCACCGGGGGCCTTGGTCCAAAATGCGCGGCCTTCCGACCCGCTCCCTGAACGACCTGAGGGGATGACCACCCGATGCAGACATCGCGCCGCCGGCAGCTTGCCAATGCGATCCGAGCCCTCGCGATGGACGCCGTCCAGAAAGCCAACTCCGGCCATCCCGGCATGCCGATGGGCATGGCCGACATCGCGCAAGTCTTGTGGGCCGACCACCTGCGCCACAATCCCGGCAATCCGCAATGGCCGGAGCGCGACCGCTTCGTGATTTCCAATGGCCACGGCTCGATGCTGCTGTATGCGCTGCTGCATCTGACCGGCTACCCATTGACCATCGAGGACATCAAAGCGTTCCGGCAGCTCGGCTCGCACACTGCGGGGCACCCGGAGCACGAGCCGCATCTGGGCATCGAGACCACGACCGGGCCGCTGGGCCAGGGCATCGCGAACGCCGTCGGCATGGCGATCGCGGAGAAATGGCTGGCCGCAACGTTCAACCGTCCGGGCTTCGACGTCGTCGATCATCGGACGTGGGTGTTCCTGGGCGACGGTTGCCTCATGGAAGGAATTTCACACGAGGCCTGCTCGCTGGCCGGCACCCTCAAGCTCGGCAAGCTGGTGGCGTTCTACGACGACAACGGCATCTCGATCGACGGCGAGGTGCAGGGCTGGTTCACCGACGACACGCCGCAGCGTTTCGAGGCGTACGGCTGGCACGTGGTCCGTTCGATCGATGGTCACAATCCCGCCGCCGTGCAGGCTGCGATCACCGAGGCCTTGGCGCAGAAGGAGCGTCCGACGCTGATCTGTTGCAGGACGATCATCGGCTTCGGTGCGCCGAACAAGCAGGGCACCGAGGCGACGCACGGCGCGGCGCTCGGCGCCGAAGAAGTCGCGGCTGCGCGTCGCGAGCTGAACTGGCCGTACGAGCCGTTCGTGATTCCGGACGACATTGCCAAGGACTGGGACGCGCGCCAGCGTGGTGCTGCGCTGGAAGGAAAGTGGCGCGAGCAGTTCAACGCGTATCGCGCGAAGTTTCCCGAGCTGGCCGCGGAGTACGAGCGGCGCATGAAGGGCGAGTTGCCGGCCGCGTGGCGCGACATCGTCGACGGGTTCGTAGCACAGACCGTGCAAGCGAACGCCAGCGTTGCGACCCGCCAGGCCTCGCAGCAGACGTTGAATGCTTTCGGGCCGAAGGTGCCGGAGCTGCTCGGCGGCTCGGCCGACCTCACCGGCTCCAACAACACCAATCGCAAGGATTCGAAGACGTTCACGGGCGACGATCCGTCCGGCAATTACTTGCACTACGGCGTGCGCGAGTTCGGCATGAGCGCTGCCATGAACGGCATGGCGCTGCATGGCGGAGTGATCCCGTACGGCGGCACGTTCCTGGTGTTCACCGACTACGCGCGCAACGCGCTGCGCATGTCGGCGCTGATGAAGCAGCGCGTGATCTACGTGATGACGCACGACTCCATCGGTCTCGGCGAGGACGGCCCGACTCACCAGCCGGTCGAGCATGTGCCGAGCCTGCGCATCATTCCGAACATGACCCTGTGGCGGCCGTGCGATGTCACGGAGACGGCGCAGGCGTGGGCGGACGCGATCGAGCGTAGTGGAGGGCCCACGGTGCTGGCGTTGACGCGTCAGACGTTGCCGGGGCAGCAGCGCACCGCCGAGCAGGTTGCTGCGATTCGCCGCGGCGGCTACATCCTGAAAGACTCCGAGGGCACGCCGGACCTGATTCTGATCGCCACCGGCTCGGAAGTCGGCCTGGCAGTCGAGGCCGCGCGCCTGCTGCAACAAAAGGGTCGCCGCGTACGTGTAGTTTCGATGCCGTGCACGAGCCTGTTCGACGCACAGGACGAAAGCTATCGCGAACGAGTGCTGCCGAAGCAGGTCGAACGCCGGGTTGCAATCGAAGCGGCGGCACCCGATACCTGGTACCGCTACGTCGGGACGCGCGGTGCCATCGTCGCGATGCATTCGTTCGGCGCCTCCGGCGTCGCCAAGGATTTGTTCAAACATTTCGGGTTCACCCCCGAGAACGTCGTCGCGGTCGCCGAGCGGCTGTGAGTACCTGAGGTAAAGCGAGTATGCCCATCAAAGTCGGAATCAACGGTTACGGCCGCATCGGCCGCAACGTCCTGCGCGCGCTGTACGAGGCCAATCGTCAAAAGGAGATCCAGATCGTCGCGCTCAACGATCTCGGCGATGCGCAGACCAATGCGCACCTGACGCGCTACGACACCGTGCACGGCAAGTTCCAGGGCGAAGTGCAGGTCGAAGGCGATTCCATGATCGTCAACGGCGACCGCATCAAGGTGCTGGCCGAGCGAGATCCGGCGAAGCTGCCGTGGGGCCAGCTGGGCGTCGACTACGTGTTCGAGAGCACCGGCTTGTTCACCAGCAAGGCCAAGGCCGGGTTGCACATCAACGGCGGCGCAAAGCGCGTCGTGATCTCCGCGCCGGGCGAGAAGGACGTCGATGCGACGATCGTCTACGGCGTCAATCACAACACGCTGAAGGCGAGCCACACGGTGATCTCGAATGCGTCGTGCACCACCAACTGCCTGGCGCCCCTCGCCAAGGTGCTGCACGAGAAGATCGGCATCGCCTCCGGCATCATGACGACCATCCACTCCTACACCAACGACCAGGTGCTCACCGACGTGTTCCACAAGGACCTGCGCCGGGCACGCTCGGCGACGCAGTCCATGATCCCGACCAAGACCGGCGCGGCCGCCGCAGTCGGCCTGGTGCTGCCGGAGCTCAACGGCAAGCTCGACGGCTTCTCGGTGCGCGTGCCGACGATCAACGTGTCGCTGGTCGACCTGACTTTCCAGGCCAAGCGCGCGACCACGATCGACGAAATCAATGCCGCGATGAAGGCGGCGGCGAGCGGCCCGCTCAAAGGCATCCTCGCGTACACCGACGGACCTCTGGTGTCGGTCGACTTCAACCACGATCCGCATTCCTCGGTGTACGACGCGACCATGACCAAGGTCATCGACACGACCGTCAAGGTCTGCGCGTGGTACGACAACGAATGGGGCTTCTCGAACCGCATGCTCGACACCACCCTGGCGTGGTCGAAGGTTTGAGCGAAATGCCCATTCTGCGGATGACCGACCTCGACCTGCGCGGCAAGCGTGTGCTGATCCGCGAGGATCTGAACGTGCCGGTGCAGGACGGCGTCGTGACCAGCGATGCGCGCATTCGCGCGTCGCTGCCGACGATTCAGCACGCGCGCAATGCCGGCGCGCGCGTGCTGCTGATGTCGCACCTCGGCCGCCCCGAGGAAGGCGTGTACGACGAAGAGTTCTCGCTGGCGCCGGTCGCGAAGCGCCTGGAGGAGTTGCTCGGCGTCAAAGTGCGTCTCGAGAAGGACTGGCTCGGCGGCGTCGAAGTTGCCGCCGGCGAAGTCGTGCTGCTGGAGAACGTGCGCTTCAACAAGGGCGAGAAGAAGGACAAGGAAGATCTCGCCAAGCGCATGGCCGAGCTGTGCGACATCTACGTGATGGACGCATTCGGCACCGCGCACCGCGCTGAAGCGAGCACGCACGGCGTCGCGCGCTTCGCGAAAGTCGCCTGCGCCGGCCCGCTGCTGATGAACGAGCTGATTGCGCTGGAAACGGCGCTGGAGAACCCGAAGCGACCGCTGATTGCGATCGTCGCCGGCTCGAAGGTCTCGACCAAGCTGACGGTGCTGGAGAGCCTGCTCGGCAAGGTCGACAAGCTGATCGTCGGCGGCGGCATTGCCAACACGTTCCTGCTCGCAGAGGGCTACGGCGTCGGCAAGTCGCTGGTCGAAGCGGAGATGATCGACATCGCGCGCGACCTGCTCAAGAAAGCCCCGGAGCTCAAGGTCGAGATTCCGCTGCCCACCGACGTAGTCGTCGCGAAGGAGTTTGCGGCGAGTGCCGAGGCCGACGTCAAATCGGTCGGCAACGTGGCTGCCGAAGAAATGATTCTCGACATCGGCCCCGACACCGCCGAGCGCTTCGCGCGCATGCTGCACGATGCCGGCACGATCGTCTGGAACGGCCCGGTCGGTGTGTTCGAGTTCGATCAGTTCGGCGAAGGCACGCGCATCCTGGCGCAGGCGATCGCGCGCAGCCCGGCGTTCTCGATCGCGGGCGGCGGCGACACGCTGGCAGCCATCGAAAAGTACCGCGTCGAGGACGACATCTCGTACATCTCGACGGGTGGCGGCGCTTTCCTGGAATTCCTCGAAGGCAAGAAACTGCCGGCCGTGGCAGTGCTGGAAGAGCGGGCACAGAGCTGACGATGCGACGAACGAAGATTCTCACGACGCTCGGCCCGGCCACCGACAATCCCAAGGTGCTGGCGGACATGATTCGCGCCGGCGCGGACGTCGTCCGCGTCAACTTCTCGCACGGCGAGCCGCAGGCGCACGCCAAGCGGGTCGAGATGGTGCGCTCGGTCGGCGAGCAGGTCGGCAAATGGGTCGCGGTGCTCGGCGATCTGCAGGGCCCGAAGATCCGCATCGAGCGCTTCGTGGACGGCAAGGTCGTGCTGAACGAAGGCGATGCGTTTGCGCTGGATTGTTCGCTGGACGCGCGCTCGGGCACGCAGTCCGCAGTCGGTGTGGCGTACAAGAATCTGCCGAACGACGTGCGTGCCGGCGACACGCTGCTGCTCAATGACGGGCAGCTCGTGTTGGACATCACGGGTGTAAACGGCCCGCGCATCGACACGCGCGTCGTGATCGGCGGCGAGTTGTCGGATAACAAAGGGATCAACAAGCAGGGCGGCGGCTTGTCGGCCGGTGCCCTGACCGACAAGGATCGCACCGACATCAAGCTCGCGGCGCAGCTTGGCGTCGACTATCTCGCGGTCTCGTTCGCGCGCGACGGCTCAGACATGGACGAGGCGCGCGAGCTGCTGCGCAAGGAAGGCGGGCACGGCTACCTGGTGGCGAAGATCGAGCGCAGCGAAGCGCTGGTGAATCTGGATCGCATCATCCAGGCGAGCGATGCAGTCATGGTCGCGCGCGGCGACCTGGGCGTCGAAGTCGGATACGCCGAGCTGACGGGGCTGCAAAAGCACATCATCGCGGCGACCCGCAAGCGCAATCGCGTCGTGATCACGGCGACGCAGATGATGGAGTCGATGATCCACAATCCGTTGCCGACGCGCGCGGAGGTTTCCGACGTCGCGAACGCGGTGATGGACGGCACGGACGCGGTCATGCTGTCGGGCGAGAGCGCGGTCGGCAAGTATCCGGTCAAAGCCGTCGAAGCGATGTCGCAGGTGATCCTCGGCGCCGAGAAGTACGAGTCGTCGCACTCGCCAGTGCGCCACCGCGCCGAGCATGGCGTATTCGAGAAGACCGACGAGGCGATCGCGATGGCGGTGATGTACACCGCGAATCATCTCAAGGTGCGGGCGATCGTCGCGCTGACCGAGTCGGGCTCGACGCCGCTGTGGATGTCGCGCATCCGCTCGGACATTCCCATCTACGCATTCACGCGCCACGAAGTGACGCGGCGCCGGGTCATGCTGTATCGAGGCGTCTACCCGGTGACTTTCGACATCACGCACACCAACGCGCAGGCGCTGTACGCGGACATCTTCAAGCTCATGCTGCGCACCAAGATGGTCGACCCGGGCGACCGCATCATCCTCACGAAAGGGGAGCTGACGGGCGTGTCCGGTAAGACCAACGCGATGAAGATCCTCGAAGTGCGGGCCTGACAGGCCGCGCATGCGTCCGCTCAGAATCGCCAGCTACACAGCGCTTGCGATTGCCACCCTTGCGGTAGTCGCCGCTCTTGCGGCCTACCTGACGTTGCGCGCGAGCCTCCCGCAGATCGACGGCGAAGTTGCTGCTCCGACTCTCAAGGCCGGTGCGACCATCGTACGCGACGAGCAGGGCACGCCGACGATTCGCGCGACCTCGCGCCGCGACCTGGCGTTCGCGACCGGCTATGCGCATGGTCAGGATCGCTTCTTCCAGATGGATCTCATGCGCCGCGCCGCTGCGGGCGAGCTCGCCGAGCTGCTCGGCAAGCCGGTGCTGGAGCTCGATGAGAAATACCGCATCCATGACTTTCGCCGTATCGCGCGCGCGATCGTAAAGGACAGCCCCGCACTCGATCGCGACCTGCTCGAGGCGTACACCGCCGGAGTGAATCTCGCTCTGACCCACGCCGGTGCGCGGCCCTGGGAATACACGCTGCTGCGAAGCGAGCCGGCGCCGTGGCGCGTCGAAGACTCGGTGCTGGTCGCGTTCTCGATGTACCTCAATCTCAACGACTCGAGCGGCGCCGAGGAGCTGGCCCGCGCGCAGTTGAGCGAAACGCTACCGCGGCCGCTTTATCACTTCCTGTATCCGCTCGGTACGGAATGGGACGCGCCGATCGTGGGCAGCAGCGTGCAGACACCGGCGATCCCTGGCGCGGACGTTTTCACCCTGCGTTCGACCGCTGCGCGCACTGCCGCGCTCAATACGCCGCCGTCGCCAGGCGCCATGGAGGACGAACCGTTCGTTGGCAGCAACGGCTGGGCAGTTGCAGGTGCGCGCACCAAGGACAGCGCTGCGCTGCTCGCCAGCGATATGCATTTGACTTTGCGACTGCCGCACATCTGGTATCGCGCTCGCTTGCTGGTCGAGTCCGGAGCCGAGCCGCCGCGCGATCTCGTCGGCGTGACATTGCCGGGTCTGCCGATGCTGGTCGCCGGCAGCAACGGTCATGTCGCATGGGGCTATACGAACAGCTACGGCGACTTCTCCGACATCGTCATCGTCGAGCCGGACCCGGAAAATCCCGAGAAATACCTGACGGACAGCGGCTCGGAGCCGTTCAAGAATCGCGACGAGACGATCGCGATCCGCGGCGGCGGCAAGGACTACCTCGTCGTGCAGAGCACACGCTGGGGCCCGATCATCGACAACGACTCCGCCGGTCGGCCGCTCGCGCTGCGCTGGACCGCGCACGATCCGAGCGCCACCAACCTGCGCATGTTCGACCTGGAGACGGCGAAGAACGTCGAAGACGCTTTGCGCGTGGCGAATCGCGCCGGCGGCCCGGTGCAGAACCTGATGGTGGCGGACGCGGACGGCCATATCGGCTGGTCGCTGATGGGGCAGGTGCCAGTGCGTGCGAGCTACGACTCGACGTTGCCGCATTCCTGGCGCGAGCCGGGCGGTGGCTGGACCGGTTGGCGCACACCCGAGGAATATCCGCGCGTCATCGATCCGGCGTCGGGCCGATTGTGGACGGCCAATGCACGCACCCTCGACACGGAAACGTGGCTCGCGTTCATGGGCGACGGCGGTTACGACCTTGGCGCGCGCGCGGCGCAGATCCGCGACGATCTGTTCGCGCTGCCGACTGCGACTGCCGCCGACATGACGAACATTCAGCTCGACGATCGCGCATTGTTCCTGACGCGCTGGCGCGACTTGCTGCTCGATCTGCTCTCTGCGAGCCAGGTCAGGATGAATCCGCTGCGCACGCAGGCCCGCGACTTGATCGAGCACTGGTCCGGTCGTGCGGCGGTGGACGATGCGGGTTATCGCATCGTGCGCGCAGCGCGAGCGCAGATTCGCAAAGACGTTTACGAGTCGCTCACCGCGCTCGCGCGGCAACGCTATCCGTCGACGAAGTTCACGCCTTCGGCGCAGTTCGAAGGGCCGCTGTGGCAACTGGTCACGCAACGTCCCCGACATCTGCTGGATCCGCGTTACGAGTCGTGGGAGGCGGCGCTGCTCGGCTCGCTCGATCGCGCGCTCGCGAGCTTGCAGGAAGACTGCAAAGAGCTGCGACGCTGCACCTGGGGCAAAGGCAACGTCCTGCAGATGAGACATCCGTTGTCGTCGGCGTTGCCGTTTGCCAGCCACTGGCTCGACATGCCTGCGCAGGAGCTGCCGGGCGATGCGCAGATGCCGAGAGTGCAGGGGACCGCATTCGGCGCGTCGCAGCGCCTGGTCGTATCGCCGGGTCGCGAAGCGCAAGGTTCGCTGCAGATGCCCGGCGGCCCGGTCGATCATCCGCTCTCACCGTTCTACGGTGCGGGCCACGAGGCGTGGGCGCGCGGCGAGCCGACGCCGCTCCGGCCCGGCGCCGCGAAGCACACGCTGACGCTGCGCCCGGCTGCTGTAGACTCGAAATAGCAGCTTCTCTGGAGACTTCATGTCCGCACGTTTCAACGGCACCGACAGCTACGTTGCCACCGAAGACCTGATGATGGCCGTGAACGCAGCCGTGACGCTCGGTCGCCCGCTGCTGGTGAAGGGCGAGCCCGGTACCGGCAAGACGCAGCTCGCGGAGGAGATCGCTGGCGCGCTGCAACGGCCACTCTACCGCTGGCACATCAAATCGACGACGAAGGCGCAGCAGGGGCTGTACGAATACGACGCCGTGTCGCGGCTGCGCGATTCGCAGCTCGGCGAGGAGAAAGTGCACGACGTCGCCAACTACATCATCAAGGGCCGGATGTGGGAGGCGTTCGAGAGCGAAGTGCAGCCGGTGCTGCTGGTCGACGAGATCGACAAGGCCGACATCGAATTCCCGAACGACCTGCTGCACGAGCTCGACCGCATGGAGTTCTACGTCTACGAGACGCGCCAGTGGATCAAGGCGCGCCACCGGCCAATCATCGTCATCACCAGCAACAACGAGAAGGAGTTGCCGGATGCGTTCCTGCGTCGCTGCTTCTTCCACTACATCCGCTTTCCCGACACCGCGACCATGGAGCGCATCGTCGGCGTGCACTTCCCGAACCTGAAAAAGGAGCTGCTCGCCGAGGCGCTGACGAGCTTCTTCAAAGTGCGCGAGATGCCGGGCCTGAAGAAGAAACCGTCGACGTCCGAGCTGCTCGACTGGATCAAGCTGCTGCTCGCCGAGGACATTCCGCCGGAAGTGCTGCGCGACCAGGATCCCAAGAAAGCCATTCCGCCGCTGTACGGCGCGCTGCTGAAGAACGAGCAGGACGTGCACCTGTTCGAGCAGCTCGTGTTCCTGCACCGCCGGCAGCAGGGGCGTTGAGCGGCGGGCGCGGCGCATGCTCATCCCGTTCTTCTTCAAGCTGCGCGAGGCCGGCGTACCGGTCTCGATCACGGAATTTCTGACGCTGCTCGAAGCGCTCGAGGCGCATCTCGCGCAGTCGAGCGCCGAGGATTTCTATTTCCTGTCGCGTGCCTGCATGGTCAAGGACGAGCGGCATTTCGATCGCTTCGACCGCGCCTTCGCCGCGCACTTCAAGGGTGCGGAGGAGTTGTTCGAGGCGCTGCTCGCGCGCATTCCGCACGAATGGCTGCAGCGCATGGCGGAGAAGACGCTTTCCGAGGAAGAGAAAGCGAAGATCGAGGCGCTCGGCGGCTGGGACAAGCTGATCGAGACGCTGAAGAAGCGGCTGGAAGAGCAGCAGAAGCGGCACCAGGGCGGCAGCAAATGGATCGGCACCGCGGGCACCTCGCCCTTCGGCGCCTACGGCTACAACCCCGAAGGCATCCGCATCGGCCAGGACGAGTCCCGCAACCGCCGCGCGGTGAAGGTGTGGGATCGCCGCGACTTCCGCAACCTCGACGATCAGATCGAGCTCGGCACGCGCAACATCAAGATCGCGCTGCGCAAGCTGCGGCGTTTCGCGCGCGAGGGCGCAGCCGACCAGCTCGACCTGGACGGCACCATCGACTCGACCGCGCGCAATGCCGGGCTGCTCGATCTGAAGTTCGTGCCCGAGCGGCACAACGCAATCAAGGTGCTGCTGTTTCTCGACGTCGGCGGCTCGATGGACGATCACGTGCGCGTCTGCGAGGAGTTGTTCTCCGCCGCGCGCAGCGAGTTCAAGCATCTCGAATACTTCTACTTCCACAACTTCGTGTACGAGAGCCTGTGGAAGGACAACCGGCGCCGGCACGTCGAGAAGATTCCGACGCTGGAAGTCATGCGCACCTACGGCCACGACTACAAGCTGATCTTCGTCGGCGACGCGACCATGAGCCCGTACGAGATCGTGCAGCCGGGCGGCAGCATCGAGCACTGGAACGAGGAGCCGGGCGCGCTATGGATGCAGCGGCTGGCGAAGACGTGGCCGCATCACGTGTGGCTGAATCCCGAGCCGCAGCAGCGCTGGGAATACACGCCCTCGGTACAGATCACGCGCGAGCTGCTGGAACACCGGATGTTTCCGCTCACGCTGGGTGGCCTCGATCAGGCGATCAAGGCCTTGCACTGAGGAGTCGGGCTGAAGCCCGACCTCAGGTCACTAACTCTTCTTCTGCTGCAATGCTTTGATATCGGCGAGCACGATCTGCGAGTGACCCTTCGGGTCGACGTCGGGGTAGTGCTTGACGATCTTGCCCTGCGGGTCGATCAGGAACGTGTCGCGCTTCGCCAGCTCCATCGTGCCGAGGTAGGTCTTGAGCACGCCGTACTTCTTCGTGACCTCCTTGGTGGAGTCGGCGAGGATCGGGAACGGCAGGCCGTGCTTTTCCGAGAAACCCTTGTGCGACTCGACGTCGTCGACGCTGACGCCGAGGATCTGTGCACCGGCGTCGCGGAACGCAAAGATGTTGTCGCGGAACTCGCAGGCCTGGGTCGTGCAGCCCGGCGTGCGGTCCTTCGGGTAGAAGTACAACGCGACCCACTTGCCGCGATAGTCCTTCAGCTCATGCCACTTGCCATTCTGGTCCTGCAGCTTGAAGTCTGGCGCGGTCGCGCCCAGGGCCGGTCCCGTGCCGTCGGCAGCGGCGCCCACCAGCCATGCGAGCAGCAGCGGGAGCAGCAGATAACGGAGACTGCGTATGCGTTTCATGGGTCCCTCATGCGAGAAAATGACGCCTGAAAAGGCGATGTAGGCGCTGTGCCATACTAATCCAGGGAGATTAGACCCGGTACTGACCGCCGGCAGTTCACGCTTCATAAAACTTCATGACCACCGAGCGCGAAACGCAGCCCGCTGTGCCGCCCAGGGTCGGGCTGGTGCTGCCTGGTGGCGGTGCGCGGGCGGCCTACCAGGTCGGCGTGCTGCGGGCCGTCGCGGATCTGCTGCCGGCACGATCGGCCAATCCATTTCCAGTCGTCACCGGCACCTCCGCCGGGGCGGTGAATGCAACTGCAATCGCGGTGCATGCGGATCGTTTCCGGGTCGCGGTCGGCAACCTGGAGCGGGTCTGGCGCAATTTCCAGGTCGGCCAGGTGTTCCGCGCCGATACCGGCACTGTGTTTCGCTCGGGCCTGCACTGGGCGCTGGCGATGTTGTCCGGCGGCTGGTTGCTGCCGCCGCCGCGCTCGCTGTTCGACAACTCGCCGCTGCGCGAGCTGCTGCGTGGTCAATTCGACTTCTCGCGCATCCGCCGCTCGATCGAGGCCGGGCATCTCGATGCGATCGCGATGTCCGCGGCCGGCTACATGACCGGCCGCTCGGTGTCGTTTTACGAATCGAAGCCGGGCTGCGAGCCGTGGAGCCGCACGCGCCGGACCGGCGAGCCGGCGGACCTGTCGCTCGATCACGTGATGGCGAGCGTGGCGGTGCCGTTCCTGTTTCCGCCGGTCTCGCTCGGCGACGAGTATTACGGCGACGGCGCGATGCGCGAAGCGAATCCGTTCAGCGCGGCGATCCACCTCGGCGCGAACCGCCTGCTGGTCGTCGGCACGCGCAACGAGAATCGACCCCAGACGCCGCTGCCGCCGATCACTCCGACCTTCGGCCAGATCTTCGGCTACATGCTCGACGCGCTGTTCTCGGACGGCCTGTACGCGGACCTGGAGCGGCTGACGCAGATCAATCACATCGTCGAGCGCGTTGGACCGCTGGCGAGCGTCGGCGAGAACAGCGTGCAGCTGAACCGCATCGACATCCTGGTCATCATGCCGAGCCGCGATCTTTCCGAGATCGCCCGGCATCACACGGCCTCGCTGCCGCGCGCGCTGCGCGTCCTGCTGCGCACGATGGGTGCGCTCAACGCCGGCGGCGGCCAGCTCATGAGTTACCTGCTGTTCCAGGACAGCTACACGCGCGAGCTGATCGCGCTCGGCTATCAGGACGCGATGAAGCGCTCGGACGACCTGCTGGCGTTCCTCGGCGGGTTCACGGTCGACAAGACCGGCGCGACGCAGATCATGCGTCGCTTTCAGCTACGTCAGGAACAGCGTGCCGAGGCCCAATAGCGAGGCGAAGCCGACAGTGTCCGTGACCGTCGTGAGCACTACGCCGCCGGCGAGTGCCGGGTCGATGCCCAGACGCCGCAGGATCAGTGGGACGCCGACGCCTGCCAGGGCCGCCGCGAACAGGTTGATCAGCAGCGCGGCGAAGATGATCGCGCCGATCGTCCACTTGTGAAAATAGAGGCCCGCCGCGATGCCGACGAGGCCCGCCAGCATCAGCCCGTTCAACAATCCCACTGCGATCTCGCGCGCCAGCAGCCAGCGCGCGTTTGACTGCTCGATTTGCCCGAGCGCCATACCGCGGATGATGAGCACCAGCGTCTGGCTGCCGGCGATGCCGCCCATGCTGGCGACGATCGGCATCAGCACGGCGAGCGCTACCACCTTCTCGATCGTCGCTTCGAACAGGCCGACCACGTTGGCGGCGAACACCGCGGTCGCGAGATTGATGCTGAGCCAGATCGCGCGGCGCCGCGCAGTGGTGCGCACGCCCGCGAACATGTCCTCGTCCTCGGTCAGACCCGCCATGCCCATGACCGTGTGATCGGCTTCTTCGCGGATGACGTCGACCACGTCGTCGATCGTGATGCGGCCGAGCAGCTTGCCGTCGCGGCTGACGACCGGAGCCGAAACCAAGTCGCGGTCCTCGAACAATTTGGCAACTTCGCGCGCCGGGGTCTCCGGCGCGATGCCTTCGAGGCTCGACATGAGCTCGCCGCAGGTGCGCTCCGGGTCTTCGGTCAGCAGCCGGGTGATGTCGAGCCCGCCGAGGTACTTGTCGTGGCGGTTGACGACGAACAGGCGGTCGGTGCGCTCCGGGAGCTCGCCGCGCATCCGCATGTAGCGCATCACGACTTCCAGCGTGACGTCGGGGCGCACGGTCACGGCGTCGAGGTTCATGAGGCCGCCGGCGCTGTCTTCCTCGAAGCCGAGCACTGCGGACAGCCGTTCGCGATCCTGCGCGTCCATCGAGCGCAACACGCGCTGGTTCAGCGTCTCGGGCAGGTCGCCGATCAGGTCGGCGAGGTCGTCGACCTCCATGCCCTCGGTGGCCGCGATCAGCTCCTCGGCATCCATGCCGCCGATCAGCTCGGCGCGCACTTCCTCGTTGAGCTCGATCAGCACGTCGCCCTCGATCTCGGGGTCGACGAACTCCCAGACGATCTCGCGCTTGGCCGGCGGCAGCGACTCGATCAGCGAGGCGATCTCCGCCGGATGCATCGAGTTGATCATGCGCTGACCGTGGCGCATGGAGCCCTGCTCGAGCGCGCTGCGCAGCGCTGCGAGTCGGCTCGTCTTGAGTGCCGGGGCTTCGGTCATCCGCGCAGTGTAGCGGGACCTATCCGCTTCGTGTCGTTCCGGCGACCTGATGACGCGCGTGGACCTGCGCGTATTTGGTGGAGAAGTGCTGCGCGAGCCGCTCGACCAGGTAGACCGAGCGATGCTGACCGCCGGTGCAACCGATCGCGATCGTCAGATAGCTGCGGTTGGTGCGGATCAGCTCGGGAATCCAGTGCTCGAGGAAGCCGACGATGTCGGCGAACATCTTGGCGACGATCGGATGGCGCTCGAGATATTCGACGACCGCGGGGTCGCGCCCGGTCAGGGCGGAGAGGCCGGGTTCCCAATACGGATTGGGCAGGCTCCTGACGTCGAACACGAAGTCGGCGTCGCCGGGCACGCCGTGCCGGTACGCGAATGATTCGAACAGGATCGACATGCGGCCTTCGCTGCGGCCGCCGACGCGCTGGCGGATCAGCTCGCGCAGCTCGTGCACGGTGGTGCGCGTGGTATCGATGATCAGGTCGGCGGCGTCGGCGATCGGCTCCAGCAACTCGCGCTCCAGGCGCAGCGACTCGGCGAGGCCGAGCCCTTCGCGGCTGAGCGGGTGACGCCGGCGCGTTTCGCTGTAGCGCTTGAGCAGCGCTTCCTGGTCCGCGCGCAGGAAGAGCACCTCGCAGTTCACGCCGCTCTTCTTCAGCTCCGCGACCAAGCGCGGCACCGAGGCGATGTCGGCGGGACGGTTGCGCGCGTCGACGCCGACTGCGGTGTAGCCGTAGGTCGGCTCGTTGGAGCGCACCGTGTGCGAGATGAACATCGGCAGGAGTCCCGCCGGGATATTGTCGACGCAGTAGTAGTCCAGGTCTTCGAGCATATGCAATGCCACGCTCTTGCCCGAGCCGGACAGACCACTGACGATCACCAGACGCATGCAATGAGCATAGCCGATTCCCGCGGCAGCGTACCGCGGGTACGACAGAAGCGGGTTGAGTCGAACGGCTTAGGTCAACTCGGGCGGGTCTTCTGCGCCTCGATGGCGTGGTGATCGGAGAGCTTTTCCTTGTGCTTCTTGACGCGCCGGTCGAGCTTGTCGGCCAGCGTGTCGATGGCGGCGTACATGTCCTGCTCGACCGCATCCGCGTAAACGGTGCCGCCGCGGAGCAGGACGGTGGCTTCGGCTTTGTGGCGCAGCTTCTCGACGGTAAGGATGCAATGAACGTCTATCACGTGGTCCGAGTGCCTGACGATGCGGTCGAGCTTCTTCTCGACGTATCCCTTGAGGGACGAAGTGACATCGACGTGGTGGCCGGTGACGTTCAGTTGCATGGAAGCCTCCTTCGCGCTGTACCTACCTGACTGGAACCTTTTTGCGCTCGCTCGACGGCGGAATGCCGAGCGCCTCGCGGTATTTGGCGACTGTGCGGCGTGCGACCAGCACGCCCTCGCGCGACAGAATCTCGGCGATCCGGCTGTCCGACAGCGGTTTGTCGGGCTCTTCGGCCGACACCAGCTTGCGGATCTTGGCGCGGATCGCCGTGGACGACATCTCGGTGCCGTCGCTGGCTGCCACGTGGCTGGAAAAAAAGTAGCGGAACTCGAACACGCCGCGATGCGTGTGCATGTACTTGTTGGTCGTGACGCGCGAGATCGTCGACTCGTGCATCTGCACGGCCTCCGCGACGTCCTTGAGAATCATCGGCTGCATGTACTCGTCGCCGTGCTCGAGGAATGCCGACTGCCGCTGCACGATGCAGCGCGCGACTTTCAGCAGCGTCTCGTTGCGGATTTCCAGGCTGCGGATCAGCCAGCGCGCTTCCTGCAGCTGCGTGCGCAGCATCGCGTGGTCGGCCGAGCGGCCGATCAGCCCGGCATAGCTCTGGTTGACGCGAATGCGCGGCAGGCTCGCGGGATTGATGTCGACGGCCCAGCCGCGCTCGGTGCGGCGGACGAACACGTCCGGCACGATGTACTCGGCGGGCACCGAGTGAACGCTGGAGCCGGGCCGCGGCTGGCAGGCGCGCACCAGGACCAGCGCGTGCTCCATTTCTTCTTCGGTGACTCGCAACTGCCGCCGCAGCAATGCGTACTGCTGATCGGCGACCTGGTCGAGAAAGCTGGCGGCAATGAGCAGCGCCGTATCCCGTCCCGGGGTCTGCGGGTCCAATTGCCGCAACTGCAACTCGATGCATTCACTGACCGAACGCGCGCCTACACCTGCAGGATCCATCGCCTGCACGTGCGCCAGCACGCGCTCGACCTCGGCGGTCGTTGCGACGATCTCCGGTTGCAAATTGCGCGCGATCTCATCGAGCGATTCAATGACGTAGCCGTCGTCGTTGATGGCATCGATGATTGCGGCGCCCACGCGCATGTCGCGCTCCGACAGGCGCGACATCTCCAGCTGCCAGGTCAGATGCTCCTGCAGCGTTTCGCCGCCGGCGGCGGAAAAATCCTGCGAGTGGTCCTCGCCCGACCAAGGTGCTTCCGACGGGCCGGTGACCGGCGTGTCGCTCCAGTCCTGCTCTTCGGCGAGATCGAGATCGGATTCGCGCTCGGTGCGCTCGCTGTCGCTGCTGGCGGGAGCCTCGGCGGTTTGCGCGGTCGGCGTGGCGGCTTCGAATTGCGGGGCTTCGAGCTCGGCGGTTTCCAGGCTCGCGGCCTCATCCTCGGACTCGAGCATCACGTTGCTCTCGAGCGCCTCGCGGATCTGTGCCTGGAGTTCGAGGACCGGCAGCTGCAGCAGGCGGATGGCCTGTTGCAGCTGCGGGGTCATCGTGAGCTGCTGGCCAAGTTTGAGCTGCAGGGCTGGCTTGAGCATTCGTCTCGCAACTTCGGGAGCTTGAAGGGCGCGGCGACTCGCGCCACGCGCTCCCAAAATATCTTTCGAAGAACTAGAGCTTGAAATCCTGGCCCAAGTACACCTCACGGACCTGCCGGTTTGCAAGGATCTCTTCCGCAGTTCCGGCCGCAATCACCGAACCGCCGCTCACGATGTAAGCGCGCGCGCAAATTCCCAACGTTTCTCGCACGTTATGGTCGGTGATCAAAACTCCGATATTGCGTGCGCTCAGGTGGCGGATGATCCGCTGGATGTCGAGCACGGAGATCGGGTCTACGCCGGCGAACGGCTCGTCCAGCAGCATGAATTGCGGCTCTGCGGCAAGCGCCCGCGCGATCTCCACGCGCCTTCGTTCGCCGCCCGACAGGCTTTGGCCGACGCTGTCGCGAATATGTCCGATGTGCAGCTCGTCGAGGAGCGACTCCAGCATCGCTTCGCGCCGTTGCGCATCGAGCTCGGGCCGCGTTTCGAGGATTGCGTAGATGTTGTCTCGCACGCTCAGTTTGCGGAACACGGAAGGTTCCTGCGGCAGATAGCCCAGGCCGAGGCGTGCGCGCCGATGCACCGGCAGCCGCGAAACGTCCTGGTCGTCGATGATGATGCGGCCGGCGTCGGTCGGCACCAGTCCGACGATCATGTAGAACGCGGTCGTCTTGCCGGCGCCGTTCGGACCGAGCAGCCCGACGACCTCGCCGCGCGCGACTTCCAGCGACAGGTCCTTGACGACCTGGCGCGAGCGATACTTTTTGGCGAGCCCCTCGACGCGGAGGAGACTCATGCGCCGCTCTCGGGCTGCGGCGGTGGCTGCGGTGGAGCGGGCGCCGGTGCGGTCGCTGCGGTGCCTTGGCGCGGCCGGATGATTCCTCGCACGCGTCCCTGGCCGCCCGGATTGATCTGGACGCGCTCGTCGCGCACGTTGTAGATCACGACATCGCCGCGAAATTCATCCTTGCCGTTGCTGAACCAGACGTTGTCGGTCAGCTTCACGATGCCGGCGGTGATGTCGTACTCGATCACGCCCGCGCGACCGCGCACCTGGGCGTCGGCGCGGCCGCCGCGCTGCGCGAATTGCGCCGGCGAGCCCTCCGCACGCGCGCTCGCCAACTGTCCGCCGACGACTGCGGCGCTCGCGGTATTCGACTGCAGTTCCGCTTCGCTGGTGACGATGTGCACAGCGGTCTCGAAGGTCCAGCGGCTGTTCTGCGAGCGAACGCCATTCGCCTTGGCTGCGCCGGCTTCGATCGACATGGGCCCCTGGGTCACGCGCACGTCGCCGGAAATCTCCAGAGTGTCGGTGCGGAAGTCGGACGTGACGACCTTCGCGTCCCAGTTGAACTCATCGTTTGGGTTCGGGTGTACCAGGTCGGCGGCGCCCGCAGTCGCGCTGAGCGCGGCGAGCAGCAGCGAACCGATAGTGCCCGCCAGGCTATTGCGGATCGAAGCGGCCATTCACCGACTCCAGCCGGACCTTCTCGTTACTGAGATCCGCACGAAAACTTTTGACCACCATCGAGTGCCCGCCGAAGCGCACGTGGACCGGCGATGCGGTGCTGTAAGCGATGTTGGTCTGCGTGTCGATCGCGAGCGCGTCGGCGCGCAGAAACGCCGTCGGCTGCGCATCCGCCGGCCGCAGGACTACATCGCCGGAAAATTGTACGACGCGTGAATTCGCGGGCACCAAACCTTGGCGCGCGCTCAGCAGCCACTCGCGCTGCGCCGACTCGCCGGGGCTCGACTGAAAATAATTCACGCGGACCGTGTCCAGGCTGATGCTGTCGTTGTCGTGTCGCTGCTCGATGCGATCTGCGATCAGCCGCAGGCCGACCGAGCCGTTCTGCTGAGTCTGAGTGATGACGGCGTCCTTCAGGTAATAGCCGGGCTGTTCGGCTTGCCCGTCGCTCGCCGCCGGCGCCGGGTTGCGCTCGACCAGCGCGCCGTAGCCGATGACGAGCGCGCCGAGCAGGGCGGCGAGCGAGATCCAGCGCCAGTTCATCGCGTCCTCATGGCTGGCTGCGCCGCTGGGCTTCGAGAATGAGGTCGCAGACTTCGCGCACCGCGCCGGTGCCGCCATGCGCCTGAGTGATGAAATGGGCGTGCGACTTGACACTCGGATGCGCATCGGCGACCGCGATCGCCAGGCGCGCGATCTCGAAGATCGGCAGGTCGGCGACGTCGTCTCCCATGCTGGCCACTGCTTGCGGGCCGAGCGCCAGGATGTCCAGCAGCTCGCGCAGCGCTGCCAGCTTGTCCTGAACGCCCTGACGAATCCAGGTCACGCCGAGCTCGCTCATGCGACGCTCGACCGCACGCGACTGCCGGCCGGAGATCACGGCAACCTGCAGTCCGGCGCGCAGCACCTGAACGATGCCGGCACCGTCGCGCACGTGAAAACATTTCAACTCCTCGCCGCGCGGTGAGAAATACAAGCGTCCGTCGGTCAGCACGCCGTCCACGTCGAGCACCAGCAGTCGGACGTCGTTGGCGCGCTCGACCAGGGTATCCATCACATCACGCCGGCGCGGAACAGATCATGAACGTTGAGCGCGCCCACCAGGACGTTGTGGTCGTCGACGACCAGCAGTTGGGTGATCTTGTGGGTCTCCATCAGGTGCACGGCCTCTGCTGCGAGGCGTCGCGGCGCGATCGTCTTCGGCTTGGGCGTCATCAGCTCGCCCATGCGTCGCGTACGGAAGTCGCCCGGCTGATCGAGCGCGCGCCGCAGGTCGCCGTCCGTGTAGATGCCGAGCACATGGCGCTCCGTATCGACGATCGCGGTCATGCCGAGACCCTTGCGGCTGATTTCCAGCAACCCGTCGCGCAGCGAGGCATCGGGACCGACCAGCGGCACCTGATCGCCGGTCCGCATCACGTCTTCCACGTGCAGCAACAGACGACGGCCGAGGCTGCCGCCCGGATGCGAGCGCGCGAAGTCGTGCTCGCTGAAACCGCGTGCTTCGAGCACCGCGACCGCGAGGGCATCGCCCATTGCCAGCGTCGCCGTGGTGCTGGCGGTCGGCGCCAGGTTGTGCGGGCAAGCCTCCTCGGCGACGCCGACGTCCAGGATGGCTGCGGCAGCCTTGCCGAGCGTCGATTGCGGACGGCCTGTCATCGCGATCAGCGGGATGCCGAGACGTTTGATGACGGGCAGGATGGTCAGCAGCTCGGCGGTTTCGCCGGAGTTGGAGATGGCGATCACCACGTCGTCCGGCGTCAGCATGCCGATGTCGCCGTGGCTGGCCTCGGCCGGATGGAGGAAAAAAGCGGGCGTGCCCGTGCTCGCGAGCGTCGCGGCGATCTTGTTGCCGACGTGTCCCGACTTGCCCATACCGGTCACGACGACTCGGCCGGTGCAGCCGTGGAGGAGGCGACAGGCCTCGATGAAAGCGGTGCCGAGCCGGTCCTGCAGTGCCGTGACGGCGGCGACCTCGATCTGCAGGACGCGTCGCCCGCGCGCGAGCAGCTGGTCGGGATCGAGCGCGGCGGCGGACCGGGGACGGGACTGCATGCCGCGAATGATAGCGCGTTGAGCTAAAATCGCGGCCCCTTCCGTCGAGCTGCCACATGAACGCTGCCGAAGTTCAATCGTTGATCGAGACCGGGCTGCCGGGCGCACAGGTGCGCGTCAGCTCGCCGGACGACACGCATTTCGAGGCGGTGATCGTCGCTGCGCAGTTCGAGGGCAAGCGCACCCTGCAGCGCCATCAGCTCGTCTACGGCGCGCTCGGCCCACGCATGGGGCGTGAGATCCATGCCCTGACGATGCAGGTGCTGACCCCGCAGGAAGCGAGCTCCGGTGGATAAGCTGCAGATCCAGGGCGGCGCGCCGCTCGAAGGCGATGTGCGGATTTCCGGCGCGAAGAACGCCGCGCTGCCGATTCTCGCCGCGACGCTGCTGGCGGAAGGCACGGTGTCGGTCGGCAACGTTCCGCACCTGCAGGACGTGACGACCATGATCGAGCTGCTCGGTCGCATGGGCGTGAGCGTCACGATCGACGACAAGATGCGCGTCGAGGTCGATGCCGGCACGATCCGCGAGCACGTTGCTCCGTACGAGCTGGTGCGCACGATGCGCGCTTCGATTCTCGTGCTGGGCCCGCTGCTGGCGCGCTTCGGCAAGGCCGACGTGTCATTGCCGGGCGGCTGTGCCATCGGCGCGCGTCCGGTGAACATTCACGTCGACGGCCTGCAGCAGCTCGGCGCCGATATCCTGATCGAGAATGGTTACATTCGCGCGCGCGCGTCGCGTTTGCGCGGCGCCCGGCTCGTGCTCGAAACCGTGACCGTGACGGGCACGGAGAATCTCGTGATGGCTGCGACGCTCGCCGAAGGCGAGACGGTGATCGAGAACGCAGCGCGCGAGCCCGAGGTGGTCGACCTCGCGGACTTCCTCAACGCGATGGGCGCCAAGATCCGAGGGGCCGGCACCGACACGATCGTCATCGAGGGCGTCGAGCGGCTGAACGGCGCCAGCTACGACGTGCTCCCGGATCGGATCGAGACCGGAACCTACCTGGTCGCGGGCGCGATCACCGGCGGACGCGTCCGGGTCAAGGGCACTCGCCCTGACCATCTCGACGCAGTGGTGGCGAAGCTTCGCGAAGCCGGCGCCACGATCGAAGTCGGCGACACCTGGATTTCGCTCGACATGGGCGGGCGCCGGCCGCGCGCCGTCGATATTCGCACTGCACCGTACCCGGCGTTCCCGACCGACATGCAGGCGCAGTTCGCAGCGCTCAATACCGTCGCCGAAGGCGTAGGTGCAGTGACGGAAACGATCTTCGAGAACCGCTTCATGCACATGCTGGAGATGCGTCGACTCGGCGCTGACATCCGCATCGAAGGCAGTACGGCGATCATCCGCGGCGTGCCGAAGCTGACGGCTGCGCCGGTCATGGCGACGGATCTGCGCGCTTCGGCGAGCCTGGTGTTGGCGGGGCTGATCGCGCAGGGCGCGACGGAGATCCACCGCATCTACCACATCGATCGCGGCTACGAGTGCATCGAGGAGAAGCTGGAGCAGCTCGGCGCGCGCATCAAGCGCATGGCGGGCTAGCCTAGCCGCCGGCTTGGCGGTCGCCTCTTGGCGGGCGCTCTTCCAATGTCGCCTTGAACGTCAACCGCTGCGCGCCGCGGCGAGCTTGAATGTTCAGCAGCGAGCCCGGCGCCATCGCCGCGACCCGGTTGAGCGCTTCCTGGGCGTTGACGATCGGCTGGCCGTTGAAATGTGTCACCAGATCGTCGCGTTGTAACCCGACCAGAGCAGCCGGTCCCTGCGGCACCACCTCGCTGATGCGCAATGCCACAGGCGGATCGATACTCAGCGCTGCTGCCTGCGCTCGCGGCACTTCCTGCGTGGTCACGCCCAGCCAACCGCGACGCACGCGCCCGTGCGCGATGATCTGATCCATCACGCCGCGCACCATGTTCACGGGGATCGCGAAGCTGATCCCGTCGGTACCGAGATTCTGCGCGAGCACGGCTGTATTGATGCCGATCAGCTCGCCCTGCGTGTTGATGAGCGCGCCGCCGGAATTGCCGAAATTGATGGCCGCGTCGGTTTGAATGAAATCTTCGAAATCCGTGACGCCGAGCCGGCCACGGCCGGTGGCGCTGACGATGCCCTGGGTCACCGTCTGGCTGAGCCCGAACGGATTGCCGATCGCCAGCACGACATCGCCCGCGCGCAGCTCGTCCGAGCGCCCCATCGGCATGACCGGCGGATCTTTCAGCGGCACGCGCAGCACGGCCAGGTCGGTATCGGGATCCATGCCCACGATCGCCGGCGTGGCGATGCGTCCATCGGCCAGCTGCACGCGGATTTCATCCGCCCCCTGAACGACGTGGTAGTTGGTAACGATGTGACCGGCCTCATCTACGATTACGCCGGAGCCGAGGCTGCCCTCGACGCGCTGGCGTACGGCCGGCAGATGCTGCCGCAGCAGTGGATTGGCCCCGGACGGACGTGCGGCGGATGCGTCGACGACTCGCGCCGTATAAATGTTTACCACCGCCGGGCCGGCACGGCCCACGGCGTCGGCGAACGAGCGCCGCGGCTCAACGGAATCGCCTGGCGGTGCGGCGCCGCTGCTCGACGCCGCTGTCATGGTGTTGGCAATCAGGCCGGGACGGATCAGCAGGACGACGCCGGCGCACGCCAGACCGACGATGGTCCAGCGGAGCAGAAAGGCAGCGGTCTGGCGCAGTGTGGGCACGGTACGCGCGGCGGGGTGCGGCGATTGAAGTGTGTATAATGCGGAATTCCTTGAGGGTTTGAAACTACGCGTCTGCCGCGAACTTCGACAGCGCGTTAGCGCGGGGCGCCGGCGGCTACTCGCGGAGGTCGTGAATGAGCGAAGCGGATCGAGCGGATGGTGGGGTCGACAGCGGCCGGCGGCACTTTCTGGTGGTCGCTACGACTGTCACTGGCGTCGCGGGCGCCGCGATGACAGCAATACCGTTCCTGGCGTCGTGGAAACCGAGCGCGCGGGCCCAGGCGCTGGGTGCTCCGGTCGAGGCTGACATCAGCAAGATCGACCCGGGCGCGATGATCAAGGTGATGTGGCGCGGCATGGCGATCTACATCGTGCACCGTTCGGCGGAAATGCGCGCCAAGCTGGACAGCCCCGAGCTGACCGCGCGGCTGAAAGACCCCGAGTCGAAAGAATCCGAGCAGCCGGCGTACGCGAAGAACAGTGCGCGCGCGCTCAATCCCGAGTGGCTGGTGCTGATCGGCGTCTGCACGCACCTCGGTTGTGCGCCGATGAACCGCTTTCAGCCCGCGGATCCGGAGCTCGGCGCCGACTGGCCGGGCGGCTTCTATTGCCCCTGTCACGGCTCGAAGTTCGATCTCTCGGGCCGCGTGTTCAAGGACGTGCCGGCACCGCTCAATCTGAAGGTGCCGCCGTACCGCTTCATGAATGAAGGCCTGGTGCAGATTGGTGTCGATTCGGAGGTCAGCTGATGAGCGCCACTGTGCCTAGCCCGCAGTCGGGCGAGCGCTCGCGACTCGGAGCGCTGGTGGACTGGATCGACGCGCGCTTCCCCATGACGCGCATGTGGAAGGAGCACGCGAGCGAGTACTACGCGCCGAAGAACTTCAACTTCTGGTACTACTTCGGCGTGATCGCGTCGGTCGTGCTGGTGCTGCAGATCGTCACCGGCATTTTCCTGACGATGAACTACAAGCCCTCGGCCGCGGATGCGTTCGCCTCGGTCGAGTACATCATGCGCGACGTCGAGTGGGGCTGGCTGATCCGCTACATGCACTCCACCGGCGCGTCGGCGTTCTTCATCGTCGTCTACCTGCACATGTTCCGCGGCCTGATGTACGGCTCGTTCAAGAATCCGCGCGAGCTGGTGTGGATCTTCGGCATGCTGATCTACCTGTGCCTGATGGCGGAAGCGTTCTTCGGCTACCTGCTGCCGTGGGGCAACATGTCGTACTGGGGCGCGCAGGTGATCGTGTCGCTGTTCGGCGCGATTCCCGGCATCGGCGAATCGCTGGTCGAATGGATCCGCGGCGATTACTACATCTCCGACATCACGCTGAACCGGTTCTTCGCGCTGCACGTCGTGGCGCTGCCGATAGCGCTGATCTTCCTGGTCATCGCGCACATCCTGGCGCTGCACGAAGTCGGCTCGAACAATCCGGACGGCGTCGAGATCAAGAAGGTGAAGGGACCGGACGGTCATCCTGTCGACGGTATTCCCTTCCACCCGTATTACACGGTGCACGATACCGTCGCGGTCGTCGTGTTCTTTGCGATCTTCGCCGCCGTGATGTTCTTCGCCCCGACGATGGGCGGCTACTTCCTCGAGCATGCGAACTTCGAGCCGGCCGATCCGCTGCGGACGCCGGAGCACATCGCGCCGGTGTGGTACTTCACGCCGTTCTACGCGATCCTGCGCGCCGTGCCGAGCAAGCTGTTCGGCGTGGTGTTGATGGGTACCGCGGTACTCGCATTCTTCTTCGTGCCGTGGCTCGACCGCTCGCGCGTGAAATCGATCCGCTATCGCGGCTGGCTGTACCGCGGCTTCCTGTTCGCGTTCGCGATCAGCTTCCTGGCGCTCGGCTATCTGGGCCTGAAACCGGCGACGCCGACCTACACCAACGCCGCGCGCGTCTTTTCGGTGGTGTATTTCGCGTTCTTCATCCTGATGCCTTGGTACACGAAGGCCGACCAGACGAAGCCGGTGCCGGAGCGAGTGACCTATCATGCGCACTGATAAGAAGAAGCGGATGGCGCACAGCGGATGGCAGATGGTGTTGGCGCTGAGTGCGCTGGTGGCCGGCGCGGCAGTCGCCTCGGAAGCGCCCGGTGGTGTGATCAAGCCGGCGCACAACGACATCACCAATCGCGCTTCGCTCCAGCGCGGCGCGCGCAACTTCGTCAACTACTGCATGGGCTGTCACTCGGCGCGCTACGTGCGCTACAGCCGGCTGGGCGCCGACCTGGGCTTGTCGGAGCAGCAGGTCATCGAGAATCTCATGTTCACCGGTGAGCGCATCCACGACACGATGCGCACGAGCATGCGCCCGGAGGATGCGGCGCGCTGGTTCGGCACGACGCCGCCCGACCTGACGCTGATCGCACGCAGCCGCGGTCCCGACTACATTTACTCGTTCCTCAAGTCGTTCTACGTCGACCCGAGTCGGCCGACCGGGGTGAACAACATGGTGCTGCCGGGTACGGCAATGCCCCACGTTCTGTGGGAGCGCGAGGGGCTGAAGGAAGCCGTCTACGACGGCGAGAGCGACGCGCAACATAACACGGTCCACAAGCGCTTCAAGGAGTTCCGTTCGATCCGGCCGGGCAGCGACTCGGCGAAAGAGTTCGACGAGTTCGTGCGCGATACTGTGAACTTCCTCGACTACATCGGGGAACCTATGCAGTTGGAACGGCGTAGCATTGGATTGCGAGTACTGACCTTCCTTCTGGTCTTTTTCCTCTTCGCCTATTTCCTCAAAAAGGAGTACTGGAAAGACGTGAAGTGACGCCCGAGCGCACGTCTGCCAGCAACGCACTGCCGTGATGACCCTTTTCTCCAGGGCCGACGATCCGTGGAGCCACCGCACGCGCATCGTCCTGGCGGAGAAGAGCATTCATGTCGAGACGATCGACGTGCAGGGCGGCAATCTGCCGGAAGACCTGCTCGATCTGAACCCGTACCACACCGTGCCGACGCTGGTCGATCGCGACCTCGTGCTGTACGACTCGCGCGTCATCATCGAGTACCTCGACGAGCGCTTCCCGCATCCGCCGCTGATGCCGGTCGATCCGGTCGCTCGCGCGCAGTTCCGGCTGGCGCTCTATCGCATCGAGCGCGACTGGTACAGCCTGGCGCAGCAGATCGACGACGTCGCCGATCGCAAACAGGGGCAACGCGCGCGCAAGATCCTGCGCGACAGCATTCTCGCCAGCACCGACGTGTTCAAAGCGAAGCCGTATTTCCTGTCGGACGAGTTCTCGCTGGTGGACGCTTCGATCGCGCCGATCCTGTGGCGCCTGACCGTTTGGGAAATCGACCTGCCGCCGCAGGCGCAGGTCATCAGCAAATATGCAAACCTGGTGTTCTCGCGGCCGGCCTTTCGCCACAGCCTGTCGCGCGTCGAGCAGGAGATGCGCCCGTAACCAAGGGGACTATGGCGGACACACCTGTTAGATCACGCCGGCCGTATCTGCTGCGCGCCATGCACGAGTGGATCAGCGACAGCAACCAGACGCCTCACATCGTCGTCGACGCTTCGATCGAAGGCGTGGAAGTGCCGCGGCAATACGTGCAAGGCGGCAAGATCATCCTCAACGTCAGCAGCAACGCCACCAGCATGCTCAGCCTCGGCAACGAGGTCGTGCGCTTCCGCGCGCGCTTCGGCGCGGCAACGTACGACGTCAGCGTGCCGATCGTCGCAGTGCTCGGAATCTACGCGCGCGAGACGGGGCAGGGGATGATCTTCTCGGAGGCGGACTCGCCGCCGCAGCCGCCGGCACCACCGAGCGAGCCCGCACCGACGACGACCGGCGAAGGCAAGCGCAGCAAGCCGACGCTCAAAGTGATCAAGTAGTCGCGATCAGGTAATCAGGGATTGAGGCGCGTGCTCCGCCAGGAGCCGCCCACGAAGGAATGATCGTCAGCTCGTTGCAACGACCGTGTCCACACCGCGCGGTCGTGGACGCGGTGGGCACCCTCCGTCCATAACTCGATCCTATCGACCCACAGACGGTGACCGCCCCAATGCGGCGGCCGCGGCACCGTGCCGCTCGTAGCGCCCGGCGCGATGCCGAAACGTGCTCCGAACTCACGCACGCGTTGCTCGAGGACCGCGCGAGAGGCGAGCGGCTCGCTTTGGGCGCTGGCCCACGCCGCGACGCGACTGTCCGGTGCGCGACTCGCGAAGTATTGATCGCTCTCGCTCTCGGGCGAGCGCACCACCGGGCCTTCGATTCGCACTTGCCGATGCAGCGCATCCCAATGGAAGACTGCGGCAGCTCGCGGTCGCGCCGCGAGCTCGCGTCCCTTGCGCGACTCGTAGTTCGTGAAGAAGACGACATAGCCGCCACCAACGTCGACGCGCTTGCACAGGACCACGCGTGCGGAAGGCTCGCCGCTGGTTGCGGTGGTCGCGACGATCATCGAGTCCGGATTGGGCTGCGCGCGGCGCGCGGACGCGTCGCGAAACCACTCCTGGAACAGCGGCATCGGATCGACAGGCAATGGCTCGGGCAACATCGGGTCGGTGGTCACGGCAGTAGCGTCCAGCACTCGGCGCCCGCAATTATGCCAGTGTAATCATCCCGATAGCGCGGTTCCGAGGGCCGAAGCGGCCATCCGCGCTTGCGGGGGTCGTTTAGCCTTAGTACAAAGCGTCAGGCCAATTTTGCATACAACCGGGACCCAACCGCGCATGACTCTGGATGAGCTACGCGAACGTTTGAGCGCGCTCGACCGGCAGCTGCTGACACTGATCGCCGAGCGACAGGCGCTCAGTCGCCAGGTTGCCGAAGTGAAGCGCGCCGAGGGCCGTCCGACGCGCGACTTCCGGCGCGAGCGCGACGTGCTGCTACAGGCACGAGCCGCTGCGACGTCGCTCGGTATCTCGCCATCGCTCGCGGAATCTGTGCTGCGTCTGCTGATTCGCGGCTCGTTGACCGCTCAGGAACGCATTCGCGTCGCAGCCGGCGGGCGCGGTAGCGGGCGCACTGCACTGGTCATCGGTGGCGCGGGCAAGATGGGCCGCTGGTTCAGCGATTTCCTCACTTCGCAGGGCTACACAGTTACCGTAGCCGATCCGGCGGTCGCCACCGATTGGCACGACAGCAATCTAGATCAAGATCTCATCGTAGTCGCAACGCCGCTGCAGATCGCCGACGGCATCCTGCTCGAGCTGGCGGATCGGCGGCCGCGCGGCACGATTTTCGACATCGGCTCGCTGAAGACACCGCTGCGTACAGGAATTACCGCCCTCAAGAACGCTGGATGCAACGTCACCTCTGTGCATCCGATGTTTGGCCCGGATACTGAGCTGCTGTCGGGTCGCCACGTGATTTTCATCGACGTCGGTTGTCCGCAGGCAGTAACGCAGGCGCGGGAGCTGTTCGGCTCCACGATGGCCGAGCAGGTCGTCATGACGCTTGACGACCACGACCGGTTGATTGCCTACGTGCTCGGACTGTCGCACGCGCTGAACATCGCCTTCTTCACCGCGCTCGCAGGGAGCGGTGAAGCGGCGCCGCGGCTCGCGCAACTGTCGAGTACGACGTACGACGCGCAAGTCGACGTCGCGACCAAAGTGGCCGGCGAAAGTCCGGAACTCTATTTCGAGATCCAGCATCTCAACGACTATGGGCGCGAATCTCTGCAAGCGCTGCGCGCAGCCGTAGAGCTGATATGGCAGTCGGTGACGACCGGCGACGCCCGCCAGTTCGCCGCGATGATGCAAAAGGGTCGCGAGTACCTCGCCGGCCGCGCGCGCGCGGAGGGCGCCTGATGTCCGCGCGCGATCTGGAAGGCGAAATCCGCGAGCTGCGCGCGCGCATTGCGACGCTGGTCGACGAAGCCACCAACAACGAGCGGCTCCTCAAACGCAGCCAGGAACGCGAGCTGGAGCTGCTCAAGGCGGAGAATCTGGCGCAGACGTTCGACGCCATCTGCGGCGGGCTCAAAGAGTCGTACGTGCTCGAATCGGTGACCCTGCTGCTGCTCGACCCGCAGCACGAGATCCGCCATCTGCTGATCGCCGATCATCTGCGCGTCGAAGACTTTCCGAACGTGCTGTTCACGGACAGCCTCATCGGCCTCGCGCCGCAGTTCAATTCCTTTCATCGGCCGTGGCTCGGGCCATATATGGGCTGCGACCATCAGCTGCTGTTTCCGGGCAATGCCGGCATCCGCAGCGTCGCGCTGATTCCGCTGCGCCGGCAAGATCGGCTGCAGGGCAGCCTGAACTTCGGCAGCATCGACGAGCGCCGCTTCTCGCGACACCTCGCGACCGATTTCCTCGCGCACCTGGGCGTCATCGCGTCATTCTCGATCGAGAACACGATCAACCGTGCACGACTGGTCCGCAGCGGCCTCACGGATTTCCTCACCGGCTGGCACAACCGCCGCTATCTCAATGCCCGCCTGAAGGAAGAGCTGGCGCGCGCGCAGCGACAGGGCACTAGTCTCACTTGCCTGCTGATCGATCTCGATCGCTTCAAGCAGATCAACGACCAGCATGGGCACCTCGCCGGCGATCTGGCATTGCGCGAAGCTGCGCAACGCGTCGACGCCCACATTCGCGGCAGCGACGCGGCTGCCCGATTTGGCGGCGACGAGTTCGTCGTGCTGGCGCCAGGCATCACCCCGGAGCAAGCGGCGGTACTGGCCGAGCGCATCCGACTGGCCGTATGCGAAACGCCGCTCGAGCTTCAGCCGGGCGTGCAATTGGGGATGACTGTATCGATCGGCGTCGCCGGCACGGTCCTCGCGCGCGATGAAGCGGATTTGAAAGCCGCCGCCGAGCGCTTGCTGGCCGATGCCGATTCGGCGCTGTACCGCGCGAAGCAGAACGGTCGCAATCGCGTCGAGCTTGCTTGAGTGCCGCGGCGGTTCAGTGCGGCTTACGACGCATCAACAGCAAGAACAGCGGCACGCCCGCAATAGCTGTCAGGGCTCCGACCGCCAGCTGTCGCGGCGCGAACAGCGTGCGTGCACAGACGTCGGCGATCATCACCAGCGTGCCGCCGAGCAACGCCGACCCCGGCAGAACGAGGCGATGATCCGCGCCGAGCATTCTGCGAATCAGGTGCGGCGTCACCAGGCCGACGAAGCCGATCGTGCCGGCAGTGGTCACGCAGGCCGCAGTCAGAATCGAGCTGACGAGAAACATGCCCATCCGTAGTGTCTCGACCGGCGCACCAAGAACGCGTGCCTGCAGCTCGCTGCGCGCGAGCAGATTGAGATGACGTGCAAACGGGAAAGCCAGAGCGAGCGCGGCCGCGAAGACCGCGAGGAGTGGACCGGGACGGCTGCTGAGCGACAGGTCGCCCATCAGCCAGAACAACATGCCGCGCAGCTTGGTTTCCTCGCCGAGACTGAGCAGCATGCTCACGATGGCACTCGCGCCGGCCGCCACGACTACGCCGGTCAGCAATAGCCGCGCCGCGGTCCAGCCGCCTTCGCCGCGGGCGAGCGCAAAAACCAGCAGTGTCGTGCCGAGGGCTCCCAATGTCGCGCTCACGTCGATGAGCAGTCCGCTCAATCCGAGCAGCATCGCCGACAACGCCGCGACGGCGGCACCTCCTGAAACGCCCATGATGAAGGGATCGGCAAGCGGATTGCGGAGCAAGACCTGCATCAACACGCCCGCCAGTGCCAGTACGCCGCCGGCTGCGAAGGCGGTCAGCGTGCGGGGCAGGCGCAGCTCGAAGACCAGTGTGTGAGAAAGTGCATCGGTCGAGCGCAAGCCGCGCCACAGTTCCGCGAGGCTCATCTCGACGCTGCCGCTCATGAGCGATACGACGAATGCCGCGAGCGCGAGGAGCACGAGCGCCGTGCAGACCGCGGTCACGCGCCTGGCGGTTTGCACGGACGCTTATCCCGATTCATGGTCTCGAAGGTTACAATCCCGGGCAATCCGGTTGCCAATCCGCTCGTGACGGCCCACTGATCGACCGCCCTGATGACAGATTTCATCGACGCCGAAGGATTTCGCGCCAATGTGGGCATCGTGCTGATCCGCGACGATCGGCAGGTCCTGCTCGGCGGCCGGACCGGCGGCCGCGGCTGGCAGTTCCCGCAGGGCGGCGTGCGTCGGAACGAGGCACCCGAAGAGGCGCTCTACCGGGAGTTGCAGGAGGAGATCGGCCTGGAGCGCGCCGACGTCGAGCTGCTGGCGGCGACGCGAAACTGGCTTCGTTACCGCCTGCCTCGGCAATACGTCCGTCGCAATACCGACCCGCCGTGCATCGGGCAGAAGCAGCGCTGGTTCCTGCTGCGACTGACTTCCTCCGAGGACCGGGTGCGCTTCGATGCGACCAAGGAACCGGAATTCGAGAGCTCGCGCTGGGTCGACTACTGGACGCCGGTTCGCGAGGTCATCTACTTCAAGCGCGCCGTCTACGCGCGCGCGCTCGACGAGCTGGCGCACCGCGCGTTTCCGGACGATCCGCCGCAACTGCCGGAATGGTCCGAGCAGGAGAAGAACCTGCGCAATATCGCCAGCAGACGCAAACGGCTGACGGACGGCCCACAGTAGATCGAGCCGTCGTCAGAACGGTTTCACGACCACCAGAATCACGATCGCGATCAGCAGCAGCGTCGGCGCCTCGTTGAAGACGCGATACCAAGTCGACGAGCGCTTGCGCCCGGCGCGCAAATCCCGCATCAGGCGATAGCACCACGCGTGATAGCCGATCAGCACCAGCACCAGCGCGAGCTTGGCATGCAGCCAGCCGGCTCGCAGGAAGCCGGGTGTCACGATCAACAGCGAAATGCCGAAGAGCACCGTCAGCGTTGCCCCGATCGTCATGATCCCGAACAGACGGCGCTCCATCGTCTGAAAACGCTCGATGCTGAGCGCGTCCGTAGCCGCAGCGTGATACATGAACAACCGGGGCAGGTAGAAGATGCCGGCGAACCAGGTGACCACGAACACGATGTGAAAGGCCTTCAGCCACAGCATGCGAGACTCTTTGCGGTATTCTTGCGGCGCCTCTCAATTGCCCTGCGGCGCCTGTGCTGTAATTTAAGCGAGTTCCGCACGGCCCGTATACGACTTCCTAGCGGTTTTATCGATCGATGCGCCCCGGTCAGCTCGTGGTTCGGTATCAGTCTCCGTGGCGGCGGCGCGGCCTTGCGATCGTCGGCCTGCTCGGCGGCCTGCTGCTGCTGTACGCAATCTACGAGTGGGGTCGCTTCGCAGGCGGCTACAGCAAGTTCGCCGAGGTGCAGCGGCGGCGTGAGCTGACGGCGCAGATCGAGACGCTGGAGCAGGAGAACGAGAAGCTGCGCGGCGACATCGCGAAAGCGGAGCTGGCGCGCAACGTCGACAACAAGTCATACGGTGTAGTGGAAAAGAATCTCGAAGACCTGCAGGCGCAAGTGCTCAAGCAGCGCGAGGAGCTGACCTTTTACCGCGGCATCGTCTCGCCTGAGGACGGTATCGGTGGCCTGCGCGTCCAAGGCTTTCAGGTGCAGTCCGGCGGCGCGCCGCGCCATTACCGGCTGATGCTCGTGCTGCAGCAGTCGATGCGCGAGGACGCTGTCATCTCCGGCTCCGTGAGCATCAACATCGAGGGCGTGCGCGCCAATCGGCCCGAGCAGCTCGGTCTGCAGCAGCTGGCGGACGCGGCTCGCGCCGACGGGCAACTGCCGTTCAAATTCCGCTACTTCCAGAAGTTCGAGCAGGACGTCGTCCTGCCGGAAGGCTTCGAGCCGCGAGCGGTCAACGTCGAGGTGCGCTCGACTCGCCTCGCACCTGTGCGAGAATCCTATCCCTGGCAGGTTCAGGCGGAGAGCCTGGTCGTGCCGCCGCCGTCGTCCGCCACCGATCCAAGACAACCCGATGTTCAAAAGCAGTAAGCCCAAACTCCAGCGCATCGACACGCTCATCGGTGCGGGCACGCGCATCATCGGCGACGTGCAGTTCTCCGGCGGATTTCATGTCGACGGACACGTCAAAGGCAACGTCGATGCGCCGGCTGACTCTGGAGCTACGCTCAGTGTCAGCGATAGCGGGGTCGTCGAGGGATCCGTAGCGGTGCCCAACGTCGTCCTCAATGGCACCGTGAAGGGCGACATCCTCGCGCACGATCGCGTCGAGCTCGGCGCCACGGCGCGAGTGACGGGCAATGTCTACTACGCACTGATCGAGATGGAGATGGGTGCGGAGATCAACGGCAAGCTGATTCACGAGCCGGGCAAGGCCGGGCAGGCCCGCAAGGAGCCCGCAGTGGCGGTGACTGACGCGAAAGCGGCCGGCGAGCGCAGCGCCCCTTGATCCCTGGCCGTTCTATCCCCATGCTGCCGCCATGACTCCCGAAGCCGCCATCCCGAGCCTTGCCCCCACCCTGGTGTTCACCAATGCCGCCGCCGCCAAGGTCGGTGAGCTGATCCGCGAGGAGGCCAATCCCAACCTGATGCTGCGAGTGTTCGTGCAGGGCGGCGGCTGCTCCGGATTCCAGTACGGGTTCACGTTCGACGAAAACTCAGAAGAAGGGGATACGCGCGTGGAGAACGGTGGAGTGACGCTGCTGATCGATCCGATGAGCATCCAGTATCTCGCCGGCGCGGAGATTGACTACCGCGAGGACATCGAGGGCGCACAGTTCGTCATCCGCAATCCCAACGCCGCGACCACCTGCGGTTGCGGCTCGTCGTTTTCGATGTGAGCGCGAGCTAGCAGCGCACCGCTCCGCCCATGGCCCGCAAAGTCCCGGACGTCATCGCCGCGGTCGATCTGGGCTCCAACAGTTTCCACATGGTCGTGGCCCGTTACTCGCACGGGCAGCTCATCATCCTCGATCGCTTGCGCGAAATGGTGCGGCTCGGCGCCGGCCTCGACGAGCAGGGTCGGCTGACGCGCGAGGCGATCGAGGCTGCGCTCGCATGTCTCGAACGATTCGGTCAGCGCCTGCACGACATGAAGGCGGAGGGCGTGCGCGTCGTCGGCACGAATACGCTGCGTCGGGCGAGGCGCAAGGGTGCATTCCTGGATCGTGCGCGCTCCGCGCTGGGCCATCCGATCGAAATCATTTCCGGCATCGAGGAAGCGCGTCTGATCTACCTCGGCGTTGCGCACACGATGCCAAGCGAGCCGGGCCGCAGGCTGGTCGTCGACATCGGCGGCGGCAGTACCGAGGTGATCATCGGCGAGGGGAAGTACGCCAAGAAACTGGAAAGCCTCTACATGGGGTGCGTGGGTATGAGCGCGCGCTACTTCAACGATGGCGGCATCACCGACAAGCGCATCAAGCGGGCCCGGATCGCCGCGCGCCTCGAGCTCGAGCCGGTGCGCGCGAGTTTCCGCAATTTCGGTTGGGACCAGGCAGTCGGCTCGTCGGGAACGATCCGTGCAGTCGGTGACGTGATCCGCGCGCGTAACAATGGCGACGGCGCCATCACGCCCGCCGCAGTCGAGTCGCTGATCGATCACGCCCTCAAGGCGGGCGATCTGTCGAAGCTGCGCTTGCCTGGGTTGAGCGAGGAACGATTGCCCGTGTTCGCGGGCGGATTGGCGATCCTCGTAGAAGTCCTCGATGCGTTCGACATCAAGAGCATGCGCGTCGCGGACGGCGCGTTGCGCGAGGGACTGCTGTACGACATGGTCGGCCGCTTCACCGACGAGGATGCCCGCGTTCGCAGCGTGCGCGCGATGGAGGGGCGTTATCACGTCGACACGGCGCAAGCAGAGCGAGTCGAGGCTTCAGCGCTGGATTTCCTGCGTCAAACGACCGCTGAATGGCAATTGGGCGAGCCCTTCGCCGAATTGGTGCTGTCGTGGGCCGCGCGGCTGCACGAGGTCGGTCTCGACGTCTCGCACTCGCACTATCACAAGCATGGAGCGTATCTGCTCGAGCATGCGGACATGCCGGGATTCCCGCAGGAGGAGCAGCGGATCCTCGCGGCCGTCGTCGGTTCACATCGGCGCAAGGTCCACATGCAGTCGCTCCACGATCTGACGCCGCCATGGCACCTCAAGGCCGAGTACTTGATCGT
>Ga0268265_10000441_pt1 | contig 43786 bp, 36 predicted proteins | sample KBSSwiS52_FD_190355 | JGI IMG/M metagenome (GOLD analysis project Ga0268265, IMG submission 190355) | Switchgrass rhizosphere microbial communities from Kellogg Biological Station, Michigan, USA - KBS Switchgrass S5-2 (SPAdes) (version 2) | ecosystem: Host-associated > Plants > Roots >...
TGCGCCCTATCCCGTGTTCGGCGCCATGCGGCTCGCCAACGGCATGCGCGAGAACGCGAGCGGCATGCCGTCGGCCGGCCTGGCGGATCAGATCCTGACCGACGGGCCGGATCAGGTTCGGGCGATGTTCTGCATCGGCGGCAACCCGATGCGGGCGTGGCCGGACAGCCGCCGCACCGAGGCCGCGCTGCGCAAGCTCGATCTGCTGGTGGCTCTGGACGTCACCGAGACCCCGACCACGCGGCTCGCCGACTATGTGATCGCCGCGCCGCAGGCGCTGGAAATCCCGAGCACGACCCAGCTCATCGAGATGGGAAAGTACGCCGGCTCCGGGCGCGGGTGGCACTCGGCCTGGGCCCAGTACACGCCGGCCCTGGTCGCGCCGCCCGAAGGGTCCGACGTGGTCAGCGAGCACGCCTTCTTCTTCCAGGTCGCCCAGGACCTCGGGCTGCAGCTCGAGTGGATCAACGCGTTCGGCTTCGGCCCTCACGCCGAATCGCCCACCGAGAAAATCCCGCTCGACATGAGCCGCGTCCCCAGCCTGGACGAGATGATCGCGCTCTCCACCCGCAACGCGCACGTACCGCTGGACGTGGTGAAGTCCTTTCCGCACGGGCGGCGCTTCGACCTGCCGGTTCGCGTCGAGGCGCCCGATCCCGAGCGGAACGACCGGCTGCAGTTGGGCGATCCGATGATGATGGCCGAGCTTGCGGAAATCCGCGCGGAGGACCATCGCGGCCGCCGGAAAGTGCGCGAATTTCCCTTCTACGTCGTCTCGCGCCGCACCAATATCTACAACAACTCGATCCTGTCCGGCCTGCCGTCCAACGTCGCGCGGATGCAGTACAACCCCGCGCACATGCATCCGAGCGACCTGGCGCGCCTGGGTCTCACCAACGGCGACGTGGTTCGGCTGCGCGCCCGGCGGAACTCGGTGCTTGCGGTCGCCGAGGCGGACGAGACTCTGCGCCCGGGCGTCATCGCCTTGAGCCATGGCTTCGGGCCGACGCGTCCCGATCAAGCCGAGGACGCGCGCGACGGCGGCGCGAACGTCAATATCCTGATCGACCTCGACGAGCCGGATCCCGTCTCAGGCATCCCGCGCATGAGCGCCATCCCGGTGGCTGTCGAGCGGGCCTAAGCACGTCGGCCTGGCTGCGCCCGCAGAGAAGAACAAGACGGCCAGCCGGCAAATAGGGAGTGGACGTGGTGACGACAGAGGTCTCGACCGCAGGCAAGGCGGCCCTCGGAAAGGGTGCGGAGGAATGGCGGCGACATTGGCCGCTGATCCTGACGACCCTCGTGGGCTCCACCTTCACCGGCCAGCACGTCTATTCGACCGGCGTGATCATGAAGCCGCTCAACGAAGCGTTCGGCTGGTCGCGCGGCGAGATCTCGCTGACCGTCACCATGGCTGGCCTCGCCACCGTCTTCTTCGCGACCTTTGTTGGCATGTTGACGCAACGCTACGGCGCCCGGCGCGTGGCGATCGTGGCCGTTCCCCTGACGTCGCTCTGTTTCTCCGCCATCGCCCTGACCGGGCCCGCGCTCTGGACCTACTACGCAGCCTTCGCGATCTACGCGATCATCCAGGTGGCGATAGGCCCGGTGCTCTGGGCCTCGGCGGTGACGAGCACGTTCAAGGTCTCGCGCGGCCTGGCCCTCGGCGTCGGCCTTTCCGGGACCGGCTTCTCGTCCATCATCTATCCGCAGGCGGCCCTATGGCTCACGGAGCGCTTCGGCTGGCAGGGGGTCTTCTGGGGCTTGGCGCTCACCGCCTTCCTCCTGCTGATGCCCCTCGTCCTTTTCGCCTTCAGGCCGCTTCACGACGGGGAAGCGAGGACGGCGGCGACTCCGGCCCGGCCGGCCGCCGGCCTGACCTTCCGCGAGGCGATCCGGACCAGCCTCTTCTGGCGCGTGATCCTGGTGCTCACCACGGCTGCGGCGACGATCTCGACGATCAAGGTCCACCTCGTGCCTCTGCTCACGGACAAGGGCGTCTCGGCGCCGGTGGCGGCGTCGATCATCGGCGTGCTCGGACTCTCGACCTTGGCCGGGCGCTGGATAGGAGGATTCCTGCTTGATCGCCTTCCGGCGCGCTGGGTCGCCATTCCGTTCTTCGTGCTGCCGGCCGGCGGCTGCCTGTTGTTCGCGAACTTCGGCGGCGGCGTCGAGCACGCGGTGCTGGCCGCGGCGTTGATCGGCGTCTCCTATGGCGTCGAAGGCGATATGCTGCCCTTCCTGGTCTCGCGCTACTTCGGGCAGCGGGAATACTCCAAGATCTTTGGGCTGAGCATGAGCTTCTTCGGCCTCGGCTACGCCGTGGCGCCGCCGGCGGCAGGCTTTCTGTTCGACAGGATCGGCTCCTATGGAACCTTCCTTACGGTCCTCGCCGGTCTGTTGATCGTTGCAGCCATCGTGGCCTCGACGTTCGGAAGCTATCCGGACGAAGGCGAAGATGGCCCCGGCCGGCCCTAGCCAGTTTGTCGCGCAAGAGACCCGTGGGGTCTCGCGTCATGCACCCCGACGTCGTCGGGTCGAAACCTCGGCCGGATGTCAGTCACCTATGTCGGCGTCTCTTCATCTCCTCAATCGCCGCCCTCAAGTCTCGATGTCTTGCTTTCTCTTCTTGACCATTTACTGGCGTCGATCCATGACAAACGCGCTCCTGTAACCACAAGCGTGGAACATCCGTCTGGTAACGAAGAACGCGAACGATCTGTTCGAGCAAAAATGAACCTGATTGATAGCTTGCCTCAAGGTGACGGCGCGGCCGCCGAGGAAATATGGCGCGTGTACCTAGACGAATTCACAGCGAAGGTGCTTGCGCGAGACTCTGCTCCCGGACGTCCTGCTGGCGGGATTGGCGAACCGGCCGTGGACCGAAAGACGCTGAACTGTATGACCTAGAGGTATTTCCTTGGAAAACGCGCAACCCACCCGCCTCTCCCTGCACCAGATCGTTATTCGCGATCTGCCGCCCATAGAGGTGGTGCGCTTGGCCGCCGAGTTGGAATGCAGCCATGTCTGCCTGTTCACCCAGCCGGTCAAAAGCACTGTGGCATATCCGGACGTCGCCGATCAGGACGTCGCAGGCCTGCGAAGCGCCATGGACGGACTTGGAATCGCCTTGCTTGGTGCAACGTCCTTCCCGATGACCCCTTCCATCGACATCGGCAGTTACGCGGCTGGCCTCGAGCGTGCGGCGCGATTGGGTGGGACGATCGCAAGCGTCCGTATCGTGGATGACGACAGGGCGCGGGCGGGCGACAACTTCGCCAGGTTCGCAGAGCTGGCGCACAGTCATGGGATCGAGCCCTGCATCGAGTTCATGGGCTACCGCGCGACGGATGCGCTCGACCGGACCCTGGATGTGATCCGAGCGGCCGGTGCAGGAAAGCTTTCGCTGGATGCCTTGCACATCGTTCGAACCGGTACGTCGATCGACCGATTGCGAGCTCTGAAGCCTGACCTCATCGGCTATGTGCAGATCTGCGATGGACCTCTGGAGGCCACCGAAGACCTCTACGCGCGCGAGGGCGGGCTGGACCGGGCGCCGCCGGGCGAGGGCGAATTTCCACTCCAGGAGTTGATAGCCATTGCGGCTGGACGACCCCTCTCCCTCGAGGTTCCACAAGAGGGTCTCCTGCAGGCCGGTGTCAGCGCCCGCGACAGGGCGCGCCGAGCCGTCGAGGGCGCCCGGCGCGTCATTGATCGGCTGCAAGGCGACAGCCGGTCGCAAGGTCTGCGCAGGCCCGCGCCGTAGCCGCGACAGGGCGGCCCCTGGGTCCTGGGGAGTTCATCCCACCCGGTCCAGCTCGTCGCGGGAGGAGCCGTTCCGCTCGGCGAGCCACGCAGGCCCGTAGTATTGGAATTCAGGCGATCGTCGGATGGGGCCCGCACGGGCGCCGCTAGTGGGAGACTGCAGGATGGCGACACCGATCACCCGCGATCTGGGTCGCTTCCTCGCCGGCGTCCAGTTTCGCGATCTGCCGTCCGAAGCTGTCGGCGTCGCCAGGCTGGGGATTGTCGACAGCGTCGCCGTGATGATTGCGGGCCGAGTCGACCCCGCGCCGCAACTGTTGCTGGCGGCGATCGAGCCGGGCGGCGGAGAGGCGACCGTGCTGTTCACGCCGCGCCGGGCCGCGCCCGCGGCGGCCGCCTTGATCAACGGCACGGCCGCCCACGCCTTCGACTATGACGACGTGGCGATGCGTGGCCACCCGAGCTGCGTCATCGCGCCTGCGATCCTGGCCGAGGCCGAGCTTCTCGAGGCGTCCGGCGAACGGATGCTCGCGGCCTATGTGGCCGCCTATGAGGTCTGGGCGGAACTGGTGCTTCGCGACCCCGATCCGCAACACCTGCGAGGCTGGCACCTGACCGGCTGGATCGGCGTCATCGCCGCCGCCGCCGCCTGCGCAGTGCTGCGGGGACTTCCCGCCGACCCGGCGGCCATGGCGTTGGCGATCGCGGCCTCCCAAAGCTCCGGATTGATGGCCAATAGTGGGACCATGACAAAGCCGCTCCATGCCGGATGGGCCGCCCACTCGGGCGTCATCGCGGCCCGGCTCGCGGCGCGCGGGTTCACCGCCTCGCCGGACGCCCTGGAGCAGGCCTCGGGATGGCTGCGCGTCGTTTCATCGGGCGGCCGGGTCGATCTGGAGGCGCCGGTCGCCGCCGGCCGGCCGTGGCGGATCGCAAAGCTGGGGATCGCGATCCGGCGCCACCCGGTCTGCTATGTGGGCCATCGGCTGGTGGACGGAGCCCTGGCGATCGCCGAACGCACGAACCTCAAGGCGGCCGACATCGCCGAGGTCCGCGCCTCGTTGTCGGGTCAGGCGGCGGACATATTGCGCTTTCATCGCCCGACCAACGGCGCCCAGACCAAGTTCAGCGCCGAGTTCGGGCTCGCCGTGGCGTTGCTCCACGGCCGCATCACGCCCTCCGACCTCGAGGACGGGGCTGTCCAGAGCGCGACGGTTCAGTCCCTCATGGCGCGCGTCGTGGTGGAGGCCCGGGATGGGAAGGCTCTCGACGCCGAACCCATGTTCGATCGCGTCACGATCACCACCCGGGATGGAACCGAGCTGCACAGCGGCCCGGTGACAGCCATTGTCGGATCGCCCGAGCGGCCGCTCGACGCCGAGCAGCTGGGCGCCAAATTCGCCGCCTGCATCACTTACGGGACCCAAGGCGGGGCCACGCCCGCCTTCATCGGCGACCTGATGAACAGGCTGAACACCCTCGAACAGCTTGCAAATGCGCGCGAGCTTCGCGCGTTCGCCTGTTGACGGCGGCCAGGACAGGAACATCGCACCGGAGCCCCCCTCGTCCGGCCTTGGCCAGCAACACGAGGTGGGCCCCGGGCAGATCGCCGGCGGTTCAGCCGAACAGCTTCGCAGCGGTCTTGGCGATCAGTTCGCCCTGGTGGCGGGCGCCCTGCAGTTCGATCTCGCTCGGTTGGCGGCTTCCGTCCGAGCCCGCGATGGTCGTAGCCCCGTAGGGTGCGCCGCCGACGATCTCGTCCAGGGTCATCTGACCGGCATGGCTGTACGGCAGGCCCACGATCACGAAGCCGAAGTGCAGCAGGTTGGCGATGATCGAGAACAGGGTGGTTTCGTTGCCGCCGTGCTGGGTCGCCGAGGACGTGAACGCCCCGCCGACCTTGCCGTTCAGGACGCCGCTCGCCCAGAGACCGCCGGCCTGGTCGAGGAAGGCGGCCATCTGCGAGGCCATGCGCCCGAACCGGGTGCCGACGCCGACGACGATGGCGTCATACTCGGCCAGGTCTTCGACCTTGGCGATCGGGGCGGCCTGGTCGAGCTTGAAGTGCGACGCCTTGGCGACGGCTTCCGGAACCAGTTCCGGCACGCGCTTGATGTCCACCTGCGCGCCGGCGGCGCGGGCGCCCTCGGCGACGGCCTGAGCCATCTGCTCGATGTGCCCGTAGGCGGAATAGTAGAGGACGAGAACCTTCGGCATGGGAGCTTCCTTGAAGGGGGTTGAAACCTTGGCGACGGCGGATCAGGCCGCGTCGACCAGCACGAGTTCGGCGTCTTCGATCGCCGTGATCCGCAGGACGTCCTCCTCGCGGATCGCGGCCCCGTCGCGCGCCTGCAGAACCACGCCATTGACCTCGACGGCGCCTTTGGAGGGGACCAGATAGGCATGACGTCCCGCGCCCAGCGGATAGTCCGCGGTTTCGCCGGCCCTCAGGGTCGCGCCTAGCACCCGGGCGTCGGTGCGGATCGGCAGGGCGTCCGCGTCGTCGGCGAAGCCGCTGGCGAGCGCGACGAACCTGCCCGACCGGTCGCCCCTGGGGAACGGCTTCGCGCCCCAGGCCGGCGCCTCGCCACGGCGGTTGGGGATGATCCAGATCTGGAAGATGCGCGTCGCATCGTTCTCCAGATTGTATTCCGAGTGGCGGACGCCGGTTCCGGCGCTCATCACCTGGACGTCGCCCGCCTCGGTCCGCCCCTTGTTGCCCAGGCTGTCTTCGTGGGTGATCGCGCCCTCCCGGACATAGGTGATGATCTCCATGTCGGCGTGCGGGTGCGGCGGAAAGCCGGTGTGCGGGGCGATCGTGTCGTCGTTCCAGACCCGCAGCGAACCCCAGTGGACACGATCCGCATCCTGGTAGTCGGCGAACGAGAAGTGGTGCTTGGCGTCAAGCCAACCGTGGTTGGCGCCGCCCAGGCTCTCAAAAGGTCTCCGTTCGATCATTTCGGTGTCTCCTGACGGGACGCCCTCCGGCGTCCGTTGGACAGGAAGATGGAGACGCGAGCGGAGGGTCGAAATAGAAATGACCGAAACTCATCGTTTCGGAATCTGCATCCATGTCGCTACCTGACTTCGAGGCCTGGGCGATCTTCGCCAAGGTGGCCGAGATCGGCTCCTTCGCCGGCGCGTCGGCGGAACTCGGCCTGTCGAAGGCAACCGTTTCCAAGGCCGTGGGGCGGCTCGAGACCAGGCTCGGCGCGACGCTGTTCCATCGCACGTCGCGGCGCCTGTCGCTGACGGAACTCGGCAAGGCGTCATTGGACCGGGCGACGCACATCCTGGCCGAGGCCGGGACACTGGAGGCCGAGGCCTCCGCGCAGTCCGCCATCCCCCGGGGCCTGGTGCGGGTGGCGGCGCCGATGTCGTTCGGCGTCGCGCACCTGGGGCCGGCCCTGCCCGACTTCTTCGCCCTCTACCCGGAGGTCTCGGTCGAGCTCAGCCTCTCCGACCAGTTGGTGGACATCGTGGAAGAGGGGTTCGACCTGGCGCTACGGATCTCGGCGCTGGAGGATTCCAGCCTGCTCGCGCGCCGGCTCTGTCCGGTCCGGGTCCTTCTCGTAGGCTCGCCGGCCTATTTCGATCGGCGCGGCCGCCCGCAGCACCCCAAGGAGTTGTCGACGCACAGCGGCCTTCTCTACTCCAACACCCGACCGAGGGACGTCTGGCGCTTCGAGCACGCGATCCATGGCCAGTACGCGCTCCGCATGCCCGGGCCGCTGCGCGTGAACAACGCCGACATCCTGCGTCCCGCCTTGCTGGCCGGCGTCGGCCTGGCCATGCAGCCGGATTTCCTGGTCTGGGAAGACGTCGCCGCGGGAAGCCTGGAAGTCGCCCTCCCCGACTGGGCGCCGCCGCCGATCGGACTGCATCTCGTCACCCCGCCCAGCGCCATAAGGCCGGCGCGCGTGGAGGTGCTGATCGCCTTTCTGACCAAGCGCCTGGCGATCGCCCCGTGGGCGGCTCATGCGGCTTCGCGGCGCCCGGGGGGATAGAACGCCGGCAGCCCGCCCGGGTTAGCTCAGCAGGCTCGGGTGCAGCTTCGGCGGCCCACCCTTCGTATCGCGATGGGACGGCGGCTGGCGCCCGTCGATGTCCGCAACGCCCAGGCGTTCGGCCAACTCGGCTCCGATCAACGCCTGGCCCGACAAAAGCATGCGATCGGACGAGGCGTAGAGGGCGGCGATCACCCGTCCCGTAAACTGCGGGGATTCGAGAGGGATCGCATCGCGCACGGCTTTCGCCAGGGTGTCGCGATAGGCTTGGCCGCGCTCGGTGGCGACAGAGCCCATCCATATGGAGACCGCTGCGACGTTGAACGCGCGAAGTTCCTTGGCCATGTCGGCCGCCATCTTGTCGGCGCCGGCCTTCTGGGCGCCGTAGGCCGGTCCCTGGTGATATGAGACCGCGCCGTAGTGGCCGGTGTTGACAATAAGCCCCTGGCCGTTGGCGACCAGCATCGGCGCGGCGAAGTAGCTCGCCACATAGTGCGAGCGCAGACCGATGGTGATCAGGTCCGCCGCCGCCAGCGGCTTCTCCCAGAACGGCGCCGTCGGCACGGGAGCGTCAGCTAGGTAGGCGGCGTTGTTCACCAGGATGTCGAGGCGGCCGTGCTCTTGCCGCACGGCCTGGAACAGGCCTTCCACCGCCGCGTCGTCGGCGTGATCGACCGCAATCGCAACGCCCCGTCCGCCGGCGCGGGTCACCGCCGCTGCGGTCTCGGTCACGGATCCCCCCACAGGCGACTCCGTCCCGCTCACGCTGCGCCCTGTCACATAGACCGTCGCGCCCGTAGCCCCGAGAGCGATCGCGACGCCCTTGCCGGCTCCGCGGCTGGCGCCCGTAACGACCGCAATCACCTGCTTCGACATCACCCCATCCCTTCGTCAGATCGCGCGCGCCACAGCCGGACTGCGCCCCACCATCCCACATTGCAGGCTACCGGCGCCATGCCCATCAGCCGCCGAAAGGCGCTGCGCATGTCGAGCGGCGGATCGCGTAACAGCCGAACGCCCTCATAGCCCCAGCGAGGAGCCGGATCGATGGCCCGCCCACCGGGGAAGTGGGGATCGTGGATGCTGACGCAAGTGTGCTTCCAGTGAGCTTCGCGTGCGCAGTGCAGTTTAGCCGACGAAGGCGCGACGCGATTCCTGCGTGGCTAGGCGCGCGCTCTCGGGAGTGCCGCGCGGTAGAGCGACCGCCCTGTGAAATCCCGAAACTCCAGTCCGAGCGTGTCGGCATCCAGGGTGAACATGGCGAAACCCGGCTCGGAGTGGCTGAACAGCGTCCCCTCCACATCGCCGGCGCGGCCCGCCGAAGCGCCGGCTCCGGTGCAGATGTGGTCCGTCCGGCCCATGCGGGTGTGCTGCAGGATGTGGTCGTGCCCACAGATGTAGGCCTGGACGCCGTGGGCTTCCAAAAGCGGGCTGATCCTCGCCACCAGCTCCGGCGATCCCCCATGCCGGCCGCCCGAATAGATCGGATGGTGACCGACGACGATCTTCCACGGGGCTTTCGAACGCTCCAGCGCGCCCTTGAGCCAGGCGACCTGCCGTCCGGGCCTGTGGGTCGGCCGGTGGCCGTGCATCAGCTGCTGGATCTTTTCATCGAAGTCGGCGACCAGCGGCGTCGTGTCGAGGAAGAAGATCTGCAGGTCCGGAACGCCGACTTCGGCGCCGGAGACCGTGTAGTAGCGACTCGGCATCCGCCAGCGATCACTGACGCGGCTGTAGGCCACCTGGGCGTGCGGAACACCGCGATAGTCGTGGTTGCCGAGCGCCACGTACCAGGGCGTCTGCAGCGAGCGGGCGGCGTAGACGTCCTCGAACGACGACCGCCACTGGGGGTCGGCGACGGACTGGACGCCGCTGGGGTAGAAGTTGTCGCCCGCGGAGATGACGAACCGGCTGTCCAGTTCGGCCGCGGCGCCGGCCATCGCCACCGCCACATCCGTCTGGCGCATCTGGCCGTCGCGCCCCCAATCCCCGATCGCGACGAAGCCCGGCGGCAGGTCGCCCGCGCGCACGCCCGTCGCGGCGAGCGCCGCGAGACCGGACAGGCCGTACAGAACCGTGCGGCGATCCACCATCTGCAAAACCACGAACACCTCCACCAAGGACTGCCCTGACCGCACCCGGGGGCGACCGAGGACGCCGGGATCGATTGATGGCGCCGCCCAACCTAAAGACGCCGCGGCGAGGCGACCCTCTCAGTGGAAGCGCACTCCATGCAGGCCGCGGCGGTGATCCGCGTGAGCGCCGGACATGACGGATTGCTCCACTGACCCCGGCTCGCTAGGTCGGGGCCCATGCCGCGGCGCTCTGACATCTGGCGGATCGGACTGGTCGAGGCGCCGATCGCCACCATCGCCTCGGCGGTCGGCCTGGCGCAGGCCCCCATCCGCTGGCTCGGCGAGGAACGGCCTTTCACCTTCCTCGCCGACCCGTTCGGCCTGTGGCGCGACGGCCAGTTGCACGTCTTCGTCGAGGCCTACGACTACCGCACCCGCCACGGCGTGATCGACGCCCTGGCCTTCGACGCCAGCCTTGCGCAGTTGTCGCGGCGCACCGTGCTGCGCGAACCCTGGCACCTGTCCTACCCGTTCGTGTTCGAGGCGGAGGGGGCGACCTGGATGGCGCCGGAGGCGCATCGCTCCGGCGCGTTCACACTGTACCGCGCGGCGGCGTTCCCGGACCGCTGGGAGCCGGAGTTGCGGATCGAGCTCGACACGCCGGCGGTGGATCCCACCCTCTTCCGGCATGATGGCCGCTGGTGGATGGCCTATTCGCCCTCCGGATCGCAGGCGGAAAAGCAGGGCCGGCTGCATCTGGCCTATGCCGACGTCGTGACCGGCCCCTGGCGGACGCATCCGGGCAATCCGGTCCGCGTCGACAGGGCCAGCAGCCGGCCGGGCGGGACGCCCTTCGTCCATGAGGGGGTCCTGCGGCTTCCCGTTCAGGACTGCGTCGCCACCTATGGCGCCGCGATCCGCCTGCTCACCATCCTTGAGTTGACGCCCGACCGGTTCGTGGCCGAGGCCTCCGGCCCAATCGCGCCGCCTGTCGGCGCGGCCCCTTTTGTCGATGGCCTCCACACGCTTTCCGCGTGCGCCGGGCTGACGCTGATCGACGTCAAGCGGATTGACCGCTCGCTCGGCGGGATGGCGATCGACCTGGGCCGGCGGCTTGGCCGCTGGCGAGCCTGATTGGAAGTCGTGCGACGACGTCCGCGCCGGCCCGGGCGAACGCCTCGGCCCCGAACCGCTGCAGGACCCGGGCCCGGGCCGCGACGCCCATGGCGGCGAGATGTTCCGGATGGGACAGCATCCAGGCCAGCTCCTTCGCCAGCGCCTCGGGATCGTTCGGCGGGACTATCAGGCCGGTGTCGCCGTCGCGGACGCTGAACGGCAGTTCCCCCACCGCCGTGACCAGCGTCGGCAGGCCGGCCTGCATGGCCTCGTGTACGGCGATGCAGAGCCCCTCGGAGCGCGACGGCTGGAGGTAGAGGTGGAGGTCCGCCAGGAACTCCCGCGGCCGATCGCAAAATCCGACCAGATGGACATTCTCGATCCCGGCGGCCGCCAGCGCCGCTTCCAGGGCCGGGCGCTGCGTCCCTTCTCCGGCGATCCGCACCTCGAACGGCGCAAAGGACTCGAACCCCTGGGCGCGGAGCCGCGCCAGGGCGGCGATCAGGACGTCATGGCCCTTCACCGGGTGCAGGCGCCCCAGGGTCCCGAGCTTCAAGGTCTCGCCCGGCCGCCAGGGGCGCGCCTGGGGCGCGCCGGCGTCGGCGGCGAACAGCGGCCACGCCATCAGTCTCGCGGCTTCCACGCCAAGACGCCGGCCGGTCAGGGCCGTGATGCTGTGAGAGTCCCCGATCCAGAGCGCGGACCATCGTTGGGTGGCCCGCAGGAGAATCCGGTTCACGGGGTTGGGGATCGCGTTGTGCTGCCAGCTCACCACCGGAACGCCTCGCCGGCGGCCGACGAGCTGCCCCAGCAAGGTGGCCCGGCTGAGCGAGGTCCAGATCAGGTCCGGCCGCCAGCGGGCCACTTCGGCGTCCAGCCAACCCAGCGCCGCCACGTGGTCGCCCCGGCCTCCATCGCGAACGTGGACCTGCAAGCCCGCGTCTCGCATCGCCGGCAGGGCGCGGCCGTCTCGCCGGGTCAGGGCGAACACCTCGACCGTCGCGCCGTGGTTGCGCAGCACCTGGGTCACCGCCGGAACCGGCAAGGCGGCGCCGCCGCCCTCCACGGAATTGATGACATAGGCGATACGCATCAGGCCGGGGTCTCCAGGGTCGGTTCAGCCATGCGCGACCAGCAGATCGTCCTTCGCGGGCTTCATCAGTCCGGGGGCCGGAAGGCCGGCGAATCTGGCCACGGCGCGTGCGGCGCGCACGGACGAGGCCTCGTCCGTCAGGTCGAAGCTCGCGTCGAATAGCGCCCGCTGGACCGATCGATAGGTGGAGGCGTGATCGCGCCGCGACCGCTCCAGCGCAGCGCCAAGTTCATCCACCCGTTCGATCACCGGGCCGGACCGCCAATGGGCGAAGTTCGGATCGCCGCGCCACGGCAGCTTGTGCGGATTGAGGAACACGCAAGGCCGGGGCCGGCGCAGGAATTCATACACTTGGCTGCTGGCGTCCCCCAGATAGATATCGGCCCGGTTGGTGTAGGCCATCGTTGTCGAGAGCCGGCTGCCGAGGTCGATATGGATGTTGGGCGCGCGCAGGTAACGCTCGTCGATGCGGCCCGGCCTGGCGAGCCGAAGCTTGTCGACGGTCAGCACGAAGGGCCGCTCGAACAGCATCACGTGCGGCGCGAAGATCAGGTGGTGATCGTCGCGGGCGGCGAACCAGTCCAGCACCTTCCGACCCGCGGCGTACCAGGACGACAGGTGCGGCGAGACATGCGGATTATAGAGCACCACCGGCCGGCCGTCATCGAGCAGGGGATGCATGCCGGCGCTGCCGGCGACGTCGAATTTCGGGTAGCCGACGATCGAGATGGCCGATGGCGCGACGCCCGCCTCCTGGATGAGCCGGTCGCGGATCTTGAGCCCCGACACCAGCACGTGGTCGAATCCGGCGCTCGCCTTGTCGAAGCCGATCGCCCGGTCGCCGGCGCCATGCCGCGTGTGGACGATCTTCAGATCCGCCAGCCCGAAGCGGCTCTTCAGGATCAGCGACGTCTTCTCCGCCACCACAAGCACGTCGAGGGTCCGGAAGAACTCCAGATTGTCGGCGTAGATCAGCAACTTCGAGGCTGGCAGAACGGCCTCGACCGCCCCCTTGGCGATGCGGCTGGCGCGCCGTCTGAGCCCCAGTTCGACCAGCTGGATGGCCGGCCCGATCAGGCCCTCGCTAAGGCGGATCACCTCGGCGCTGAGTCTCGGGTTCGTCGTCGCCACCACGATCTGCGCATCCACCCCGCTCCGCGCCAGGGCGAGCGCGATGGGCAGGCTGTGGGCCACCTGGTGGATCTGGTCGTGGTTGAAGAGGAATCCGATGCGCATGCCCAATCGACGCCGCCGATCGGGAGTCTCCTCAACGGCGTGTCGTCTACTGCGAGGACGACGCCTGGCGGGGGCGCAGCACGACGCCCTGCGGACCGCGCTCCGCACGCACCGAGGCGAAGGCCTCCAGGCGGCGAATGACGGCGTCCTTGTCGTCGAGCGCCAGGACGCCGGTGAACCGCATGCGCCCGGTGGCCGCATCGGCCACCTGCACCGTCGTCGCCAGGCTGCGGCTGAGGTCTGCGGCGACCTCGCTGAGCGGAGCGTCGGAGTAGACCAGTTGGCCGCGCGTCCAGGCGAAGGCGCTGTCGGGGTCGACCGAGGTCACCACGGCGCTCGGCGCGCCCTGCCGGTGGACCAGCCGCTGTCCCGCCGTAACCCGCATCGGCGCTGCGCCGGGCGCCCCGCTCGGGCGGACCTCGACCACACCGCGGCTGACCGTCAGCGCGAAGGCGTCAGCGCGTTGACGGAGATTGAACCGGGTGCCCACGACCCGCACCTCGCGGTCACCGGTGTCGATCAGGAATGGGCGCCTGGGGTCGTGCATGACATCGAACACGGCTTCGCCGTCCGCCATTTCCACCCGGCGGGCGCGTCGCTCGAACCGGACTTCCATGTGCGAGCCGGCGTTCAGCCAGACCTTGGTGCCATCCGCCAGGGCGAGCTGACGGGTCTCGCCGGGCGCCGTCTCGTGGCTGGCGGTGGTCACGGGCGACAGGTTGCTGACGCCGATGACGCCCGCGACGAGGCTCGCCGCCATGGCCGCGCCCGCCCCCAGCCAGACCCGTCGAGACACGCCGGGCCGCCGGGCCCTCGCTGCACGATACGCTCCGAGCGACACCGGCGCATCGAGCGCGGCGGCGACTTCGGCCTTCACCCCGTCGAGCTCGGTCCATAGCGATTCGAGCCGCTCATAGGCCGCCGCGTGCGCCGGCGAGGCGCCGAGCCACTGCTCGAACTCGAGCCAGTCCTCGCCGCCCGCCGCCTCGTCCTGCAGGCGCGTGAACCACCAGGCGGCCGCGTCGGCCGCTTGTGTTGGTCGCTCCTCCTCGCGCTCGCGGCTCATGGCTCCTCAACCCTTGGCGCGCCCGGGCGCCGGTCCTCGAATAGATGACGCCACGGTGCGCCAACCGCCTCCAGCTGTTCTCGCCGGCCATTCATCGCAGCCGCTCCGCGAGACGCTTCAGGACAGCCATCACATGCTTTTCCACCGCGCTGCGCGAGATGCCCAGCGCCTGGGCGACCTCCGCATGGCTCAGGCCGTCGAACTTGTGCATGCGGAACACCCGCTGGGTCTGCTCCGGCAGGTCGCGCAGCAGGGCGATGATCTGATCGAGCCGCTGGCGGGCGGCGACCGCGTCGTCGGCGCGGGGATCCTCGGCCACTTCCTCGGCGCCCAGCACGGTGCGATGGGTCTCGCGCCAGTCGCGATCGCGCGCGGCGGCGCGTTGCTCACCCCGGATCCGATCGAGCATGAGGTTGGACCCGAGCCGATAGAGGTAGCCGGCCGCATTGCGCACATCGACGTCGGGCTCCACGGACGCCAGCCGGATGTAGATGTCCTGCACCAGATCCTCGGCCGCCGCCGCCGACCTCAGGCGCAGGGTGAAGAAGCGCATGAGGTCGGCCCGACGCTCCAGGTAGGCCGCTTGCAGTGCGGATCGGGCGTCCGTCATCGCCGACCCTTCAATTAGAAGCGGCGCTTCATGGCAACCCCGTAGGTCCGCGGCGGCAGCGGCGTCGCCTGTTGCGAGCGCAAGCGGCTGAACGGATTTCCGAACGCGAAGGTGTCGCCGGCCTCGTCGGTGACGTTCGCCACATAGGCTTGCACGTCCCATGTGGCGCCCCGGACAGCGGCCGAGATGCGGCCTTCGCCGTAATCGCCCATCGCCGTCGCCGTCCCGCCGTCGAAGGTGAGGAACGAGCGGCCCACATAGGCGGCCTGGGCGGACAGTTCGGCCTGCAGGCTCGCCGCGAGGCGGAACCGGTAGGTGACATCGACAGAGGCGGTCTGCTTGGCGACCCCGGGCAGGCCGATGTCCACGCGGGCCGGAAACTCGTTGCTGGTGCGGGTGAGCTCCGGCTCGTCGAACAGGCCGCTCAGCCGCAGGCGCCAATGCGCATCTGGTCGCCAGATGGCCTCCGCCTCCAGCCCGGTGTTGGATCCGTCGCCGATATTCAGGGTGACCGGGAGGCCGGACGGTCGGAACTGGTCGGTCTGCACGTTGCGCCAGACGGCTTTGAACAGCGCCGCCCGCAAGGTCAGCGCCCCGTCGAACAGCGGCGCCTCGCCGCCGATCTCGTAGCTCCGCAGCCGGTCGGGCCGGTAGTCGGGGACTTCCACCCCGCCGATCGTGCCGTCGGCCTCGGCGGGCACGTTGAATCCGCCGGCGCGATAGCCGTCCTGGATCTGCGCATAGAGGACCAGGTCAGGCGCGAAGGCGTAGCTGAGGCGCGCCTTCGGCGCGAAGCCCTCGTCGGTCAGGTGGGCGCGCACCTCGGCGACGGTCGGCCGGGCGAGATCGAACCCCCCGGACTGGGTCTCCACCCGGGTTGCGAACAATCGGCCGCCGATCGTGGCGGTCAGGCGCGGCGTAAGCTCATAGGCGAGCTCCCCGAACACCGCCGCCTCGCTCAGGCGGTCACGACGGGCGAACACCGACCGCCGCGCGCCGCCCGACAGGGTCGCGTCGAGGGCCCCGCTGCTCGCCTCGCGGGAATAGGAGCCGAAGGCGCCGGCCAGCCAGCGGACCCGGCCGGCGCCGGCGGAGGATGCGACCGCCTCGGCGACCCAGAGCTGCACGCCCTGGACCTCATCGAACGCGGCCGTCGTGGAGGGCCCGAGGTCGAAGGCGCCGGTGGCGTCGTATCGGGTGGAGAGGTCATGGTCGATGTAGGCCGCCGAAACCCGGAGGCTCGCCGTCGAGCCGGCATGTGAAAGGCTTGCGCCGATCTGGCTGAAATCGTTGTCATGCGGCTCGCGGATCCGGGTGTCGCGGCGCAGCCGCCGGCCGCCCTGGGTGTACTGGCTGTCGGCGGTGATTATCGACTGATTCCCGAAGGCGGCCTGCGCCTGCCAGCCGTTCGCAAGATCGATCAGCCCCGACAACCGGACGCCGGATCGCCGCCCGTGGTTGACGTCCTCCAGGCCAAGCACGGGGTTGTCGAGATAGCCGGCCAGCTCATCGACATAGGCCACGCCCCGGATCGCGGCGCGCCCGTTCATCAGCGGCAGGTTCAGCATGACCTCGGCCCCGGAGGACCTGTCATTGTGTTCGTTGAGCATGCCCTCGAGCTCGATTGCCGCGGCAAGGCGCGCGGGGTCTGGACGGGCGGTGACGATGCGCACGATGCCGCCGATGGACCCCGATCCATAGAGCGTGCCCTGGGGGCCGCGCAGCACCTCCACGCGCTCGACATCGGCCAGCCGGAGATCAGGGTCCGGCGCGTTATAGGTGATGGGGACGTCGTCGAGGTAGAGCCCGACCGTGGCCTGCGTCCGCCCCGTGAACGCCCCGTCCGATATCCCGCGGATGAAGATCTTGTTGCGCCCCGGCCCGAGGTTGGTCTCGGCGACGCCGGGAAACTGCAGGGCGATGTCGGCGAAGCTCCTGGCGTTCAGCCGCGCGACCTCGTCCCCGGTCAGGGCGCTGACCGCAAAGGGGCTCCCGCGCAGGGGCTCCCGCCGCTTCTCCGCCGTGACCACCACCTCGGACAGATCGGCGGTCGTCGGCGCGGACAGCACGGCGGGCGGCGGCGATCGGGCCGGGCGCACCGCGATGATGCGAAAGGCGCGGGCGTCGACCCGCTCGAAGCCGCACCCCGCCGGCAGCAGCCGCCGCAGCGCCTCGGACGGCGTGATGACCCCGAGCACCGCATGGCTTCGCCCGGCGCACCCCGCGACGGGGAAGCCGCCGATCGATACGCCGGCCTGGACGCCGAAACGCACCAGGGCGGTGTCGACGGGCTGGGGCGGCAGGCGGAAAATATGCGCGGGCTCGGCCCGGGCCGGGCCCGCGGCGAGCACAAGCCCGAACGCCATCAGCGGCCCACAGCGCGCCACGCGGCCCCCTGCGATCAGCTGGTGCGCCCTCTTGCGGATCGCGCCCTCCCCCGTTTCACGACCCAAGCCGTCCCGCCGAGACTCATCCCGCGGACGGTCGACCATAGCGCCCGATCAGGCGCAACAGGAGGATCAGGATCGCCGGCGCTTGCCGCCGTTCGCCCGATCCGCGGCAGAGGTGCAATTGGTCGCACTTTAAACGAAGCGTTAACCCTGTTGGTAAACGAATTGTTAAGCCTTTCGGTTAGTCCTGTTTGCGGGGACGTTGGGGTGGGCGATCCAGGTTTGGAGATCGCCATGAATCAGGCTCGCCAAGCGACTTGCTGGGGCGCGCTTCCGCGCCGGCAGCGCCGCCTTCCGCGCAGCGGCGTCTTCGTGCAACGTGTCGCCGTCGTATTCCTCGTGCCGACGCTGATTTGCGCCGCCGCCATCGTCGCGGCCGTGAGCTACGCCCCCTTCCATTGACCGTCGGGGCCGCCAACCCCGAATGCGGCCGAACCGGTGGACTGGCCCCGCCGGACGGGCATGATCGCGCCGGACGCGCGAGATCGACGCACAAGGGAGCAGACCGACCATGGAACTGTGGGAACTCATCGCGCGCGAGCAGATCCGCGAAACCTTCACGCGCTATTCCACCGCCGGTGACGGCGGCCGGCTGGAGGAGCTGGTGGCGCAGTTCGCGGAGGACGCCACCATGGAGGTCCCGCCCCGCGCGCTCGCCACCGGCCGCTCCGCGATCCTGGAAATGCTGCGCGGCAGCGCCATGCGGGCGCGACCGCCGGTGGCCTTCGAAGGCCAGACGCCGATCCTTCGCCACTTCACCACCAACATCCATTTCCGCTCGGTGACCCCCGAGCGCGTCGAGACCACGGCCTACTTCTGCGCCATGACCGCGGTGGGGCCGGACCATTGGGGCCGCTATTTCGACGTGCTCAGGCCGCACGGCGACCGCTGGCTGTTCTCCCAACGCCTCGCCAAGGCCGAGGGCTGGGCGCCCGGCGGCTGGTACGACGGCAACCGCAAGCACGACCTGGGCCTGGCCTGACGGTCTAGATGTAGCGCCCGCCCGCCACCGCGAGCTCCTCGCCGGTCAGCCAGCGGGACTCCTCGCTGGCCAGGAACACCGCCACGTCGGCCACGTCGCGGGTCTGGCCGATGCGGCCCATGGGAATCATGGCGACCAGGCGCTTGAGGGTGTCGGGCTCCATCCGCGAGGTCATCTCGGTCTCCACCGTCCCGACGTTCATCGAGTTGATGGTGATGCCGCGCGGCGCGAGTTCCATGGAGAGGTTGCGCGTGAAGGCGTCGGCGGCGGCCTTGGACGCGGCGTAGATCGACAGCCCCGGCATCCGGATCCGCGCCGCCATGCTGGAGATGATGATGATCCGGCCGTTGTCGCGCATCATCCGCACCGCGCCCTGGGTCACGAAGAACAGGCCGCGGGTGTTGAGGTTGAAGGTGGCGTCGAAGGTCTCCGGCGTCACCTGGTCGAGGTGAGGAAAGCCGCCGGAGCCCCGGCCGGCGTTGTTGACCAGGATGTCCAGGCCGTCGATGCGCCCCTTCAGGCCGGCGAACATGGCGTCGATCTGCGAGAGGTCGGTGACGTCGGCGGGCGCCAGCAGCGCCTGGCCGCCGGCGGCCTCGATCTCGCCCACGACCGCCTCCGCGCGGTCCTTGCTCTGGGCGTAGTTGACGACCACCCGGGCGCCCTCGCCGGCCAGCTTCTTGGCGATGGCCGCGCCGATGCCGCGGCTGGCGCCGGTGACCAGCGCCGTCTTTCCGTCGAGCCTTCCCATGGCGTCCTCTTCCCTACTGAAGCGCTTCGATCTGGCCGCCGTCGACCACCAGCACCTGGCCGGTGATGAAGCCGGAGCGGGTGGAGCAGAGGAAGGCGGCGGCCGCCGCCATGTCCTCCGGCGTGCCGATCCGACGGACCGGGATGGTGGCGCTGCGCTCGCCCACCCAGTCCTCATAGCTGCGCCCCTGGGCGGCGGCGATCTTGCTGAACACCGCCTTGAGCTGCTCAGTGGCGATGGCCCCGGTGCCCAGGGTGTTCACGGTGATCCCGAACGGCCCGAGCTCGGCCGAGAGCGTCTTCGAGAGCGCCAGGGCGCCGACCCGATAGGTGTTCTGGGCGGCGCGCGGCAGCGCCCGGTGCGGCGCCTTCACCGAATTGGTGCCGATGGTGAGGATCCGGCCCCAGCCCTGCTCGCGCATGTGCGGGACCGCGGCGCGCACGAACCAGGCGAAGGCCATGACATTGTTGTTGTTGGCCGCGGCGAACTCGTCGTCGGTGATGTCCATGAAGGCCCCCTTGGGCCCGGAATCCACGTTGAAGATCACGATGTCGGGCGCGCCGAACGCGGCCTTGGCCGCGTCCATCACCTTGGCGACGCCGTCCTTGCTGCAGCAGTCGGCCGAGACGCCGACCGCCTTGGCGCCCAGGCCCTTGGCGAGGTTCACCGCCTCCTCGATCGGGCCCGGGTTCTGGGCCGCGATGACGACTTTGCAGCCCTCCTTGGCGAACTCCAGCGAGCAGCCTCGGCCGATGCCGCGGCTGCCGCCGATGACCAGCGCCGTCTTGCCTGCGATGCCCAGATCCATGAGACGTCCCCTCTCCCGTTATGTGGTCGGCCGCCACGCGGACGGCCCGTCCGCCCCTGGCCGGGACGTTGCGCCCGCGATCCATCGGTGTGAACTTCCTGCGCCGGCGCGGATGGGAGTTCAATCCAAAACAGCGCCTATTAACGCCCGATAACGCGGCCGCCCCGCGCCCTTGCCCTGACACGCGCCCTCGCTAACAAGGCACCTTCTTAAGCTCAACGAGACCGGAGGTCTTCCGCCAAAATGAAATTCACCATCGAATATCCGGTGCACAGCGACCTGGACGGCGGCGCCTGGATCAAGCCGGCGAACGTCGCGCGCTTCGCCCAGACCCTGGAGACGGCCGGCCTGCACGGCCTGGGCTTCACCGACCATCCGGCGCCGTCGCGCAAGTGGCTGGAGGGCGGCGGCCACGAGAGCTTCGACCCCTACGCCGCGCTCTGCTTCTGCGCCGCGGCGACAGCCAAGCTGCGGCTGATGACCCACCTGGCGGTCGTGCCCTACCGCAACCCGCTGCTGCAGGCCCGCTCGATGATGACGCTGGACGTGCTCTCCGGCGGGCGGGCGACCTTCGTGCTGGGGGTGGGCTACCTGCGCTCGGAATTCGCCGCCCTGGGCGTCGACTTCGAGGAGCGCAACGCCCTCTTCGACGAGGCGGTCGAGGTGATCAAGGGCGTCTGGCGCGAGGAGACCTTCGCCTACCAGGGCCGCCATTTCACCGCGCCCGGCCAGTGCATGGCGCCCACGGTCGTCCAGCGGCCGCACCCGCCGCTCTGGCTGGGCGGCAACAGCCGGCTGACGATGGAGCGGCTGGCCAAGTGGGGCCAGGGCTGGTCGGTGCTGTTCGGAGCGGCCCAGGTCGCCCAGACCTCCCGCACGCCGCCGATCACCAACGAGGCGGAACTGGCGGTGGCGCTGAGAGGCCTCGAGGCCCGGCTGGCCGCTCATGGCCGCAGCCTCTCCGACATCGACATCGACGTGGCCTCCGAGGCCAGCAACCTGTCGAACGACCTCTCCGACCAGGCGCGGGTCGACCGGTTGGCGGCGCTCAAGGCGATCGGCGTCACCTGGGCCGGCGTGCGCGTCCCGGCGGCAAGCTTCGAGGCGGCGTGCGAGGCCGTGCTGCGGTTCGGCGAGACGGTGGTCGCCAAGGTGGGATAAGGCTTTCGCCGGTAAGCACAGATTCAGGTGGCGGTCAGGACCTGGGATTTCGTGTGAAAGGATTGTATAATTAATCTCTTGCTGGGCGACCAAGCGGTAACCGAGGGGTTTACCGATAAACACCTGGCGGGCTCCGCGGCGGCGTACGGACGGGCTCAGAGCATAACCCAGGATTGGTGAGGCGACAAGAACATACCCGGAACATGTCAATGCGGGTAGGTCGCGCGCCCTTCTCTCCTTGCGGGCGCGGAAGCTCCTGGCGCCGTTCTGGAAATGCGTCACCAGCGGCGTCGTCGAGGCGCCGCAATGCAGACCGCGTGACGCAACTTCCCGATCTCCGAATCCTCAGATCAATCCTGATGGATCCAGGCGGGCGACCGGATGCGAGGTTGATCTGGTCTAGCGATCAGGTCGTGCATACGTGCCCGGACCCCGCTGCCGAACAGAGAATCGTATCGGCGTCCGCCTTGCGGCGCGGACGCAACGGGCGGTTTCGACTCCTTAGCGGAAGTGGGCGGGCTCTTTGCCAGGGGCTCGGAAAACTTCGATTGGCCATCCTGCCGGCAAGTCGCCAGCAGACGGATAAGGTCAGCCGAGACGATCGGCTTCGCCAGGACGCCATTGAACATGGTCGCCCAGGGCGCCGGCGCCTCGCCGGTCAGGTCTGCGGTGAACGCAATTATGGGCGTCGTTGCGTTACGTCCCGACTTTGAGCGAATGATCTTCGCGGCGGTGGGGCCATCGATCCCGGGCATGTGGATGTCCATCAGGATGATGTCGAAGGGGTCGGTCCGTGTCATGCTGATCGCCTCGGAGCCGCTCGCCGCAGCCGTGACGAGCACGCCCAGGGGATCGGCGATAAGGCGCACTAATTCGCGATTGGTCGGGTCGTCATCTACCACCAGCAAGCGCAACCCGTGCAGGGCCTCCGGGTGCGGGAGAACGTCTGCGCGGTTGAGCGGCCGGTCCGCCTCCGGCGCAGCCAGCGCGCTAGGGATTTCCACCCAGAAGCAGCTTCCCTCCCCCGGGATGCTGAGGACGCCCACTTTGCCGCCCATGGCTTCGGCCAGCCCTTTGCAGATCGCCAGGCCCAACCCTGTGCCGCCGAAGGTCCTCGTCGTTGACGCGTCGACCTGGGAGAAGCGCTGGAAGAGGCGCGATTGCAGGTCGCCGGGGATGCCCGGTCCGGTGTCAGTCACCTCGAACCGAAGCGCCGAGCTGACCCGGTCATAGAGACATCGCACGCTCACGCTGCCGGAGGCGGTGAATTTCACGGCATTGCCGATGAGATTCATCAGAATCTGCCGCAGACGCGTGTCGTCGGCCAGCACGCAGGCCGGAGCGTCGACCGCCTCCAACCTGTGCGCCAGGCCCTTTTTTTCCATCTCTGGCTCGAACATCTCCAGCGCGCGCAGGCCGATGGCGACCGGATCGACGGGGCGCCGCTCGATCTCGACCTGGCCGGCCTCCAGCTTCGAGAAGTCGAGCACGTCGTTGACCGTTGTCAGCAGCGCCTCGCTCGCGGCCTGGATGCGACTCAGGTACTTGCGGGCGGTCCCAGACAAGTCGCCCTGCTTGGCCATGAGCTCGGCGTACCCGATGATGCTGGTCAGCGGATTCCTGAGTTCGTGACTCATGTTGGAGAGGAACGAGCTCTTGACGGCCGCCGCAGCCTCGGACGCTTCGCGCGCCGCCGTGAGCTGGACGTTGGCCTCCCGAAGCTGCTCCTCGGTTTTCTTGAGCGGAGTCACGTCGGTGACCAGGGCGTAGAAGCCCACGACCTGATTTTCGGAATCGATTTCGGGAATGTACTGCGCCCAGGTGTGGCCGATTTCACCTGAGGGCTTCGTCAGAGTCCTTTCGAAGGATTGGCGATGGCCTGACAAGGCGGCGCGGATGAAGGGCTCGTTCTTCGCGAACAGGGCGTCACCCATCAGCTCCTGCATTGAGATACCCAGCATTTCTGCTGGCGTGCGGCCAAACCATTCCATGTAACTGGCATTGGCGAACCTGCACTTCAGATCACTGCCCCATTGGGCGATCATGGCCGGCACGTGATCGGCGAGCGTGTTTAGGCGCCGCAGGAGCAGATTCTGAGCCTCAGCGGCTTTGCCCAGCGCGGCCGCCTGGCTTTGCTGCGCGGTGACGTCCCGCCAGCTGACGGCGATGCCGCCGTCCTCCAGCGGGAATATCCGTGTATCGGTCCAACGTCCGGTGCTCGGGCTTTGAACGACCACGTCGATAGGCGCACGGGCCTCCATAACCTGCCGAAGTCGATCTCCGAGTTCCGAATCCCGCGCCGCCGGGAAACAGTCCCAAAGCGAGCACCCCACCACGTCCGTCCGGGAGCGCCCGAAGAACCGCTCCGCCTGCCGGTTGAAGAAGACGACAGACCAGTCAGGCGCCACGCTGTAGATCGCGTCGCCTATGCACTCCAAAATGGTGTCCGTGTTCAATGCGCCGTCCCCTACGCCGCTACGCCGCCACGCCGCAATGCTGAGCGGTTGGGGGGCGCGCGCATTGATCTCCGGCAAATTCAGGGCCCGAGTGAGTTGGCGCTACATGTCAACGAGCAGAGGTAACCAGCTGCGCCCTTGGGAAAGTCCGCTTCGCGGCGCGCCACCCGACTCTAGAATCTCCCTGCGAGGCGTCCCCTGCCCCGGGCGTCCCGAGACTTGTCGGCGCCCAGTTGGCCGGCGGGCGGGCGGGGGCTGGCGGCCCGCGGGATCAGGGGCAGCAGCAGCAACGACAAGCCGAACAGGGCGGCCAGCAGCAGCCAGCCTTCATTGAAGGACTGGGCCAGGGCGGCGCGCCGCACCAGGGGTTCGATCATCTGGCTGACGCCGGCGTCGATCGGCGCCATGGCCTGGTGGCGGAACATCTCCACCGGCAGGCCGACCAGCCGCGCCGCGTCGGGGTCGCCCGCCTGCAGCCGCGCCACCAGCGCCGAGCCGTGGCCCTCGGTGCGGGTCTGCAGCAGGGTGTCGATCAGGGCGATGCCGATGGCGCCGCCCAGGTTGCGCATGAGGTTGAAGAGCCCGCTGGCGTCGGCGATCTCCGCCTGCGGCCAGCAGTCCAGCGCCAGCCGCGTCGCCGGCAGCAGGCAGAACATCACGGCCAGGCCCCGTAGCACCTGCGGCCAGAACAGCGCCCAGAAGTCGCTCTGCGCGGTGGCATAGCCGTTCAGCCACAGGCCCGCGCCGAACAGGGCGAAGCCGACCGCGGCCAGCCAGCGGCTGTCCACCCGGGTCTCCGCCCAGGCCGCCAGGGGGGACATGGCGAGTTGGGCCGCGCCCGACACCATCATGATCTCGCCGATCACCAGCGGGCCGTGGCCGCGCACCAGGCCGAGGAACAGGGCCAGCATATAGACCGAGCCGTAGAGCCCCATCCCCAGCACGAAGCTCAGCGTGCAGCCGAGCGAGAAGGCGCGGCGGCGAAAGCGCCTCAGGTCGATGAACGGGCTGGCGTGGCCCAGGGCGCGCCAGACCGCGCCGGCGCCCGCCAGCACGACCACCGCGGCGACGCTGAAGACGTAAGCCCCGCGCCAGTCGCGGCTGGGCGCCTCGTTGAGCAGCAGCTGCAGGGTGGCCAGAAACACCGACGCCAGCACCAGCGTGCCGTAGTCGATCCGGCGCAGCGCGCTGCGGTCCGCCTCGCCGAGGCGCACGCACAGCGCCACCGCCACGCACACCGCGACGCCGGGGGCCAGGTTGATCAGGAAAATCCAATGCCAGGAGAAGTGCTCGGTGAAGAAGCCGCCGACGAAGGGGCCGACCGTGGGCGCGATCACGGCGAAGACGCCGGCCAGCGTGGTGGCGAGCACGCGGCGGTTCTCCGGCATCATCACGAAGACCGAGGTGAACACGGCCGGGATCAGCATGCCGCCGCAGAAGCCCTGGACCACCCGCAGCGCGATCAGCATCGGAAAGGTCGTCGACAGGGCGCAGCCCAGGCTGGCCAGGGTGAAGCCCGCCGTGGCGGCGGCGAACATCCAGCGCAGGGTGACCGCGCGGGTGAGCAGGCCGGTGAGCGGGATGGCGATCACCTCGGCCATCAGGTAGCCGGTCTGGATCCAGCCCAGCCGTTCGGGCGCGAGGTGCAGCGAGGCGCCGATGGCGGTCAGGGCGCTCGCCACCACCTGGATGTCGAGCACGGCCATGAAGAGGCCCAGGCACATGGCCAGGAAGCCGACCCACAGCCGCACGGCGTTCATGCGGCCCAGGCTCGCGCGCGGGGGTCCATGGTGCGGCGCCACAGCGGCGGGACCAGCGCCAGGAGGATGGACCCGGCGTAGCCCAGCGGCAGCTCGGGCGCGTCCTCGGTCCTGAGGTCCTGGTACGGCGCGGCCGGGCTGTGATGGTGGAAGGAATGCCGGCCCATGTTGAAGATCAGGGCGTTGGCCAGCGCGCTGCTGCTGTTCCAGCTGTGGCGGTCGGAGAACCGTTCCAGCCGCCCGTCCCCGTCGGTCCGCCGGGCGAGGCCGTAGTGGGCGACATAGGTGAAGAGCTCCAGCACGGTGATGGCGACCGCGCTCTGGATCAGGAAGAAGGCCGCCGCCCGCGACCCGAGACCGGCCGAGAGGCCGCCGATCAGCACCGCCATCACCGCCCCGTCGCCGAGCACGCGGTTGCCGCGCCAGCCGGTCCGCTGCTGCTCGAACCGCCAGGCCGCCAGGAATTGTCCCGCCACCGTGCGCAGCAGAAAGCGGTAGAAGCCTTCCCCCAGCCGCGCCGTCGCCGGGTCCTGCGCCGTGCCCGCCCAGCGGTGATGGCCGTGCAGGTGGGCGATACGGAAGTGGCGATAGCTCATGGCCGTCAGCATCACCACGCCCAGCAGACGCTCGCGGCGGTCGCCGCTGTGGACCGCCTCATGCGCCGCCAGCATGCCGAACACCCCGGTCGTCACCCCCAGCGAGAAGGCCACCGCCCAGAAACCCCAAGCGCCCGCCTGCGGCGACAGCCACAGCGCCCAGGCGGCGACGGCGACCTGCACGGGGATATAGGCCAGCACCAGGGCGCGGAAGCCGCGCGGGTCGCCGCGGTCCTCGACGTCGCCACGCGGGGTGACCAGCTCCGCCCCGGTCAGGGCCGCCAGCAGGGCCGCGACGCTGAGCAAGGGCGCCGCCGGCCCGACGTCATAGTAGAGCGCCGGAATGGCGGCCGGGAACAGGAAGGGGCCGCCGTAGCGCCACATGGTCAGACGGCGCGCCGGGCTGCGAGGGCGGTCTCCTCCTGGCGGATGCGCCAGAACAGCACCACCGCGTTGGCCAGGGAGAAGACGATCGCCACCGCCGTCTCGCCGAACACCAGCGGCAGCACGGCGATCTCGCCCGCCACCACCAGATAGTTGGGATGGCGCAGGAACCGGTACGGGCCGCGCCTCACCAGCGGCGCGCCGGGCAAGGTGATGATGCGGGTGGTCCAGTAGGGCCCCAGGGTCGCCAGCACCCAGACCCGCAACGCCTGCAGGACCAGGAACACCGCCAGCAGCGCCCAGCTGACCGTCGGCGGCTGCGGCAGGAACCAGAAGATCGCCGCCAGCCAGGCGGCGTGCAGGGCCACGATCAGCGGATAGTGCGCGGCGCCGATCTCCACGGCGCCGCGGGCCTTCAACGCGACGGTGTTGCGGTTGGCCAGCACGAGCTCTCCCAGCCGCTGGACCACGACGAGCGCCAGAATCGCCTGGGCGATCATCGCCCGTCCAGCATCAGGAAGGCGGCGGAGAAGCCCGGCCCCAGCGCCGTCAGCAGCGTCCTGCGCCCGGCCAGCCGCATGCGCTGGGCGACGAACAGCACGGTGACCGCGGACATGTTGCCGAACTCCTCCAGCACCTTGCGGCTGTCGACGAGGTCGCCGCGCTGGATCTCCAGGGCGTCCTCCAGCGCGTCCAGCACCTTGGCCCCGCCGGGGTGGCAGGCGAAGCCGTCGATGTCGCCGAGATCGATCTGGTTGCGCGCCAGGAACGCGTCGAGCAGGCCGCGGAAATCGCTGGCCACCAGGGTGGGGATGGACTGGGCGAAGCGCGCCTTCAGGCCGTCGTCCTCCACGTCCCAGCCCATCACGTCCAGGGAGTCCGGCCAGGTGTGCTCGCCCGCGGCGCCGATCGCCGGACCGTCCCCCTCGGTGGAGAGGATCGCCCCGGCCGCGCCGTCGCCGAACAGGGCGGTGGCGACGATGTTGCTCTTCGACAGGTCGTTCTTGCGGAAGGTGAGCGCGCAGAGCTCCACCACCAGGAACAGCACCCGGCGGCCCGGATCGGCGCGGGCCAGGGTCGCGGCGCGGGCCAGGCCGATCACCCCGCCGGCGCAGCCCAGGCCGAAGATCGGCAGGCGCTGGATGTCGCGCCGCAGGCCCATGCGCTCCACCAGGAGGGCGTCCAGGCTGGGGGTGGCGATTCCGGTGGTCGAGACCACCACGATGCTGTCGAGCTGGTCGGGGGCAAGGCCCGCCTCGTCCAGCAGCTCGCGCGTCACCTGCTCCAGGAGGTCGACCGCGCTGGAGAGATAGAGCGCGGTGCGGTCGGTCCAGTCGTGGGCTTGCGTGTACCATTCGATGGGCACGCAGGAATGCCGCTTGGCGATGCCGGTGTTGGCGAAGACGGTGATCAGCCGGGAGATGTCGCGGACTTCCCCGAACAGGCTGCGCGCGTAGGCGGCGGCTTGCGGCTGCGCGATGACATAAGGGGGCACGGCAGACTTCAAACCGAGCAGCTTCGCGCGCATGGGCCCTCGTTTCGTTCGCTCGGGTTGATGACCGCCGGCCCGGATCGCGTCGTCGGCGCCGCAGGCCGTGCGAGACGTCCATTGGATCCGTCACAGCCGAGCCGCGCCGCCTGCGTCCATCGCGAGCAATAGGCGATTGAAGGTGAGCCGCCCCGACAGCGACGTCAATGTCCGCGGGTCAGGGCCCGGCGCCGCTCGCGCACGGTCGCGAGACTCGCGGGGATGCGCAGGAAGGAAATCGCAAGAGCGTCACGGCGCGCGCGCCGATCTAGCCGGCCGGGGCCAGGACCCTGCCCTTCTCGTAGAGGGAGACGCCGGCCAGGGCGCCGTCGCGCAGCATGATGCGCACCTCGGCGCAGGCCCCGCCCTCCGCGTGCTCGCGGGCGAGCCGGCGGGCGGCCGCCTCGGCCCGCGCCCCGCTCGCAAACTTCAGCAGGAGGCCCTCGGACAAGAGGTTCCAACCATCTTGATTTGGCTCGACAATAAAAAGCCGACGCATCACGCCCTCCGACTGGACGGCGCTGCGATAGCCCGACTCGTTATCACTTCGATGACGCGCAGGTTAATTGGGAGACAGGCGAACCTTTGCCTTCAGATAAATGCGCCGGGTGGCCGTGTCATAAAAACTTCTCAAATCTTGTTTGCCGTCCACTTGCGGAACTAACCCGCCGTTAAGGCGGATATGGCGGCTTGTGGCCCATTCCGGGGGTGAGGCCATGACTTTTCTGCTCGATATCGCGCCGACGATCCCGCCGGTGTCTCCGCACGCCACCGGCGCCGAGATCTACGAGCGCTTCGAGCTGGAGCCCGACACCCTGGCCATCGCGGTCGTGGATCGGGGCGGTCGGCCCGTCGGCATCGTCGAGCGCAACGCGTTCCTGGTGCGGATGGCCGCGCACTACGGCCGCGCCCTGTGGTCGGGGCGGCCGATCTCCATGCTGATGAACCCCGAGCCGATCATCGTCGACGGGGATGTCACCGTGGCCGAGTTCTGTGGCCGGATCCTCGAGGAACGGCTTTCGACCCTACTGCACGGGTTCGTCGTCACCTGCGGCGGCCGCTACGCCGGCGTGGGCTCGATGGTGGCGCTGCTGCAGGCGGCCGCGGCGGTGGCGCACGCCTCCAACCGGCGGGCGCAGGAGGCCCTGGAGGCCCGCTCGCGCTTCCTGGGGGTGATGAGCCACGAGATCCGCACGCCGCTCAATGGCGTGCTGGCGGTGGCGGAGATCGCCCGGCGGAAATCGCGCCAGCCCGAGCTCGACCCCCTGCTCGACACCATCGTGGAATCCGGCGGCGTGCTCCTGCGCCTGCTGAACGATGCGGTGGACCTGTCGCGCGCCGAAGCCTCCGGCCTGGAACTGGCGGAGGAGCCGCTGCAGGCCTCGCGGCTGCTCGACGACATCGCGCGGCTCTGGTCGCCGAAGGCCGAGGTGAAGGGCGTGGAGCTGGTCTTCACCTACGACGGACGCGCCGATCACTGGGTGCTGGGCGACGCCCACCGCCTGCGCCAGATCCTGCACAACCTGGTGAGCAATGCGCTCAAGTTCACGCGGCGCGGGCGGATCGAGGTGCGCCTGGAGGAGCGGGACGACGGCGACGTCAACCGCCTGCGCGGCACGGTGAGCGACAGCGGGCCCGGCGTCGTCGTCGAGCAGCTCGACCGCATCTTCGCGCCGTTCCAGCAGACCGAGGAGGGCGTCCGTCACGGCGGCGCGGGCCTGGGCCTGGCCATCTGCCGCCAGCTCGTCGAGCGCATGGGCGGCGCCATCGAGGCGCGCAACCGGCCCGAAGGCGGGGCCCTGTTCGAATTCGACATACCGCTCTATCGCGTGCCGGCGCCGCAGCTGCAGGACGACGACGTGCGGGGGCCGGAGGACATGGGGACGCGGGCCCATGTGCTGGTGGCGGACGACAACGCCACCAACCGCATGATCGCCAAGCACCTCTGCGAGATGTTCGGCTGCTCGGCCGAATGCGTGGAGGACGGCGAGGAGGCCGTGCGCGCGGCCGACAGCGGCCGCTTCGACCTGATCCTGATGGACATCAAGATGCCGCGCATGGACGGCATCGAGGCGACCCGCCGGATCCGCTCGAAGGTGGGCGCGGTGGCGCGCATCCCGATCCTCGCGCTCACGGCCAACGCCGATCCGTCCGACGCGGCCTTCTATCGCAGCTGCGGCGTCAACGGGGTCGTCGCCAAGCCGATCCGCACGCAGGAGCTGTTCGACGCCATGCACGCCGTCCTGGCCCTGGACCGCGAGGACGAGGCGGCGCTGGTCGCCTGAGCGCCGCCTCTCCCGCAGAACGCCTGGCTTCAGACGATCCAGTCGTTCGCCGCAAACAGGGCGGCGTTGTTGACCTGCATGGCCAGGAGCTGGCCGCCCTCCACCAGCTCGCCATCCGGGTTGGGATAGTGCGCCTGGACGTCGAACAGATAGACGTCCCGCCCGGGCGTCCCCAGGATGTCGGACACATCGATGATCCCCGACGACTCCTCGTCCTGGTTGAACGGCGCCGCCGCGGGGTTGTCGAAGTCGCCGAACCGCGCCGGGTCGTGCTCGGCGATCAGGGTCAGCTTGTCGGTGGCCGGATCGTACATCCAGATCTTGCCCAGGTGGGCCTGATTGCCGACGTCCTCCTGCATCATCACCTGACCGCGGCTGTTGACGGTGATGTTGTCGAGCATGTTCTGGGCCTCGGTCCCGTCCAGCAGCATCTCGATCTTGCCGCCCTTGGAGGGATCGGAGAGGTCGTCGAGGTCCAGGCGCCAGAGGCGGCTGCGGCCGACTTCATCGACCACCGTGTCGGCGTCGGAGCCGTCGTGGTTGTCCTTGAACTCGTCGAAGCGGTCGGTGGTGACGAAGTAGAACCGGCTGGGGTCGAGGGTGTCCCAGGCGCCGTCCTCGGGCCGCAGGAATTCGGTGACGCCCTGGGCCTCGCTCTGCGTCTGCAGTTGCGCCGCGGTAAGGTCGCTGACCTCGCCGTTGGTCCCCAGCTGGACCAGGTCGAAGCGCAGTTCCGGGGCGCCGAAACCGTCCGCCCGAGCCTCGTCGGCCGGGCCCAGCACCTTGATCCCATAGAGCTTGCCGTTGGCGAGGCCCGCCTGCTCCACCGCCGATCCGCCGGCCTGCTTGTCGCCCACATAGACGTAGACCTGACCCGGCGTGGAATCGTCCGTCGCGACGACCACGGTCTTCTCACCGCTGTGCGGGTTGGCGACCACGTTCTCGAAAGCCAGGTTGCCAAGCCAGGGCAGTTCGTAGCTCTCGCCTTCCTGCGCGCCGGTGACGAAGTGGGCGAAGGCCCGGCCGTCGGCGGTCTCCTCGCCGTTCAGGTAGATGAGGCCCTGGTAGCCCTTGCCGCTGGCGGGGTCGTAGAACGCGCCTTGCTTGGCCAGGTCGCCTGAGCAGAAGCGGTTGAATGCGGTGGTCCCGGCCTCGAGGTAGGTGTTGCTGGCCGCGTCATAGAGGTGGACGTGGTCGATCAGGTCCTGGGCGCCGACCACCTCCAGGGTGTCCTTGTCCACCACCAGTTCCGTCACATAGGCGCCCTTGGAGCCATGTTCGCGCTCGACGCCGCTCGAAGAGCCCAACTCATGGTTGACCAGGACGGTGAAGGTGCCGTCGTGATTGTCGAAAGCGCCGATCCCGTCGGGGATGCCGCCGAACTTGTAGGGATGGCCGGCTTGCGCCGCGGGTCCGGTCTTGGTGTCGATCACGTCGCCGGTGGTGACGATCGAGCGGATCTCCACGCCGGGCGCCACCGGAACCACATACGGGCTGGCCGAGCTGGACGGGCCGGTGCTGAGCGGGTCGCCGCCGAACGGGGTGTTGAACAGGCCGTCCAGCAGGTTGTTGGTCAGGGAGCCGACGAAATCGGCCGTCTGGCTCTGGATCTGGTCCACGATCGGAGCAGCCCCGGCCCAGAAGGGCAGGTTCCACCCGGAAGAATTGATGGGAAACGTCGGAAGATCGAATCTCGGAAGCGGCATCTTAGGCCCTCGTTGCAGCATGAAGAAGGCGCACAACATTCCGACGGGGCGTGTCAGAACATGAACGCTGATGCGACCGCCGTGTGAAGCTTATCCGACTGGCGGACGCGGCTCGGGAACGGCGCGCGGCTGGTGCGGGCGAAGGCCCGGATCGCCGCCCCTAGAACGCCTTGACGACACCCAGCGCGATCCGGGCGGACGCCTTGCGCTCGGTGTCCCGCGCCGCGACCGATGCACGCCAGCCGAACCCGGCCCAGGCGCCTTCGAGGGCGAACTCGCCGCTGACGAAGCCGTCCTTGTCGCCCGGCAGGGGGACCGCCGCGGCGGAGCCCGGAACCGCGGCGAGCGCCAGGATCGGGCTCTTCTCGCCGCCCTCGTCGACCTTGGCGTAGCCGATCCGGATCGTCGGCCGCACCGCCCCCGCCTGCAGCCCCGCCTCGAGACCGAGGGTGCTCTCGGTGCGCGAGTAGTGGTTGGAGGGGATCAGGCCATTGCCTACGGCGGCCCCGCGCTCCTGGTAGGAATGGAGGTCGACGCTGGCGTGCAACACATCGACGAACGGGCCGGCCTGCACCGAGCCGAACTGCGCCATATAGCCGAACCGCACCTCGGCGCTGATCGCATGGCCGGACGCCCTGCCGCTGGCGGTCAGGCCGTAGGCGGCCGGGCGGCGGGTATCGAGCTTCAGCCTGGCGATCCCGACCGCGCCTTGCGCGTAGAACCCGGAGTCGTCGGACAGGCCCGCGTAGAGGCCGGCCGCGTAGCTGTGGCCGCCGATGTCGAAGGCCGCATCGCTGTCGCCGTCGAGCTTCGAGCCCGAGACCAGGAACCCGTAGCGGACGTCGCCGCGCCCGGTCTCGACGCCGACCGTCAGCGCGCCGGCGTCGACCGAGTCGGCCAGGCCGGAGGCGGCGATCCGCTCGCCGGACACCTGGCCCCAACCCCGCACGCCCGTGACCTCCACACCGGCGGACCGCGCATGGCGGACCGCATCGAGGGCGTCCTGCGCCGCCAGCGCCGGCGCCGAGCCGAGCCGCGCGCCCACCGTTCGCGCGGCGGCCATGGCGTAGGCCCCCGCCTCCTGCAGATAGGCCAGGGCCTGGGGATCGATGTAGGTCGGCAGGGTCAGGCGATAGACCATGACGACGTTGTCGTTGTCGCCGGTCCCGGCCGTGGCGCTGTTCAGGGCCGCGTTGGCGTCGGTGACGCCGGCCGCGTCGATGTCGTGCGAGACGAAGTCGTTGTCGTTGCCCACCAAGAGGAAGAAGTCGTGCGGCTTGTCCTCCTCCAGCACCGGCGCCAGGGCCATGGCCTCCCACTTCTCCGACAGGGTGAACTGGGTGCTGGGGTTGGTCTTGGTGTTGACCCCGAATTTGCCGAGCTGGGCGGCGTTGAGCATGTTCACCAGCTCGACCTGCCGCACCGGGGTGATGTCGGCCGCCAGGGCGCCGGAGCCGTTGGACGCGGCGCTGGTGGAGATCGGCGTGGTCCCGGTGGCGCGCGACGTACCGGCGAGGTTGGTCGCCCCGGCGGTGTCCACCAGCAGGATGCTCTTGAACGCGATCGCGTTGGCGTTGCCGTTGGTGCCGCGGCCGTTGCCGTCGCGCGACAGCACCAGGAACTGGGTGTTGTTGAGGGCCAGCACCTCGGACTGGGCGGCGGTGGTCGTGGCCGCGCCGGTCCCGGTGGCGCTGTTGTTGTAGACCGGCAGCTGCAGCACATACTCGGCCAGCGGCGCCGTCGGGGTCTTGCTGGCCGAGATGTCGTAGACGAGTACGCGGGTGTTGTTGCGCCGGACCGCCGCATTGGTCGGATTGTCCTGCAGGGCCGCGCTCTGCAGCACGGCGAACAGGCGCGTGCCGTCGGGCGAGACCGAGACCCCTTCCATGCCCTGGTTGGACCGCCGGCCAGTGGAGCCCGGAACGAGGGGCGCGTCGTTGGTCCCGTTGAAGTTGACCGCGCCGCTCACGCGGGGCAGCAGATCGGGGTTCGCCTGGATCGCGCCGACCTGTCGGCCGGAGGCGTCGAAGTAATAGATGCCGGCGGCGTACTCGTCGCCGACGTAGAAGCTGCCGTCGTTGAGGAAGGTCACCGCCTCGGCGTCGATGGCGATCTTGCCGGCGCCCAGGTCGCCGGCCGGCGGAGTCGGATAGGCGATCCCGTCGCGCACCACGACGCCGCTCTGCGGATCGCGGCCGGTGAACAGCTGGCCGGTGGCGTCGCGCAGCAGGAAGCCGCCGGACGGGGTGAGCTGCATCTGCTGGGTGGTCGCCGGCACGGCGGCCGTCCCGGTGTAGGGATTGAGCGACAGGGTGAACTGGTTCAGCCGCGCGGCGTAGTTGGTGGTGGTGAAGCCGCCGATGTTGTTCGGTCCGCGGTCCGGCAGGGTGAAGAGCTTGGCCGAATAGGTCCCGTCGGCGGCGCGGCGCCAGGTCTTCAGGTCGATAGCCATGCCGGAGAACGAGCCCAGGGTCTCGCCGTTGAAGTCATGCAGGTCGGCCGGCAGCCGCGCCGTGCCCACCAGGCCCTGGTTGACGAAGGTCGAGCCTCCCAGGGAGACGGACGTGGCGCCCGGCGTGCTGATGAGGTTCGGCGCGTTGAACGCCGAAGAATCCGCCAACGCTCCGCCTGCGGCGCAAAGCGCCCAGCCGGAAACCGTTGCGGCGAGCAGACGCCGACGTGACATGAAAACCCCCTCCAGTTCCTTGCAGCCCGGGGGCCTTAGCTGCGCCGTGTGACCCGGCCGGCGTAAGTTTCGTGACGATTGGCCCAGCGGGCTGGACGCGTGACCCTCGTCGCCAGCCGGTGGGCAGGCGATCGGCGTTCCCGGCCGATCACGCCGGTTGCCTGGGCGGCGCGGCCCTGAGCATTGTGCCGCAACGACAGCATGGATCGGGAGGAATCGGATGCAGCTCGCCAACGTCAGGGTGGTGGCCGAAGGACTGGCCTTCCCGGAAGGGCCGGTGGCCTTGGAGGATGGTTCGGTCCTCGTCGTCGAACTGGTGGGCGGGCGCGTCACCCGGGTGAAGCCCGACGGGAGCAAGGCCACGGTGGCCGAGACCGGCGGCGGCCCCAACGGCCTGGCTGTGGGGCCCGACGGGGCGCTCTATCTGTGCAACAACGGCGGCCTGGATGGCTCCGGCACAGCCTGCATCCAGCGCATCGACCTGGACACCGGCCGCTTCGAGACGCTTTACGCCAGCGCCGGTGATAAAAAGCTCAAGGCGCCCAACGACCTGGTGTTCGACGAGACCGGGAATTTCTGGGCCACCGACTTCGGCGGGGGCGCGGTCTATTACGCCTCGCCCGACGGATCGAAGATCGGGTGCGTGGTCGACGACGCCGCCGGACCCAACGGCGTCGGCCTGTCCCCAGACGGCAAGACCCTCTACTGGGCCCAGACCTTCACCCGCCAGGTGATGCTGCGGCGGCTCACCGCGCCCGGAAAGGCCATCCCCAGCGCCACCTGGGGCATCGGCCCGCTGGTCAGAGGCGGCGCGACGGATCCGTCGACGATGCTGATCGGCCTGCCTGGGGCGCGCGAGCTGGATTCGCTCGCGGTCGACAGCGCGGGTAACATCTGCGTCGGCACCCTGGTGGAGGCCGGGATCAGCGTGATCTCGCCGGACGGCGAGTCCGACGAGCTGTGGACCCTGCCGCCGGAGCTGGCCGAGGCGGCGGTGACCAACATCTGCTTCGGCGGCCGGGACCTGCGCACCGCCTACATCACCTGCTCGCTGACCGGCCGGCTGGTGGCCTGCGACTGGCCGCGGCCGGGGCTGAAGCTGCAGTACAATCGCTAGTGTGCTGGATCTGAAGTTCGCCCGCATGTTGGATTGGGCGCGGCGCGAACTTCAGATCCAAGGAGCTCACTAGAAGACATAGACTTGCTAGTGTCCTTATCGATTCCGAAGTTCGTCGGAGCCCGCCACATGCGCTTGCGAACTTCGGAATCGGGACACTAGCGAGGACCGCGATGACCGAACTGTGGCTGCAGACCGCCCTGGGGCCGGTGAAGGAGATCCGGGTCCAGGCGGCGCGGTTCGAGGCCGACGGCTGGGGCGGCGTGATGCTGTTCGATTCCCAGTGCCTGATCGCCGACCCCTATGTCGGCCTGGCCCTGGCGGCGACCGCCACCCGCAAGCTGGGGCTGGGGATCGGCGTGACCAATCCGGTGACGCGCCACGCCGCGGTGGCGGCCAGCGCCATCGCTTCGGTGCAGGAGGCGTCCGCCGGACGGACGGTGCTGGGCCTCGGCCGTGGGAACTCCTCGCTGGCATTCCTGGGGGCGGCGCCGGCCTCGCTGGGCGCCTTCGAGGACTATGTGCGCCTGCTGCAGGCGTTCCTGGCCGGCGAGGCCGCGCCGGTGGAGCAACTGCTGGCGCGCCGCGACGGCCTGACGCCGCTGGACCGGGAGAGCCTGGGCAAGGCGCCGGAGGAGGCCCGCCTGCAGTGGCTCGACCCCGAGGTCCCGAAGGTCCCGGTGGAGGTGGCGGCGACCGGCGCCAAGGCGATGGCGATCGGCGCGCGGCGGGGTGATCGGCTGTCGATCTCGGTGGGCGCGGACCCGGCGAGGCTGGCCGGGGCGGTGGCCTCCGCCCGCGCCGCCGCCGAGGCCAGTGGCCGGACGCGGCCGATGCCGCTCACCGCCTACGTCAGCCTGGCCGCCCTCGACGACCGGCCCAGGGCGCGGCGGCTGACGGCCCCGGACGTGGCCATGCACGCCCAGATCGCGGCTGTGGCCGCCGCCAACCTCGCCGGCCTGACGGAAGCGGAGCGCCAGACCACCGAGCGGATCGCCAAGGCCTACGACATGACGCGTCACGCCCGCCATGGGGCGCAGACGGAGGTGATCGACGACGCCTTCATCGACGCCCACGCCATCGCGGGGCCGGCGGCGGAATGCGTGCAGCGGCTGGGCGCCCTCGCGGGCCTGGGCCTGGACCGGCTGATCCTGATGCTGCCGCCGCCGTGGAAGGGCGATTCGAAACAGTCCTACGACAACGTCGTCAGAGAGGTGCTGCCCGCCTTCGCCTGACGACGGCGCGACGGCGGAAGGCCGCCGCGCCGCCTAGATCACAATGATCGATTCTAATAGTTTAGAGCGGGATTGACGCGAAAAGCCGGTATCCACTTTTTCGCATCCCGCTCTAGCGCCTACTGTTGGCGGAAGGTCAGGTTCTTCAGCTCGGTGTAGGCGTTGAGACCCTCGTCGCCCCATTCGCGACCGATGCCGGAGCGCTTGTAGCCGCCGAACGGACCCATGAAGGGCGAGCCCGGCGCGGCGCCGCCGCCGTTGATGGACACCTGGCCGGTGCGCATGGCGCAGGCCATGTCGAAGGCCGCCCCCAGGTCCGCCGACCAGATCGCGCCGCCGAGGCCGTAGACGGAGTCGTTGGCCATATCGACCGCCTCGGCGTCGGTGTCGAAGCCGATCACCGCGCCCACCGGCCCGAACACTTCCTCCTGGGCGAGGGTCGAGTTGTTGTCGACGTCATCGAACAGGGTCGGCTCGTAGTAGAACCCCTTGGCGAAGCCGGCCGGCCGCTTGCCGCCGGTGACCAGCCTGGCGCCGCCCTTCAGCCCCTCGGCGACATAGTGTTCGGTGCGCGCCCGCTGCGCTTCGCGGATCAACGGGCCCAGCGTCACCGACGGGTCGGCCGGATCGCCGATCTTCATCGCGCGGTGCTGTTCGGCCATCGCCTCGACGTAGGCCTTGCGGATCGAGTTGTGCACCAGGTGGCGGGTGGTCAGCACGCAGCCCTGGCCGCAGTGCGACAGGTACATCATGCCAGCGGCCACCGCCTGGCTCAGGTCAGCGTCCTGGCGGATGATCAGCGGCGACTTGCCCCCCAGCTCCAGGTGCAGGCGCTTCAGGGTCGGCGCCGCCTGGGCGGCGATCGCCGAACCGACCACGTCGGAGCCGGTGAAGGTGATCAGATCGACGCGCGGATCGGTGGTGAGCATCTCGCCCACCTCCTTGGAGCCGGTGACCACGTTGAGGACGCCCTTGGGGAAGCCGATCTCGGCGGCCACCTCGGCCACGATCAGGGCCGCGAACGGGGTGAACGGCGAGGGCTTCAGCACCACCGTGTTGCCCATCATCAGCGCCGGGAAGATCTTCACGATGTTGAGCAGGTAGGGGTAGTTGTAGGGCGTGATGGCGGCCACGACGCCCACAGGCTCGCGCCGCACGACGCCGCCCACCAGCTTCTTGCCGCCGTCCGGGCCGGCGACCGCGCCGGGCGGCAGGGGGGTGTCGCGGTAGCGGGAGCCGCGCTCGATGGCGTCCTTGGCCAGAAACATCGGAAAATCGAACTGCGTCGGCAGCGCGCTGGTCACCGCGCCGGCCTCTTCCACCAGCAGGCGCATGATGTCCGTCCGTCGCGCCATCAGCGCGGCGTGCAGCTCGTTGAGCTTGGCCGCCCGCTCGGCGCCCGACATGCGCGGCCACGGCCCGCGGTCGAACGCCTGACGCGCGGCGGCGATGGCCTGGGAAACCTCGGCCTTGCCGCCGACCGGGGCCATGCCGATCACCGCCTCGGTGGCGGGGTTGATCACCGCTTCCGGGTCGCCGGAGGCCTTCACCCACTCGCCGCCGACGTAGACCGAGTCCGTAATTTTCAGAGGCAGGTTCATCTCATTTCTCCATCTGTGGTTTTGGCGGGCGCGCGCGGCGCGTCACGCCGACAGTCCGATTTCGCGGGCGTACTGGGCGATCCTGGGCAAGGCGTTCTCATAGTCGTAGCCCCAGGGCGTGACCACAACCCGGTGCGCGCCGGCCGCCAGCAGGGTCTCGATCTCTGCGGCCGAGGGCGCGCCGCGGCAGGGCATGCCCTCGTGGAACACCAGCACATATTCGAACGGCGCGCTCTCGCGGCCGTACTCGCGGCGGAAACCCTCGATCCGGTCCTGCGCCCGCTTGAACTCGTCGGCCGTGTTGACGACGCCGTACCAGCCGTCCCAGCGCGCGGCGCGGCGCAGGGCCGCCTCCGAGCCGCCGCCGACCAGGAACGGCGGCCGGGGCTTCTGGATCGGCTTGGGTTCGAAGGAGGTCTGGGCGACCTTGTAGAACTTGCCTTCGAAGGTGATGTCGCCGGGTTGGAACAGCCGGTTGATGAAGTCGAGCTGCTCGTCCAGGCGCGCGCCCCGGTTCTTCATCTCGGTGCCGGAGGCCTCGAACTCGTCCGGGTGCCAGCCCAGGCCCACCGCCATGTCGAAGCGTCCATGGGAGATATGGTCCACGCCCAGGATCTGCCGGGCGGCCATGATCGGCGCGCGCAGCGGCAGCATCACGATCCCGGTGGCCAGGCGGATGCGCGAGGTCTTGGCGGCCAGCCCCGCCAGCAGCACGAAGGGGTCCAGCAGCTCCTGCGGTCCATAGGGCTGCGGGTTGACCGGATAGACGGTGTGGCGCGGCAGGACGATGTGCTCGCCGTACCAGAGGGAGTCGTAGCCCAGCTCCTCGGCCAGCACCGCCCCGGCGACGCGCTCGGCGGCCTTCATGGCGATGTTGCTGATCCCGACCTTCATCCGACGGCGGCCTCAAGCGGCGGATCCAACAGCGACATGCGGCGGCCCTCCCTGATTTTCTTGCCGGCGAAGCTCAGCTCCGGCCCGGTCAGTCCGTCAACAGGGCCGGACCAATCCGGACGAAGCAGACCCGTCGAAAACGTCCTGAATTCGACGCTTGGATGGAAATCGACATTCGATCTCCTGCCCGGCCGTTCACCGTCGGCGCTACAGTCCGGCGACGCAAGGAGGAGATCGCATGACGCCCGTGGAGGAACTGCACGCCGTCGAGCGTATCAAACAGTTGAAGGCCCGCTATTTCCGCACCCTGGACACCAAGGACTGGGCGGCCTGGGGACGGGTGTTCACCACCGATGCGACCCTGACCGTCGACTGGGCCGCGGGCCCGGACGGCCGCTCGACCGAACCGGCGGCGGTGGGACGGGAGACCATCGTCGAGTTCGTCAAGGGCAAGATCGCGCCGGCGACCACGGTGCACCACGGGCACATGCCGGAGATCGAGATCCTCTCCCCCACCGCCGCGCGCGGCGTCTGGGCGATGGAGGACATTGTGGAAACGCCAGAGCGCTCGATGAACGGCCATGGCCACTACCACGAGACCTACCGGGTGGAAGACGGGGCCTGGCGGATCGCCACCCTTCACCTGACCCGGCTGCGCGTCGTGGCGCGGACGCCGGCCTGATCGCGCCGTGGCGAACGCGGCCGAAAGGTTCGAGATCCGGATCGCCGACGCGGCGCTGGAGGACCTGCGCGAACGCCTGGCGCGCACCCGGTTCGCACCGGACCACCACAACGACGACTGGCGCTATGGCGTGCCGACCGCGGAGCTGAAGCGCTGGGTGGCGGCCTGGCGGGCGTTCGACTGGCGCGCGGCGGAGGCGAGGCTCAACGGCTTCGAGCATTTCCGGGTCGAACTGGACGGCGTGCCGATCCACTTCCTTCACCGGCGCGGCCGCGGGCCCAAGCCGGTCCCGTTGATCCTCACGCACGGCTGGCCCTGGACGTTCTGGGACTGGCACGCGGTGATCGAGCCCCTGGCGGACCCGGCGGCGCACGGCGGCGACCCGGCCGACGCCTTCGACGTGGTGGTGCCGTCCCTCCCCGGCTTCACCTTCTCGACGCCGCTCAACCGCACAGACGTGGGCGCGTTCCGCACGGCCGACTTCTGGGTGCGGCTGATGACCGAGGTGCTGGGCTACGGCCGCTTCGCCGCGGCGGGCGGCGACATGGGCAACATCGTCACCGCCCAGCTCGGCCACGCCCATGCCGACAAGCTGATCGGCATCCACCTGCTGGGCGCGATCCCGCTCGCGCCCGCCGCGCCGCTCACGCCCGGACCGCAGGGGCCATGGACGCAGGACTGGGGCTTTCCGAAGCCCGCCGAGCCGCCAGCCGATCCGGTGCTGGCCGCGGCGCCCACCTCCCCGCCGACCGCGCCCAGCTCGCACCGGGTGGTCCACACGGTCGAGCCGCAGACCCTGGCCGCCGGACTGCACGATTCGCCGGCCGGCATGCTGGCCTGGCTGCTGAAGGCGCGCCGCCACTGGAGCGACAACCAGGGCGACGTGCGCGAGGCCTTCTCCGAGGAATTCCTGCTCACCACCTTTTCGCTCTACTGGCTGACCGAGTGCCTCGGCAGCTCGATCCGCGCCTATCGCACCGGCGCCGACCATCCCTGGCGGCCGTCCCACGACCGCAAGCCGGTTGTGCAGGCGCCCACGGGGATCTCCTTCTTCGAGTACGACCAGACCAGCCGCTCGCGGTTCTGGGCGGCCGACTACTACAACCTGATCCGCACCTCCTATCAGCCCCGCGGCGGCCACTTCTCCCCCGCCGAGGTGCCGCAGACGGTCGTAGCGGAGATCCGCGAGACGTTCCGCGGCCTGCGCTGAGCGCGTCCAACCGCGCCAACGCGCCGCCACCGCACGGCCGATCGGTGATCGGCCGAGCCACCGGCCGCGGCTTGCGGTATGAACCTGGGCCTTCGAAAATTCGCCAACCTTTGACGCGTGAGACCCCCAATGCCGCCGAAAGCCGCCCCACGTGCGCCCGTCCAGGACGATGGCGCGGCGGCCAAGCCCAAGCGCCGGTACATGAAGATGTCCGAGGTGATCGCCGGGGAGCTCAGGACCCGCGTGGCGCGGGGCGATCTGGCCGACGGCGACCTGTTGCCCAACGAGCGGCTGCTGCAGGAGGAGTTCGGCGTCTCGCGCCCCACCCTGCGCGAGGCGATGCGCATCCTCGAAGCCGAGGGGCTGATCGTCACCCCCAGGGGCGGATCGAAGGGCTCGCGCATCACCTCACCCACCGCCCTGCAGGCGGCCCAGTACGCCGGCGTGATCCTGCAGGTGCGCGGCGCCACCATCGCCGACATCTTCCAGCTGCGCACCCTGGTGGAGCCCGCCGCCGCCCGCCTCCTGGCCCTGCGCAAGGACCGGCCGGACCTGGGCGTCTTGCGCCGCATCGTCGACGAGATGGACAAGGAGCGTTCGAACCCGCGCGAGCTGGCGCGGATGCTGCCGATCTTCGACCAGACGCTGCTCTCCATGTCCGGGAACGAGGCGCTGAACCTGGTGGGCCAGATGATGGCGCACATCCTCAGCCTGCACCTGCACACGATTCCTGAGACCGTCGCCGGCCTCCCGGCCGCCAACCGCAAGGGCGTGCAGCGCGGGCCGGCGGTGCTCTATGAGGTGCTGGACGCCATCGAGGCCGGCAACGGCGACCTGGCCGAACAGCTGATGCGGGCCCGCGCGCTGCAGAACGAGGACTGGCACCGCCGGCGCCTGGATGAGCCGCTCAGCGTCATGCGGTAAGCGGTCTTCACGCGACCTCGTTCAGCCTGATCCCGGGGTGGCGGATCTGCAGCGAGCGGCGGACGCCCTCTCTCCACGTCACCTTGCAGGGGCCGGCGATCCGCATGCGCTTGGCGGTGTCGGGGAAGCAGTTCGGGAACGCGAACTCCGGCTTGCGGGTGAAGCGCGGCGCCTTGCCGAGCAGCGCGCCGGCGTATTCGAACATTTCCTGCCAGTCGACCATCTCGTCGCCGCCCCAGTTGACGACCTCGGCCGGCACGGCGGCGAGGCGCAGGCTGGGCTCGACGAGATCGCAGATGTCGTCCTCGTGGATCGGGCCGATGATCAACGGCCCCTCGGGCGGCAGGAAGGCCTCGCCGGTCTCGACGAAGAGGTCGAGATAGCGGTCGATCAGGCCGCCGTTCACGTGCGGGCCGCCGTACTGGACGTTCTGCCGGCAGATCACCGTGGGAAGCTCCAGGATGATCGCCGCGGCCCGCGCCGCCCCCTCCCCCGCGAGCTTGGTCGGCGCGTACTGGCCGCCGTAGAAGCCGCCCAGTTCCGCGGTCTCGGCGTAGGCGAAGTGCGGATCGGGGTTCTGCTTGTAGATCCCGGTGGCGGACACATGCAGGAAGGCCTTGGCCGCCCGGCAGTGCTTCATCAGGTAGGCCGCGCCGTCGGAATTGGCCGCCATGCCCGCCTCGGCAGACTTCGGCGCGACATCGGCGGCCACGTGCAGGACGTAGTCGAAGTCGGTCGGCAACTCGGCCAGCTGGCCGCTCGCGTAGTCGCCCCGCACCGGGATGACGCCCAGCGCCTTCGCCTCCTCCAGCGATCCCTCGCGCGTGTAGCGCGCCAGGCCCCAGAGTTCGCACGAGGCGGCGAACCGCTCGGCGATCGCCGCGCCGATCCGGCCGGTGAGCCCGGTCAACAGAACCTTCTTTCCGGCAAGCATGTCGTCCTCCTCAGATCAGGTTCCGGCCGCCGTCGGCGGCGATCGCCATGCCGGTGACGAACGATGACTGGCTCGACGTCAGCCAGACGGCCACATCGGCCTGCTCATGCGCCCGGCCGATCCGCTTCATCGGCAGGCCGGCGCCAAAGGCGTCGAGGCTGCGGTCGAGCCCCACCGTGCCGCGCATCAGCATCGGCGTCTCGGTGGGCCCGGGCAGCAGGGCGTTCACGCGCACGCCCTTGTCCGCGAAGTCGAGCGCCGCCGAGCGTGACAGGCCGACGACCCCGGCCTTGGTCGCCACATAGGTCGCCATGTGCGGCGCCGGTTGCGGCGCCGCCTGCGAGGCGGTGTTGACGATCGCGCCGCCGCCGGAGGCGATGATCGCGGGAATCTCATGCTTCATGCACAGCCAGACGCTCTTCAGGTTGAGCGTGACGACCGCATCCCACTCCTCCTCGGTGCAGGACACCACATCGGTGAAACCACCGGGCGTGCCGGCGTTGTTGAACGCCGCGTCCAGGCGGCCGAACCGGCGCACCGTCTCCTCGACCATGGCGGCGATATCGGCGGACTTGGTCATGTCGGCGCGGATTAAGGCCGCCTCGCCGCCGGCGGCCTCGATGGAGCGCACCGTTTCGGCCGCCTCCGCCTCGTTGATGTCGACCACC
>Ga0268265_10000444_pt1 | contig 43696 bp, 50 predicted proteins | sample KBSSwiS52_FD_190355 | JGI IMG/M metagenome (GOLD analysis project Ga0268265, IMG submission 190355) | Switchgrass rhizosphere microbial communities from Kellogg Biological Station, Michigan, USA - KBS Switchgrass S5-2 (SPAdes) (version 2) | ecosystem: Host-associated > Plants > Roots >...
AGGCTTAAGGTGAAGCACTCATGGCATTGATCACTGTCAAACCCACTTCCGCAGGACGCCGCGCCATGGTGCGCGTCGTCACGCCAGGTCTGCACAAGGGCGCGCCGTATGCGCCGCTGACCGAGGCGCAGGCCAACACCGGCGGACGCAACCACTACGGCCGCATCACGACGCGGCACAAGGGTGGCGGCTCCAAGCAGCATTACCGCGTGATCGACTTCAAGCGCGACAAGGAAGGCATCGCCTGCCGCATCGAGCGCATCGAATACGATCCGAACCGCACGGCGCACATCGCGTTGCTGCTGTACGTCGACGGCGAGCGCCGCTACATCATCTCGCCCAAGGGCGCGAAGATCGGCGATCAGCTGATGGCCGGACGCGATGCGCCGATCAAGACCGGCAACTCGCTGCCGCTGCGCAACATCCCGATCGGCTCGACGGTGCATTGCATCGAGATGAAGCCGGGCAAGGGTGCGCAGATGGCGCGTTCGGCGGGCACGTCCGCGCAGCTCGTCGCGCGTGAAGGCGGTTATGCAACGCTGCGCCTTCGCTCCGGCGAAATGCGCAAGGTGCCGGCCGAGTGCCGCGCGACGATCGGCGAAGTCGGCAACTCCGAGCACAACCTCGAGAAGCTCGGCAAGGCCGGTGCGAGTCGCTGGCGCGGTGTGCGCCCGACCGTTCGCGGCGCCGCGATGAACCCGGTCGACCATCCGCACGGTGGCGGCGAAGGCCGCGCCGGACAAGGCAACCCGCATCCGGTGTCGCCGTGGGGTCAGCCGAGCAAGGGTTACAAGACACGCAAGAACAAGCGCACGAATCAGTTCATCGTGCGCGATCGCCGCGGTTAACAGGTAGCGACTTATGCCACGTTCACTCAAGAAAGGTCCGTTCGTCGATCACCACCTGATGAAGAAGGTGGAAGTCGCCAGTGCGGCAAACAACAAGCGTCCGATCAAGACCTGGTCGCGCCGCTCGATGATCGTGCCGGAAATGGTCGGCCTGACGCTCGCGATCCACAACGGCCGTCAGCACGTGCCGGTGCTGGTCAACGAGAACATGGTCGGGCACAAGCTCGGCGAGTTCGCCGTGACGCGCACGTTCAAAGGCCACTCCGGCGACAAGAAAGCCGCCGAAGCGAAGAAGGGGTGATGACGATGGAAGCCAAAGCCATTCTTCGCGGTGCGCGCATTTCGGCGCAGAAGGCGCGACTGGTCGCAGACCAGGTCCGCGGCCTCAACGTCGGACGCGCGACGAACCTTTTGCAGTTCAGCGACAAGAAGGCCGCGCACCTGATCAAGAAGGTGCTGCTGTCGGCCGTCGCCAACGCCGAGAACAACCTCGGCGCCGACGTCGACGAATTGAAAGTCGCCACGATCATGGTCGACGAGGGTCCGTCCCTGAAGCGCATGCATGCACGCGCCAAGGGCCGCGGTTCGCGCATTACCAAGCGCACCAGCCACATCACCGTGGTTGTCGGCGAATAATCCGGGACGCTACACATGGGTCATAAAGTTCATCCCACCGGTATCCGCCTTGGCATCGCCAAGGATTGGAATTCGAAGTGGTTCGCGAACAAGCGCGAATTCGCCGAATACCTCGGAGCCGATCTGAAGGTTCGCGAGCTTCTGAAGAAGAAGCTGGCGCAGGCGGGCATCTCGAAGATCCTGATCGAGCGTCCGGCCAAGACCGCGCGCGTGACGATCCACACGGCTCGTCCCGGCGTCGTGATCGGCAAGAAGGGCGAGGACATCGAGCGCCTGCGCAAGGAAGTGACCAAGGTGATGGGCGTTCCGGCGCACATCAACGTCACCGAAGTGCGCAAGCCTGAGCTCGACGCGCAGCTGGTTGCCGAATCGATCGCCCAGCAGCTCGAGCGCCGCATCATGTTCCGCCGCGCGATGAAGCGCTCGGTGCAGAACGCGATGCGCCTCGGTGCGCTCGGCATCAAGGTCAACGTCGGCGGCCGCCTCAACGGCGCCGAGATCGCGCGTTCGGAGTGGTATCGCGAAGGTCGCGTGCCGCTGCATACGCTGCGTGCCGACATCGACTACGGCTTTGCCGAAGCGAAGACGACGTACGGAATCATCGGCGTCAAGGTTTGGATCTACAAAGGCGAGATCTTCGACCTGCATGCATCGCAGCAGGAAGCGAAGGCCGAGGCTGCCGAGGAGCGCCCGCAGCGTCGCGCGCCCAAGCCGCAGCAGGGAGCGTAAGTCATGTTGCAACCCAGTCGCACCAAGTACCGCAAGGTCCAGAAGAGCCGCAACCGCGGGCTGTCCTATGTCTCGAACAAGGTCAGCTTCGGCGAGTACGGCCTTAAGGCCACGACGCACGGCCATCTGACCTCGCGCCAGATCGAAGCGGCGCGTCGCTGCATCACGCGCTACGTCAAGCGCGGCGGCAAGCTCTGGATTCGCGTGTTCCCGGACAAGCCCATCTCCAAGAAGCCCATCGAAGTTCGTATGGGTAACGGCAAGGGCAACGTCGAGTTCTGGGTCGCCCCGGTGCAGCCCGGCCGCATGTTGTACGAAATGGAAGGCGTGACCGAGCTCGAAGCTCGCGAGGCTTTCCGTCTCGCTGCCGCCAAGTTGTCGGTGCAGACCCAATTCGTCGCTCGGACGGTGCTGTGATGGAACTCAACGAACTCCGCAAGAAATCGGACAGCCAGCTCAACGATCACCTCGGCGAGCTGCGCCGCGAGCAGTTCAATCTGCGCATGCAGAAGGGCTCGGGTCAGCTGACGCAGACGCACCAGCTCGGCCGCGTGCGTCGCGAGATCGCGCAGGTCAAGACCCTGCTCGGCGCGAAGAAGTAAGGACGGATGACCATGAGCGATACGCAGAAAAGCCAGCGCACGATCGAAGGGCGCGTGGTCAGCAACAAGATGCAGAAGACGGTCACCGTGCTGCTCGAGCGCCAGGTGCAGCATCCGCTGTACGGCAAGATCGTGCGCCGTTCGACCAAGGTGCACGCGCACGACGAGAACGGCGAATGTCGCGAAGGCGACGTCGTCCGCATCGCCGAGACGCGTCCGCTGTCGAAGACCAAGAACTGGCGCGTCGTGAAAGTCGTCACGCGCGCTGAACAGTAAGCGTGGAACGGGCATAAGGAGTTAAGCGACATGATCCAGATGCAGACCACGCTGGCCGCAGCGGACAACAGCGGCGCACGCGAGCTGATGTGCATCAAGGTGCTCGGCGGTTCCAAGCGTCGTTACGCCAAGATCGGCGACGTGATCAAGGTGTCCGTGCGCGAAGCGATTCCGCGCGGCAAGGTCAAGAAAGGCGAGGTCTACGACGCCGTCGTCGTGCGCACCCGCAAGGGCGTGCGCCGTGCGGACGGATCGCTGATCCGTTTCGACGGCAACGCCGCCGTCCTTTTAAACAACAAGCTCGAGCCGATCGGCACCCGTATCTTCGGACCGGTCACGCGCGAGCTGCGCAGCGAGCGCTTCATGAAGATCGTTTCGCTCGCGCCTGAAGTGCTGTAATCGAGGCCAAAGTCATGAATAGAATTCGCAAAGGCGATCAAGTCATCGTGATCGCCGGCAAATACAAGGGCCAGAAAGGCGAAGTGCTGCGTGTCGCGGCCGATCGCGTGTTCGTGCAGAACATCAACCTGATCAAGCGCCACACGAAGCCGAACCCGCAGATCAATCAGCCGGGCGGCATCATCGAGCGCGAGGCTTCGGTCCATATCTCCAATGTGATGCTGTTCAACACCGCCGCCAACAAGGGCGAGCGCGTGGGCTTCAAGACGCTCGACGATGGGCGCAAGGTCCGCACGTTCCGTTCCTCCGGCGAAGTGGTTGACGCTTGAGGCCCGCCGTCATGACGACCCGTCTGGAAACGTTCTACAAGAACGAAGTCACTCCGAAGCTGATGGAACGCTTCGGCTACAAGAATCCGATGCAGGTGCCGCGCCTGGTCAAAGTCACGCTGAACATGGGCGTGGGCGAGGCCGTGGGCAACAAGAAGATTCTCGAGAACGCGGTCGCCGACATGGCGAAGATCGCGGGCCAGAAGCCGATCACGACGCTGTCGCGCAAAGCGCACGCGACGTTCAAGATCCGCGAGAACTGGCCGATCGGCTGCAAGGTCACCTTGCGCCGGCACCGCATGTTCGAGTTCCTCGACCGCCTGATCAACATCTCGCTGCCGCGCGTGCGCGACTTCCGCGGCGTGTCCGGCCGTGCGTTCGACGGCCGCGGCAACTACAACATGGGCATCAAGGAACAGATCATCTTCCCCGAGATCGATTTCGACCAGATCGACGCCCTGCGCGGCATGGATATCGCGATCACCACGACCGCGCGCACGGACGAGGAAGCCAAGGCGCTGCTCGAAGCGTTCCGCTTCCCGTTCCGCAACTGATTTCGCCAAGAGGCAACGAATATGGCAAAGCGTTCCATGATCAACCGCGAGGTCAAGCGCACCAAGCTGGTCAAGCAGCACGGCGGCAAGCGCGTCGAGCTCAAGAAGATCATCTCCAGCGCGACGGCGTCGTACGACGAGAAGGCTGCGGCGGTCGTCAAGCTGCAGAAGCTTCCGCGCGACTCGAGCCCCGCTCGCCAGCGCAATCGTTGCGCCTTGACCGGCCGCGCACGCGGCGTGTATCGCAAGTTCGGCCTCGGCCGCCACAAGCTGCGCGAAGCGACGATGCGCGGCGATGTTCCCGGCTTGCGTAAGGCAAGCTGGTAATACAACCCAAATTTTCGGAATCGCCGCAGCGTGCGGGATTCCGGGATATCGATGCTGAGAGGAATTTTTAGATGAGCATGACTGATCCCATCGCCGACATGTTCACGCGCATTCGTAATGCGCAAGCCACGGGCAAGCGCACCGTGGCGATGCCGGCTTCCCGCGTGAAACAGGCGCTCGCCAAGCTTCTGAAGGACGAGGGTTACATCACCGACGTCCAGGTCGGCAACACCGAAGGCAAGCCGACGCTCGAAATCGCGCTCAAGTACTACGAAGGCAAACCGGTCATCGAGCGCCTCGAGCGCGTCAGCCGTTCGGGCCTTCGCGTCTATCGCGGCAAGAACGAGCTCCCCAAAGTGCTCGGCGGCCTCGGTATCTCCATCGTGTCCACGTCCGCCGGCATCATGACCGACGCGCAGGCCCGCAAGCAGGGTCTTGGCGGCGAGGTCATCGGGCTCGTGGCGTAATCGGAGCGCATCGCAATGTCTCGTGTAGCTAAGAAACCCATCGCGCTTCCGAAAGGCGTCGAATGCCAGATCCAGGCCGGCGCGGTCTCGGTCAAGGGCCCGAAAGGCACCTTGAAGATCGCATCGCCCGCGGGCGTCGACGTTGCCATCAACGGCAGCGAAGTGCAGCTCAGCGCCAAGAACCAGAACGACACCAAGATGGCCGGCACCATGCGCGCGCTCATCAACAACATGGTGAAGGGCGTCAGTGAAGGTTATTCGAAGAAGCTCGAGCTCGTCGGCGTCGGCTATCGCGCCGCGCTGCAGGGCAAGGATTTGAACCTCACGCTCGGCTTCTCGCACCCGGTCGTGTTCAAGGCGCCGGAAGGCATCACGATCGAAGTGCCGGTGCAGACCGAAATCCTGGTCAAGGGCGCCGACAAGCAGCGCGTCGGCGAAGTCGCCGCGAAGATCCGCGCGTTTCGTCCGCCGGAACCCTACAAGGGCAAGGGCGTGCGTTACTCGGGCGAGCACATCACGATCAAAGAAGCCAAGAAGGCCTAATCCGGGCCGATCCGCTTCGGGAGACAGAAATGGACAAGAACATCGCCAGACTGCGCCGCGCCAAGTCGACGCGCGCACACATCCGCCAGCTCGCCGTGCCGCGTCTTTCCGTGCATCGCAGCGCGCAGCACATCTACGCGCAGGTCACGAGCGCGAACGGCGACAAGGTCATCGCTTCGGCGTCGACCGTGCAAAAGGCCATCGCGGGTGAGCTCAAAGGCACCAAGAACAAATCGGCTGCCGCTGCGGTCGGAAAAGCGGTCGCGGAGCGCGCGCTGAAGGCGGGCGTCGAGAAAGTTGCATTCGATCGCTCGGGCTTTCGCTACCACGGTCGCATCCAGGCCTTGGCCGACGCGGCGCGCGAAGCGGGCCTCAAGTTCTAAACGTTGCACCGAAACACACACAACTCCAAGCGGCCCAGCCGCAAGCAAAAGTCCGCATCTTTCGAGAGCGGCACACAGGTGAAAAATGGCAACTCAGAACGATCGTGAAAACAGCGATGGCTTCCTCGAGAAGCTGATCGCAGTCAATCGCGTGGCCAAGACCGTCAAGGGCGGCCGCCAGATGAGCTTCACCGCGCTGACCGTGGTCGGCGACGGCGATGGCCGTGTCGGCTTTGGATACGGCAAGGCACGCGAAGTGCCGGTCGCGATTTCCAAGGCGATGGAGCGCGCGCGCAAGACGATGGTGCGCATCGAATTGAACAACGGCACGTTGTTCCATTCGGTGAAGGCCAATCATGGTGCGGCGCGCGTATTCATGCAGCCGGCTTCCGAAGGCACCGGCGTGATCGCCGGCGGCGCAATGCGTGCCGTGCTCGAAGTGGTCGGCGTCAAGAACGTCTTGGCCAAGGCGGTCGGTTCGCGCAATCCCATCAATCTCGTGCGGGCGACGATCATCGGCCTGCAGGCTATGACTTCGCCGCAGCGGATTGCGTCCAAGCGCGGCAAGACGGTGGACGAGGTGCTCGGCAATGGCTAAGGCAAAAGCGAAAACCACAGGCGCCAAGCTGCGCGTGCGACTGTTCAAGAGCCCGAACGGCTGCCAGGCGCGCCATCGGCTCAGTGTGCGTGCGCTCGGTCTGCGCAAATTGAACGACGTGCGCGAATTGAACGATTCGCCGTCCGTGCGCGGTCTGATCAACCAGGTCAGCTACCTGGTTCGGATCGAGGAAGGCGCGTAAGCGCCGGCAATAAGGAATCAAAGCCATGCGTCTCAACACATTGAAACCGGCCACGGGTGCGCGCAAAGACCGCGTGCGCGTCGGGCGCGGCATCGGCTCGGGCCTCGGCAAGACCGCGGGCCGCGGCCACAAGGGTCAGTACGCGCGTACCGGCAAGGGCAAGGTCAAGCCGGGCTTCGAAGGCGGCCAGATGCCGCTGCAGCGCCGCCTGCCGAAAGTGGGTTTTCGCTCGAAGAAGTCCCATGAAGTCAGCGAAGTGCTGCTTTACAAACTCGATTCGATCAAGGCCGACGTCATCGATTTCGACGCGCTGAAAGCCGCGGGCCTCATTGAAACCCGAGCCACCCGCGCCAAGATCGTCAAGAAGGGCGAGCTCAAGCGCGCCGTGAAACTCAAAGGCGTTGCCGCGACGGCCGGTGCCAAAGCGGCGATCGAAGCTGCCGGCGGCAGCCTGGAGTAGTACGTGGCATCGTCGCAGTCGAACATGCTGGCATCGCTCGGCAAACTGACCGAGCTCAAGCAGCGCCTGTTGTTCGTGGTCGGAGCACTCATCGTGTTCCGCCTCGGCTCGTTCATTCCGATTCCGGGCGTCAATCCGGAAGAAATGGCGCGCCGCGTGCAGCAGGGCGGTGGTCTGCTCGACATGTTCAACATGTTCTCCGGCGGCGCGCTGTCGCGTCTTTCGGTGTTCGCGCTCAGTGTGATGCCATACATCTCGGCATCGATCATCGTGCAGATGTTCGCCTCGGTGATTCCGAGCTGGCAGGCGCTGCGCAAGGAAGGCGAGGCGGGCCGGCGCAAGCTGACGACCTACACGCGCTTCGGCACGGTCGCGCTCGCGCTGTTCCAGTCGTTCGGCGTTGCCAGCATGCTGCAGAGCCAGACCGGCATCGTCTACGCGCCGGGTCCGAGCTTCGTGTTCACGACGGTCGTCGGCCTCACCGCCGGCACCTTGTTCCTGATGTGGCTCGGCGAGCAGATCACCGAGCGCGGCATCGGCAACGGCATTTCGCTTTTGATCTTCGCCGGCATCGTCGCGGGTCTTCCGGCGGCGGTGGTCCACACGTTGGGCATGGCGCAGACGGGCGAGCTTCCGATCCTGCGTGTCCTGATCGTATTCGCGATCGTGCTCGCGGTGACGGCGTTCGTCGTCTTCATGGAGCGCGGCCAGCGCCGCATCACCGTGAACTACGCGCGGCGCCAGGGCGGAGCGGGCAAGGCCTACATGAACCAGTCCTCGCACCTGCCGCTCAAGATCAACATGTCGGGCGTGATCCCGCCGATCTTCGCGTCCTCGCTGCTGATGTTTCCGGCGACTGCGGCGAGCATGTTCAACAACTCGAACGAGATCCACTGGCTGCAGATCCTGACCTCTGCGCTGGGACCGGGCGAGCCGCTGCACATGTTGATTTATGCATTCCTGATCATCATCTTCGCGTACTTCTACACGGCGCTGGTGTTCAACTCGCAGGAAACTGCCGACAACCTCAAGCGCTCGGGCGCGCTGATTCCGGGCATTCGTCCGGGCCGCGCGACGGCCGACTACATCGATGGTGTGCTGACCCGCCTGACCGGCGCCGGCGCTCTGTACCTGGTCGCGGTGTGCCTGGTTCCGGATTTCCTTCGCAACGCCTGGCATGTGCCGTTCTACTTCGGCGGCACCTCGCTCCTGATCGTGGTCGTCGTGGTCATGGATTTCACGGCCCAGATCCAGGCTCATCTGGTCTCGCACCAGTACGAGAGCCTGCTCAAGAAGGCCAACCTCAGGGGTCGCTGATCCCGAGTTTTCCGCCGGCAGGCAGCAGCTTAGGGGTTTCCTGGCTGCGCCAATCCGGTTACAATGTCAAGTTCTCTGCGCCAATAGTCGTTTTTGGAGACAGCACAACATGGCTCGCATTGCGGGTGTCAATCTTCCGGTTCAGAAGCATGTCGGGATCGGCCTTCAGGCCATTTTCGGCGTCGGCCGGTCGCGCTCGAAGAAGATTTGCGTCGAAGCCGGCGTGGATGCGTCGACCAAGATCAAGGACCTCACCGAGGCCGAGGTCGACAAGATCCGTCACGAAGTCGCCAAGTTCGCCGTCGAAGGCGACCTGCGCCGTGAGGTCGGTATCTCGATCAAGCGTCTGATCGATCTCGGCACGTATCGTGGCCTGCGTCATCGTCGCGGCCTGCCGATTCGCGGCCAGCGCACCCGCACCAACGCGCGTACCCGCAAGGGCCCGCGTCGTCAGATCAAGAAATAATCCAGGACACCCCGGAACCTCATGAACAACAAGCCGGCACCAGTCAAGGCCAAGAAGAAGACCAAGCGCGTGGTGACGGACGCCGTCGCCCACGTGCAGGCGTCCTTCAACAACACCGTGGTCACGATCACCGATCGCCAGGGCAACGCGCTTTCCTGGGCGACTGCCGGCGGCGCCGGATTCCGTGGTTCGCGCAAATCGACCCCGTTCGCAGCGCAGGTCGCCGCCGATAAGGCTGCGCGCGCCGCCGCCGACTACGGTGTCAAGACCGTCGAAGTGCGCATCAAGGGCCCGGGTCCCGGCCGCGAATCGGCCGTGCGTTCGCTGAACAACGCCGGCTTCAAGGTCACCAACATCATCGACGTGACGCCGATTCCGCATAACGGCTGTCGTCCGCCCAAGAAACGCCGCGTGTAAGGGAAGGGATAAAGAACCATGGCACGTTACATTGGACCCACCTGCAAGCTCGCCCGTCGCGAAGGCGCGGACCTGAGCCTCAAGAGTCCCGCGCGCGCGATCGATTCGAAGTGCAAGCTCGAGCAGAAGCCAGGCCAGCACGGCGCCACCGGCGCCAAGAAAGGCCGCCTGTCGGATTACGGCGTGCAGCTGCGCGAGAAGCAAAAGGTCAAGCGCATCTATGGCCTTCTGGAACGCCAGTTCCGCACCTATTACCAAAAGGCCTCGGGCCAGAAGGGCAATACGGGCGAGAACCTCCTGCGCATGCTCGAATCGCGCCTGGACAACGTCGTCTATCGCATGGGCTTCGCGGTCACCCGCGCCGCGGCCCGCCAGCTCGTTTCGCACGCCGCGATCCGGGTCAATGGAAAAAAGGTCAACCTGCCCTCATATCAGGTCCGTCCCGGTGATGAGGTTGCCCTGAGCGAGCGCGCGAAAAGCCAGCTCCGCACTCAGGAAGCGCTGACCGTCTCGCAGGAGATGGATCTCGTTCCGACCTGGATCGAGGTCGACGCGAAGAAGGCATCGGGCATGTTCAAGGCCCTGCCGGAGCGTTCGGATCTGCCTTCGGACATCAACGAAAGCCTGATCATCGAGCTTTACTCGAAGTAACAAGGCTCCGCGCCGCGGAGTCTTTGGCAACAGCATTTCCTTTAAAGAATCCCCAGGGATTCTTGGAGTCGTCATCATATGGCGGGATCAACCACCAATGTGCTGCGTCCGCGCGGCATTCACGTAGAACGCATTGGCGCCGATCGCGCGAAGGTCGTCGTCGAGCCGATGGAGCGTGGCTTCGGCCATACGCTCGGCAACGCGCTGCGTCGCGTTCTGCTTTCATCCATCCCGGGTAGCGCGATCATCGAAGTCGAAATCGATGGCGTGCTGCATGAGTACACCACGCTCGAAGGCCTGCAGGAAGACGTCATCGAGGTTCTCCTGAATCTCAAGGACGTCGCGATCCGCATGCACGGCCACGACGAGACCACGCTCACGCTCTCCAAGAAGGGCAAGGGCGTCGTCACGGCCGGCGACATCAAGGTCGATCACTCCGTTGAGATCATCAATCCCGGCCACGTGATCTGCCATCTCACCAAGGACATCGCGCTCAACATGCGCCTCAAGGTTGCGCGCGGCGTCGGCTATCAGCCGGCCACCGCCCGCCGCCTGCCGGACGAGGAAGCTCGCCCGATCGGCCGCCTGCAGCTCGATGCCTCGTTCTGCCCGGTTCGCCGCGTCGCCTACAACGTCGACAGCGCGCGTCTCGAGCAGCGCACCGATCTCGACAAGCTCGTGCTCGACGTCGAGACCAACGGCGCGATCGATGCGGAAGAAGCGGTGCGCAAGGCCGCCGAGATCCTGCAGGATCAGCTGACCGTGTTCGGCGATTTCACGCGTCGCGAGAGCGAAGGCGCGAAGGCCGAGAAGGGCGGAGTGGATCCCGTTCTGCTGCGTCCGATCGACGATCTCGAGCTCACCGTGCGTTCGGCCAACTGCCTCAAGGCCGAGAGCATTTACTACATCGGCGATCTCGTGCAGAAGACCGAAGTCGAATTGCTGAAGACGCCGAATCTCGGCAAGAAATCGCTGACCGAGATCAAGGACGTGTTGTTCCAGCGCGGACTTCAGCTCGGCATGAAGCTCGAGAGCTGGCCGCCGCCGGGGCTCGTCCACGGCATGCAGTTGGGTTGATGATTGAATGACCGCGCCGCCGATGCGGGGCGGTCATCTTGCTACAGCGTCATCCCGGCGAAAGCCGGGATCCATTTTGATTTTCGCGCACGTGCGAACATGGATTCCAGCTTTCGCCGGAATGACGAAGAAGTAGTTCGAAGCACAAATAAGAGCCCGATTTCATAGGCTCATATAAGCGGGAAATCCGCGGGAACCCGGCTTTCGCCGGACTTCTCATAACAATTCAGAGGAATTCGTCATGCGTCACATGAAATCCGGCCGCAAACTCAACCGCACGAGCAGCCATCGTGAGGCCATGTTCAAGAACATGGCGTCCTCGCTGTTCAAGCACGAGCTGATCCGCACGACTCTGCCCAAGGCGAAGGAGCTGCGTCGCGTCGCCGAGCCGCTGATCACGCTCGCCAAGACCGACGGCGTCGCCAATCGCCGCTTGGCATTCGCGCGACTGCGCGACAAGCAGGCCGTGGGCAAGCTCTTCGTCGAGCTCGGTCCGCGTTACCGCGAGCGCAAGGGCGGTTATCTGCGCATCCTGAAATGCGGCTTTCGCGTCGGCGACAACGCGCCGATGGCCTATGTCGAGCTCGTCGATCGTCCGCGCACCGATGCGGCCGAGCAGGCGGCTGATTGAGCCAGGCAGCGCCGAAACGGAATTTCGAAGAGCCCCGGCATGCCCGGGGCTTTTCGTTTCTGGATGCGCGATCGTTTCGTGCAACGTCGCCGCTGACGCTTGCGCTCGGCGTCGTCGCCGGCGCGCTCTTCGTCGCAGCGCTGGTCATGATGCGCCACCGCGGCACCTACACCGACGAGCTCAATCACTATTCGCAGATCGTCCTGTTCCGCCGCGGCGATTTCCGCATCTACACCGACACGCTGACGACGATCCCGGGCTATCACGCGATCGTCGCGGCGATTCTCTGGATCTTCGGCGCCGAGTCGTTGAACGCGGCACGTCTCGTCAACGCAGCGTTTGCGCTGATCGGCGTTGCCGGATTCCACGAGCTTCGACGTCGCCTCTGGCCCGGCACCGAAACACTCGCGACCGTGCAGCTCCTCGTGCTGCCGATCCTCGTGCCGCTCTTCTTTCTCGTCTACACCGACATGCTCGCGCTGGCGCTCCTCGTGTGGGCGACCTACGCGACCGTCAGCGCGCGGCATGCGGGGTCCGCGCTGCTCTTGACGCTGCTGGTCGGCGTGCGCCAGAACGAAGTCGTGTGGGCCGGTTTTCTCGCGGCTGTCGTCGTCTGGCCGATCTGGCGCGAACATGGATTTTCCGCATGGCGCGAGATCGTCGCGAAAGGTCTTCCGTATTGCGTTCCGGTCGCCGCGTTCCTCGGCTTCTGGTGGTGGAACGGCTCGATCTCTCTCTCGCACGAACAAGCCGCGCTGCATCCCGATCTCAGTCTGCATCTCGGCAATCTCTTCTTCGCGCTGTTCCTTGCGGGCGTGTTTTTACCGCTGCACGCCGTCGCCGGCTTTCGCGATTTTCTTGCGCGCTCGCGCGCGCGGACGTGGCTGCTCGCGATTCCCGTGCTCGTCTTCGCCGCGTTCTGGTGGGGTTTCCACGCGGACAATCCGTACAACTCGGTCTTTCCGAACTACTACATCCGCAACGGGCTCCTGATCGCCATCGATACGCAGCCGCTCGTGCGTGCGATCGCTGGGGTCGTCATCACGCTGGCCGCCTGCGGCCTCGCGGCCACGCGCTTGCGTCCGCCGGCTGCCGCGTGGCTCTATCCGTTCGCCGCGCTCTTCCTCGCTGCTTCCTGGCTGATTGAGCAGCGTTACGCGCTGGTCCCGCTGGTGCTTTGGCTCGCGTTCCGCGAGCACCGCGGTCGGACGCTCGAATGGGCCACCGCGGCACTTTGGCTGATCCTTGCGGTCTGCCTCTTTTGCGGCATGATCGCGATCCGTTTTTTCCTTTAGCCCGGTCGAATACGCCATGAACTGGAATCCTTTTGCCTGGCCGTTCCGCGCGCAATATCTCTTCGGCTTTTTCCTGTGCGCCGCGTTCATGGCGTACGCGATCTACGAGCAGTTCGAGATGAACGTCGAGCCGTGCCCGATGTGCATCTTCCAGCGCCTGGCGTTCATCGGTATGGGCATTTTCTTCCTCGCCGGTGGCCTGCATGCGCCGGGTCCGAAAGGGCGCCGCGTGTATGCGAGCCTCGTCGCGATCTGCGCGCTGATCGGCGCCGGCGTCGCGACCAATCATCTGCGCATGCAATTCACGCCGCACGATCCGATGATGGGCGGCTGCGGACCCGGGCTTACCTATCTGCTCGATTCGTTTCCGCTCACCGATGCGCTGAAGAAAGCCTTCACCGGATCCGGCGATTGCGGCGACATCAACTGGTCGTTCCTCGGCATCACGATGCCGGGGTGGACGTTGATCTGGTACGTGATTCTCGGCGTCGGCGCGGTCTGGGCGGGGTTTCGCAAGCGCTCCTGATACCACCAGATCGTCATTCCCCGCGCCCGGTCATTCCGGCGAAGGCCGGAATCCAGTTTTTTGGCGCTTACGCTCGAGTGAAAAGCTGGATTCCGGCCTTCGCCGGAATGACGATGCCTACCGCATTGCGTCCCCGTCCGGCTGTGGCATGATGGAAAGCCTGCCGCACTGCAACATGACCATGGCGACCCGCAAACCCAAACCTGGCATCGGCCCTGTCCGCGAAGCTCTGAACTGGGCGCCTGCGTCGTGGCAGTCGCGCCCACATGAGCAGCAGCCCGTCTATTCGGATGCCGCCGAGCTCGATCGCGCGCTGAAGCAGCTGCACGATCTGCCGCCGCTGGTCACGTCGTGGGAAATCCTCTCGCTCAAGAACCTTCTCGCCGAAGCCGCCGAAGGTCGTCGATTCCTTCTGCAGGGCGGCGACTGTGCGGAGAGCTTCGACGACTGCACGTCGCCGCTGATCTCCAATCGCCTCAAAGTGATGCTGCAGATGAGCCTCGTGCTCGTCCACGGCCTCAAGCTTCCGATCGTGCGCGTCGGCCGTTTTGCCGGGCAGTATGCCAAGCCACGCTCGACCGACATTGAAACGCGCGGCGACATCAGCTTGCCGAGCTATCGCGGCGATCTCGTCAACGCGCCCGCATTCACCGCGCAAGCGCGTCGGCCGGATCCCGAGCGCTTGATCAAAGGTCACGCGCACTCCGCGATGACGATGAATTTCATCCGCGCGCTGATCGACGGCGGCTTCGCCGATCTGCACCACCCCGAATACTGGGATCTCGCCTGGGTCGATCATTCGCCGCTGCAGGACGAATACCGGCACATGGTCGAATCGATCGGCAATTCGCTGCGCTTCATGGAGACGCTCGCGGGTCAGCCGATCGACAGTTTTCAGCGCGTCGATTTCTACACCTCGCACGAGGCGCTGCTGCTGCACTACGAACAAGCGCTGACGCGCCAGGTACCGCGCCAGTGGGGCTGGTTCAATCTCTCGACGCACTTCCCGTGGATCGGCATGCGCACCGCCGCGCTCGACGGCGCGCACGTCGAATATTTCCGCGGCATCAGGAATCCGATCGCCGTCAAGATCGGTCCTTCGGTGACGCCTGATCAGCTGATGCGTCTCGTCGACGTGCTCGATCCCGACGACGAGGCGGGTCGCCTCACGCTGATCCATCGCATGGGCGCCGCGAAAATCGAAAGCGCGTTGCCGCCGCTTCTCGCCGCGATCAAGGCTGCCGGACGCAAGCCGCTCTTCTGCTGCGATCCGATGCACGGCAACACCGAAACGCTCGGCAACGGTTTCAAGACGCGCCGCTTCCAGAACATCCGCGACGAGCTCGATCGCGCGTTCGACATCCACGCCGCGGTCGGCACGCGCCTGGGCGGCGTGCACCTTGAGCTCACCGGCGAGAACGTCACCGAGTGCATGGGCGGCGCGCGCGATCTCACCGAAACCGATCTCACGCGCGCGTACAAGTCGACGGTCGATCCGCGGCTCAACTACGAGCAGTCGCTGGAGCTCGCGATGCTGATCGTGCGCAAGCGCGGCGGCGTGCCCGCGCCGAACTGACTTCGTTTCCGGTAGTTGAGGCGCGCCGGAGCGCGATCCTCCGCTTCCCACCCTTCGGCCCATACGGAGCTCCGCCACGCGGAGTATCGTCGCGTCTTTGCGCCGCGTGCCCGAAGGAGCCTCGATGTCCTCGCGCTTCCACCGCCGTCTCGCCTGTGCCATCGCTCTCGTATCCGCCATCGCGGCGCCCGCGTTTGCCGCATCCGGAGTTCCGGATTCGATGCTCGCCGGTCTCCAATGGCGCCTCGTAGGCCCATTCCGCGCCGGCTGGGGCACGATGGCCGCGGGCATTCCCGATCAACCGGACGTGTTCTACTTCGGCGCCGCAGGCGGCGGCGTGTGGAAGACCGACAACGCCGGCGCGACGTGGCACGCGATGTCCGATGGACTCGAATCGGCCGCAGTCGGCGCCATTGCGATCGCGCCTTCGGATCCGAAAACGCTCTACGTCGGCACCGGTCATCCCGAGCCGCGCTACGACATCGCCGCCGGCGACGGAATGTACAAATCGACCGACGGCGGCGCGCACTGGCAGCACGCAGGTTTGAACGCGACGCGCCACATCGGCGCGATTCTCGTCGACGAAAAAAATCCCGACACGGTGCTGGTCGGCGCGCTCGGCCACATTTTCGGTCCGAGCCCCGATCGCGGCGTCTTCCGCACGACGGACGGCGGCAAGACCTGGAAGAAAACGCTGTTCGTGGACGATCAAACCGGCGTCGTCGATCTCGCGGCCGATCCTGCGCAACCGAACATCGTGTTCGCGTCGGCATGGACCGCGCGCAATTGGCCGTGGCTCAGCTACTTCACGCCGATCGAAGGCGAGGGCAGCGCGATCTACAAATCGACCGACGGCGGCGTGACATGGAAACGCCTCGCCGGCGAAAACTGGCCGAAGGGGAAGCTCGGACGCATTGGCCTTGCCGCCGCGCACCTCGACGGCGGCGCGACGCGCGTCTACGCGTCGATCGATTCCGAAGAGCACGGCGGCCTGTATCGATCCGACGACGGCGGCGATCACTGGCAAAGAGTCAACGACGCGAAAGCCGTCAGCACGTGGTACATGAGCCGGCTCAACGTCGAGCCGAATCATCCGGACATCGTCTACACGGTCGGCCAATCGATCCACAAATCGATCGACGCCGGCAAGACGTTCACGATCGTCAAGGGCGCGCCCGGCGGCGACGACTATCACCACTTGTGGATAAATCCAAAACATCCGGATCACCTGATCACGGCGAGCGATCAGGGCACGGTCGTCTCGGTCGACGGCGGCGCGCACTGGAGCGATTGGTACAACCAGCCGACCGGGCAGTTCTATCATCTCGCCGCCGACAATCGTTTTCCGTACTGGATCTACTCCGGCCAGCAGGATTCCGGCACCGTCGGCATCGCCAGCCGTAGCGACTACGGCGCGCTATCGTTCCGCGACTGGCATCCCGTCGGCGGCGACGAGCGTGACTACGATCTGCCTGATCCGGACGATCCGAACATTGTCTACGGCTCCGGCCTCGGCGGGCGCATCTCGCGCTGGGACGCGCGCACCGGCGAAGCGCAAAACGTCTCGCCGTGGCCGGTGTCGAGCTACGGCGCGCGCGGCACCGAAGTGAAATACCGCTACACGTGGATTTCGCCGATCGCATTCTCGGCGCAGGCGCCGTACGCGCTTTACGCAGGCGCGCAAGTCTTGTTCCGTTCGACCGACAAGGGACAGCACTGGGAAACGATCAGCCCCGATCTCACCGGCAAGCACGCCGGCGCAAAACATTGCGACGGCGATGTCGCGATCGCCGACGCGACCGCGTGCGGCTTCGGAGTGATCTACTCGATTGCGCCGTCGACGCGCAGCAACGATGACATTTGGATCGGCACCGACAACGGCCTGATCCACGCGACCAGCGACGGCGGAAAAACCTGGCGCGACATCACGCCGAAAAACATTCCGAAGTGGTCGAAGATCGCCTCGCTCGAAGTGTCCGCGCTCGATGGCGGCACCGCCTACGCCGCCGTCGACAACCATCGTCAGGACGATTTCCGTCCGCTTGCGATTCGCACGCACGACAACGGCAAGACCTGGCAGAAGATCACGAATGGACTTCCGGACGGCCATTTCGTTGCGGTCGTCCGCGCCGATCCGGTGAAGAAAGGCTTGCTTTATGCCGGCACCGATGCCGGCGTCTTCGTCTCGTTCGACGACGGCGATCGCTGGCAGCCGTTGCAGCGGAACCTTCCCGTCGCCTGGGTGCGCGATCTTCTCGTCCACGGCAACGATCTCATCGCGGCGACGCAAGGCCGCGCGATCTGGGTGCTCGACGACGTCACGCCGTTGCGCCAGCTCGATACGGCGACGGCGACGGCCACACGCCTCTTCGCGCCCGCGCCTGCATTTCGCGTGCGCGGCAGCCAGAACAAGGACACGCCGCCGCCGGCCGACACCGCGCTCGGCACGAATCCGCCGAACGGCGCGGTGATCGATTACGTTCTCGCCCAACCGGCTAAAACCGTCGCGATCGAGATTCGCGAGCACGGCACCAACAAAGTCGTCCGCCGTTTCGCCAGCGACGACACCGCGCGCGCGCCGCGCGCCGAGCGCTATTTCGCCGAAGCCTGGAGCAAACCTGCAGCCAAGCCCGTCATCGATGTCGGCGCGCATCGCTTCGTCTGGAATTTGCGCTATCCGCGTCCGAAGGCGATCCAGTACAACTATTCGATTGCAGCCGTCTGGGGCGAGGACACGCCGCTCACGCCCGAAGGCGCGCTCGTCGTTCCCGGCGACTACGACGTCGTGCTCACGGTCGACGGCCGCGAATTCCGTCAGTCGCTCACCGTCCAGCCCGATCCGCGTGTGCACGTTGCAAGCGCCGAGTCGGAACAAGCGCTCGCGTTCTATCGGCAAGTTGAAACCGAGCTCGCGCGCGTGTGGCTGGCGTACGGCGAAATCGATGCCGTGCATCGTCAACTCGACGCGTTGAATAAAAACCAAGCCGCGATGTCCTCGCCGCTGAAGGCGGCGATTGCGGCATTCGAGAAAAAACTGGAGCCGCTGCGCGAAGGCAAGGGCGAAGCGGCGCCGAATTTCGGAACGATCGGCGATGTGCTGGCTTCGCTGGCGACCGATATCGAAGGCGCCGATCGCGCGCCGACGGCGCCGCAGCAACAAGTGCTCGAGGACTATCGCGGACGTCTCGATCGCGCGCTCGACGAGTGGAAGGCGCGGCGCGATAGCGATCTTGCGGCGCTCAACAAAACGCTCGATCAGCAGGCGTTGAAGAAGATACGAGTGCCCACGCCCGCGGAGATCGATATTGGCGAACCTTCGGAAGGCAAGGACTTGCCTTAGAAGGATCGTCGCATTCCCGTCCACCCAGCGCAGATGCTTCGATCGTTTCGATGATGGTGCTCGCGTCGCGACGAGATCAACTCGAAGCAAGCCTGCCTGCGGCGATCACGAGGAATCCGCCCGACACCCCTTCGACGCATCGACGGCGACGGTCGCTCAATCCGCCCGCGTGGCCGGTCGCTGCGATGACGATGCTCAGCACTGTGTAAAAGAGGCCGCACAACGCGATGAAGATGGCGGAGAGCATCAACGCCTGCCACGCCGCCGATTCGCCGCTGCGCATGAACTGCGGAAGGATCGCGAAGTAGATCATCATGCCTTTCGGGTTCAGCGCGGCCGTTAGAAACCCGCGCTTGAACGGCGCGGTGCGTGGTGCTGATCGCAAAGACGGGTTGCCCGACTTCAGCGCGGATCGAATCAGTTGCGAGGCGAGGTAAATCAGGTAGGCGACGCCGATCCAGCGCAACGCTTCGAACAAGACGGGAGACGCCGCAATGATCGCGGCGAGACCCAGCGCCACCAGCAGCGAATGAATCACGTAGCCGGCACAGACGCCGGCCGTCGCCTGAAGTCCCGCGCCGGCATTCCCGGAAATCGCCTGCGATGCGATGAACAACAGGTCGGGTCCCGGCGTTGCGATCAACGGGAGCACGGTGGCGGAGAAGAGCAGGGCGGTTGCGACGTCCATGTGTGGCATCGTACGCCGCATGGGGCGAAATTTGATTGCTATTATTCCATTGTTTTTAGATTTATTGGCGTACTATGCCAATAAAGTGGCTAAGAGTTGACTAAAATGCCAATCAAGCTCGACTCGATGGACCGGCGCATCCTTCGCGCGCTGCAGCGCGACGGCCGCATGCAGAACACGGAGCTGGCGCAGGAAGTCGGGTTGTCGCCGTCTCCTTGCCTGCGCCGAGTGCGGCTGCTCGAAGAAGCCGGCGTCATCGAGCGCTATGTCGCGGTGCTGAATCCCGCGAAAGTCGGCATCGGGATGACGCTCTTCACGCGCGTCTGGCTGACCGCGCAAGATGCCGAGACGATCGAGCATTTCATGGATGCGATGAAGCAGCTTGCGCAAGTGATGGAGTGCTACATCATGCTCGGCGAAAGCGATGCGATGCTGCGCGTCGTCGTCGAAGATCTGGACGACTACCGCCGATTCCAGACGACGCACCTGACGCGCGCGAACGGCATCCAGAACGTGAAGACGGATTTGCCGAGTCAGGTCGTCAAGCAGACGTACGCGTTGCCGGTGTGAATCGCCGCGCTGAAGAGTCGGCTCGTCCCCGACGAAACCCGCCCGAAAGTTCCAGCCGGTAACGTCCCCGCCGCTCTCAAGGTTCTCCCGCCTGCCCCTGCCAAAAGTTGGGCTCGTCCGACGCCCCGGCGTGGGGTAGAGTCGTATGTTATAGCGTCTCATCCTGCGCCCGACCGTCGCGGCCGGCGGAGGCGCTTTCGGCGCCGGAAAGCTCTCCATGAAACGATCGCTCCTCGCGTTTTCTGTCGGCCTCGCGCTCGCGGGCAATGCTTTTGCGGCCGACTCCCCGACCAGCGCCGACATGAAGGCGCTCGACGCGCGCATCCGCGCCCTCGAAGTCGAAGGTGCCAAGTTGCGTGAGCAAGCCGCCGCAGCACTCGCGGAAGCGAGCGCGGCGCGCGCGGAGCTCGAGAAGATGAAAGCCTCGCAGCAGGCGACGCAAGAAACGGCCGCGGCCGCTTCGACCGCTGCCGCTACGGCCGCCGTGAGCGCGCCGGCGGAAGCGTCGGCGCCGTCAGCCGGCGGCGCTAACGGCAACGCGTTCAATCCCGCGATCGCGGTGATCTTGAACGGCAATTACGCACACCATTCGCAGAACCCGGACAACTACGTGCGCGGCGGTTTTCCTGTCGTCGACGGCACCGGTCCCGGCAAGCAGGGCTTGTCGCTCGGCGAAAGCGAAGTCTCGTTCGCCGCGAACATCGACGACAAGTTCTACGGCCAGTTGACGGTGTCGTACGAAGACGACAACGGCAAGGTCGGCACCGAGATCGAAGAGGCGTACATCGATACGCTGACGCTGCCGGACGGATTCAACGTGCGTGCGGGCCGCTTCTTCTCGAACATCGGCTATCTCAACAGCCATCACACGCACACCGACAACTTCGTCGATCGTCCGCTGCCGTATCAGGCGTTCCTCGGCAACCAGTACGGCGACGACGGCGCGCAGCTGCGCTGGGTGGCGCCGACGGACACGTACCTTGAATTCGGCGGCGAGTTGTTCCGCGGCGAGGATTTCCCGACCGGCGGCGCGAATCATGACGGCGTCGGCGCACACACGCTGTTCGCGCACGCGGGCGGCGACGTCGGCGATTCGAATTCATGGCTTGCCGGCGTGTCGATGCTGAAAGCGAAGACGACGCAGGCCGACGACGGCTTCAGCGGCGACAATACGCTGTATCTCGCGGACGCGACCTGGAAGTGGGCGCCGAACGGCAACACGAAAGACGGCGGCGTGACATTGCGCACCGAGCTTTTCTTCGACAAGCGCGACGGTTTCTACACGACGCCGAGCGACATCGAGGTCGATCCGCTGAATCCGGAGCTCTCGCAGCCGTGGATCGGCGATCGTCGCGGCGCGTATCTCGAAGCCGTGTATCGACTCAATCGCACCTGGGACGTCGGCTATCGCTTCGACAAGTTGTGGGCGTCGAATTCAGGTCCGTTCCCGAGTGATTTCGATCCCGTGCGGCACAGCATCGAGGCGACTTGGCGCAACAGCGAATTCAGCTTCTTCCGCCTGCAGTACAGCCACGACGATCCGCTGCGTTCCATCACGGACAACGCGATCTATCTTCAATACGACGTCGCCCTCGGCGCGCACGGCGCGCACAAGTTCTGACGCGGCGACACTCCAAGAGAGAATCCATGAACAAGCTGGCCATCTTCGCGACGATTCTTCTTGCGTTCGGCGTGCGCAACGCGCAGGCGTTGAATGTGTTCGCGTGCGAACCGGAATGGGGTTCGCTCGTGCACGAGCTCGCCGGCGACGCGGCCACGGTCGACGCCGGCACGACGGCGCTGCAGGACGTGCACGTGATCGAAGCCAAGCCGAGCTTGATCGCGAAAGTGCGCCGCGCCGATCTCGTCGTGTGCAGCGGTGCGGATCTCGAGATCGGCTGGCTGCCGCAGCTGATCCGTCAGGCGGGCAATCCGAAAGTCGCCTCGGGCGCCGGTTATTTCATGGCGTCGGATCAGATCACCACATTGGAAAAACCTTCCAAGCTCGATCGCTCCGAAGGCGACATCCATCCACAGGGCAATCCGCATTTCCAGATGGATCCGTATCGCGTGCTGGCCGTCGCCAAGGCGCTCGCTGCGCGTCTCGGTGAGCTCGATCCCGGCAAGGCGGCGACGTATCAGCAGCACCTCGCCGACTTCACGACGCGCTGGCAGACCGCGATCAAGGGTTGGGAAGCGAAAGCCGCGCCGCTGAAAGGCCGCAAGGTCGTCGTGCATCACATGAGCTGGATCTACCTCGAAAACTGGCTCGGCATGGAACAGATCGGCGCGCTGGAACCCAAACCGGGCGTACCGCCGACGAGCGCGCATCTCGCCAGCCTGATCGACGTGACCAAGAATGCGCATGCATTCGCGATCCTGCGCGCGGCGTATCAGGATCCCAAACCCGGCGACTGGCTCTCCGAGCACACCGGCGTGCCGGCGGTGACTTTGCCGTTCACGGTCGGCGGCGACGACCAATCGAAGGATCTCTTCGGTCTTTTCGATTCGACGATCGACAAGCTCCTCGCGGTGGCGAAGTGAACTGGGACGGCCTCGACATCGGCATTCTCGGGCCCGCGTGCATCGCGGGCTTGCTGGTGTTGTCGACGCATGTTCCGCTCGGCCAGCAAGTGCTCGCGCGCGGCATCATCTTCATCGATCTTGCCATCGCTCAAGTCGCTGCGCTCGGCGTCATCCTCGCGCAGGCGTTGGGCGTCGACGAGCACGGTTATGGTGTCGAGATTGCAGCTGCGATTGCGGCGCTCGCCGGCGGCGCGCTGCTGACCTGGACCGACCGCAAGTGGCCGGACTATCAGGAACCCTTGATCGGTACGCTGTTCGTGCTCGCCGCGACCGGCAGCCTGTTGCTGCTCGCGAACAATCCGCACGGCGGCGAGCATCTGAAGGATTTGCTCGTCGGCCAGATCTTGTGGGTCAGCGCGAGTCAGCTCGTTCCGGTCGCCGTATTGTCCGCGCTGCTGCTCGGCGCGATGTGGGTCTGGCGCACGCGTCTCTCAGGCATCCTGTTCTATGGCCTGTTCGCGCTTGCGATCACGGCGTCGGTGCAGCTCGTCGGTGTCTATCTGGTCTTTGCGAGCTTGATCATCCCGGCGCTGGCGACGACCGGCGTCGAAGGCAAGCGTCGGCTCGTGTACGCGTACGCGACCGGCATCGCCGGCTACGTGACCGGTCTCGTACTCTCCGCGGTGCTCGATCTTCCGAGCGGCGCGATGATCGTGTGGACGCTCGCCGGCTGCGGCATCATCGCGCGGCTTCTGATCGCATCCGCATCACGCTCGCGGGCCGAAACACCGGCGAGCGCTGCGCGAGCGCGCTGAATCCGACAAAGAAAAAGGCCCGCACGCGCGGGCCTTTTTCATTTACGTCGACGCTGCGCGCTTACTGGCATGCCGGAAACTTGAACGACGCCAGTCGCGTGCTCCAGTTGAACGAACCGGTCGCCTTCAAGTACTCGGTCGTGTACCAGAACGTGCAATCGTCGCTCGGGTCGATCGACATCGCGCTGTAGTCGCCCCAGCGATCCAGCTGGCCCGTCTGCGAGCCGGCGCCGTTCATCATGCTCGCTTCGGCCTGCAGTGTATTAAGCGCATCGCCGACGAGGCGACCCGTATAGCGGATCGAGGGAAGCACCGTCCCGCTCGAAATGCTGTAGCCGAGCGCCATGTTGCCTTGCTTGTCCTGCGCGATCGATCCCATCCAGCGGTAGTTCGAGTCGGGCGAGAACGTCGACTGTTGGAAGACGCTCGGCGTTCCGCCGGGATTGCGCAACTCGTACCAGCGAACGCCCGTGTACGGATTGTTGCGCGCGGTGCCCACCTTCACCGAATGGTTGACGACCAGCGACTGGTAGGTGCCGAAGTTGCGGTACGCGAGCCGGAACATCAGGCGATCGCCGAGCGAGTCGAGCTTCTGGTTCGTGCTCGGCTGCTTCACGCAGTTGGTGCCTCCGCAGGCCGGCGTGAACGAGGCGACGGGAAGGTTGGTCGGCCCGGTCAGCGTCGTATTGGCCGGAGTGGTCCAGTCGACGTGGAATTTCCATAGGTTGAGCGAGTTCGAACCGAAATTCACCAGGAAGTTCGGCGAACCCGCGGGCGGTGCCGTCGCGCCATCAAGATCGGACGGCAGCACGCCACCGAAGCTCGAAGACAATTGGAAACATTGCTGCGTCGTAGCCGCGCCGGTCAGCATTGCGCTGCGGTTGTAGGCGCACAACTTGGATCCGGCGAACGTGTTGCCGTTGAACATGTTGAACGTTTCGTAGTACGCGTCCGGCCACACGCCCATCTTCGGATAATCCGGGAATACGCTGGCGTACGAGAACGAGTAGCGGTACCAGCCGCCGGTGGCGTCCGAGGTCTGCGAGACGGCGACGCACTGCAGGTACGGCGTGGTGCCGACGGCGAACTGGGAGATGATCCACCGGTTCGCGGCCTTGTCGTAGACGACGACGGCATCGCCGTCGTTGTCGGTCTGGCATTGGCCGCCGAAGCCGGACCACAAGGTGCTGGTGGGCACGGGGCCGTAGACGACGCTCTTCGTCGCCTTGTCGAACACCGCGAAGCCGACGTTGACGACCTGCACGTATTGCGTCGCGCCCACAGCGCCTACGGTGTCGGGCGGCGCATATTGCACGGTGAAACTGCCGTTGGGACCGCTGAAGCCGTTGCCGACTCCGTCGACGCCGCTGATGAAGGTCGGCGCAAACGGTCCGACGGGGCCGTGATAATCCTGCAGTGCGCCGTCGACCTGTCCGGCCGGTACATAGGGAAGCGGAATCTGGTGCTCGGCGTGCGGGTGCCAATGGCTGAAACCCGCGGGATCCACCACGACGCCGCGCAGCGAAGGCAGCGTGTCGTGATGTACCGCCGTTGCGATCTCGGCGCGGCCCGGGGAAGGCGTCGCGGCGTATGCGGTGACAAAGAAAAGACCGGGGACTACGGCGAAAGGCCACAAGCATCGTTTCATCGTTTCTACTCCTCCTGGAGGTGCCCGATTGAATTGCGTTTTGCCCAGCACATATCAGTCTACAGGCCTAATTGCTATCAGTCTTGAGACCTAGGCCACGAGACCTAGAGGAAGTCACGCATTCCCCTCTCCCCGCTTGCGGGAGAGGGGGAAGGGCGGGTCGGCGGAGCGGCCTCATCCGATCGAGGCGGCGTGAATGATCGATCGGTCAACCAAGACAAAAGGAACGCTCATCGAACGGTAAGGACAACGGGTTTCGCTTCGGCGAAGGCGGGGCGATGCTGCGCGGTCGCATACGCATCCATCACCGTCGGCACGCCTGCGGCGAGGACTTGATCCGCCATTGGAGGGAATCCCATCATGAAATGCCCGAATCGTGCGTCGCTGTCGCGCCTGTCTCTTGCGATGCTGCTGCCGGCGCTGGCCGCATCGCAGGCCGAGGCTCGAACGCCGATCTTCCGGCCGGCCGGAGTGGTACGCACCGCCGCGGCGCCTGCGAGCCCGCTGGTCTGGACCGAGCAGAAAGTCACCGCGAGCAACGGCACGGCGTTCAATGCATTCGGCCAGGCCATCGCGATCAGCGGCACCACCGCTTTGATCGGCGCCGTCGACGTCAACGACTGGGAAGGCGCGATCTACGTCTTCTCGCAGGACGCGGGCGTCTGGACTGAAGGCCAGGAGTTCATGGCCGACGACGGACAGCCGAACGATCGGGCGACGTTCGGTACCGATCATGATCGACGGCGACACGGCCGTGATCGGCGCGTTGGGCGCGAACGTGAACGGACACGCGAATCAGGGCGCCGCGTACGTGTTCACGCAATCGGCCGGCCTGTGGACGCAAGTCGCCAAACTCGTCGCGGACGACGGCGAAGCGAACGACTATTTCGGACAGACCGCCGCGATCGTAGGTCCCAACATCGTCGTCGGCGCGTACGGCGCCAGCGTCGACGGCAACACGCTGCAGGGCGCAGCCTACGTATTCACCAACCAGGCCGGCACCTGGACGTTCGCGCACAAGCTGACGGCCGACGACGGCGTCGGCGGCGAATTCTTCGGCCACGCCGTCGCAATGTCCGGCACGCGCGCCATCGTCGGCGCGCCTTACACCGCGGTCGACGGCACGCCGGCGCGCGGCGCGGTGTACGTCTACGACGGATCGGACGGCAACTGGACGCAGATCGCGAAAGTCGTCGCCGACACGGGCAATCCCGGCGATGGTTTCGGTTATTCGGTCGCGGCGACGGATACGACGATGGTCGTCGGCGCCGGCGGCAGCGACGGCGGACAAGGCACGTCGTTCGTCTTCTCCGACAACGCCGGCGACTGGATTCAGGACGCGCGCCTCGTCGCCGACGACGGCGCAGCCGGCGAAGACTTCGGCTACGCAGTCGCCGTGCTCGACGACACCGTGATGGTCGGCGCCGATCGCGCGATGGTGAACGGCAACGCGCAGCAGGGCGCGGCGTACATCTTCGTCAAGTCCGATGGTGCATGGACGCAGACGCAGAAGCTCACCGCGAGCGACGGGCAGGCCAACGAATTCTTCGGCGCATTCGTCGGACTCACGCCGGAAACCGCGCTGGTCGGCGTGCCGTACGCGACCGTCGACGGTAATCAAGTGCAGGGCGCCGCGTATTTCTATGCGCGCGACGACGCGGTGAACGACACGATTTTCGCGGATGGGTTCGACGCGACGCCGTAACGATCCCGCTCCTTCGAGGAACACGCCGACCCGGCAGGACGGCAAGAACGTGCTATACCGCCGGGTCGAACGCGACGAATGATGCCGCGTCGCAGCACATCCCTCGGAAGAAGGAGCTCGTCATGAATGCCTGGTTTCGATTCGCGCAGCGATTCGTCGTTGCGCTCGCGATGGCCATCGTGCTTCACGCAACCGCGCAGGCCAAGACGGGCAGCGCGATCGCGAGCCACGTCGCCAAGGTCAACGGCGTCGAGATCCATTATCTCCAGGCCGGCTCGGGAACGAAGACGCCGGTCGTGCTCCTGCACGGCTACGCGGAGACGAGCCATATGTGGCTGCCGCTGATGCCGAAGATCGATTCGGATCGCGTCGTGATCGCGGCGGATCTGCGCGGCGCGGGAACATCGTCGAAACCCGATGACGGCTACGACAAGAAGACAATGGCGCAGGACATCCATGCGCTGGTGAAGTCGCTCGGTTTTGACAAGATCATCGTGATCGGGCACGACATCGGGCTCATGGTCGCGTACGCGTACGCGGCGCAGTATCCGAACGAAGTCGAGCGCATCGCGCTGATGGATGCGTTCCTGCCGGGCGTCGGCGACACCTCCGGCATTTTCCTGCTGCGCGACAAATGGCACTTCAACTTCTACGGCGAGACGCCGCTGAAGCTCGTCGCCGGCCGCGAGCGCATTTACTTCGAGCATTTCTGGAACGACTTCGCGGCCGATCCGAAACATTCGATTCCCGAGAAGGATCGCGTGTTCTACACCAGCCAGTACGCGCAGCCGGGCGGCATGCGTGCCGGCTTCGGGTATTTCCGCGCGTTCGATCAGGACGGCAAGGATTTCGCCGCGTTTGCGCAAACCAAGCTCACGATGCCGATGCTGGTGTTGAGCGGCGAGAAATCCGGCGGCGAATTCCTGATCAACCAGGGACGCGCGGTCGACACGCATGTGACGGGCACGATCATCAAGGGATCGGGCCACTGGCTGATGGAAGAAGCGCCCGAGCAGACGATTCCCGCACTGGTCGCCTTTGTCGAATCGCCACAAGCCTGACGGTCGCCGAAAGCTGAACCCCGGATGCATGAGAGGCGTCCGGGGTTTTCGTTTTTTGGATCTGCGCTAAACCCTCCGCGATCGATCAGCATCCCTGCGATCTGCATTCGTCCATGAGGGAATTCCGATGAAACATTGGATGTCATCGCTGCTGCTTGCCGGTATCGCGTTGGCGTCGTGGCCGGCGCGCTCCGAAATCGTTGCCGGATCGCTCGACGTTCACTGGAACGAAGGTGCCGAGGATTGCGCGGCGCACGCGCCGCCGCCGTTGCAGGTTCACAAGTACGCCGAAGGCACTTTCATCCTGCGCGAAAGCCTCTGCGCGACGTTCGAAGGCCCCTTCATGTATCTCCTGATCGGGTCGAAGCGCGCGATGCTGATCGACAGCGGCGACGTCGGCGACGCGAGGGAGGTGCCGCTCGCGAAAACCGTGCTGTCGCTGCTGCCGGGCGAAGGCGCATCGAAGCTGCCGCTCCTCGTCGTGCATACGCACGGGCATCTCGATCATCGCGCCGGCGATGCCGAATTCGACGGCATGCCGAACGTCGAGATCGTCGGTACCGATCTCGATCACGTGCGGCAGTATTTCGGCTTCGCCGATTGGCCGAATGGCATGGCCGAAGTCGATCTCGGCGATCGCACCGTCGACGTGATCCCGACGCCGGGACACTATCCCTCGCACGTTTCGTACTACGACCGGCAAACGGCGCTGTTCTTCTCGGGTGATTTCTTCATGCCCGGACGCTTGTTGATCGACGATGCGGCCGCGGATCTGGCGAGCGCGAAGCGCGTCGTGGATTTCGCGGCGACGCATCCGATCAGCCATGTGCTCGGCGGACACATCGAGCTCGACGCGGCGGGCGAGACGTTCGATTTCGGTTCGCAATATCATCCGCACGAGCGCGCACTGGCGTTGTCGCCGCAGGATCTGGCGGCGTTGCCCGCGACGATCGCGAGCTTCAACGGCATCTACAACCGCAGCGGGATGTTCGTGATGATGAGCCAGACGCGCGTGCTGGCGATTCTCGGCGTCGGCACACTCGCCGTGCTGGTTGCGATCGGGTTCGCCGTGCGCGGGTATTGGCGCCGGCGTCGGCGGATTCGTTTCGAGCGGGCGCGGGGTTAGGGCGCTTTTCTCGCGAGCTGGCGAAGCGCGTCCTTGCCGATCCATCGCGCGGTGGCGTCGCTCGATTCGGCAAGGCGCCGCGATGTCGCGAGCGCGGCTTGCTTCAACGCCGGAGACTTTCGCCCGCCGATCGCCCGGAGCGCCCAGTTCACGGCCTTCTTGACGAAGTTGCGCTCGTCCGTCGCGGCGTTTTCGATCAGCGGCAGCGCGCGCAGGAACGGCGCGTCTTCGCCTTGCTTGTCGTGCAGCGCGATGCTGGCGAGGAGCGCGAACGCCGCGCGCTTCTCGAACTCGCCGCGCTTCTTCGACCACTGATCGACCTTGCGCCACGCGTGTGGCGTACGATCGAACAGCGCGAAACACAGCGTGTCGCAGACCGCCCAGTTGTCGAAATCGCGGCACCAACGATCCATCTGCGCGGGCGTGACGCGCTCGGGCTCTTCGACGTACGCGCAGAGCATGCGCGCCTCGTACCAGCCGGTGTCCCAGAGCGCGGCGGCGAGATCGTGGCTTCGACCGAGCGATTTCGCGATCGATTGCACGTCCTTCATCGAAACGCCGAACGCGCGATCGGACGGAATCGCAAAGCGAGCCATGCCCTCGCGCGTCTTTTTGGTTCCTTTCTTCTTCAGCGTATCGAGCGCTTCGCGCACGCGAGCGTCGACGGAACCTTCGCCGACGGAGCGCGCCGCCGATTTCTTTGCCCGAGTCGAAGCGGCGGCGCGTTTCATCGGTCGATCAGACGCTGCGTTCGCGACGAAGTTTCGCGCCGAGCCACGCGCAGGGCAGGGCGGTGACCACGAGCGCGATCGGATACCATTTCGGCCCGAATTCCGGTCCTTTGTCCCAAGTCGCGAGCAGGCCGGCGAGGCCGAGCAGCGTGCCGATTGCGCCGAGCCAGACCGCGTGCTGCATCGGCCGATACGGTGCGAGCCACGCGGTGACGTAGCCGCCCGCGATCGCGAACACGAGTCGATACGCCGTCGCGAGCGCGAACAGCGAGTCCGACATCGGCTGACCCGGAGGAGGAAAAACGCCGGTCGCGTGCAAGACGAGATCCGTCACGGTCGACAGCACGACCACGACGAGGATGCCGGCGAAAACCGCGCCGATGCTGCGTCCGATGCGGCGCGGTGCTTGTACGGCGGCCATCATCCGACTCCTTGTGCGATCGACGCGAAGATGTCGTCGAGCCGATCGTACCCTGCGGCGACGCCTCGCTCCATGCCGGACTTGAGGACGGCATCGCGCGATTCGCGCGAGGCGTACAGCATCGTCGTCGTCAATGTCGTGGTGCCGCTTTTTTCTTCGAGCACCGCGATCGACGATGCTTCGCCGCCGGTCCAGTCCTGATCGAACAGCTCCGTCGTGACGATGCGAGACGGCCGCACGATCTCGCGGTAGACGCCGCCCATGCCCATTTCGGTACCGTCGTCCTTGCGCCATTCGTAGCGGTACTTGCCGCCGACGCGAAGATCGACTTCGCACACCGTCATCGTCCATCCGGTCGGACCGAACAGCCAGCGGCGCAGGAGCTCGGGTTTCGTCATCGCATCGAAGACGAGATCGCGCGGCGCATCGAACGTGCGCGTCATGACGAGCTCGCGCTCGCCTTGCGCGGCGATGTCGAGCGTGTGCTTGTTTTTCATGCGCGATTCTCCTCGGAAAGCGATTCGAGGACGCCGGCGAGCCGGTCGTAGGTTTCGGCGGCGCCGTGTTCCATGCCGGTCTGGATAACCGCGTCGCGGACTTCCTTCGATGGGCTCAGGATGAGATTCGTCAACGTCGTTTTGCCGTCGCGCTCGGCGAGCGTCGCGGTGACGAGCGCACTGCCGTAATGCGCGAAGTCGTCGAACGCTTCGGTGTAGACCAGCCGCTCGGTCGGCACGATCTCGCGGTAGACGCCGTGCATGCCCATGCTGCGTCCGTTCGGGCCGTGCGAAAAGAATCGCCACGCGCCACCGACGCGAAGATCGACTTCGCACTCGGTGAGATTCCAGCCGTGCGGGCCGAACCAGCGCTTGAGCAGATCGGGTGTCGTCAGCGCTGCGAAGACGAGATTGCGCGGCGCATCGAACACGCGCGTCATCACGATCTCGCGATCGCCCTGCGTCACGACTTTCAGGTTTCCGGTGTTCTTCATCGGGATTCTCCGTCAGCGTTTGGTGCGGACACGTTTCTTCGGTTGCTGCGATTTCAGCTCGTCGAGCAGCACGTCGAGGCGCTGGTAGCTCGCCTCCCAGAACTTGCGGTATTCCTCCAGCCAGTCGCTGGCTTCTTCGAGCGGCCGCGCTTCGATACGGCGCGGGCGGCGCTGCGCGTCCTGCGCGGTCGAGATGAGCCCCGCACGCTCGAGCACCTTGAGGTGCTTGGAGATCGCGGGCTGGCTCATCGAGAAAGGTTTCGCCAGCTCCATCACCGAGGTCTCGCCGAGCGCGAGGCGGGCGAGGATTGCGCGGCGCGTCGGGTCGGCGAGGGCGGTGAAGGTGGCATCGAGGCGGTCGGAGGGATTCATCGGATAACCCATGAGTTCTATAACCAATAGGTTATCTAAAGAGACAGATGATGTCAACTGGGAGTTTGCGCGGGGTTGCCCTCACCCTGTCCTCTCCCGCTAGCGGGAGAGGGGAAAGAAGTGGTGCGAGCGAGGCATTTGCCTCTCCCGCTCGCGGGAGAGGTCGGCGCGCATCTGCGCGCCGGGTGAGGGCGGCTCTGGGCATACCCCATAATCCCCAACGAAAACTATCGTCTGAATATGCTTCCCGCGACTTTTCTTTGCTTCCGTTTTACGCACACTGCGCGCCATGGCGACGACGACCCATGCGTAGCAAGCTTTTCGTGCCGGGCTCGCGCCAGGAACTCTTCGCCAAGGCGCTCGCCGGCGACGCCGACGCGATTTCGTTCGATCTCGAAGATTCCGTCGCGGATGATCGCAAGGCGCAGGCGCGTGCCGATGTCGCCGCGTTCGTCGAGACGAGCGCCGCGCGCGATGCCGCCAAGCTCATCATCGTGCGCATCAACGCGCTCGGCTCGCCCGAGTTCGAGGCCGACGTGTTCGCGCTCGCGAAACCCGGCGTGACGCTGATCAATCTGCCCAAACCGGAATCGGCGGACGACGTGCGCGAAGCGATCGCGGCGATCGAGCGCGCCGAATCGGCGCAAGGACTCGCCGAGCCGATCCGTCTTCTCGTCAACATCGAAACGCCGAAAGCCTTGCGCGCTGCGGCCGAGATCGCGCGCGCGCATCCGCGCGTCGCGGGTTTGCAGCTCGGCCTCGGCGATCTTTTCGAGCCGCTCGGTTTCGATCGCCGCGACACGGCAAGCGTGCACGCGGCGATGTTCGCGGTGCGCATGGCGGCCGGCGAAGCGGGCATCTTCGCTTGCGACGGCGCATTTGCCGACATCGCCAACGAAGCGGGCTTTCGCGCCGAAGCGGAAATGGCGCGGCGCCTCGGCTTCGTCGGCAAGAGCTGTATCCATCCCAGGCAAGTCGCGTGGGCAAACGAGATCTTCCGCGCCAGCGATACAGAAATCGCGCTGGCGCGCCGCGTCGTCGAAGCGGCGCGTCAGGCGTCGTCGCAAGGTCGCGCCGCGTTCGTCGTCGATGGACGCATGATCGATCTTCCGTATCTGAAGCGAGCCGAGGCGATCGTCGCCGCAGCCGACGCGGCGTCCGATGCGGATCGCTGAGCAGCGGATCGCAGCGCGGATCGCTCGCGCATGGGCGCGAACGATCGTGTTCGTCGCGTTCGCGTGTCTGGCGCATTCGTCTTTTGCCGAAAGCATTTCATCGGTCAAGACGGGAACTTTGCCCGCGTTGAACGCGGATGCTCCGGTCGTCGGCGTCGTCGCGATCGACACGCGCCTCGCCGCAATCACGGCCGGTGGCGCGTGGCTGCTCGATGACGGCGCAGCAGCATGGAGACCTTCGTCGTGGAAATCGGCCGACACGATCGCCGGCGTGTTCGGCGACAGCCGTCGCGCATTCGCGCTTTCGGGCACGCCGGTCGATCGTGTCGAATCGATCGCTTTCCAAGGCGACGCGCTCACCGTGCGCACGTTGCCGACGTTGCCGGTCGCGCTCGCGAACGCGCGTGCGGCGATACAAGGCGATCTGTTGTCCGTCGCCGGCGTCGATGCGGCAGGAGCTTCACACCTGCTGCAGATCGGTCTCGCCGCCGAATCGCCGCAATGGTCGACGCAACCGGGATGGCCGGGCGACGCCGCCCCGAGCTCACTTGTCGCCCAGGCGAATGGGGTTCTGGTGACATTGCCGAACGGCGATGCCGGCGAGCATTTGTGGCGTTGGTCGGCGGAGCAGGGCTGGGCCGAGAGGGCGGCGGTACCGGGACATGTCATCGCCGGTTCCGCGCGCGCGATCGGGCAGGCGCACGCGCTCTATCTCGTGCAAGGCGCGAACGCGGGCGAAGCGGCGCGACTGATGGCGTTCCATGCGATCACCGATTCGTGGGCGACGCTGGGTGCGCCGGATGCGGGCGGCGCGAGCTTCGTCGCCGCGTGGAAGAACGGTGTCGCGTGGGCGCGGCCCGATGGCAACCGCGTCGACTTCGGTTTCGCCGAGATCGAATCCGGCAAGCTCCTGCTCAAGTGGCTCGATTGGATCGTGATCGTCGTCTATCTCGCGACGATGGTCGGCATGGGCCTTTATTTCTATCTTCGCGAGAAGCGCAACTCGACATCGGACTTTTTCGTGGGCGGCCGCACGATTCCATTCTGGGCCGCTGGCATCAGCTTGTATGCCGCGAACACGAGCTCGATCAGCTTCATCGCGATTCCGGCGAAAGCGTTCGAGACCAACTGGCAATACCTCACCAACAATCTCATCGCCGTGCTTGGGTTGATGTTCGTCGGCGCGTTCATCGTGCCGCTGTTGCGCCGGCTCGATTTGATGAGCGTCTTCTCGTATCTTGAAACGCGCTTCCATCCGGCGATCCGCATGCTCGCAAGCGCGCTGTGCATCGCGATGCAGATCGGCGCGCGCATGAGCGTGATCCTGTTCTTGCCCGCGCTCGCGATCGCGACGATCACTGGCATCGACGTCGTCTGGAGCATCCTCTTGATGGGCGGCTTCACGATCCTCTACACGGCGATGGGCGGCATGAAGGCCGTCATCTGGACCGACGTCGTGCAGGTCATCGTCAAGATGGGCGGCGCGATCTTCGCGATCGGCTTCATCATCTGGCATCTGCACGGCGGCTTCGGTGAGTTCTACGCGACCGCGACCGCCGATCACAAGATGAAGCTGCTCGATTTCAGCTTCGATCTCACCAAGGCGACGGTCTGGGGTTTCATTTTTCTCGTGCTGTTCGACGTCGTGCTGACGTTCCCCAAAGACCAGGTGCTGATGCAGCGCACGCTGTCGACGAAATCCGACAAGGAAGCCGGCCGCTCGATCTGGGCGTTCGCCGCGATCATGATCCCGGGCGGATTCGTGTTCTACACGATCGGCACGGCGCTCTTCGTCTTCTACAAGGCGAATCCGGATCGTCTCAATCCGCTGTTGCCGATCGATGCGACGTTTCCGTTGTTCATCGCCGCGGAGCTTCCGATGGGCGTGACCGGCCTCATCATCGCCGGCATCTTCGCCGCGGCGATGGCGACGCTGTCGAGCATCATGAACAGCGTCGCGACGCTGGTGTCGGTCGATTTCTACGAGAAGCTGCGCAAGGACGTGAGCCAGAAGAAGAGCGTCCTTTTCGCCGAAGTCATGACGGTGATCGTCGGTCTCGTCGGGATCGGCGTCGCGCTGCTCTTGTCGCGCTACGACATCCATTCGCTGTTCGATGTCTCGATCGAGCTCGCCGGCCTGCTCGGCGGCGGCTTCGCGGGCGCGTACACGCTCGGCATGTTCACGCGGCGCGCCAACTCAGGGGGCGTCGCGATCGGCATCGGGGCGAGCATGATCCTGACGACGCTGGCGTGGTCGATGAAGCTCGTGCACCCGTATTTCTATCTCGCGATCTCGATTCTGATCTGCATCGTCTTCGGCTATCTGGCCAGCCTCCTGTTTCCGGCACCGGCGCGGCACACGCTGGCCGGCCTCACCATTTACGATAAGGCGGAGCCGAAGAGCGAAGCGCGCGGAGAAGCGGAGTGGACAGCCAGTTCCTGAACACGTTCGTGACCGTCGTCGATCGCGGATCGATGGCGGCGGCGGCGCGCGTCCTCAACATCACGCCGGCGGCGGTCGCGCAGCAGATCCGCACGATCGAGCGCGAGATCGGCGCGCCCTTGATCGCGCGTGTCGGCCGCACGGTCAGCGTCACCGAAGCGGGATCGCGCATCCTCGAGCGTGCGCGCGAGATCCTGCGCGATGTCGCTGACTTGCGCACGCTGGCGAACGACAGCGCGGTGTCGGGCGAGCTTCGGCTGGGTGCGTGTCAGACGGCGCTCGCCGGCATGCTGCCCGACATCCTCGCGCGCATGGTCGAGAAATTCCCGCACATCAACGTGTTCGTGAAGCCTGGGTTTTCCGCTGATCTGTATCGCGCGGTCGAAGGCGGCGAGCTCGACGCGGCGCTGGTGCTGCAGGCCCCGTACGTGCTTCCGAAAACGTGCAGCTGGCAGCTGTTGCGCGAGGAACCGCTGGTCGTGCTCGCGCCGCAGAGCATGGCGGGCCGCGATCCGCACGAATTGCTCGCGACCGAACCCTTGATCCGCTACGACCGCAACCAGTGGGGCGGGCGGCAGGCAGACGAATATTTGCGATCGGTCGGCATCACGCCGCACGAGCGGTTCGAGCTCAATGCATTGAATGCGATCGCCGTGATGGTCGATCGCGGCCTCGGCGTTTCGCTGGTGCCCGATTGGGCGCAACCGTGGCCGGAAGGATTGCGCCTCGTGCGCCTGCCGCTGCCGCAGCCGTGCGTGCCGCGGCGCATCGGTATCGTGTGGTCGAGATCGACGATACGCATTCGCCTGGTGACGGCATTCATCGAGGAAAGTCGCATCGCGATGCGCTTGCCCGACGACTAGTGATCCGATGCCGCCTTCCTTGCACCCGTCAATCGCATCGCCGCTCGGAGACGTGACGACGGAACGGCTCGATCTGCGCCGTTTTCGCGTGTCCGATCTCGACGCGCTGGCCGAAGTGTTCGCGATCGCCGAAGTCTGGCATTTCCCGTTCGGACGAGGTTTTACGCGCGATGAGACCGCCGATTTCCTGAACCGGCAGATCGATTCGTGGACGACGCGCGGATTCGGCACATGGCTCGCGATCGAGCGCGCGACGAGGCGCGTCGTCGGATTCGTCGGTCTTTCGGTTCCGGCGTTTCTTCCCGAGATATTGCCGGCGGTCGAAGTCGGCTGGCGCCTGCATCCCGACGTATGGGGCAGGGGCTACGCCGCCGAAGGCGCGTGCGCCGCGATGCGCGAAGCATTCACGACGATGGGACTCGACGACATCTGCTCGTTGCCGCAGGCGACGAACACGGCGTCGCTTCGCGTCTGTGAGCGCATCGGCATGCGGCGCGAACGCGAGGTGATCATTCCGCCGACCGATCGCAGAGGAGCGGTCGCGGCGATTCTCTACAGGATGTCGGCGCAGGTGTGGCGATCGCGCGAGCGCGAGCCGAGCTGAGCCGATGCGGTTCATGCGGTCCTCAGCCGTGCCGACGAGAATCCGAAGTACCGCAGCATGAGCGAGGACATCCCATGAGCTCCGCACGCGACGCATCGAATCTCGACGGCAAGACGCTCCGTTTCCATTTCTCCGAAGGCCCGATGAAGAACCAGGCCTACGACCACACGTTCCATCGCGACGGCACGGTGGAATGGGGACCCGAAGGCGGCGAGACGACGAAGAACGGCAACGCGTCGATCGCGAAAGTCGCCGACGATGTCTACGTCTGCTCGTACTTGAGCGACAAGGGCTACACGCTGACGACGACACTGAACCTCGATACCGGCCAGCTCGTCTCGTTCGCGTCGAACGGCGAGGACTGGTCGCGGCACGACGGGACGGTGGAACTGGTCAACTGACCGCCGTTCGTCGCCGCTTCGCTCGAGCACTCCGCGCAGTCGCGTCAATCGAATCCGTTCGTCAACAAACGCTCTGTCTGGAAGATCGTCACCATGTTCATCTCGAACCAGCCGACGATGACTCTGTCGTGGACCGGATCGTAAGTCGATGTGCGGTGTCCGTGGTGCTCGGCTGTAGCCATCACACTGTTTTCGTCATTGATCGTGCCCGTCACGGGCATCGTTCCGCGTCCGAGCGTGACGGCATTTGCACTGTCGATTAGATAGTTGCCGCCGGTGAAGGGCGAAACACTGGTTCCGAGCCTTTCAAGATTCTGGTCGCCGACAACAGCATTCTCGGCAGAAACGGCGCCTACTATTCCTGCTCGGCCATTTCCCCAAGCGGCAGCGCCTGCTTCGTAGGCCGAGCCATTGCTCCATTCGGTGCTGGCGACGACGTAGTTGCCATCCTTAAGCAATGTGATGTAACCGATCTGATCGTTCATCGACGTGCCGACCAGCGAGTTTGTGATCGAGAGCGAACCGGAAACGCCGCTCGCGCCATCGATCCATGTGACGGCACCGGCCCCCGTCGCTCCGTTGTTGGTCCAGTTGCTGCTGCTGATGACCGCATGGCCATCGGGCAACGCATATCCAAACTCGCCTACGAAATCATCCGCGAGCGTGCCGACCAGCGAATTGCCTGCGGACACGACGCCGGTAACCCCTGTTGCCCCGTCGCCCCAGCTAGCCGCGCCGGCACGTTCCTGGGTTCCGTTGCTCCAGTACGGGCTGAGGACGATGTAGTTGCCATTGGTCAAGGGAACGACGCCGGGGCCCGATTGTCCGCTGCTGATCCGATCCTGGTCGCGCGAACCCACGAGCGAGTTGGCCGACGAGATCTCGCCGCTCATCGGATGGGTTCCATCGCCCCAGGTTGCAGCACCGACCCGGGCGCCGCCGTCGTCATGCCAATACGGGCTCGATATCACGTAGTTGCCGTTGGCTAAGGCAACGACGGCATTTCCGACGCCATCGGAGTCGGCGCTTCCCGTCAACGAATTCGAGACGGAGACGACGCCGGAAAACGGAGCGCTCCCGTCGACCCAAGTCACCGCGCCGGCGGCCACGATGGCGCCGCGTGTCCACTCTGGACAGCCCACGGCGTAATTTCCGTTCGTCAGCGCCGTCACGTCGGCGGCCAGGAAATCGTTGGACGAGCTTCCGACCAGCGAATTCGATGGAGATACGATGCCGGAGGTTGCATGCGCGCCGTCGCCCCATGTAACTGCTCCGACGTGAGCTGTTGTGTCGCTGCTCCAGGACGGACTGATGACGACGTAATTCCCGTTGCTGAGTTCGACCATCCCGCGTCCAGCTAAGCCGATTCCGTCGGCCAGTCTTGAGCCTACGAGCGAATTCGACACCGTCACCGCACCGAAGGTGCCGTGCGTGCCATCGCCCCACGTTGCGGCGCCTGCCTCGGTCGCTTCGCTGCCGTTGTTCCACGAGGGGCTCAGCACGACATAGTTGCCGTTCTTGAGCGCTGTGACTGTCGGAATGTCCATGTAGGATCCGACTCCATCGTTGGCACTGCTTCCGACTAGCGAATTGGCCGCCGATACCGTTCCGGCAACGCCCGCGCCGCCATCGCCCCATGTCACTGCACCGGCGGCCGCGAATGCGCCGTTGCTCCAGTGTGAACTGACAACGGTGTAGTTGCCGTTTGTCAGCGGAACGACATAGGCACCGACCCAATCGAACTGGGTCGAACCGACGAGCGAGTTACTTGCGGAAACCACTCCCTTGACGCCAGAGTAGCCGTCGCCCCATGTCACCGCGCCGGCATCGGCAGTGGCGCCGTTGTCCCAGTTAGGGCTCGCGACGACGTAGTTGCCGTTCGCAAGCACGTATACGAATTGTCCAACCTGATCGATGGCAGAAGTACCGATCAGGGAATTCTCCGCTGATACCTCACCGTTCAACCCGTCGGTCGCACTAACCCACGTCACCGCCCCGGCCTGGCTTGCGCCGCCGTTGTTCCAGAAATAACTCACCACGAGAAAGTTGCCGCTGGGGAGGACGATGACCGGGTCGACGCCGATCTCGTCGCCTTCGCTGCTGCCGGTCAGCGTGCTGATGAGCGTGCCGGATGCGCTGTAGAGATAGACTGCGCCGGCCTGGCTCGCGGGGCCGCCGTTTGGATTCTGGACGACGATGTTCCCATTGGGCAGCGCCGTGACGAACTGGCCGAAACCGATGTCCCCCGGTCCGACGATGTTGATCTCGTTCGCCTGTGCGCACGCAAGACCCGCGGCGAACACGATCGAAACGCAGGCGCGCGCCCGACGGGCGTTGAGCTTGGCAGACATGTTTTCCCCTGTGGCCGAAGGAAGCAGCGGCCGTAGCCGGTACGTTAGCGCAGCCCGGCCGCGGCGACAAAGATCAAAGATGAAAAATGATGCATGTCCCGATGTTGCACGCGCGTTGCATCGGGCGGGTGCGCCACACCTCGCAGCGCGCTTGCGCTGGCCATGCCGACTCATGGAGATTCGGTGCAGTCGCGTGTTGTCTTGTGATTGTCGCGGACGATTCTGGTGCAACGCACACTGCTCTTCGCGCCGAATTGGCGATGAACTGCTGCAACGCAACACAATCGGTCGCCTCTTAAGCAACAAAAACTAGCCTCTGAACATAGGCGCAGGCGGTTCTACCGCAACACCCGGATCAATAGGCTCTGGCGCGTTCTCGGGGGGATACCGAAGCGTCCACGGAAAGACGCTTTGCGCACGGAGATCAGATGTCGCTGTCTGTCGGCGCGGGACGAAAGCAACGGTGCGTTGCGAATCTTTGGCTCGGTAAGTCACGACCGCCCATCACAACAGAGAACGACATGACACGATCCGCGTCCGCCGCGCTTCGCCTGACTTTGCTTGCCACGCTCATTTCCGCCAGCCTGCACGCGCAGGAAGCGGTGACGCCGGACACGTCCGACGCCGCGGCGGCTCCCGCCGCCGATGCGCAGGATGTGACCGGCGGCCAATCGGCAACGCCCGATAGCAACGACAAGAAGAAACCCGACTCGAAGAACGTGACCGAGATGGCCACGGTCACCGTCACCACGGGCACCCGCAGCGCGAAAGCGGTCGACAAGATTCCCGGCGCGATCACGATCGTGACGCCGGCGGAAGTCAAGCGCACGCTGACCTTGACCGACGATGCGACCGCCGTGCTGGCGCGCACGGTTCCAGGCTATGCGGAATCCTCACAGGCGATGAGCAACACCGGCGAGAACCTGCGCGGCCGCATCGCACTGCGCTTGTTCGACGGCATTCCGCAGGGTTCTCCGCTGCGCGAAGGCACGCGCAACGGCACGTTCACCGACATGGGCATCATCGACCACATCGAAGTCATCAACGGCCCGTCGGCGGCCGAAGGCGTCGGCGCTGCGGGCGGCATCATCAACTACATCTCCAAGACGCCGACCGAAGAAGGCGACGAGGTGCAGCTGACGACGCGCTACTCGACGCAGTTCAAGGACGACAGCGGCGGCTACAAGGTCGGCGTCAACTGGGCGCACAAGAAAGACGATTTCGACATGTATCTGGCGGGCTCGTACATCGACCGCGGCATGACCTGGGACGGCCACGGCAACCGCATCGGCATGAATCCGTCGGGCTCGGTCGCCGATTCCGAAGCGAAGAACGGATTCGGCAAGTTCGGCTACAACTTCGGCGAAGGCGGCTCGCAGCGCGTGCAGCTGACGCTGTCCAAATTCAAGATCGACGGCAAGGACAACTATATCGAGCAACTCGGCGACCGCGATCTGGGCATCACCGACACGTCGGTGCGCGGCCACAATCCCGGCACGTACACGCCGTTCAACGATTTCTGGCAGGCACAGCTCAAGTACAGCAATACCGATTTCTTCGGCGGCAGCCTCAACATGGATGCTTATCGCGCGAGCCAGGCGATGCGCTACCTGCCCGAGAACACCGATGACAAGCAGGATCCGAACATCGCGCCGCTCGGCACGCTGATCGACCAGTCCGAGATCAACTCGCAGAAGAAAGGTTTGCGCACCTCGTGGACGCGGCCGGATATCTTCGCGATCTCCGGGCTGGAGCTGCACACCGGCGTCGATCTCACCGAGGACGTCGCGCAGCAGAAGCTCGCGATCACCAACCGCATCTGGGTTCCACCGATGGATTACACCAGCGTCGCGCCGTACGTGCAGCTCTCGTACGACATCGGCAACTGGACATTCTCCGGCGGTTTCCGCCGCGAGGACGGCGAGCTCGAAGTCGACAGCTACACGACCACGTACTACCGCAACCGCGAATTCGTGCAAGGCGGCACGATCGACTACCAGGCCAATCTGCCGAACCTCGGCGCGATCTGGCGCTTCGCCGAAGACTGGTCCGCGTTCGCGTCGTGGAGCAAGGGCTTCACGCTGCCGAACGTCGGCATTCCGTTGCGCAACATCAATATTCCGGGGCAATCGGTCGAAGACATCGCCGATCTTGCCGCGATCATCGTCAAGAACACCGAAGTCGGCGTCAACTGGCGCGGCGAGCGCGCCGGCGTCAGCGCGTCGGTCTACAAATCCGAGTCGGCGCTCGGTGTCTCGTTGTCGGTCGATCCAGTGACGCACGATTTCATCATGAATCGCGCACCGGTGACGATCAAAGGCGCTGAGCTCGCGGCGGACTACAAGATCGCCGACGACTGGACCGCGACACTGATCTATTCGCGCATCATGGGCTACACGACGTTCGTCGCCGGCGGTCCGCAGGATCGGCACATGGGCGTCAACGACATCAATCCGGACAAGCTCGGCGCTTCGCTCAGCTGGCGCTTTTCCGATCAAGGCGACGTGACGCTCGGCAGCACGACGCTGATGTCGCGCACGATCAACCCCGATACCAGCGCGTTCGAGCACACCAAGGGCTATACGCTGTTCGACGTCAGCGTGAACTATCGCACCGAGAAGTTCGGCAAGTGGAGTCTCGGCATCGAGAACCTCACCGACCGCTTCTACATCCTGAGCTGGTCGCAGCTGCCGGGCTACCAGAATTATTTCTCGGGCCGCGGACGCGTGGTGTCGATCACGAATCAATTCACGTTCTGAGAGCAAAGCCGTTGCGCGAGTTCCGAGTGTTGATGTTCGTGCTCGCGCAGGCCCTGGCCGCTGCGGTTTCCTCGACCGCAGCGGCCACTCCTTCTTCGCAGGCGCCGCCCGCTACCGAGACACAAGGATTCTCCGCGCAACGCCTCGAACGCCTCGACGATTTCCTGCGCCACGCGACCGATGCCGACGGCTATCTCGGCGCGGTCGCGCTGATCGCGCGTCACGGACACATCGTCGAATCGCGTGCGTTCGGCCAGCGCGATCTCGCGCGCGCATCGCCGATGCACACCGATTCGATCTTCCGCATCTATTCGATGACCAAGACCGTCACGACGGTCGCGGCGATGATCCTGATCGAAGAGGGCAAGCTGACGCTCGACGATCCGGTCGGCGATTATCTTCCGGCGTTCGCGTCGATTCCGGTGCTGGACGGCGGCAGCGCGGACGCACCGCGACTTCGCGCGCCGGCGCGCAAGCTGACGATCCATCATCTCTTGACGCACACGGCCGGCTTCGCGACCGCATCGAATGACGGCGAAGCGCACGCGCTGCTCGATCGCGCCGATCTGCACGGCTCGGCCGATCTCGCCGAATTCGCCGAGCGCATCAGCAAGGTGCCGCTTGCGGTCGATCCCGGCACGCGCTTCAAATACGACGGCGTGCAGATCGAAGTCATGAGCCGCGTCATCGAAGTTGCGAGCGGCATGCCGTTCGAGACCTTCCTGCAGCGACGCATCTTCGATCCGCTGCGCATGGTCGACACTGGGTTTTCCGTGCCCGCCGAAAAGCGGAGTCGCATCGCCGACATCACCACGATGGGCAACGACGGCAAGCTCGTCATCGCCGAAGGCCCGAGCGCGCAACATCCCGGCGAGCGCTTGAACCGCTACGCCAGCGGCGCCGGTGGCCTTTATTCGACGGCCGGCGACTACACGCGGTTTTGCCAGATGCTGCTCAACGGCGGCGAGCTCGACGGCGCATCGATCCTCGGCCGCAAGAGCGTCGAATCGATGATGCAGAACCATCTTTCCGGAATCATCGATCCACCGGTCACCGAATTCAGCGACGCCGAAGGCTTCGGCCTCGGCGGCTCGGTGCTGCTCGACGTCGCGCGCCGGGGACGCCTTGGCTCGGTCGGCCAGTTCGGCTGGACCGGCGCCGCCTCGACGTACTATACGATCGACCCGAAAGAAGACCTGATCGCGATCCTTCTGATGCAGCACCTGCCGCGCGACAATGGAGCGCAAAACCGGCCCGACCTGCCGAGAATCAGCAGCCGATTCTATGACCTCGTCTACCAGGCCCTGATCCGATGAACGCAGCCGCCGATCGCACGGTGCTCGTGGCGGGATCGGCCAATCTCGATTTCGTCGTGCGCGCGCCGCACGTTCCGGGGCCGGGCGAAACGGTGCTCGGTCGCGGCATGACGACGCATCCCGGCGGCAAGGGCGCCAACCAGGCCGTCGCCAGCGCGCGCGCCGGCGGTGCGCAGACGCGCATGCTGGTCGCGCTCGGCAACGATGCGTACGCGGCGACATTGCAGGCTTCGCTCGATGCGGCGAACGTGAAGCTCGACATCGTGCGCGTCGCCGATCAGGCGACCGGCACGGCGTTCATCTGCGTCGCCGACACGGCGGAGAACGCGATCACCGTCGCGCCCGGCGCGAACGAAGCGCTCCGTCCGGAAGATTTGCCCGCGCTCGACGGCGTGAGTCATCTGCTGCTGCAGCTCGAAACTCCGATCGAAACCGTGCGCGCGTACGCGCAGAAAGCTCGTGCGTCGGGCGTCACGGTCGT
>Ga0268265_10000447_pt1 | contig 43649 bp, 29 predicted proteins | sample KBSSwiS52_FD_190355 | JGI IMG/M metagenome (GOLD analysis project Ga0268265, IMG submission 190355) | Switchgrass rhizosphere microbial communities from Kellogg Biological Station, Michigan, USA - KBS Switchgrass S5-2 (SPAdes) (version 2) | ecosystem: Host-associated > Plants > Roots >...
CCCGACCTCGATGTCGCCGTGCACGACGACGAGCTGATCGTCCGCTTCGATCACCTACCGCCCATGGAAGTGGATCAGGTGAGGGCCGAAATGGAGGACGGCGGCGTCGTCCTCTATGGCGGCGACGAGGTGCACTGCTTCCACGTGCCGCTGCCCGAGGACGTGGACCTGGGCACCTTCGACCTGCGCCCCTATGAGGGGATGTTCGAGCTCAGGATGCACGTGCAGGGCTGAGGAGCAGGCAGCAAGCGCCTACGGAATGCATTGGATCGCCAGCGATTGCCGCCTGGCTATGATTCGCCTTCGCCCACCGTCTCCTGAGTGGTCTTGATGCCGTTCTCGTTTCCGCCGCCGGAGCCCACGAAGAGCAGATACATGGGCTTTTCGTTGCGCAGCAGGTCGAGGGTGTTCTGGAAGTCGTCCAGGTGGTAATTCAGGTTGGCCTGGCCGCTGGACATCGAATCCGGAGGCAAGGCCGCGCCGTTCGGCCTGAAGATGAGCTGGCCGATGAATTTGCCGCCGTTCTTCAGCCAGATCCGGGGCGGAAACTGGTTGGCCGAATACATCACTTCATACTCGTCGATCTTCGTGAGGGCCATGGAATCTCCTTTCATTCGGCTTGCAGCCGGTTGACCTTCTGGCCTCTCAGGCGTTGCCCCGCTCCGTTCGTTACAGTAAGTGCGAGATTGTCACGCAACCTGCCGCTTGATCTCTTCCGGGTATTTGCGTAAAGTAATAGATCGAACTTCCGGCAAGTCGCAACGCCCGGAGGAGGCGACACCATGCAGCACCCCATCCGTCCCGCTCGACGATACCCTCGTATCGCGGCCGACACCGTGGCCTACGTCAAGATCCTCGGCGACCGCCGATCGGAGAAAGTCGCCTGGGTCAAGGTCCTCGGAGCCGGCGGCTGCATGCTGGTCTGCAACGACACGATCGGCTACCTCTCGCTCATGGAGCTGCGCATCAGCCTGGGCAGCCGCGAGCTGCGGGCGGACGGCCGCGTGGCCTGGGAGTCCCGCGAGGGACGCGACCATCACGTCGGAATCGAGTTCCTGCGCATCGGCCAGTCCGACCGCGCCGCGATCGAAGCCCTGGTCGCGGCATCCGGCGCCGCCGCGTAGGGGCGGCCCTCGTGGCCGCCCTCCATCCAGGGCGCCCACGAGGGGCGCCCCTACATCCCGGGACGCTGAGATAAGATCTCCCTCCTGCAACGGGAGGGAGATCATGCCTGACTTCCAGCACTACATCGGAATTCGCTACTCGGGCCGGAAGGGGCCGGGAGAGAGGATCCGGGAGATCCGCGTCTGGTCGGCGCGGGAGGACCACGAGCCGTACCTGGAACAGAACCCGGACGCCGGGGACGGCCGCTGGAGCCGGCGCGAGCTGGCCGAGTGGCTGCTCGCCCGCCTGACCGAGGAGGACGCGTCTGCCATCGTCGGGCTCGATCACGCGTTCTCGTTCCCGGAGAGCTACATGGACCGCCACCAGCTCAAGTCCTGGGATCAGTTCCTCACCGACTTCGAGGGCCACTGGCCCACGGACAAGTTCTCCGTCCGCGAGCTCCTGCCGGGCAACCCGCGCACCGGCGATCCGGACGAGCATCGCCTCGCCGGCCGCTGGACCGCGTTCCCGCGCAGCGTCTTCCAGTTCGACATCCAGGACAGCCCGGCCAAGGCCACGCACGCCGGCCTGCCCTGGATCGACTACCTGCGCCGGGCCGGCGACCGCGTGCACTTCTGGCCGTTCGACGGCTTCGAGGTTCCAACCCGCAAGTCGGTCGTGGCCGAGGTGCGGCCCGCGCGGCTGCGCCACCGCTACCCCAAGGAGGGGCTGAGCAAGATCGACCTGGACGCCTATGCCATCTGCGCTTGGCTCCAGGAGCGCGATCAGCTCGGCCTGCTGCGCTTCTACTTCACGCCGCCCCTTTCGGAGCCGGAGCAGGAGCGGGCGCGGCTGGAGGGGTGGATTCTCGGGGTGGCGTAGGGAGCCCGCGCCCGGTCACCAGATAGGTCGCGAAGCTCCCCAGCCAGTGCCCTCCCTCGTAGTGCTCGCCGGTCACCGAGCGCAGACCCGACTCCCGGTGCGCCGCGGAAGCGGCGCGCAGGGCGGGCACCCGCGGATCGTCCGGCGGCAGGGAGGCCGCCATGCCTTCGAGCATCCAGGCCCGTGAGAGGTTCAGGCCGTCCAGGTGGGCGAGCTTGCCGTCCGTGGGATCGGTGACGACGCCCGGCGCGAGCCAGTCTCCCCGGCCGTCCCTCGGGATCTGCGGCAGGAAGGCGCTCAGCCATTCGGCGAAGGCTGCCGGCGGGAGCACGCGGCGGACGAGGTCGGCCTCGCCCAGGCAGGGGGAGAGGAAGTCCTCGCCGGAGGGCTCGTAGGCCAGCGGGCAGCCGCGGTCCTTGAGGTAGAGCTCGCGCACCCGCGACTCGATCAGCGCGGCGGTCGCCTGATCTCCCGCGCCGCGCGCCCAGTCGAGGATCAGCCCGAAGCCGAAGGCGGTCTGGTTGTGCTCGCCCGTGCGGATCGGGAAGGAGAGCTTCGGCGCCCAGGTGCGGATGCGCTCGGCCGCGGCCCGCTCCAGAGGCTCCAAGGCCTTGGCCCAGCGCTCGGCCTGCGGATCGTCCCACTCGCGCAGCTCGGCCGCGAGCTGAAGCAGCCAGGCCAGGCCGTAGGGACGCTCGAAGGTGTTGCGGCCCGCCCCTTCCAGGTAGCGCGTCTCGGCCGCGAGGTTGTCCGCGGTGAGGCTCTTCTCCAGCGCCGCCCGCGCCTTTGCCGCCAGGGGCGCGTCGGGAAAGCGTCGGGCGAGCCGCGCCAGCAGCCAGTGCCCGTGCACGGCCGAGTGCCAGTCGTAGCAGCCGTAGAACGCCGGGGTGAGCTCCCGCGGCGGCCTGACGTCGGCATCGCCGTTCAGCACGTGCGCGATCTTGTTCGGATACTCCTTGTGGACGCAGGCGAGCGCCAGGCCGGCGAAGCGCTCGGCCGCGGCAGCATCGAAGTCGGGCGAGGGAGGAGGAGTCCCGGCGAGAAGAAGGAGAGCGAGAATCATGGCGCGATGGTAGCAGCGAGCGCGCGCGCTTTTGCCTGGACAGGCTCCTCCGCGGGGAAGCTGTCGACCTGGAGGGCGTCCGCCCGCGCCGCCGCGGCTTCCGGCGCATCCTCCCAGGTCAGGACGAAGGCGCGCTCCAGGCGGGCGAGCGCCTCTCCGGGATCGGCCGGAAGGAAGACGTCCGCGGTCAGGCGGTCCCGCTGCTCTCCCGGCTTCCGGAGGATGGACGCCACCTCCGCTCCGAGCCGGTCACTCGGCGGAGCGCCGATCCGGCCCCGGGGGATCAGGATCCTCAGCGGACCTTCGAAGTTCTGCCGGATCCCCTCGAACGCGGTCTGGATTCTGGCGAGTGTGTGCTCCGCGGCCCAGCGGACGAGCGGCAGGTCTTCGGGACGCCGGCCCTCGGCTTCGAAGCGGCGCAGAGTGCAGAAGCCCAGGTACATCCAGGAGAGCACGTCCGCGAATCGGCCCGAGAGCTTCTCCTTCTTCTTGAGACGGCTGCCCAGGGAGAGCAGCGCGAGGTCGGTCAGCAGCGCGAAGCGGGCCGAGGCCCGGGCGAGCTTGCGATAGTAGACAACCGTGGGGCCCGCGACCGGCGAGCGCCCCGGAAGCCGCGAGCGGACCAGGTTCTTGAGGAAGAAGCCGGCATGGCCGAGGAGAGCCTTGCGCAGCTCCTTCGCGTCCCCCGTCTCCAGCGCCCGCATCTCCCTCTGGACGTACGGATGGCAGCGGATCGCCCCCTGGCCGAAGAGGATCAGGGTGCGGGTGAGGATGTTCGCCCCCTCGACCGTGATCCCGATCGGCGCGCCGATGTGGCCGCGCGCCATCAGGTTGCGCGGTCCGAGGCAGATGGCGGCGCCGCCCATCACGTCCATGCCGTCCTGGACCAGGGCGCGCGCCAGCTCAGTCTGGTGGTACTTGGAGACCGCGGAGAGGACCGACGGCCGGTGCCCCGCGTCCACCCCGCCGCAGGTGAAGACGCGCGCGGCTTCCATGAGATAGAGCAGTCCGCCGATGCGGGCGAGCGGCTCCTCGATCCCTTCGAAGCGGCCGATCTCGATCCCGAACTGCTTGCGGACCATGCTGTAGGCCCCCACGACCCGGGCCGTGTATTTGGCGCCGCCCACCGACTGGGCCGGCAGCGAGATCGCCCGGCCGGCCGAGAGCGCCTCCATGAGCATCTTCCAGCCGAGCCCGGCGCACGCCGGTCCGCCGAGGATCGCCTCGGCCGGCACGAGCACGTCCTTGCCCTCGGTCGGGCCATTCGGGAAGGGCACCCCCAGCGGATCGTGGCGGTCGCCGATCTTCACCCCGGGCAGATGGGTGGGAACGAGAGCCACGGTGATCCCCACGTCCTCGCCCTTCCCGAGGAGGTTCCCGGGGTCGCGCAGCCGGAAGGCGAGACCGAGCAGCGTGGCGACGGGCGCGAGCGTGATGTAGCGCTTCTGCCAGGTGAGCCGCAGGGCGAGCTGCCCGTCCCGGCCGCGGAAGAGCACCCCTTCGGAGCGGAGGGAGGCGGCGTCGGAGCCGGCCTCGGGCTCGGTGAGCGCGAAGCAGGGGATCTCGTCCCCCCGGGCCAGGCGGGGGAGATAGTGCGCTTTCTGCTCGGGCGTGCCGTACTCCAGCAGCAGCTCGCCGGGACCGACCGAGTTGGGGATGAGCACGATCGCGGAAAGCGGCAGCGAGCGCGACGCCAGCTTGCCGAAGATCGTGGAGAGCGCCAGGGCGGAGAAGCCGTGGCCGCCGTACTCCGGCGGGATGGCTAGGCCGAAGAAGCCCTGCTCCTTGAGGTACCGCCAGACCTCCGGCGAAGGCTCCTTGCCCGGGTCGGCCATGGTGCAGACCGTCTCGACCGGGCCGTCGAGGAAGGCGCGCTCGCGCTCCGTGAGGATGGGCCAGGGCTCCCGCAGCATGCGCCCGAAGTCGGGCCGGCCGGAGAACAGCTCGCCGTCCACCCACACCGTTCCCGCCTCGAGCGCCTGGCGCTCGGTCTCCGAGATCCGCGGGACCTTGCCCTTGGCCAGCTTCAGGAGCATCGGATAGAGGTTACCACCCGTCTGGAATAGATTTCTGTTGGAACGGGCAGAAAGGGAGGAGGGCACCATGGACAGGCAGATCGGAGGCATCCATCACGTCACCGCGATCGCGCGGGACCCGCAGAGGAACGTCGACTTCTACACGGGCGTGCTCGGGCTGCGCCTGGTCAAGAAGACCGTGAACTTCGACGACCCGGGCACCTATCACTTCTATTACGGGGACGAGCAGGGCCATCCCGGCACGATCCTCACCTTCTTCCCGTGGCCCATGGCGCGGCTCGGAAGCCACGGCGCCGGGCAGGCGACCGTGACCTCGTTCTCCGTGCCGGAAGGCTCGCTCGGCTGGTGGATCGAGCACCTGGACCGGTTCGGCATCGATCACGAGGCGCCGCGCCCGCGCTTCGACGAGGAGGTGCTGACCCTCCGCGATCCGGACGGCCTCCTGCTGGAGCTGGTGGCCCGCGCCGGGGATGACCGGAAGCCGTGGGAAGGCGGCCCGGTGCCGGCGGAGCACGCGGTGCGCGGCTTCGAAGGGGTGACTTTGACGGAATGGAATCCCCAGATCACCTCCGAGGTGCTGACCGGGCTCCTCGGCTTCCGCCGGACCGGCGAGCTCGGCGACCGCATCCGGTTCGACGCGGGCGGCGGCACCCGGGTGGACGTGATCGGCAGCCCGAGCGCGCCGCGCGGGGTCGGAGCGGCCGGCACGGTCCACCACGTGGCCTGGCGGACGCCCGACGACGCCCAGCAGCGCGCCTGGCACGAGGAGCTGCTGCGCCGGGGCTTCCATGTGAGCCCGATCCTGGACCGGCAGTACTTCCACTCGATCTACTTCCGCGAGCCGGGCGGCGTGCTCTTCGAGATCGCCACGGACCCGCCGGGCTTCACGAAGGACGAGCCGGTCGAGACCCTCGGCTCCGACCTCAAGCTGCCGCCCTGGCTGGAGACCGAGCGCCAGAGGATCGAAAGCATCCTGCCCAGGATCGAGGTCGGGGAGAAGGTCGGAGGCACGGCTTGAGCGCCCGGGTTCTCGCCGCCGGGAGCCCTCTGGGTCAGGCGACGGCGGCCATGATCCTGGTCCACGGCCGGGGCGCCACGGCCGAGGACATCCTGAGCCTGGGGCGCGAGCTGGGCCGGCCCGACCTGGCCTATCTCGCGCCGCAGGCCGAGGGGTACTCCTGGTACCCCTACAGCTTCCTGGCGCCCATGGAGCGGAACGAGCCGGGCCTGTCGAACGGCCTCGCCCTGCTCGGCCACCTCGTCGAGCGGCTGGGATCGGAGGGCATCCCGCCGGAGCGCACCGTCCTGCTCGGCTTCTCCCAGGGGGCCTGCCTGACCCTGGAGTACGCGGCCAGGAACGCCCGGCGCTTCGGGGGATTGGTGGGGCTCTCGGGCGGGCTCATCGGTCCGCCCGGGACTCCCCGGGATTACCCGGGTGGGTTCGACGGCACGCCGGTCTTTCTGGGTTGCAGCGACCGGGACCCGCACATTCCCTTGGAGCGGGTGAAGGAGACCACGGAGGTGCTCACGCGGATGGGCGCCACGGTGACCGAGCGGATCTATCCGGCCATGGGGCACACGGTCAGCGAGGACGAGATGGAACGGGTGCGGGAGCTGGTGGCGGGGGTCTGAGGATCTTGTCTCGGCCGTCGCCCGAACAGCCAGGGCAAGCGCCCGAGCCGCTCGGGAAGACTGCCCAGAGCTTCAGGCAGCAGCCCGAGAGCCTCGGGCAGTTACCCCAACCGTCCGGGCAAGCGCCCGAGAGCCTCGGGCAGGAGCCCGAGCGTCTCGGGCAAGCCCCCGAGGGCCGCGGGCAGCAACCCGAGCAACTCGGGCGCTCGCCCGGATGGCTCGGGCAGCTTCCCGGACGGTTCGGGCAGTCGCCCGGACGGCTCGGGCAAGAGTATTTGCGACTCGGGTAAACGCCCGAGCCTCTCGGGCAGTTACCCGGACGGCTCGGGCAGCCGCCCGAGTGCCTCGGGCAACAGTATTTGCGACTCGGGTAGACGACCGCGGGTGGGGGGCTGAGGCCGCAGGAGCTGGTCCGGCGTAGAGACGTCCCCAGTCGGCTGGCACGAACCTGCCGGGTGTACAGGGCCGGGGCGTCTCAAGGCCCCAGCCACCACCAACGCCGGCAGCACGCCGTGAAACACCGTTCCCCTGCGGGGTTTTCACGGTTTTCACGCCCACGGTATTGACGGGGCGGAGGGCTGGGGTGGACGGGACCCGCCGTGGGGAGACGCCCCGACCGTGTACACCCGGCAGGTTCGTGCCAGCGTACTGGGGCGTCTCTACCGGATCTGCCGTGGGTACTGGGTTTCCAGCCACCCCGCCTCCGCCGCCCGTCTCCCTACCGCTTGACCGCCACTCCGCCCTTCCACACCCGCACCAGATTCCGAGTCTCGGTGATGTCCTTGAGAGGGTCTCCGGCGACCAGGACCAGATCGGCCCGGAGGCCCGGCGCGATCCGTCCGCGGTCGGTCAGGCGGAAGGCGCGGGCGGGCGCCGAGGTGGCGGCGGCCAGGGCCTGCTCGGGCGTGAGGCCCGCCTGCACCAGGAGCTCCATCTCGCGATGGACGCTCGCGCCGTGCATGGTGCCCGGGTTCGGCGTGTCGCTACCGGCGAGGACCGGCACCCCGGCGGCGGCGAGCTGGCGCACGGTGTCGAGCGCGACCGGCATGCCGCCCGCGGTCTTCACCGGGTAGAACGTCTTCAGGTGCTCGACCTCGCTCGGCAGCAGGAGCCCGCGCAGGCGGACGTCCTCGACCAGGGTGCGGCCGGCCGCGATCCCGTTGGCGCTCTCCAGGACCGTGAGCGTCGGGATCACGAAGGCCTTGCGCTCGGCCACGAGCCGGACGAAATCGGGATCGGGGGCGCGGTCGGTGAAGAGATGGACGAGGCCGTCGACCCCGGCCTCGATCGCCTGCCGGGCGGTAGCCGCGGTGCTGACGTGGACCACCGCCAGCTTGCCGCGGGCGTGGGCAGCTTTGACCAGCGCGGCGACGGTCTCCCGGTCCAGGGTCGGGCGGGACTTGCCGTAGGCGGAGAGATCCTCGATCACGATCTTGATGTAGTCCGAACCCTCGGCGATGCGGGCGTCCACCCAGTCCTGGGCCTCCTCCGGTTTGCTGAGCGTCGGGATCGGCAACCCGTACTGGGTGCCGTGCCCGTTCGGCACGGTGGCGAGGTTGCCGGCGCTGAACAGGTCGGCGCGGTTGGCAACGCCGCCGGGGCGCGCCTGCTCCTCGCGCAGGTGCGCCGCCACCGCCGGAGCGTTCCCCATGTCGAGCTCGGTGGTGACGCCGAAGACGAGCGCCCGGTCCAGGCCGCCGAGGAAGGTATGGGTGTGCGCGTCGATAAGCCCGGGAAGGAGGGTGCCGCCGCCCGCGTCGATCCGCTCCATCCCTTCGGGGACCTTCACGTCCGGCCCCACGGATTCGATCTTCCCGTCCCTCACCACGACCGTGCCGTGGGGGATCGTGCGCTCGCCGTCGAAGATGCGGGCGTTGGCGACGGCGAAGCTCTGAGCGGCCGCGGCGGCCGGGAGCAGGAGGGACAGGAGGGCGAGGCTGGGCTTGTTCATGCCGGGATTCTAAGCCGTGACAGAATGAGAGTGATGCCATTTCTCTTTCTGCAAGCCCTGTTGCTGGCCCTGGCCGTTCCAGTCCTGACGCCCGGGGTTCTCGTCGAACAGGAGCTGGCCGGCGGCGGCACTCAGGTCTTCCTGATCGAAGCGAAGGGCCAGGCCCTGCTGATCACGGTCGAGCAGGACGGGATCGACGTGGCCCTGGCGCTCCAGGATCCTGCCGGGAGGCCGCTCGGAGTCATCAACACGGCCACCGAGAGAGCCGGGACCGAGACCTGGTTGATCCCGTCGGGAGCGGAAGGAGCGTACCGGCTGGAGGTCCGTTCGGCCGTGCCGGGTGCCCCGAAGGGCCGCTTCGGGGTCCGGGTGGAAGAGCTGCCCGCAACGCCTTCCGAGAGGATCAAGGCCGAGCGGCTGTCCACGGAGGCGGGGCTGCTCTTCACACAGCAGAACGGGGAGGCTCGGCGTAAGGCCCTGGCGCTCTACGCCGAGGCGCTCGCGCACTGGCGGAGCCTGGGGAGGAAGGCGGACGAGGCGCGCGCGCTGTTCCGCCTGGCCGTCCTCCACCAAGCCCTCGGCGAATGGCAGCCGATGCTGGAGGCGCTCCAGGATGCCCTGCCGCTGTTCGCCGCGGTCGGCGACCGCGCCCAGGAGGCCGACGTCCTCACCTACACCGGGGTCGCCCTGAATGGCCTCAGCCGGCACCGGGAGGCGATCGACTTTTACGAGCGGTCGTTGGAGATCCGGCGGGCTCGCAACGACCGGTGGGGAGATGCCATCACCTCGCAGAACCTGTGCCTGGTCCATCTCTACCTCAGCGAGTGGAGGGAGGCGATCCGCTGCTACGAGCAGCTCCTCCCCCTGCTCGAGCAGGTGGGAGAGTCGGACGCCGAAGTCTTCAACGGGCTCGGGGGCGCCTATAGCAAGCTCGGGGAGCGGCGAAAGGCCCGGGAGTTCTACACCCGCTCGCTGGCGAAGAGGCGTGTCATCGGAGATCGCGCAGGCGAGGCGAGGGTGCTCAATAACCTCGCAGTGCTCGCCACAGATCACGACGACCTGGGCGAGGCCCTGGTCTACAACGGCCAAGCTCTCGAGGTGTTCCGCGAACTCGGAGACCGTGCCTGGGAGGCCCGGGCCCTCAGCAGCCTCGGCGCCGCCTATTTCGACCTGGGCGAGCCACGGAGAGCGCTCGATCTATTCAATGAGGCGCTGCCGATCCGGCAGGAGCTGGACGACAAGCGCGGAGAAGCCGCGACCCTGCGCTTGCTCGGCGACGCGCAGGAGAGGCTCGGAAACGTGCCGGCGGCGATGAAGTCCTATGAGCGGTCGCTGGAGATCGCGAAGAAGATCGGGGACCGGAACGGGGAGGCGCTCTCCCTCGCCCTGCTGGCAAAAGGACACCTCTCGGCGGGCGACTTGGAGCGGGCCCTGGCGCTGTTCGCCGAGTTCGCCGCCTTGCAGCGGGAGATCGAGAACCTCGCCGGTCTCGCGGTCGAGGCCCGGCTCAGCCGGACGGAGAAGAAGAAGCTCGCCGGTCCCGCGTTCGTCTTGCAGGGGAACGGCGAGGTCGAGGCTCGGCTCGGCCGGCCGGAGAAGGCATTAGCCACTTTCCGGAAGGCGCTCGACCTGTGGAGCCTGCTGGGAGACGAGACCGGGCGGGCGGAGGTGCTGGCCTCTCTGGCTGCTGTGGAGCGCGGACAGGGCCGTCGCCGGGAAGCTCTCGCCTACGCCGAGGAGGCCATTCGCCTCGTCGAGTCGGTGCGGGCCACAGTTGCGGATCCGGGGCTCCGGGCTTCGTGCTTAGCCTCCCGGCGCCGTGCTTTCGAGCTCGCGATCCTGTTGCAGATGGAGCTCGGCAACGTGGAAGCAGCCCTCGCGCTGAGCGAGCGCGTCCGCGCGCGTTCGCTCCTCGACCAGCTGCAGGAGGCGCAGACCGGCATCCGTCAGAACATCCCTCAGGAGCTGCGCGACCTGGAGGTGAGCCTCGCCGTCGAGCTCGGGCGCAAGGCTCGCGAGCTGCGGACCTCGCCGGACGAGGAGACGCGGCGCGAGCTCAACGACCTGCTCGCCAAGGCCGAACGCCTCGAAGACCAGATCCGTCGCAGCAACCCGCGCTACGCCGTGCTCGACCAGCCGACTCTCGACGCAACGGGCATCCGCGCCCTCTTGGACGCGGAGACCGTCCTCCTGGAATATGCCCTGGGCGAGGAGAGGAGCTTCCTCTGGCTCGTGACGCCCGACCGTGTAGAGGGCTTCGACCTCCCCGGGCGAGCGGAGATCGAGGCCGCGGCGCACCGTAGCGTCGAGGACATCCGTAGCCTGGAGGCGAAAGTCCCCGAGGCGCACCAGTCCCTGAGCCGGCTGCTCTTCGGCAGGGTGGCGGACGACCGCCTTCACGGAAAGCGGCTGGTGATCGTGGCGGACGGCGCACTCCAGTACGTGCCTTTCGCGGTGCTGCCCGATCCGGAGGACCCGTCCGGGAGCGTGCCGCTCGTCGCCGAGCACGAGATCGTCTCGCTACCGTCCGCGTCGGTCCTGGATGTTCAACGCAGGGAGTTCGCCGACCGCCCGGCCGCGGAAAAGGAGGTCGCAATCTTCGCCGATCCCGTCTTCAACGCCTGGGACTCCCGCCTGCCCCAGCAGGGCGACAAGGCTCCCGCCCCTCCCCCGTTCGCGAGGTCGGACGAGCCGACGCTCCGCCTCAATCGGCTGCGCTGGTCACGGCGCGAGGCCGAGGCCATCGCGAAGCTCGTCCCGCCCGACCAGGTCCTCCTGGCGCTCGACACGCAGGCCAGCCGCGACACGGCCCTGGGCGGCGACCTCGCCGGCTACCGCATCGTCCATTTCGCCACCCACGGCCTGATCCATATGGACATCCACCGCATCTCCTTTCTCGCACTTTCCATGTTCGACGAGAAAGGCCAGCCGCAGGACGGAGTGTTCGACCTAAGCGACATCCACAACCTCCAGCTCAAGGCCGACCTGGTGGTGCTCTCGGGCTGCGAGACCGCCCTCGGCCGCCAGATCCGCGGCGAGGGGCTGCTAGGGCTCACCCAGGGCTTCTTCTACGCCGGCGCCGAGCGGGTGATGGCGAGCCTCTGGCCGGTCGAGGACCGTGCTACTGCCGAATTCATGACGCGCTTCTACCGTGCCATGCTCAAGGACGGGCTCCTTCCTCCCGCCGCCCTGCGCGCGGCTCAGCTCTCCATCCGCGCCGAAACCGCTTGGCAGGACCCGTACTACTGGGCGACCTTCGTGCTCCAGGGCGACTGGCGCTAGTTTGGTCTTCACTGTTCCCCCTGCGCGTTTTTCACGCCCACGGTATTGACGGGGCGGAGGGCTGTTGTGGACGGGACCCGCCGTGGGGAGACGCCCCGACAGTGTACACCCGGTAAGGTCGTGGTCGAGGACTGGGGCGTCTCTACGGGGTCTGCCGCGGGGACCGGGCTTCCAGCCACTCCACCTCCCGCCTCCACCTACCCGCACGGCCGGATGTGTCAGAATGGAATGGTTCAAGGAGTGCTTCGATGCCGCCGTACCCACCTTTCCGCGCCCTTGCGCCGGCCCTGGCGATCGTCCTGCCGTGGCTGTCGGCGGTTCCTGCTCCGCCCGGCCTCGCTGCCGGGCAGGAGGTCGAGCGGGAGCTGGCCGGAGGGGAAGCGCAGACCTTCCTTCTAAATGCCAGGGGAGGGCAGCCCTTGCTGATCACGCTCGACCAGCACGGGATCGACGTGATCCTCACCCTGTCCGACCCGGCGGGAATGCCGCTCGGGAGCACCAACACCGCCACCGAGCGCGAGGGGACCGAAACCTGGCTGATCTCGGCCGGCGCGGAGGGACCGTACCTCCTGGAGGTCCGCCCGAAGGAGCCGCAGGCCCCGCGGGGCCGCTACCGGCTTCGCCTGGAGGAGCTGCCATCCACCACGGCCGACGACCGGCGGCGGATCGAGTCCGAGCGCCTCATGACCGAGGCCGGCCTTCTCTTCACGCAGAAGACCGGCATGGCTCAGCAGCAGGCTCAGGCGCTCTACACGCAGGCGCTCGCGCGCTGGCGGGCTCTGGGCCGCAGGCCGGACGAGGCTCGGACCCTGTTCCGCCTGGCGGTGATCCATCAACGCCTCGGCCAGGCTCAGCCCATGCTCGACCGGCTCCAAGAGGCGCTTCCTCTTTTCGCGTGGCTGGGGGACGGGGCCGGGGAGGCGAATGCCTACAACCATATCGGTCTCGCCCTGGACAAATTGGGCCGGTATCCGGAAGCGATCGCCGCCTACGACCGTTCCCTGGAGATCTGCCACTCGCGGAACGATCGCTGGGGTGAGGCCATCACCCGTCAGAACCTGTGCATGGTCCGGCTCCACCTCGGCGAACGGCGGGAGGCGATTCGCTGTTATGAGCAGGTCCTGCCGCTTTACGAGGAGGTGGGACAGTCGGACGCCGAGGTCCTCAACGGGCTCGGGGGCGCCTACAGCGAGATCGGGGAGCCGGAAAAGGCGCGGGAGCTCTACGTCCGCTCGCTGGAGAAGAGGCGCGCTCGCCAGGACTGGGCCAATGAAGCGAGAACCCTCAACAATCTCGCCGTGCTCGCCGCCGCCCAGGACGACCTGGGCGAGGCCCTGGTCCATTATGGTCAAGCCCTTGAGGCGGTCCGCAGGCTCGGAGACCGCGAATGGGAGGCCCGGGTCCTCAGCAATCTCGGCGGTGCCTATCTCGAGCTGGGCGAGCCCCGGCGGGCCCTCGATCTGTTCAAAGAGGCCCTGCCGATCCGGCAGGAGCTGGGCAACAAGCAGGGAGAGGCGGCCACGCTGCGTCTCCTCGGCGATGCCCACGAGAGGCTCGGGGACCTCCCGGCAGCGATGAAGGCCTACGAGCAGTCGTTGACGATCGCGAAGGGTATGGGGGACCGGAGCGGCGAGGCGCTCTCGCTCGGTCTGCTGGCGAAAGGCCATCTTGCGGCCAGCGATCCGGACCGGGCGCTGGAGCTGTTCGCCGAATCCGCGGCCCTGCACCGGACGCTCGAAAACCGCTACGGTCTCGCCCTCGTCCTGCAACAGACCGGCGAGGTCGAGGCCCGGCTCGGCCTCAGGGAGAAAGCGTTGACCTCCTTGCGCGAGGCGCTCGACCTGCGGCGCCTGTTGCGGGACGCGACCGGCCAGGCGGAGACCCTGGCCGCGATGGCCATGGTGGAGCGCGAGCAGGGGCGCCTCCAGGAAGCCCTCGCCCATGCCGAGGAGGCGGTCGGCCTCGTCGAATCGGTCCGGGCTACGGTGGCGGACCCGGGGCTGCGGGCCTCGTTCCTGGCCTCCCGTCGCCGGACCTTCGAACTCGCGATCCGCTTGCGGATGGAACTCGGTCATGCCGAAGCAGCCCTCGCTCTCAGCGAGCGCGCCCGCGCGCGGTCGCTCCTCGACATGCTCCAGGAGGCGCGGACCGATATCCGGCAGGGCATCCCCCCGGAGCTGCGCGAACGGGAGCAGAGCCTCGCCTACCATCTCGGGATCAAGGCGCGGGAGCTTCGCGCCTCCCAGAGCGAAGAGAAACGGGCCAAGCTCCAGCGCGAGCTGACTGAACTGCTCGCCGAGGCCGACCGCCTGCAGGACCAGATCCGCCGCAGCAATCCGCGCTATGCCGTGCTCGACCAGCCACCTCTCGACGCGGCCGGCATCCGCGGCCTACTGGACGCGGACACCGTCCTCCTGGAGTACACCCTGGGAGAGGAGAAGAGCTTCCTCTGGCTCGTGACGCCCAAGCGGGTGGAGAGCTTCGAGCTCCCACGGCGAGCGGAGATCGAGGCGGCGGCGCTGCGCAGCTATGAGGACCTGCTCAGCCTGGAGAAGAAGGACGCCGAGGCGCACCGGGATTTGAGCCGGCTCCTGTTCGGAAAGGTGGCGGACCGCCTGCCCCGGCGGCTCGTGATCGTGAAGGACGGCGCCCTCCATTACGTGCCCTTCGCCGCCCTGCCCGACCCCGCAGACCCGTCGGGGAGCCTTCCGCTCGTCGCCGGGCACGAGATCGTCTCGCTGCCGTCCGGCTCGGTCCTCGACATCCAGCGCAGGGTGCTCGCCGGCCGGCCGCCCGCGGAAAAGGCGATCGCCATCTTCGCTGATCCCGTCTTCAACGACTCGGACTCCCGACTTGCCAAGCCGCGCGGCGGCAAGGCTCCGGCTCCTCCCTCGCCTCCGAGGGCGGACGAGCCGGTGCTGCGCCTGCAGCGGCTTCCCGCCACCCGGCGCGAGGCCGAGGCGATCGCGGATCTCCTCCCTCCCGACCAGGTCCTCCTGGCGCTCGACACCAGAGCAAGCCGCGCCACCGCCCTGAACGACGACCTCGCAAGGTACCGAGGCGTCCATTTCGCCACCCACGGGATGATCCACGCGGACACTCCTCGCCTCACCTACCTTGCGCTCTCCGCTTTCGACGAGAACGGCCAGCCGCAGGACGGGGCGCTCGGCCTGAGCGACGTCTACAACCTCAAGCTGGCGGCAGACCTGGTGGTGCTCTCGGGGTGCGAGACAGCGCTGGGCCGCGAGATCCGGGGCGAAGGGCTGATGGGTCTCACGCAGGGCTTCTTCTACGCCGGAGCCGAGCGGGTGATGGCCAGCCTCTGGCGGGTCGAGGACCGCGCGACCGCCGAGCTCATGAGCCGCTTCTACCGCGCCATGCTGCAGGAGAAGCTCCCTCCGGCCGCGGCCCTGCGCGCCGCGCAGCTCGCCATCCGCAGCGACGCGAGATGGCAGGACCCCTTCTATTGGGCGCCTTTTGTCGTCCAGGGCGACTGGCGATAGCATTCCGTCAACTGAAATGCTTTGTGCTCCCGTGACAATAAAAGACGAGGGATGAGTGTGGATGGTTTTTCGATTCTCATGTGAAAGGAGCTGGAGAGATGACCGAGATCAGCCACCTCCGCAAACCGGCCGGGTGGAAGTTAGTCCAGACTGGCCAAAACCCAATCAGCGCCAAGTTCCTCCCGGCTGAGGGAGCTTCCCTGTTGATCGGCTGCCCCCCGTCCGGCCAGATCTGTACCGTGGTCTGGTTCGACAAGACCGGGAAGCTGCGGATGGTTGAGAAGCTCGCCTCCAAAGGCCAGTATTGGGAAGGCACTTTCAGGGATGGCAGAAAGAGCTACGCCTTCACCGCCTGGAAGGTCGAGAGCGCGAATGGCAACCCCAGGATCGCGGGCGATATCGAGGAGGGCGCCACAGGCAAGGTGGCGGCGGCCGCGGCCGCGAAATGGAAGCCTGGCAAGGAGTTCGAGGCCGAGGGCACCTGGGGCGCGGAGGCCAATCCCGGCGGTGGCGGGCCTGGAACAAGGCCCGGTTGATCCACCGGAGGGAGCGGATGCCGGTATGATCTCGCGCATGAAAACGCCTGCCGCGCTCCTGCTCGCCGCCCTGTCCCTGTCCACGGCCTTGCGCGCCGAGGAGGCTCGCCTCCCCCAGCCCAGCCCCGCGGCCAGGGCCGCACTGACCGTGGGGATCACGGACATCGAGATCGTCTATCACCGTCCCGGGGTCAAGGGCCGGCAGATCTGGGGCGGGCTCGTGCCCTGGGGCGAGGTCTGGCGCCTGGGCGCCAACGAGGCCACGACGATCTCGTTCTCGACGGCCGTCCAGGTCGAGGGCCACGACGTGCCCGCCGGCACCTACGGGCTGTTCGCCATCCCCGGCCAGGACAGGTGGACCCTGATCCTCAACAAGCAGCCGAAGCAGTGGGGCGCCTACTTCTACAAGCAGGAGGAGGACCTCCTGCGCTTCGACGTGAAGCCCCAGCCCGGACCGGCCACCGAGTGGATGGCTTTCCACATGATGCCGAACGGGGAGGGCGCGGCCACGGTCGAGATGGCCTGGGACACCCTGCGCGTCCCCTTCACGGTGAAGGCGGACGTGGAGCGGATGGTCTGGGAGGGCCTCGACCGGCTCCTGAACGGCACTCCCGACGCCGACAACTACCTGTCGGCCGTGGTCTACGCGCTCCAGACCGGCAGCCGGCTCGACCAGGCCATGGGCTGGGTCGACAAGTCGCTCGCCCTGCAGGAGACCAGCTTCTGGGGGCACGAGTACAAGGCCAAGCTCCTCCAGCGCGAGGGCAAGGTGGACGAGGCCATGCAGCACCTCGACAAGGCCATGGCCTTCGCCAAGGGCAAGGCGCCGCAGGCGTACATCGACGGGCTGGCGAAGCTCAAGGGAGAGTGGAAGGGGTAGGAGGAGAAAGGACACCAAGGACACCAGGGACACCAAGGACTTCAAGGACAGAAGCCCGGGGCTCTTGTCCTTGGTGTCCTTGAAGTCCTTGGTGTCCTTGAGGTCCTTTCCCTATCGATCGAAATACCCCTCGCGGGTCCGCGCCCGGTGCCCCCCCCTTACCCGCACCTCCAGCTTGTGCCAGGAGCCGTCGCCGTGGTTCCGGGTGGGCTGGTAGCCGAGCACGTACTGCTCGCGCAGCTCGCGGAGGATCTTCTGGAGCGCGGCCCCGACCTGGGCCACGTCGGGGATGATCTCCACCCGTCCGCCGCTCTCGGTCACCGCGGTCTCTAGCAGCCGGAGCTGCTCCTCGTGCCCCTTGCGGTCCCGCCAGGCCGAGGAGCGCTCGATCCGGCCCCGTGACTCCTCCTGGAGGCGGATCCAGTAGAGCAGCGCCTGGCTGCCGCGCGCGGCCCAGCGGACGTCCTCCATGCCGAGCGTGCTCTCCACGTCGACACCGTCGGAGAGCAGCACCATCACCCGGCGTCCGAAGCGGCCGTCGAGGTCGCGGAGGGCGAGGTAGAGGTGGTCGTTGATCGCGGTGCCGCCGCGGGCGGCTACTCCCTCGACCGGCGTCAGCAGGGTGGCGGCGTCGTTCGAGAACGGGGTGCGCATCAGCAGCTCGTCCGAGAACAGCATCACGGAGACCTCGTCCTGGGGCAGAACCCGCGACACGAAAGCCCTCACCCCCTCGGCTGCGGTGCGCAGCCGGGCACCTTCCATGCTGGCGCTCGCGTCGAGCAGCAGCACCGCCGAGAGCGGCAGGTCGCCGCGGGAGAAGGTCGAGACGGCCTGCGGCTCGCCGTTGTCGAGGACCTGGAAGTCGGCCGCCGTCAGGTCGAGCACCGGGCTGCCGGACGGGCGGGTCACGGTCACATAGAGCTGTTGCAGCTCGACGTCGATCACCTCATCCACCCGGATCTCCTGGAGGAGGGCGGCGAGGAGGAGGGCCGTGATCATCGCCCTCCCCGGGCCGTTACGCCTTCCAGGGCCCGGGCGAGGGCGGCGAGGCGGAGGAACGACTGCTGGGTGAGCGAGCGGCGGACCTCGTCCAGGGCGGCGGTCGGCCATTGGCCGTAGCGATGGCGGGGGGAGCCGTCCGCGGCCCGCGCCCGCGGCCGGACTCCGGCCAGGATCTCCCGCGCCGCGGCGGGCGAGCCCTGCCGCTCGAGCAGGTAGGCGAGCTGCACCGCGAGCTGCGTCTGCTCCGGGAGGCGCGCCACGGCCTGGCGCAGCAGCGCGACGGCGCGGTCCTGCCGGCCATCGCGAAGATGGAGGCGGACCAGCTCCTGGAACGCCACGGTCTTCACCCAGTCGGGCACGCTCTCCGAGGTCAGCCGCTGCAGGACGTCCCGCGCCTGCGCCGTCCTTCCGGTCCGGTCGAGGTTGACCCCCAGGCGCAGCCGCGCCTCCGCGCTGCCGGGATGGGCCTGGACCAGCCGTTCCAGGACCTCGATTGCCCGCGGATAGTCGCCGTCGCGCTCGGCGCTGGCGGCGAGGAAGAGGCCCACGGCTTCGTTGCGGCCGTCCAGGGCGAGAGCACGGTCGAGGAGAGTGCGGCTGGCGCTCTGGACTCCCGATGCGAGCAGATCGGCCGCCAGACTCAGCAGGGCCTGGGCCGCCACGCTCTCCGAGCCGCCGCGCTCGGCATAGGCCGCGGCGAGGTCGGCGGAGGTGCGGCGGGCGCTCTCGGCCAGGTACAGCTCCTTGCGCTCCCGCAGGCTGCGGTAGAGCTCGGCATGGAGGACGGCCAGGGGGAGCAGCACCTCGGGATCGCCCTTGCCGAGCCTCTGTGCCGTCTCCAGCTCCACCTCCCGCAGGCTCTCGGCGGACTGCGGCGACTGGCGGTAGAGGACTGCCTCCATGTCCCCCAGGCGGGATACGACCTGGTCGAGCGGCGTGCCCGAGGCGAGCCCGCGCAGCGCCTCCTCGTAGCCCTGGCGGGCCATGCGCTCCAGCTCCGCGTTGCGGCGGCGGCCCTTCGGAGCTTCCTGCTGAGCCGCCACGGGCGGCGGAGCGCTCTCGCCGCCGAGCCGCCGGATCTGGGCCCAGACCGGCTCCTCGTCGAGCGGGTTCTCGGAGAGATAGAGGACGGTCAGCTCGGGCGTCTCCATCCGGTTCGAACCGCCGGCCAGCACGAGCGCGGCGCGGTAGCGGCCGGTCTCCAGCTTCGGCAGGTCGAAGTCGCAGACCAGGCGCTCGGGCGCCGGTCCCGGGATGCGCGTCCGCTCGACCACTCGGCCGGCCACCTCCTGGACCTTCGTGCCCGCCTCGGTGCGCAGCTCCAGCGTGACCGCGGAGCCGGCGGGCAGCCCCCGGCCGAGGAGCGCCACCCGGCGCGTGCGTCCGCCCGCGAGGAGCGGCAGCGAGGAGGGGAGGCCCCAGCCCTCGTCCACGAGCAGGGGAGCCAGGGAGCTTTCCAGCCCCTCGGGTGCTTCGGCGGGCCGAGCCAGCACCCAGCGCCCGCGCGGATCGCTGAACAGCGGGGGCAGAAGGACCGGGCCGGCGCCCGCCGAGGGCACCGTCAGGGGGAGGACCCGCAGGCTGTAGCGCAGCGTGTCGGGATCGACGACGAGCACCCGCAGCGAGCCCGCTCCCGCCGGCATGGAGACCGAGCCTACGAACTTGATGCCGCCATCGAGCACGGCCTCGCCCACCTTGGCGAGGTCGAGGCGCAGCCCCTGGGCCAGGTAGTCGTGCACGGCGCCGTCGGCGCCCATGGCATAGGCGTAGACCTCGACCCGCTGGATTTCATCTCCCGGACGCCGGCCGGCGAGGAGACCGTTGCCCTCGATCTCCACGAGCAGGGGCACCAGGATCCGGCCGTCCGCGCTCCGCTGCCCGGAAGGCACCGCGAGCGCAGCCATGGGCAGGCCGCCCCCCTCCTGCCCGGTGGTCAGGAGCGTTGCAATGGGACCCTGAAGCCCCCGCAATGGACGGGTCTGAAGGGCGAAGGAGAGGTGATCCGCGGGCTGAGCGGCGGCGGAAGCGGCGAAAAGCAGGGCGAGGATGAAGGCCAGGCCCTCACCCCCGACCCCTCTCCCGGCCGCACGCCCGGACCCCCGGGAGAGGGGAGAGCGGCTTCGGAGGACTCTTCTCCAACTGAGGCTTCGATCTCCGGAACCGGAGCGGTGATAGATGGCGAGGAACCAGGGCGTCACGCGCCCCCCTCTCCCGGGGGTCCGGGTGTGCGGGAGCCCGGCCGAAGGCCGGTGTGGCTGGGGGTGAGGGCTTTCTTCCTCCCGTCCGCCACCTTCAGCTCCAGGCTCACCGCCGACTCCACGGCCGCCACGTCGTCGCGCACCGCCACGGCCAGCCGGTAGACGCCGGGCCGGAGCCGCACGCTCGTTGCGAACGCGCCGGTCTGCCCCATGGCGGCGACCATCTGCGCGTTGGCGATGCGGACCGGCGCCTCCAGCTTGTTGCCGGAGGTGAGCCCGGTTTCACTCTGGGTCAGGAGGAAGATCGCCAGCCGTCCCTGGTGCTCGCTGCCATGGGGCAGCAGGGTCAGCTTCGCGAGGGGGACCTTCACCGTCACCGGCACGGTGTAGCTGCCGTCGCGCTCCGGCTTGCCCTCGGCCAGGTCCACCCGGATGTCGAGCGGGTTCTCGGATACGCCGAGCAGCAGGGCGGCGGCGGCGCGCTCCTGGCTGCGCAGGTCCGGGGTCTTGGCGCGGTAGCCCGCGGGAGCGCGCAGGCGCACGCCCGGCCGGCGCACGCGCACCTCCAGCGGATGCCAGGCACCATCGTCCGGGTGCGGGGATGGGTAGGCCAGCGAGTAGAAGTGCCGGAGGTCCGACTCCAGGCCCTCGGCGAGGCGCTCGATCCCCTCCAGGTTGAAGACGGCCATGCCGCCGGTGCCCTGGGTCAGCAGGTGGAGCGACTCCCCGGCGCCGGTCTCCGTCTGGGCGGCGGAGGCGCCGACGTTGCGCGGGTCCGGCCGGGCCGAGGTCCCGCCGGCGGGAGCGGTGGCATAGACCGCGACCCGGTTGGCGCCGGCGCCTGCGGCGAGGTCGCGGAGGGCGGTGCGCAGGTCCCAGCCCGGGCGCTCCAGGTCCACGGAGCCGGAGCCGTGCGCAGCGCGGGTGGAGCGGTACTTCTCCAGCCAGGTTTGGTAGACCCCCTCGCCCGGCCGCAGGTCGAACCCCGGGCTGACCAGGAGCACGGCCTTGCGACCCGGCAGGCCGGCGAGCGCGGACGCGAGACGGTCGAGCGAGACCAGGGACTCCAGCACCTCCGCCCGGCGGCGCTCGGCATAGGCGCGGACGGAGGTCAGCGACGTGCCCGCGGCCATCTCCGCGTTCGACTGCATCTGGCTGCCCACGACCTGTGCCGAGCCGAGCGCGTTGGCGCTGGGCGCATCGCCGAAGCGGATCTCGTCGAGCACGGCCTTGCGCGCGGCGGCATCCGAGGGAACGCCGGGCGAGTCCCTCTCCAACTGCTTCAGGGCGGCTGCGACGAGGGCCGGGTCCGAGGTGAACGGCTGCACGATCCGCAGACCCCCCTGACCCAGATAACCCAGGCGCGCGACCAGCACCCGGTCCGCCGCTCCCAGGAGCCGGTCGACCTGCCGTGCGATCCCCGCGTACGCCGAAGACCGCTCGGCGGGCTGGATCTGCGCATCGTCGAAGAGGAGCACCAGGTGGAGCGGCGCGGCCTGCGCCTCGCCCCCTCCGACCGAGGTACCGGAAAAATGGGTGATCCGCACCGGCTGGCCGTCGTCGAGGACCTCGAAGTCCTCCGCCGTCAGGTCCGCGACCGGCGTGCCGTCCTCGCCCGAGGCGACCAGGTCGACGTTCACGACCTCGACGTCCAGCTCGTCCGCGAAGCGGGGCTCCTGGGCGTGAGTTGCCGTACCGAGAAGGAGGGCCAGGAGGAGGGCGGAGCGCCGCATGCGGCTATCCCCCGACCAGGGGCACCAGCTTCAGGAAGGTGACCCGGGTCTCCGGACGCACCCGGATCTCCTCGTCGAGCGACTCGACCTGCCGGTCGTCCACGAGGAGGAGGAAGCCATTGCGCTCGAAGGCCTCCAGGGCGGCGCGGCTCTGCTCGTGCCAGTCGATCCTGCGCCCCTTGCTGACGCGGTAGCCGTTGAGCTCCCGCTCGGCGTCGGCAGGCTGCACCAGCCCGAAGTAGCGCTCGGAGATGTTGTCGTTGAACACCTTGACCTCCTCGAAGACCCGGGCTCGGATCAGCTCGCGGGCGGAGATCGTGGGCTCCGGCAGGTGGAGCGTGAGGCTCTGCCTGCGCTCACCCGAGGTCGTCTCGTCGTGGATGGTCAGGGCCGTGGTCATTCCTTCTCCTTCTGCCGCGGGGCTCTCGCCATTGTAGCCGGGGCTGCGTGTTAATCTGAAACCCTCATGTGGAAGTGGCTCCGGGAGCTGGTGCAGCCTCCCGTGAAGAAGGCCGGGCCGCCGCCCGAGCCTTCGACCGGGCTGCTCGACGAATTTCTGGCGCAGGCCCTGCCGCCGGAGGCGGCGCAGCAGCATCAGTTCGACCGCCTCGTGATCCGGAACCATCCCGCCGGCCGGGCGATGCTCGCCCTCGACGACCCCTCCGCCGCGAGCCTGATCGTGCAGGCCGTGCGGCGGCAGGTGGACCTCACCCTCGGCGCCCGGCGCAGCCCCCACATCCGCAACCTGATGGCGGCCCTGCCCAAGCTGTCCGGCCAGTTGCTGCGCCGCGATCGGGACTTCCCGGAAGAGCACCTCGTGGCGCTGGCGCAGACGGCGGCCGGGGCGAAGAGCCGTGTCGGCGAGCTGCCCCTGGCAGGGCTCCTGCGGGCCTTCGAGAACCACGCTCGGAAGCATGGCCTGGGCGCGCCCCTGCGTGACGCCCTGACATCCCTGACCCGGCTTCTGGAGGGCGCCAGCCAATACAAGGACATGGCACGGACGCTGGAGGGCCTCCAGCGCCTCCTGCGCAACGAGCCGCCGCCGGAGCCCGGGCTGCGTGGCGGAGACGCCTGGGCCGATGCCCTCCTGGACGCGCTCGGCAGCTTGCCCTCCGAAGAGGCGGCGGCCTGGCGTGACCTCCTCGCACACTGCGCCACGGCGACGTCGGCCAGGCCGTCGTCGAAATGGCTCGCCCGGGCGAAAGAGCTGATGAGCGGGCTCGAACCCGAAGGGGTCTCGCGGGTCCTGATCTGCCTGGACCGGATCGGCGAGCCGGGGATCCAAAGGGTACAGAGCTTCATGGGGCATCCGTACCAGCCCGACCGCACCCTCCTCGACGACACGCAGACCGACCTCCTGCGCGGCCTGGTCTGGTGCGCCGGCCTGGTGGACGACCCCGCAGTTGCCCCCACACTTGGCGCCGCCCTCGGCAGGGCCGCGGAGGCCTGCTTCCGGAAGATCGAGAACCACGGTCCGCGCAATGCCAAGGTGGGCAACGCCTGCCTGGAGGCCCTGAGCCGTCTGGGCACCCCGGCGGCCGTAGCCCAGCTCAGCCGCCTGCGCACCCGGGTCCGGCACCCGTCCTCGCGCCGGCAGCTCGAAACCGTCCTCGGCAAGGCGGCGGAGCGGCAGGGCCTCACCAAGGGCGAGCTGGAGGAGATGTCGGTCCCCACCCAGGGCCTCACCGAGGTGGGGCTGCGCCGGGAGACCCTGGGCGATTTCACCGCCGAGCTGCGGGTCGACGGTACGGCCTCCGTCGAGCTGGTCTGGTCGAAGCAGGGCAAGCCTCAGAAGTCCGTGCCCAAGACGGTCAGCGAGAGCCACGCGGAGGAGCTCAAGGCCCTGACCGCCGCGGCGCGGGAGATCCGGAAGCTCCTCCCGGGCCAGCGCGACCGCTTGGAGCGGCTCTACCTGTTCCCGCGGGATTGGGACCTCGCCACCTGGCGCGAGCGCTACCTCGATCATCCGCTCGTCGGGACCCTGGCGCGCCGCCTGATCTGGAGGTTTGGCAATCAGACCGGCTTCTGGCGCGAAGGCCGGATCGTGGATGCCGAGGGGCAGCCGCTCGCTCCGCCGGAGGACGTCCGCGTCGCCCTCTGGCACCCGCTCGAGTCCGCGGCGGGCGAGGTCCTGGCCTGGCGCACCTGCCTCGAAGGCTGGGGAGTGGTGCAACCTTTCAAGCAGGCGCACCGCGAGATCTACCTGCTCACCGATGCCGAGCGGCAGACGGCGACCTACTCGAACCGTTTCGCCGCCCACGTCCTCAGGCAGCACCAGCTCGCCGCGCTCTGCAAGCAGCGGGGCTGGACCTACTCGCTCCAGGGGCAGTTCGACTCGCACAACACTCCGAGCCTGGAGATCCCGGAGCATGGCCTCCAGGTCGAGTACTGGGTCGAGGCTGCCGAGGGTGACACGTCGGCGGCGGGCATCTACCTCTACGTAACCACCGACCAGGTGCGGTTCTCCAGCCTGGCCGGCGCGCCGCAGCCCCTGGAGCAGGTTCCGCCCCTCCTGTTCTCCGAGCTGATGCGGGACGTGGACCTCTTCGTGGGCGTCTGCAGCATCGGCAACGACCCCAACTGGAGGCAGGATCGGCCGGAGGCCGGCTACTGGCGGGAGTTCTCCTTTGGCGAGCTCGGGGAGAGCGCCCGCACCCGCCGCGAGCTGCTCGGCAGGCTGGTCCCGCGGCTGAAGATCGCGGACCGCTGCACCCTGACCGAGCGCTTCCTCGTGGTCCGCGGGGACTGGAAGACCTACAAGATCCACCTGGGCAGCGGCAACATCCTCATGGAGCCGAACGACCAGTACCTCTGCATCGTCATGGACCGCTCCCATCGCGCGGCGCAGACCGTGCTCCCCTTCGAGGGCGATGGCACCCTGGCCCTCATCCTCAGCAAGGCCTTCCTCCTGGCGGAGGATAGGAAGATCAGCGACACCCAGATCCTGGGCCAGCTCGGGAGGTGATACGCGGCTTGACCCATCGGAGCCGCTCTTGTAGATTGAACATTGGAAATTCAATCTGCATGAAGGCCCTGTCCGCATGATTCCGCGCGCTCTTGAAACGGTCCTTCTGGACGTGGCCCGGCAGTACCCGGTGGTGACGCTCACCGGTCCGCGCCAGTCGGGGAAGACCACGCTGGTCCGGGAGGCGTTCCCGGACCATGCCTACGCTTCGCTGGAGGAGCCCGACCTCCGGGACTATGCGCTCGCCGATCCTCGCGGCTTCCTCGGGCAGTTCGCGGGCGGCGTCATCCTCGACGAGGTGCAGCGTGCGCCCGATCTCTTCTCCTACATCCAGGGCATCGTCGACCGGGAGGACGTCCCGGGCCGCTACATCCTGAGCGGCTCGCAGAACTTCCTCCTCCTGCGCTCCATCGGCCAGTCGCTGGCCGGCAGGAGCGCCGTCCTCCACCTGCTTCCGTTGTCGCTTGCCGAGCTCCAGGGACGGCAGCCCTTCCCCCTGGAGACGCTCGGGAAGGAGGTCCCCGGAGAGCACCAAGAGGATGCCGCCGCCGATCTCATGGACGTCCTGTTCCGCGGCTTCTATCCGCGGATTCACGACAAGGGCCTGGATCCGTCCACCTGGCATTCGGGCTACTACCAGACCTATGTCGAGCGCGATGTCAGGGAGGTCCTGAACGTCGGCGATCTCGAGGCCTTCGGCCGTTTCGTCCGTCTCTGCGCCGGCCGCAACGGACAGCTCCTCAACCTCACCTCGCTCGCCAACGACTGTGGCATCACGCACACGACGGCCCGGCGCTGGATCTCCATCCTCGAGGCGAGCTTCCTCCTGCTCCTGCTCCGACCGTACCACGCCAACTTCGGCAAGCGCCTCATCAAGAGCCCCAAGCTCTACTTCCTCGACACCGGGCTCCTGTGCTACCTCCTGCGCATCCAGTCCCCGGAAGATCTCCGCCAGCACGCCAGCCGCGGGGCCGTCTTCGAGAGCTTCGTGGTGGCGGATCTGCTCAAGAATTTTTTCAATCGGGGCCGCGAGGCGGACCTTTATTTCTGGCGGGATTCGACAGGTCACGAGATCGACGCGGTGATCGACCGGGGGCGCGAGAGGGTAGCGATCGAGGTCAAATCCGCCCAGACCGTCGCCGGGGATTTCTTCGCGGGGATCGACTTCTGGCGCAAGCTGGTGGGCGATTCCGAGGCGCCCTCGGCCCTGATCTACGGCGGCGACCGCAGCTTCCGGCGCTCCGGCGTGGTGGTTCAGAGCTGGTCGATGCTGTAGGCTCACTCAGAGGGAGAGATTTCATGTTGGGAAGGCACTGCCTGGCGGTCCTCGCGATCCTGCTGGCGGCCTGCTCGCCGCCGGACGGCGAAGCCGCGTTCACGGAGCGTGTGGCCGGGCAGGTGCGCCGGGAGCTCGGAGACGGGGCGACGGTCCGTATGAGCGCCCCCAGAACGCTGGAGGTGCGCTTTGCGGACGGGACCTCCCTGACCGCCAGCCTCGACAACCTGGCGCGGGACTGCGAGCTGCGGCCGGTGGACTGCGAGGCCTCGATTGCGACCGTCGTCCGCTCCATCGCGCAGAGCCACGTTGCCGCCGGCACCGGCAGGCGCGAAGCGCTGCGGGTGACCGTCAAGAGCCGCGACTGGGTGGACAACGCCCGGACCCTCGGAGCCCCGCCCGTGGCCCGTCCCTTCGTCGGAGACCTCTGGAAGGTCTACGTCTTCGATCAGCCGGACTCCATGCGGCCCCTCGTGGCAAAGGACCTCGAAGCCCTGAAGATGACCGAGGACGAGATCGACGCGCTGGCCCTGGCCAACCTCGACAAGGCGCTCGCGGACTTCCCGCACCAGCCGGTCGAGGAGGGCTCGCCCGTCTGGGTCCTCCACGCCGGAGACAGCTACGACGCCAGCCGTCTCCTGCTGCACGAGCGCTGGCGCGAGCTGGCGGGTAAGGTCAAGGGCGACCTCCTCGTCTGCGCGCCGAGCCGCGACTTCGTCTACTTCGTGGGAGCCGGCGAGAGCCCCGAGACGTTGAAGGACTTCCGGAGCCGGATGGAATCCATGGCGAGCGCGGAGTCCCACTCCATCGCCCTCCACATCCTGCGCTGGACGCCGGAGGGCTGGGTGGTCGAGCCCGGGTAGGGCGGGGGGTGCTCACCGCTCCAGAGGCGGCTGGCTGCCAGACCTCACCGGGATAGAGGCTCATCCAGAAGGTCTAGGACTTCCTGCTCGACTGCGCGGGAACGCAGAAGCTCAGGGGCCCCGGCATCGGCGAGGTCCATGATCTCCGCCACCAAGGATTCCACCTTCCGAGAAACCTCAGGCTCCCATTGGTCGAGCTTCTCCGCGAGCTGCTGGACGAGAGAAGACATGCCCATAGGGTGCTCCTGTTCCCGGATAGCGTCAACCCGAAGGAGGGCGGGCGAGCCCGCCCTCCCGGTTCACCGACGCTGTAGTCGTAGAATATCCGCTCTGTCTGTCCAAGACAGGAGCGCCCCTAGGCAAGGGGCTCGTCCGGCCAAAGAGGAACGATCATGGCGGAGCCAACCCTCGATGCCTTCATTCTCTTCAACGAGCGGGAAGAGGGCGTAGCCGGGATCGTCGAGCAGCTGCAGGCACTCGGCATCTCGACCTACTTCTGGCGCCGCGACGTGGAGCCTGGGGAAACGTGGGAGGAACTCGAGGGCGTAAAGCTGAGGGAAGCCCGGGTCGTGCTCGTCTTCCTGGGCAGAGCTGGATGGGGACCCAACCATCTGCGGATCACCGAGGAAGCTCAGCGCCTCGAGAAGCGAATCATTCCGCTCCTGATCGGAGATCCCCCGGAGGAAGCTTTCGAAGAGGCCGGCCGCCTGTTCCGCAACCGGCGCTACCTCGACATGAAGCGCCCGGAGTCTCTCGATCTCTTGGTGGATGCCATCCGCCAGCGCCCCTCTTCCGTGCTGATCGACCGCATCGTGGGTGCACTGGTGGATGGAAGCGAGGGGGACCGATCAGATGTCCTGCACCAGCTCCGGACCTCGCCCCGGATCGACCGCCCCGCGCTCGCCGCCCGCCTCCGCACCGAAATCTGTGAGCGCTTCGCGCCGGATGCCGAGGGCCAGTTCGCGGCAGCGGTCCGGGACCCGAAGAGGATCTCCTCGATCCGCTCCTGGATGCTCAGCACCCTGATCTGGGCCGATGCCGAGGGACCGGGAAGCCGTGGTCTCATCTTGCAGCATCTCAGGCAGGACTCGGAGCCTGACCGCAACGTACGATTCTGGGTCCTGGTCGGCGTATATGAAACCCGGGCATCCTATCTGCCGGCCGCGGTGGAAACTGCATTCTCCGACGAAGCGCCCGAGGTTGCTGCGCTGGCTCGCGCCATCCAATCGCCGGAAGAAGTCGTCGGCGATTTCCGGGACCGGCTCTACTCGGAAACGTTCGAGACGGCCTGGCACATCCTGCGCGTGCTGCGGATCGTCCCCATCGCGACGCTCACCCCCGACGTCTGCAAGCAGCTCGGCCGCTCGGCCTCCGGCACGGAGCTGACCTATGACGCGCTCTACGCGCTGTCCAGCCCGGTCATGGCCCGCGCCGCCGCCGAACTCCTTACCGTTCAAAGAGCGGTGGATCTGGTGGTCGCCGAGGCGCGGAATGCGGACCGCAGCTCGATCCGGAACTTCACGGTGCTGCTCACGGCCTTCGACGCGCGGGAGGTGGACTCTCGTCTGGAGGCGGCCGAGCGAACTCCCGGAAACGTGGACGCCGCGCGATCGATCCGGCGGTTTCTCGCCCAGACGCAGCGCCGCGACGACGGCAACGACCTCTCCGTCGCCGGCTACGCCTCGGACGTGATCGACATCCGGAGCGATCCTCTCGGAGTCCAGGAGGACGTGCAGACCCTCACGGCCGTGATGATGGCCGAGGAGGTGAAGCCGCCTCTCGCCATCGGCCTGTTCGGCGACTGGGGGACCGGCAAAAGCTACTTCATGGAGTCCATGCAGGCCGCTGCCGAGGATTTGGCGAAGAGGTCGGCCGCTTCGAAATCGAAGCGGTTCTGCTCGAGTATCGTTTCGATCCGATTCAACGCCTGGCACTACGTCGACACGAACCTGTGGGCGAGCCTCGTCAGCACGATCCTGGAGAAGCTGTCGGCGTTCGTGATTCCGCTGCCGACGCCGGAGGAGCAGCAGGCCGCGCTGCTGTCGGAGCTGAACAGCGCCAAGGTGGCCGCCGAGGAGGCGAGGGCCGAGAAGGAGCGCGCAAAGACGCTGATCGACGAGAACGAGAAGGAGCTGCAGAGGCTGCAGCTCAAACGTCAGCAGAAGGAGATCCAGCTTCGGGACCTTCGGATGCCCGACCTGGCTACGCTGCTGGGGGCAGAGAAGGAGGAGCTCGAGGGTGTGCTCAAGGAGCTTGGCGTCCCGTCCCTCCTCAACAGCGTCTCCGACCTGTCCCAGGTGGTCTCGGACGGTTATACGATTCAGGGACGTCTCACCTCCGTGGTGTTTTCGATGCTGCACGGCAGGAATCGAAAGCTTTTCCTGATCTGCGGGGGGCTGGTACTGATCGTGATCCCCTTCGGCTACTATCTCGCCGATCGCTTTCTGCCCCTGGACGTGCTGTTGGTCAAGGTCTCGGCCCTCATCGCCGAGGGCAGCGCCGTCGTGGGAGGAGCCGCGCTTGCCTTGCGCAAGGCGTTCAGCCTGGTCAACACCAACCTCGAAAAAGTGGAGAGTGTGAAGCGGAAGGTGGACGAGATCATCGCCGAGAAGCGGCAGAATCCCTCCGAGGAGGAGAAGCAGCTCCAGGGAGAGATCGCGGTGCTCAAGGCCCGGGAGCAGGAGGCGTCGTCGCGGGTCTCTGCCGCGGCGGCCAGGGTGCTCGACCTCGAGGAGCGCCTCCGCAACCTCAAGGAGGGCCGCAGCCTCTCCCGTTTCCTGGCCGAGCGCACCCGCTCCGAGGACTACCGCAAGCACCTCGGGCTGGTCTCGACCATTCGCCAGGACTTCGAATCCCTGGCGGACAGGCTTGCCAGCGCCCGTCTGGAGCCGGTCGCGGGCCTGCGCCCCGTGGACCGGATCATCCTCTTCATCGACGACCTCGACCGCTGCCCGGCCAGCAAGGTCATGGACGTCTTGCAGGCCGTTCACTTGCTCCTCGCGTACCCGCTCTTCGTCGTGGTGGTGGGTGTCGACCCCCGATGGCTGCTCCATTCCCTGGGCACGACCTACTCTGCCTTCGAGGGCGAGGGCTCGCGCTACGGCGTGGATACGGAGCTGTGGCGTACCACGCCGCAGAACTATCTCGAAAAGATCTTTCAGATTCCCTTCAATCTGAGCCGGATGACCGATGACGGCTATGGCAAGCTCATCCGTACGCTGCTCTCGCCCGAGGCCATCCCAGCGGATCGAGACACGGAGAGGGAGGCGCCGCCGGCCGACATTCAGGCTTCCGAGCCTGCGGAGAAGCCTGGCAAACCTGCCCTGGATCCTGAGCCCGCTCAAGGGGAGCCGAGGAAAGCGGAGGAGAGGCCCAAGCGGCCCGTAGAGCCCGAGAGACCCGCGTTCGTGGTCGAAGAAGAGGCGCTTGTCATCCGGAGCTGGGAGACGGACTTTGCCGCCCGGCTGTTCGCGCTGATTCCGACCCCTCGCGCGGCAAAGCGCTTCTCCAACACGTACCGCATCCTGAAGGCGCGAGTCGGCCGCGACAAGCTCTCTGCGTTCGAAGGGACGCAACAGTTGCCGGGAGAGTTCCAGGTTCCGATGCTCCTGCTCGCCATTTTGATCGGAGCTCCGAAGGAAGCGGCGGAGCTGTTTCCCAGGCTTCTTGAGATCGCTGCCAAAGGGGACGACCCCGCCCGGTTCCTGGAGGGGCTCAGCGCGACAGGCTTCGCAGATCTGGACGAGGAGATCCGGCCGATCGTCACCGACGCCGGTTTTCCAGGCGGGGCGGACATCTATCTCGATTGGCTGCCGCGGGTCTCGCGCTTCTCCTTCGAGGTCGGGCGGGCCGTGCACGCGGGCGCACGGCCATCCAACGGCGTTGCAGCCGTTCCGTCGCCTGCTTGAGTGCCCCGCGGGTCGAAGGGCTCCGACCCGCGGGGATCGCACTGTGTCCTACGGCTGCTGCACGATCTTCACGTCATCCACGGCCGCCTCGACCAGGCTGGCCGTGCTCGCGTCCGCGGCCTCGATGCGGATGCGCACCGTCTGCCCCGCGAACGAGCTGATATTGATCGAGCGCGACTCCCAGACCGCGTCGTCGTTGTTGGCCGCGTTCAGCTCCTCGAAGACGAGCGACGTGGTCGAGCCCACGATCCTCACCCGGAAGAAGTCCGCGGAGGACGAGTTCGTGCCGTGGGCCATGTAGAAGGAGAAGGAGAGCGTCAGCACGCCGGTCGAGGGAAGCGTGATCGCCGGCGACTGGATGGTGGTCTGGCCGCCGTCGATGTCGAAGTCTCCCGCCGCAGCGCCCGCCAGCCGGCCGGTCACCAGGTCATTGACGCCGCTCACCGTCGTGCCGAGCTGCTTGGTGCCGCTCGAAGTCGTGGTCGCCGGGTCCCCCCGCTCCCACATTCCGGTCGTGGCCATATCCGTGCCCAGCGGGTTGACCGTCCAGCCCAGGCTCGTCTCGAAATCGTCGAAGAACACCGTGACCGGCGGATTGCCGCCGCCCGCGGCCACGTCGCCGGTCACCACCAGGGCGAAGGGCTGTGATCCATTCGGGATGTTGAAGGCCTTCACCGCCACCGTGTAGGTCCCCGCGGCCGGAGCGTTCAGGAGCACCTGCTCCAGCGTGTTGCGCCGGTCCGCCGTGCCGCCGGTCGTGGACTGGCCGGAGGCGAAGACATTGCCGCGCCAGATCGTCCCCGTCGGGCCGGTGACGGTCAGGTCGAGATCGTTGACCAGGTTGACGCTGGCGGCCGGGGTCGAGGGGAAGTCGGTCCAGGCGAGCGTCGCCTTGAGCGGCTGGCCGCTGCCGACCGTGAACGTCCAGGTCTGCGTGGCGGTCGAGCCGGTGGCGAAGCCGGTGGCGTCATCCAGCACCCAGAGCTCCCGCGCCTGGCCGGTGAAGAAGAGCGCGTTTTCCAGCAGCACGCGCCCCCAGCCCTGGCAGTTGGCCGGGATGGCGGTGGTGCCGGTCATGTTCACCGCCGAGTTGACCAGGGTGGCCTTGAGCAGCGCGGCCGAGGGGGTGAAGCCGTTGGCCGAATTCTCGCTGCCGGTGGGATACCAGCCGTCCACGTAGTACTGGCGGATCAGGGCGGTGAGGCCGGCGGCGCCCGGCGTGGCCATGCTGGTGCCGCTGGAGGTCTTGGTGCCGCAGTTGTTCGTGGTCGTGCTGCCGTCGTTGTTGGCCGAGACGATGTTGGAGCCCGGCACCGTGATGTCGGGCTTGATGCGGCCGTCGAGCGTGGGGCCGCAGCTGGAGAAGGAAGCCATGCTGTCGGCGCTCGTGCCGCGCAGGGTGGCGCCCACGGACACGCCGCTCTTGGCCGTCGAGGGGCTACCGACCGAGCCGGTGCCCGGCCCCGCGTTGCCTGCCGCGAAGAAGACCAGGAAGTCCTTGTGATTCCACATGAACTCGTCCACGTCCTGGCTGCCCGACGAGTAGTTGCTCTGGACCGCGGCGTTCTCGTTGTCGCCCCAGGAGTTGGTATGGAGGCGCGCGCCCTGGTTGTAGGCCTGCTGGAAGATCGGGTTGAGATCCACGACCGGGCAGCCGATACCAGGCAGGTCGCCGCAGTTGTCCACGGCATAGCCGGCGTCCTGGATCACCAGCCTGGCGCCCGGGGCCATGCCGTCCGCGGCGTCGTGGAGCAGCAGGTTGGCGAAGTTGTCGCCGGCCACCGTGCCCGCGACGTGGGAGCCGTGGTCCTGCGTGTCCCACTCGGTGCTGCCGATGCCGCCGCTGCACTCGCCCGACGCGAGGAAGTCCACCGCCACGACCTTGCGCTGGCTCTGGTTGGCCACCGTGCCGCCGTTGCAGGCGTTGGTGGGGGGAAGGCCGAGCGCGGTGTCGCGGAACCAGCACATGTCGGGGTCGATGCCGGTGTCCACGATGCCGACCGTCTGCCCCTCGCCGAAGATCCCCTGGCTGAAGATGGGCGTGGTCTGGCCGCCGGAGAGGCCGGACTGGCCCACCCAGACGGTGGTGTCGTTGAGCAGCACCCGCCGCGGCTCGACGTCGATCCAGAACACCTCGCCGAGCTGCGCGAGAGCCTCGCGGTGCGCCGCGATCTCGGACGGCGTGAGCAGCAGCCGGACGCGCGAGAACCGCTCGCCCCGGCCCCAGCCCACCACGCCCGGAACGCCGAGCTCGTCGCGGATCTGGCGCACCACCTCGCGCACGTCGGCATCCGGGAAGACCTGGAGCATGACGGTCCGCGGCTGCTCTTTGGTGCCCAGGGCATCCTGAGCGAAGTCGAACGCCGGCACCTCCGAGACCTGCCGCGACATCTTGTACCAGGGGTGATAGAGCCCGGCCCAGGTGGCGCCGAGCGTGCGGGCCTTCTGCCGCCAGCCGGCGGGCATCTTCGCGAGGTAGGCATAGTGGGGAAGGTAGGTGTAGACCTCCAGGCTCGCCTCGCGCAGGGCGCGCTCCTGCTGCGCCGTGATCGGGCCCGGGAACTTGACGATCACGGTTTCGCCGGCGGCCGGATCGGCTCCGGGCGCCCGCAGGGCCTCGGGGATGGCCGGCAGGGACCGGCCGGTGTCGATGACGTGGGAGTTGAGGAGGATGAGCCTCGACTCGTCCGCCGCCTGCGCCTGCGCCTGGGCCAGGCTCGAGCCCAGGAGCAGCACCGCGGCGCTCCACCCGCACAACGATCTCGTCTTCATGATTCCTCCGTACCGCAAAAGGTTGGATTCTGGAACGCGGACTTCGGACAGCTCTGCAAGGAAGGGTGCGGGCGGCGGCCGGGGGCGAGCCGGGCGTATAATCCGGCCTCGTCATGAAAAAAGACATCCCTGCGTGGGCGATGAGAAAGGCGATGCCTGGAGATCAGCGCATTGCGCGAGACGCGCGCAGGCGAGGTAGCCTGCGGATCACGTGGCCTGACCGCAAGGCGCTGCGAGGTTGGGCGGTGCAGCAAGGGTGGCCGGCGCCCTGGCTCGGCTTCGACGAAGCGTTCCTCGCCAGGATGCTCAAGGACGAGGCGAGCTTCGATCGGGCCCTCGAGGATAGCGGCATCGAGGTTCATGTGCCCAGGCAGGAGTGCACGATCTCGGCGGAACAGCTGCAGGGGCTCGACGGGCTGTATGAAGAACGGTCCGAGAGCGGACGGCCCGTGAGCTGGGGCAGCCTGGTCGAGGAGCTCCGGGGGATCCGCCGTGCCGTGGAAGCGGGCGCCGTGGTGAAGATCGAAGGCGGGCAGTCGTTGCGGACCTGGCAGGATTTCTACGCCTGGGCGCACGGGCGTTACCACGCGCTCGAAGACGGCTACGACAAGTGGATCGGCGACGACGGCTAGGCGCCTGCGCGGCAGGAGCAGAAAAGGACACCAAGGACACCAAGGACACCAAGGACAAAGAGACCGGGCCTCTTTCTTCTTGTCCTTGATGTCCTTGGAGTCCCTGGTGTCCTTTCCGGTTTTTAAGGCCTCCGAGATCGGCGGCCTCATCTTCGGCGGGCGCCGCAACGCCGTGGGACGCGCAGCTCTCGAGTTGGATCGTTCCGCTCGTGGGTTGAGCCACCTGGACGCGCCGTTGACACCCGCGCCTCCGCATGCTCTCATCGACCTCCCAATCCGAGCATCCGGGAGGTCCGATGAGAGCGATCCGTGCAGTCACGCTGTCTCTCGCGCTGTGCTGTCTTTCCGCGCTGCCGGGCGCGGCGCAATCGTCCTGCTCGGCCGAGCAGCCTTCCGCCCTGCTGCCGCAGGACCCGGCGCTCTGCGCGCGGCTGGCTCCGGTGATCCGCCAGCCTGGCGCGCTGCCGCTGGAGAAGTACGAGGAGGCGCTCGGAAGCTTCCTCCGCAGCTACTGCCATCGCGACGAGGCCTCGGGGTGGAAGCGGGACAAGCGCGTGCGCGACACCGGTCCGTTCACGGCCACGCTCCAGGACGGCCAGTGGGCGGGCGCCTATCACGGCACGCACGCGCCGGTCGTGATCTGGTACTCGCCCGAGATGCTCGCCTGGATGAAGGCGAACCGGCCGGTCGAGACAACGCCTCCCGAGACCGCTGCGCCGATCCCGGATGGCGCCGTGATCGTCAAGGAGATGTTCCCGGCTCCGGCCGCGGCCTGCGCCGGCGTCGATCCGGTGCGTCTGCTGCCCACGTCGGGCGCCGCCGTCATGGTGCGCGACCGCGCTGCCTCGCAGGACGGCTGGTTCTGGGGGTGGTTCGGATGGAGCGGCTGGGACCCGGACTATCCGCCGGACGCCACGAACCGCTATCCCTACATGGGCTTCGGCCAGTACTGCGTCAACTGCCACGGCTCGGCGCAGGACAACCATACGTTCTCCAGCCTGCGCAACGTCGAAGGGGAGCCGGGCGAGCCGCTCGTGTTCCTCTCGCAGCACTTCTTCAATCCGAAGCCGGTCGAGAGCCATCACCGGCTGGTGTCGCTGCCCACGGACGACGCGCCGCGCCTCGGCCAGCCGCTCTATGTCTACAACCGCGACTTCACCGCGGCTGTGGGCGCAGGCCGGCTCCCGCGGCCCACCTGGGAGACCGTGTCGCGGATGCCGTCCGAGACCTACGACAACGTCTGGGTGCAGGCGGGGACGGTTACCGCGGCGAGCCAGTTCGTGACCTCGTCGCAGTGCATCGGCTGCCATGACGCGGGCGGCACGGGCCTGCAGTTCGACATGACGGCGCCCAACCCGCATGGCGACAATCTGCTCAACCTGTCGCCCTATGCGACCTGGAAGACGTCGCCGATGGGGCTGGGCGGCCGCGATCCGGTGTTCTACGCGCAGCTCGCGAGCGAGGCCGAGACGTTCCACCCACAAGCCTCGCCGCTCGTCCAGGACACCTGCCTGGGCTGCCACGGCATCGCGGGACAGCGGCAGTACAAGATCGACGATCCGACCGAGTGCAAGTCCTCCCACTTCCTAAGGGCCTACACGCGGGCCGTGCCGTACCCGAAGGACGATCCGCTCGCGCCCTACGGAGGACTCGCGCGGGACGGGATCACCTGCACGTCCTGCCACCGCATGCTGCCCGGCGAGGGGCCGGAGAACCCGGCGATGGGCCAGCCGCAGAACCGCTGCCTCAAGGAACGCCAGGACTTCCTCAATCCGGACAACCGGGGCTTCGCGAAGACCTTCACCGGCAGCTTCCTCGTCGGGCCGCCGGACGAGCTGTTCGGACCGTTCGAGGACCCGAAGACGCGACCCATGGAGGCCGCCTTCGCGATCAAGCCGGTGCAGTCGATGGCGGTGCGCAGCTCGGAGCTCTGCGGGAGCTGCCACACCGTGCACCTGCCGGTGATGTCGGACGGCAAGGTGATCGGCCATACCTACGAGCAGACCACCTATCCGGAGTGGGCGTTCAGCGCCTACCGCACGGGAGAGACGCCGCAGGGCGGGCTGCCGTCGGGAGCGGGACCGCTCGCCGAGTCGTGCCAGGGCTGCCACATGCCGAGCAAGGATTCGAGCGGCAAGCCCTACCGCAGCAAGATCGCGGGCATCCAGGAGCACAGCAACTTCCCGGAAACGGAGTACGCCCTGGGCGGCAAGGACATCGACCTGCCGGTGCGCGAAGGGTTCGCGCGCCACACGCTGGTGGGGTTGAACGTCTTCTTCGTGAAGATGGCGCAGCAGTTCCCGGACGTGCTCGGCATCCGCACGCAGGACCCGATGCTGGTGAGCAAGGGGCTCGATCCGCTGCTCTTCACCGAGCAGGCGATGCTCGACCAGGCTTCGCATTCCACGGCCACGATCGCGGTATCGAAGGTGGAGAGCCGGGACGGCAGGCTATCAGCCACGGTGCGCATCGACAGCCAGGTCGGCCACAAGCTCCCGTCGGGCGTGGGGTTCCGTCGCGCGTTCGTGGAGTTTTCCGTGCTGGACAGGAACGGCAACGTGCTCTGGGCGTCGGGGCGCACGAACGGCGCGGGCGTGATCGTGGACGAGGCCGGCAAGCCGGTGGATGGCGAGATGTGGTGGAAGGACGACTGCTCGGCGCGGCTCCATCCGGACGCGCTGGTCTTCCAGCCGCATTTCGAGGTGATCCGCCGGCAGGACCAGGCGCAGATCTACCAGGAGCTGGTGACGGCGCCGGTGGGGAAGCACCCCGAGTGCGGCCTGCATGTGCAGGCCCGGCCGCCGCTCACCACGAGCTTCCTGTCGATCTGCGGCCGGGCCAAGGACAACCGCATCCTGCCGCAGGGCTTCCTGTCGCTGGCCGAGCGCACCGCGATCGCGCTCTCCCTGGGAGCGAACGCGGACCTGGCCGAGGACGTGGAGCCTTATGGCGTGGGGAAGGATCCTGACTACGGGGAGGGCGGCGGCGACTCGCTGGTCTACGAGGTCGATCTGTCGTCCGTGAAGGGCACGCCCGCCGCGGTGCAGGCGACGCTCTACTACCAGGCCACGCCGCCGTTCTACCTCCAGGACCGCTTCTGCACCTCGCAGAGCGAGGACACCCAGAGGCTCTACTTCCTGGCCGGCCACCTCAACCTGGAAGGCACCGAGGCGGAAGACTGGAAGCTGGAGGTGGTGAGCACCGGGGTGGTGGGGTTCAACTGATCCACCCCAGCTCCTCCTCCGAGGGCTGGAACAGGCACACCCCCACCACGCCCGGTCCGACGTTGGCCCCGACCACGGGGCCGACCTCGGTCTGGATCAGCTCGGCCACCTGGAACTGGTCGCGCACCAAGGCGCGCAGGCGGTCGGCCCAGACCGGCGCGTTCGCGTGACTGATGCCGGCGATCACGGGACGGCTCTTCTCCACCCGCTTGTGGAGGAGCTCCAGGATGCGCGGATGCGCCGCCCGGCCGCCGCGTACGCGGTCGAGCGGCGCGACCTCGCCGTCCACCATGCCGAGGATCGGCTTGATCCCCAGGAGGCCGCCCACCAGCGCGCGCGCCTTGCCGATGCGGCCGCTTCGGGCCAGGAACTCCAGGGTGTCCACGACGAAGAGGGTGTGGAGGCGCGGCGCCATGTCGAGCAGCCGCTCGCGGATCACGGCCGCGGTCTCGTTGCGCGCCGCCATGCGGGCGGCGAAGAGGACGAGCATGCCGAGAGTCGCACTCACCTGGCCGGTGTCGACCACGGAGAGAGCCGCACCGGCGCCATCCAGCTCGGCAGCGGCAGATCTGGCGTGCTCGAACGTCTTCGAGAGCTTCGAGGAAATGTGCAGCGAGACCACCTCGTGCCCCTGGGCCAGCCACTCGCGGTAGCGCTCCGCGAAGTCGGCCGCGGATGGCGGGCTCGACACCGGGTGCGCCTTCTTCTGGGTCAGCATCTTGTAGAACTGGCCGGGCTGGATGTCCACGCGGTCGCGGTAGACCTCCTTGCCGAAGGCGACGGTCAGGGGCACGACCGCGATGCCGTAGGACTGGACCAGGTCGGACGGCAGGTCCGCGGTCGAGTCGGTGACGATCTGCACCCGCGGATCGCGCCGCGCGAGCGCTCCGCGCTCCTCCAGGGTGAGCAGCTCCTGGACGATCTCGCCGTCGCGCGCCGGGAGGCCGTCCAGGGCTTCCTGGAGCGTGGCGCCGCGCCGGGCGAGCGCGAGGATCTGGCTCTGGAGAGGAGTGACGGAGGCCGGCTCGGACAGGACCTCCAGGCGCGCCCGGGCGTCCGGGAACTCGCCCAGGGAGTCCTCGATGGCCGTGATGATCAGCGAGCTCAGCTCCTCCTGGATGCTTCTCTGGGGGACGAGCTCGCCGGGGAAGAGCTGGAACGGCCCTTCATGCATCCTGCCCAGCCGGCAGAACGCCTTGAGCCCTTCGACCGGACCTGCGCTCGCTGCCGTGACCTCGCCGCGCTCCAGCCAGATCTGGCCGCCGCGCAGCTCGATGCGCCCGCTCGTCTGTGCCCGTTGGAGCCCGCGCAGCAGCTCCAGGAGCGGCGTCTGCGACAGGTCGCCCACCAGCGACTCGACCTTGACGTCGGGCTCGGCGCCGACCTCGCGGCCGAGGAGGACGAGCAGCAACCTGCGCTCGATCTCGACGAGCGTCTGACCCTCCATGGCGAGGAAGGAGACGGTCTCGGGGAGCCCCTCCTCCTCGGCAGGGCTTTCGCCGAGGAGCACGAGCGTGCGCCGGCCGCCGGCGTGGAGCTCCGCGATCAGGGCTTCCGGGTCGGGGCTCTCCGCCACCACGCGGGTGGTGGTGACGATGAGCGCCTCGCCGAGGCCTTTCGCGAAACGCCGGCCGAGCGCGAGGTCGGAGACCGGCACGGCTTCATAGCCGTCCGCCGCCAGCCCGTGGCTGAGCTCTTCCAGGCGCTCGGGCACGGGATCGATGAGCAGGACTGCGGGACGGGCCACGGCTTCCCTCGGTATTTCCCTCGGAAGAAATGAATCAATGGGGCTGCAGCAGGCGGAAGAGGCCGAGCAGGCTCTTCGGGGCTTGCGGGCTGGAGCGCCAGCGGCGGCTCCGCCCGGCCAGCCGTTCGACCTCTTTCTGGACTGCCGCGGTTCCGGCCACCAGCATACCCGACCCGCGGCCTCCCGTGGCATCCAGTTTCTGGACCACGCCCTCGGCCGCGCCGGCCCCCTCGGCGCTGTCGATCCAGGCGAGCACGCCCGCGCATCCGGGGAGGATGGCGGCGATCTGCGCCTGGGCTGCCTTGGTGAGCATCTGCACGTTGAGGGAGAGCTTCCCGCCGGGGCCGGCGGTGTTCGAGAAGGTGGCGCTGCCGGCGCGGCGCAGCTCGACCTGCTCGATCAGGCGGCGCAGCCCCTCGTTGGTGCGGAAGCCCGGCGCCTCCTCGAGGAGCTTGCGCAGCGCCGGCCAGACGGTGGGCTCGACCAGCAGCAGATAGGGCAGGGCCGAGGTGTCGAGGCCCGCTTTCCGGGCGGCGTCGAGGAGCGTGGCCACGGCCACGTCGAAGACCAGGGCGCTGGAGATCTCCATGGTGTTCTGCGGCGCCGACTCCGGCACCTTGTCGCGGGTGGCGACCAGGCCGTGCTCGACGAGCCAGGCGACCGCGAGGCGGGTGGTGAGCGGAGCCTCCGCGGCCTCGGCCACGAGGTCGAAGAGCCGCACGCCGGGCTGCTGGTGGATGCGCGACAGGATGCGCTGCAGGGGGAGATGGCCGAACTCCTCCCCGACCCGGGGCGGGAAGTCGGTCAGGGTCTGGAGCGGCTCGCCCGAGCCGGGCAGCAGGTGCCGGCGCTTTTCCATCTCGTCCTTGAGCCAGGCCGTGTGCATCAGCAGCTCGTTGACCGGCAGGCGCTCGTCCTGGGCGGCGAGGGGTGCGCTGCCGTCGAAGCGGAAGCTCCCGTCCTCGGCGCAGAGCAGGGCGAGGAAGGCCTCGCGGCCGAGCAGCGCCTGCCAGCGGGCGGCGACCGGCTCGCCGTCGCGCAGGCCGACGACGCCGGAGGTGTTGCCGCTCCTCACGCGCAGGCTGCCGGTCTTCCTGACCTGCTGGAGGTACTGGAGCACGGCCCAGAGCGGGTGGGTCGCGAGGTCCCCCTGGAGCATCTGCTCGGCGCCGCGCCCGCCGAGCAGGCGCTCGCCGCGGATGAGCAGCTCCTCCAGGTCGAACGGCCGGGCGAGGTAGTCGTCCGCGCCGGCGCGCAGGGCGGCCACGCGCTCGGCGGGCTCGTTGCGGTCGGAGAGCGCGAGCACGGGCAGGGTGCGGGTGTCGGGCTGGGAGCGCAGCGCCTGGAGCGCGTCCACGGCGGGCTCGGCGCCGGTGTCGACCACCAGCAGGTCCGAGTGCTGGGCCTGCACGGCCTCCTGGGTGCGCGAGCCGTCCTCCAGCAGGCGGACCTCGTGCCCGGCCACGCGGAGCCGGTCCTCCAGCAGCGCGGCGAACACCGAGTCGGTTTCCACCAGCAGGATCTTGGCCATGGGGAGCATTCTATGCGAGCGGGGGCGGAGGAACACGGACGCGGAACACGGACTGACACGGACACGCACGGACGGACACGGACGGCCGGAACGGAGCTCCGGATCCGGCTGTCCGTGCCCGTCCGTGAGAGTCCGTGTTCGTCCGTGTCCCTCCGCGGCCCGTGCTACACTACCGGCACTTCGCAGCACTCTTTGGTGGAGACACGGCCTTGGACCTGGAACAGTGCCGGTGGACCCCGGCCGGGGCATGGGAGCCCCGTGCCCCGGGCAGGTTGCGCGACGTGCAGCTCGCGCTCGTCTTCGGCGGTCCCGCCGCCCTCAAGGACCGCTCCCTGTGCGGCCAGGTCGCCGCCGCGTATCCGGACGCCTATCTCTTCGGCTGCTCGACCGCGGGCGACATCTTCGGCACCGAGGTCTCGGATGACTCGCTCGTGGTCACCGCGATCCGCTTCGAGCGCACGCGGATCCTGGGCCGCTCCACGCGGATCGAGGGTCCCGAGGACAGCCTCGCGGCCGGGGAGCGCCTGGCCCGCGCGCTGGACAGCGAGGGGCTGGTGCACGTCCTCGTCCTCTCCGACGGCCTGCACGTCAACGGCAGCAAGCTGGTCGAGGGGCTCGCCGGCAACCTGCCGCCGGCCGTCACGGTCACCGGCGGACTGTCCGGCGACGGCCCGCGCTTCCACGAGACGCTGGTGCTCGGCGGGGGAGAGCCCGAGGCGCGCACCATCGCCGCGGTCGGGTTCTACGGCCCCAGCCTGAGCGTCGGCTACGCCTCCCTGGGCGGCTGGGACCCGTTCGGCCCCGAGCGCCTGATCACCCGCTCGCAGGGCAACGTCCTCTACGAGCTGGACGGCCGCTCGGCCCTGGAGCTCTACAAGACCTATCTCGGACCGCATGCCAACGAGCTGCCGGCGAGCGGCCTGCTCTTCCCCCTGAGCCTGCGCACCGCCGAGGGCTGCACGCCGGTGGTGCGCACGATCCTCTCGGTCGACGAGGCGGAGAGCAGCATGACCTTCGCGGGCGACGTGCCCGAGGGGAGCTACGCCCGTTTCATGAAGGCCAACTTCGACCGCCTGATCGACGGCGCCGTGGGGGCCGCGCGCACGAGCTGCGAGGCCGTGGGCTCCACCTCGCCCGACCTGGCCCTGCTGGTGAGCTGCGTCGGGCGCAAGCTGGTCCTCAAGCAGCGGGTGGAGGAGGAGGTGGAGGGGGTGCGCGAGGTGCTGGGCGACCGCACCGTGCTCGCCGGCTTCTACTCCTACGGCGAGATCTCCCCGTTCACCCCGGACGCGCGCTGCGAGCTGCACAACCAGACCATGACGATCACCACCCTGACCGAGCGCTGAGCCATGGCCGACCGCCACAGCCTGCTCCAGAGGCAGATCCGGCGCTTCCTGGAGAACGAGGAGGGGCTGAGCGGCCACTGCCGGCAGTTCCTGGACGCGGTCGACGACGCCTACCGGCAGGCGGATTACGACCGCGCCCTGCTGGAGCGCTCCATGGACCTGAGCTCGCAGGAGCTGCTGCAGGCCAACTCCGCCCTACGCGCGTCGCTCGCGCAGCTCCAGGCGTCCGAGGAGGAGCGGGCGCGGCTCCAGGTCATGGGCGCCCTCGGCCACCTGGTGGGCGGGCTCGCGCACGAGGTCCGCAACCCGCTCTTCTGCATCACCGCCACCCTGGACGCGCTGCTCGACAACCTGGACGACACGATCGAGCCGCACACGGTCCGCCGCGCCATCCAGAGCCTCTCGGAGCCCACCGCCCGGCTCAGCGCGCTGATGTCGGAGCTGCTGGAGTACGGCAAGCCGCTGGGCAGGAACCTGGCGGCCGGACCGCTCGGCGCCGTGGTGCTCGAGGCGTTCGCGGAAAACCGGAGCCTCGCCGACGACCGCGGCGTGCGCCTGCGCGCCGAGCTCGGCGAGCGCGACCACCGGATCTGCATGATCCGCCCGCGCCTGCTCATGGCGCTCTCCAACCTGGTCCAGAACGCGGTCCAGCACACCCCGGCCGGCGGCGAGGTCGTCGTCGAGCTGACGGGGATGGAGGACTGGGTCCGCTGCGAGGTCCGGGACTCCGGACCCGGCTTCCTGGAGGAGGATCTGCCGCGCATCTTCGAGCCGTTCTTCACCCGGCGCCGCGGCGGCACCGGGCTGGGCCTCTCGATCGTTCAGCGGGTCGTGGAGGAGCAGCACGCCCGCATCGTGGCGGCCAACCGGCCCGCGGGCGGGGGCGTCGTCACCGTGGACTTTCCAGCGATCTGACCCGGCAGGTCGAGCCGGCGCCCTTCGCGACCGGCTCGGGTCCCCAGGCCACGCGGTAGGCCGTTCTCCTGGCCGGCTCGACGAAGGAGACCTTGAGGGAGAGCCCGGTCGCGTCCGTCTCCAGCACCGCGAAGCCGTAGCCGACCGTCCCCCAGCGCTGGCAGCCCGTCCGCTCGAAGTCCCGCAGGTGCCGGCCCGCGCCGCCCGAGACGAAAAAGTGGATGCCGTCCTCGGGCTCCAGCGCTTCCAGGTCATGATCGTGGCCGGAGAGGTAGACGTCCACCTTGTGCTTCCGGAGGAGCGGCAGCAGGTAGTCCTTGACGCGCGGGATCTCGCCGGCGCTGCCGCCGTGCTCGCCGTTCGAGTACACCGGGTGATGGCCGTAGACGACCTTCCAGCGCGCCCGGCTGGCGGCGAGCGCGCGGTCGAGCCACCGGCGTTGGGCGGCCATGGCGCCCCCCGGATCGCGGTCCGGCTCGTCGACCGGCGTGGTGTCGACGGCGAAGAGCTGCACGGCTCCGGCGGTGAAGGTGAAGTACGGGCGCGGCAGGCACCAGGTGGCGCTGCGGCGGGAGCGGGCGATCTCGGCGCCCGGGCTCGCCGCGTTCTTGTAGTCGTGGTTGCCGAGCACCGCGTAGACGCGGATGCCGAGCGGGCTGTAGAGGCGC
>Ga0268265_10000449_pt1 | contig 43586 bp, 54 predicted proteins | sample KBSSwiS52_FD_190355 | JGI IMG/M metagenome (GOLD analysis project Ga0268265, IMG submission 190355) | Switchgrass rhizosphere microbial communities from Kellogg Biological Station, Michigan, USA - KBS Switchgrass S5-2 (SPAdes) (version 2) | ecosystem: Host-associated > Plants > Roots >...
AACTGAACCCGCCCTCCGTGCCGAGACGGCGGATCTCGCGGGCCTGCGGCGGGGTCAGTTTGGCTTGCGGATGGATCTGACCCCCGTATGCCCGCCCCTTCGCGTGCATGTCGCGCATGTTGTCGGCGATCGTGCCCAGAAACAGATGGTCGGGTCGAACACACCGACGGTAGGCAATCGAGCCAACCGGGTAGGTCCGATCGCAGTCATGGCAAACGAACATACCCGCTGGGATCGGCCCGTGATGGATCTCCCAGGACAAGCGATGTGCCCCCACCGTCCGCGACTTCCGCGTCTTTGCCGGCTCGCCGGTCCTCGGCAGGCCGATCACGCCGTACCCGTTGGACCGGTCCATAGCCCCGGTCCAGAGCCAGCACCCATCCGGCTCCTCGGACTTGCTGACCCTCGCCCAGAAGCGATCGACCAGCGGGACGACCATGCTCGCGGCGTAGCAGGCGGTAGAGCAGTGGCGTCGACCCGCGCGGGCAAGGCTCGGCGTGAGCCAGAAGGTACGCCCGCACCGCTCACAAGGACGATCCTCGCCGCCTCGTGGGTGCTTCGGCCGGGCCGTGTCGACGTCGAATGCCGTCGAGCACGACGGGCAGGTAACATGAAAAAGCATCGGAGCTCATCCCTTCGATGTCACGCCCCCGGCCGTCTGAACCACGGTGCGGGGGTATCGCGTGCCCTGATTGTACCAGATCCCACTCTGCGTTGCGTGCAGAATTGTGAGTAGAAGTCGCGGCAAATGGGATTTGGTCCTTGAGACGGACGACCGCGTGATCGGATTTCAGCTCGCCGAGCCGCCGACGAAACACGAGCTCCAGCCAGCCAGGCTTGACGAACAGGCCCGCAACGCCGACGTTCCAAGAGTGATAGACAACTTAGACGGGGGAATGGGCTACTCGCGCCGTCTCGAGCGGGTGCCCAACGGATACGCCTACTGCTTGCCCGGCTATACGCGGTCTCCTGGTGGCATCTTCCACCCGCCTGGCAAGCTCACCGAGATCACCTTCAACTGGGGCGGCCAGACGCCTGGGTACATCACCCAGTCGATCCGCTTCAACAACAACATCTTCCTGACGACGCGGGGCCGGACGCTGCTGGTGCTCTCGCCCGACGGGTCGACGGCCACGGCCGCCACCACCTTCGCGGGCCTGATGGGGCCCTCAGGGGCTGCTGCCGTCTTCAGCAATCGGTTGTACGTGATGACCGAGGCGGGCCTGTACTACTCCGACGCGGGCGGCGGCTGGTCGGGCCCCCACCCGCCGCTGCGTGGGGTGCCCGTGGTCACGAACTGGCGGCCGCTGGGCGTGCCGACCGACGTGATGGTGGCGACCTCGACCGAATTCGGCGGCAACGCCGTCCGCTGGTGCCCGATCACGTCGGACCCGACCGTGGACGGGAACTGGTCGGCGCCGCTCCGGGTGGGCGGCGACATCCAGTACGGCATCCACCGGCTGATCGCGGCCCCCAGGCGCGTGTTCATCACGCGGCCAGACGGCATCTACGACATCGACGAGCTGGGCACCCGGGCCTTCAACATCGCGCCCTGGATCGCCTCGCTGCCCGACGCCAACAACGGCATTTTCGGCATGACGGTCGGGACGGGGGTCTACTACACCCACAGCCAGGGGCTGGCGTTCGTGCCGACCACGGGCGAGGCCCAGTACCGTCCCGAGTGGGCGACCCCAGGCTGGGGGCTGCCGTACGAGGGGCCCGTACGGGGGAATGGGTACTGCGGCTGCCTGCATGACGGCTGGGGCATCTTCGGGCAGTGGGACCCGGTCGCCGACCAGAGTTTCATCTCCGCGGGCAGGAGGGACCCCAACGGGGCCGCCGGCGGGATGGCGTACGGGCAGGCGTCCCACATCTGGCATGGCGCCGAGGCGGTCGTCCCTGGGCGCACGACCCTGCTCCAGTCGATGACGCTGGCCTGGGCAGGCGGCAACCCCCAGATGCTGATCTGCACGGTCTCGGGGACGACGACCAGGGCGTTCTGGCAGTCGCTGCCGCGCTTCGGCTCGCCGTTACAGGACCTGCTCTACGGGGGCGGCTTCGTGCCGGCCGCCCTGGCATCGCTGTTTTTGCCGGCCGACCCGTGGGACCGGCCCTCGTCGGTCAAGACGCTGCTCCAGATGGACATGGTCACCGAGCGCCTGGACCCAAGCTCGGACACGCTCAAGGGGTACGCGCAGGCAGACGAGGAGACGGCCTGGGCCGACTATGGCACGGCCGAGACGGGGTCGTACACGGGGCTGGCTCCGCTCGAGACGACCGAGGGGCGTTTTATCAAGACGCGGATCGACGCGATCGGGTCGCCGATCCTGCGCTCGCTGGAGCTGCGATCGGCCATCGGGGTTGAGTTGAGAGAGGCGCGGAGCTACACGGTCATCCTGGCGTGGGACAACGCCCTCAAGGGCGCCCGTGGCCGCGAGACGGCCGACCCTGAGCGGCGACTCGAGGATCTGCGCTCGCTGCTCGGGCGGATCTGCACGCTCGACGATGGATCGGCCGACGGGACGCGCCGCGTGCGGGTGCTCCAGGTGCAGGCAGGCGAGAAGCGACCGATGGGTGGGGCAGCTCGGGCGGGTGCGGCCGGCACGGTCGGGGCCTGGGCGATTACCGCGCAGGTGATGGTTTCCGTGCTTGATCGCCCGTTCGTTTGGGATGGACGTGCCGACGTCGACAAGCTCGACGCTGACCGCGTGTGGTTGTAAGGAGGAGCCGTGGCGATCACGCTGGTTCCCAAGTACGTCCGAGCGTTGGCCGAGCAGCTGAATGCCTACTACCGGGTTTTTCGCGGGACCGACCCCGACTCGATCGACCTGCGCCTGAACGGCGGCGGGCGCTTCGCCGTGCACCACTCGGGCACCAACGCGGTCGTGTTTCAGGTGACGGACTCAGGGGCGACGGGCAGCTACCAGCCTGGCGACATCACCGACCCCGACATCGCCGACCAGACCATCGTCAACCGTCACGTCAACAACGCCGCCGCCATCGCGGTCACGAAGATCGCCCACGTCGGCGCCAACAACGTGCTCAAGTCGAATGGCACGCAGAACGTCGGCGGGCCGCTGGTACCGGCCGACATCCCGAACGACTCGATCACGTCGGCCAAGATCGTCGACGACTCGATCATGAACGCGGACGTCAACGCCAACGCTGGGATTGCCATCACCAAGGTCGCCCACGTCGGCGTCAACAACGTGCTGCGGGGCGGGGCGGCAGGCACGGCCAACCAGGCCGGGCAGGTCCTGAACACTGACCTTGCCGGCAGCATCGCGGTGACCAAGCTTGTCGATCTCGGGGCGAACAACGTGCTGCGGTCGGACGGCGCGGGCAACGTGGCGGGCAAGATCGTCACCAACGACATCACGATCGATACGCTCAACGGCAACCGCATCCAGACGAACACCCTGGCGCCCGCGAAGATCACGAACGTCACCGCTGGGCAGGTCCTCAAGGACGTCGGGTCGGGTGTGGTCGGCGGCGGGCTGGTCGTGGACGCCAACGTGGCCGCGGCCGGGACGGCCAACATCGCACTCGGCAAGCTCGCGCCTGGAGCGACGGGCGTGCTCAAGTCGAACGGCACCACGATCACGGCGGGCAACCTGATCGTCACCGGCGACATGGCCCTCGACTCGATCAACGGCGACCGTCTCCTGACCGGCTCGGTCCCTGGCTCCAAGATCAGCGGCGGCGCTCCGCCCCCGAACGGGACGGGCGCCGCCGATGCCTGGAAGGCGTACGCGACGGACTCGGCCGGCACCACCGTCGCGCTGCGCCAGGTCCAGACGGAGATGCTGGTCGCCAACGCCGTTACCAGGGTCCACGGCGCCATTCAGCTCAACACGGCGCAGTGCAACTCCGCCGCGTTCGTCACCCTCTCCGACGTGACGGTGCCCTCGTCGGGCGGCTACTTCTTTGCCCTGGTCGGCGGCTATGCCAGCAACAGCGTCGCGTCGGCGACGACGAACCTGGCCGTCAAGGTCGACGCGGCCGCGGCCGTCGTCGTGGGGGGCTTCCTCCAGCCGGCGGCATCCCCCAGTTACGGCATGCCACTGCTGGTGATCTACCCGATCGGCGTGATCGCGGCTGGGGCCGGGCACCACGTCATCTTGCAGTGGAGCGCATCGACGGGGATCACGACCATTACGGTCGGGTATTACACGGTGCTGGAGCTGCTCCGATGAACACGGGCGGCAAGCGGATCGACCTCGACCTGTTGCAGACAGAGCTGGCCTCAGCGGCGATCGTCGTGCCCGCGCTCGGCCTGTTCGAGGACGACGTCTTCACCTACGACCCGGAGGGCGGCCAGGTGGACCTGCCGCCCGACGCTCAGCCCGTGGTCGATGCCCACGTCGCCCCGCCGCCGCTGACCCAGTACGCGGGCAGCACGACCGTGCATGCCATCACGAGGACCACCGACGCCGCCCCGCACGAGGTGTTTCGCTTCCCCTGCGAGCAGGTCCGGATGTACGAGGCCACCATGACGATCCGCGGGGTCGACGCGGGCAACTTCGTCTCGAAGCGCATGGTCGGCGAGTTCATGTGGAAGCGGACCACCGGGAACGCCGTCGTGGTCGGCATCACCGTGGTCTCCGACATCAAGGACAGCGCTGCCGCCTCGTGGGTGCCGAACTGTCTGCCCTCGGGCACGGATGTGGTGTTCACCGTCCAGGGCGCGGCGGGCCGCACGATCGACTGGTATCTCGACGGCGATGTTGGCACCTATGCTCCGGCGGGGGACATCTAGGTGCCTCCCGATCGGTTCCTGGAGCCGGCGACTCCGGGCCAGGTCCCTGAGGACGGCGACGTTCAGCAGTTGGTGGAGGCAGAGGCGGGCCAGGGTGCCCAAGGGATCAACCGCCGCTGGCAGGCGTCCAACAGCGCCCAGGTCGTGCTCATTTCCGATGCTGGTGGCATCAAGATCAGTCGGGACGCGGGGGCGACCCCGCCAGCGCAGGTCATTGTTGACGGCACGGCGGCCGGGGCCGGCGGCGGAGCCCTCTCTGGCACCTACCCGAACCCGACGCTGGCCGTGCCCACGCTCGACCTGCTGGCGCCGCCGGGGGCGATCATCGCCTACGCGGGGACGGGCGCCCCTGCCGGCTGGCTGCCGTGCGACGGGCGGGTGCTGGACGCGGCGACCTACCCGCGCCTGTTTGCGGCGATCACCACCCTCTACGGCTTCGGCGGGCCGGGGACGTTTCGGCTCCCCGACCTCCAGGGGCGGGTGATCCTGAGCGCGTCGGGCACGCACGCGCTGGCGACGGGCGGCGGCCAGGAGTCGGTCGTCGGGCCTCCCCATACCCATCCTGGCACCCACAGCCACGGGATGAACAGCCACACCCACGGGCCAGGGGCGCACACGCACGGGCTGAACAACCACACGCACGGGTACGACCACGCGCATAGCCTGAACGGCCACACCCATACGCCGGGCGCCCACACCCACAACACGGACATCAACCACGATCACGCCCTGGCGTCGGGGGTCGCCGTGGCGTCGGGTGCCATCACGGGCGTGCACGAGGGGCCGAGCGCCGTGGTGAACGTCAGCGCCAGCAACCACGCCCATGATGTCAACCTGCCGGCCCTCGGCAGCTCGTCCGTGGCGTCAGGCGGGCCGAGCGCGTCCGATACGGGCGTGCCATCCCCGACGAGCACGCCGACCCTCACGAGTACGGCGACGGGGGTGCCGAGCCCGCAGACGCTCACGGGCACGCCCTCGGCCGACGCGACGGCCGCGGCCACGGGCAGTACCGCGACGGACCCCACGGCGCACCCCGCCGACTACGCGGGCTCGGTGGTCGCGACGATGATGCCATTTTTAACGCTTCAATTCATAATACGCGCGGTCTAATCGTGAGGATGACGCGAGCGCGGCCCACCTCTGACCCACGACTGGACCGGCTGCGACAGTGCGCGCTCGGCCGACCAGCCGTACCGCACTCGGTCCTTCAGGACCGTGTACGGGATACCGGTGACCGCCGACCACTGCACGAGCGTCAGGCTCTGCCCCTCGTGCGTGAGGCGGACGGTGGTGCGTCGGTTTCGCAACTGCTCGGTCGCCGTAGCCCACCGACAGCTCCATGGCGCGTACGGGCCGTCGTTGTCGATCCGATCCAGGCTATGGCGCGGCGACGGCTTCGGTCCCATGTCGCGGAAGAAGACCTCGAAGTCGTCCCACTCGGCACAGACGGTGATGCCGCGCCCGCCGTAGTAGGCATACTGCCTGTCCGTCGGGTTCCGGCAGCGTCCGCGAGCACCATGCCATGCGCGGTACTCGGGCGTCTGGGTCCGGCCGTGCGTCCGGTTCCGCTCGCCGACCTTGCCGCTCGTCTCGCGCCTGAGACACCCGCAGGACAGGGTCCGTCCCCAGACCAGGAAATTGTTGCGGACGGTCACGATGGCGCCGCAGGCGCAGCGACAGGACGAGGACGGTCCGGCGCCGGCCCTGGGCGCCTCCTCGATCACGGTCAGGCGGCCGTACTGGGCGCCGGCGGGCATGGTAAGCTTGGGGGGCATCGGGTGCTCCTAACACTCGGTGTCACGCCCCCGGCTGTGTGCAGCAGTGCGGGGGTTTCGTGCTCCCAGTATTGTACCCGATCCCTTCGAGTGGAGTGCCTCGGATGACGCGCCAGCCTGAGATGGCCGCGGCGGCGTGGCTGATGACGCGGGCGACGGCGCTGCTGGTGCTCGGGCGGATGCGCGAGATCGAGGAGCAGGTCATCGACCCGCAGGATCGCTGGGCGACGTTGCGGACGGTGCTGGAACGGTTCGCCGCGACCGAATTCCCGGGGCAGGAGGACACGTCGTGATCTTCGCGACCGCGCCCTCAGCAGGTACACGTGGCGCAGTGGGGGACATCTCCCAGGCGGATGCCTTTTGGCTGGCGGCGGACAAACCAGAGCTCAAGGTTCTCGGGGCGATTGTCGGCACGGTCGCCGTTAAGGTGATGGACCTCCTCGCCGGGCCGCAGGGCACGGCCGAGCATCCGTTCCATGACCATACGGTGCTCGAAGATGAAGCCGTCCTTCTTCGCGTTGGGGTACTCAGGTGCATAGATGCGGACGTAGCCCTTTGTCGTGACCCAGCGGCCACCCTTCCACCCCGGCGCGTTCGGTCCCTTTGGCCCGGGACGCCCCACCCTGGCGGTATCCGCGCATGCACGCGAGCAGTACTTCTGGAGCCGTCGAGCTTGCTGGTGATACAGCACCCGCTCGGTCCCGCATGTGAGGCAGCGAATGGTCGCCGATGCGCGCTTACCGGCCCTGGTCGCTGCGCGGGCGGTGTTCGCGGCGGTGACGCTGCAGCGCATCGAGCAGTACAGGCGGTGGGGCCGCCCCGTAGGCGGACGTGGCACATCCTCGCCACACAGCGGGCACGGCGGGATGGTAGGATGCTCGGGCATCGTCAGACTCTCCTGGCGGTGTCACGCCCCCGGCCTGTTGACGCAGGCGCGGGGGTTTCATGCGAGAGAAGGGTACCATGATCCTGGCGACGGCCCCCAGCATGGCAACGCTTCCTGCCTATGATTGGCAGTACCCGGCAATGCCCCAACAGAGTGATTGGGACTGCTCGCAAGAATCAATAAGGTGGTCGCTATTCGCGTATTCGAGAACACCTGATAACGCATGGATGGAATCGTCCATGATCGCAGCTGGGGTGGTTAACCCCCAGGTCGGCTGCACCGACGCCAGCGGCGCAGGTTTAGCACGGTGGGTAAATGAGGAATATTCGGAGTTTGGGTACCTTGCCAGTAATAGCACGGGCTGTAGCTTTGACCAGGTGGCTGAAGAGGCGGCACGGCACGTCCATCCCCTGGCGATTGGTGGGTTAGCCTGGAATCATTGGTCGGGGCTCCGGGGCTACGACCCGCTGATGGATCGTCTGCTGCTGGCGAACCCCGCCAGCGGCTGGCAGGGTGTGTATCAGACGATGGACCGCGCCCAGTTTGCGAGCCTGGGTCCGTTCAACTGCGTCCGGGTGACCCATCCGGAGGCCGAGAACGGCGGCGGGGGGTCGGTGCCGGCCCCGACGGGGCAGGCGTACGGGCCCGACGTCTCGTCTCACCAGGGCTACGTTGATTGGGCGGCGGTCAGAGCAGCGGGCTGCTCGTTCGGGTTCACGAAAGCAACCGGGGGCGCGTGGTACCAGAATCCGACGCTGGCCGCGAATTGGCAGTCGATGGCCGCGGCCGGGCTCACCCGTGGCTGTTATCACTTCGCGTTTGAAAGTAGCGGCCAGCCGTTGCCGGGGCCGGGGCCGATTGCCGAGGCCGACTACTTCCTGTCGACGATCGCGCCGCTGGGCCTCGTACGAGGCGATATGCTGGTGCTCGACATCGAGCAGGGGGCCGGCAATCTGGGGCAGTGGGCGCTCGACTGGTGCCGCCGCGTCGAGCAGGTCGCCGGGTTTCCGCCGCTCATCTACACGGGCGCCTGGTTCTCCAATCCGCACGGGTTCGCTGACGTGCCCGAGCTGGCGCGGTATGGTCTCTGGCTGGCTGACTACGGCGCGAGCGCGTGGCCGCCGGCGCCTCAACCGTGGCCGTCGGCTGCGTTCTGGCAGTTCACGGATCGCGCGACCGTGCCCGGGATCTCGACGCCGGCCGATGGCAATCGGTTCAATGGGACGCCCGCTGATCTCCTGTTCTGGGGGAAGCCCGGAACGTTGCCGCCGGACGACCCATACGCGGCCTGGGCCGGGCTGATCGGGAGCGGCTTACTCCAGATGATGGCGGCCGATGGGACGCTGCCGGCGCAGTCGCGGAGCACCTGGCTCCCGCTCGGACAGTCGCCGGCCGACGTGGAGCAAGCACTCGGCCAGAACGGCGTGAGCTATGTCTGGGCGCTGCCGATCAGTCAGGGCTTCCGGTACGCGCCGATGTGACGCTGAACGGGCGCCCTATCGCTGATTATCGGAAGCATCCTCCGAGTCAGCTTCCTGGCTCCGTCAACAACTGCTCGGCGGCAGCGATAGCCGCATCGTTGGCGGCCTCCATCGCGTTCGCTGCCTCGATGTACGCGGGCGACGAGTAGTCGAGATTCGGGGCGTCGATCAGCGCGTTGTACGCCCGTACTTTCAGTGCGTACGCCTTGAGGGCGTCGAGAGCGGCGCGCTCGTGTTCGTTCATCGCGTCTCCTGAGTGCCCGACGTACGCGTGCTTATGACGGGCGCTCTCCTGGTCGCCCTATCAGTTGCGCTTCCACCTCGTCGGTGTTGCTTGACCAGTCGCGCCGAGCCAGGAAGTCGACTCGCCCAACCTCGTAGCGCCGCCCGGCCTCCCACGCCTTGCGCAAGAGCGCTCGATCCACCTTGCACTCATCATCCGAGAGGCTGTCCACACATGCCTGGAACGCCTCATCACGCCTACTCGCCATAACTCGTCTCCCTCCTTAGTGGCCGACAAAAAGCTGGATATCTTTCGCAGACAGAAGGACTACATCGCCCCTTCGCCACGGTCGTCCTCACGGCTGGTCAGGCGCATGCGGTGGCGAGCGAGGGCGTCCACCCGCTCGACCTCATAGCAGCGTCCGGCCTCCCATACCGTACGCAAAAGGATTCTCGGATCGGCGTCATCTGGCACGGCCAGCTTGTCGTAGAACGCCTCAAACGCCTCGTCACGATGGCTCGCCATAACTCGCTCTCCAGTGTGAGCCCGATGTAAGACCAGATAGGTCGGGCCAGCGCCGCGCCAGCCCGCCCGCGCTCAGAACGCCTCCGCGAGGTCATCATCGGCGCCGTAGCAGGGCGTCGACAGCGAGCAGCACCATCCCGACGGCTGCTGCGCCGAGGACGCCGCCGATGAAGAATCGGGTGACCTCGACCCAGCCAATCAGGAGCACGGCCAGCAGCCCCGGCCATGTCGTGAGCGCAGGGAGCCACCACGCGGCCGGCGGGCTGTCGCCGGACGCCCACACCACGAACAGGATGCCGCAGATAGGCATCGAGAGCCCGATGATGCACTGCTGCGTGCGCTCGGACATCAGAACGCCTCCGCGAGATCCTCGACCGGATCGCCTGAGCGGAGTATCCACCGCTCCCACGATTCAGCGATCAGCAAGACCTCGCCGGACTTCACCTGCGGCCGAGCTGCCGCAAACTCTGCCGCGGCCTTGAGCACGGCCAGCCTGGTGATGGTGCGATCCTTCTCGGTGGGGGTGGGGCGGGCGACATCGCTGCCGCCGGCCACGGGCAGCGGCCCGTCCAGCAGGGTCACGGACCTGACAAACCCGGCCTTGTCCACCGTGACCGAGACGGTGTCGCCGCGCTCGGGGGCGACGATCCCGACGGCGAACTTCGAGAAGTTCATCCAAGACTCGTGCCCGTCGAGCTTCAGACCCTTCGGGTTGACCGCGGCGACGCGGCCCGTGAAGGTTGACGAGAGCGACTGGCCGTCGGCTAGACTGGTGTTGACTGTCATGGAATTTGGCCTCCAGGATGGTCGAGCCCCGTCCGTGATACGAGCACTGGCGGGGCTTCTCTCTGCCATGATTATACCAGGAAGTGACACCATGTGGCAACCACTGTGGCGTCCAGTCTGTTATACTCCGCTATAGGTCAGGTAGATGAATGGCGCCACTGGCCTATACTCTGCGCCATGCGAAAGAGGCCCGGTCTCGTGGCTATCACCATCAGGCTCCCCGACGCCACGCACGCCAAGCTTCAGGAGGCGGCGGGAGAGGATATGCGGTCCATGAATGCGGAGCTGGTCTGGCTGCTCAACGAAGCGCTGGAGCGCCGCGCAGCCAGGCGGCAACGTGCCGAGCAGCAGGGCACCAACGACGACCAGCCCAGGTAACATGCTGCCCCGACGCCTGGGTGAACAGGCTCGGGGCGCGGTGAGACCTGTTGAGGAGATCCCACATGACCAGTGTACCCGAGCGACCCTCGATCGGCGGGCCGCCTGTCTACGACATCTACAAGCGCGTGAGCGGCGGCGGCCAGGAGAAGCACGGTGCCTCGCTCGACGATCAGGAGCGCGACGCGCGTGCGCTCGTGGCAGATCGCGGCGGGGTTGTGCGCCACGTCTTCGAGGACGTCTTCACGGGCCTCGAGCTCTGGGACCGTCCGGACCTCCAGCGGATGCGCGACACGTGGCGCCGTGACCCGCCCGACGGGGTGATCGTGGACGTGCTCGACCGGCTCGCCCGCGAGCCCGACCATCAGGTGGTGCTGCTGTCTGAGGCCGAGTATTACGGCGTCGAGGTCGAGTTCACGCACGAGTCGTACGACGACACGCCCGAGGGCAAGCTGCTCCGCAGCATCAAGGGGTACGTCGCGAAAGTCGAGCACACCAAGATCAAGGAGCGGACCCAGCGCGGGCTGCGGACCCGCGTCGCCAAGGGGCTGCCGCTGCCGGGGGTCCGGGTGCTCGACGGCTACGCCTGGAACGAGGACCGCACGGCCTACGTGCTCGACGGTCCGCGGGCGACGGTGGTGCGCCGCATCTACCGCGAGTTCCTGGCGGGGTCCACGTTGCGGCGGATCGCGGCCGACCTCACGGCGTCGGGCATCCCGACCGCGACGGGCAAGGCCGTGTGGGTGTACACCACCGTCTCGAAGATCCTCCAGAACCCGCGCTACTCGGGCTACGCCGTCGCCAACCGCTACAAGAGCGAGCGGGTCGCGGGCTCGACGAGCGGCCGGCGCGCGAAGCGGCGCGTGACGCTCCGTCCGACGGAGGAGCACGTCCCGTTGCCCGAGGGGACCATCCCGCCGCTGGTGACGTCGGAGGAGTACGCGGCCGTGGCGTCCAGGCTTCAGACCAACAAGGCGCACGCGGCCCGCAACAACCCCGAACCCGAACGGTACTTGCTACGTGCGGGGCACGTGCGGTGCGGGTACTGCGGGGGTGTGATGTCGGGGCTCCGGCTCTCCAATGGGAACTACCTCTACCGCTGCGCCAGGGCGAGCGAGACCCGCTGCTACCACGGGATCAGCGCGCATCTGCTCGATCAGGCGATCTGGACGCGGCTGGAGCGGGTGTTAGCAGACCCCGAGCGGATCGCGGACGAGCTCGAGCGGGCGGCGTCCGAGGACCCGTCCGAGCCGGACCTCGCTGCGATCGACCGTGAGGCTGGGGCGATCGGGCCGCAGCTTGAGAACCTGACGCGCGGGCTGGGGCTGGCCGGCGGCGACGCGGACGTGGCGGCGGCGATCGTGGGGCAGATGCGGTTGCTGTCTGAGCGCAAGCGGACGCTGGCCGAGGAGCGGTCGCGGGTGCTGGGTCGGCACGCGGCGGCGGTGGCGGCGCGAGAGCGCATCCTGGCGCTGGGAGCGTGGTGTCGTCGGGTGGGGCGGCGGCTGGAGGAGTTCGGGTACGCGGAGCGGCGGTTGGCGGTGGTGGCGTTCGGGGTGGAGGTCACGGTCTGGCGCGCGGACCACGAGCCGCGGTGGGAGATGCGGGCTGGGGTGCCTGACGGGGAGGAGATTGTGTACCCAACGCCAGCGCGTTCGGTACACAATACCAACCTCACCCTCCGCTGGTCGGCCGACTCCGCGCTCGCCCGCGTCGGCTGACCACCTCCGCCTCATCGGCCCGCGGCGGCGCCAGCAACAGGGCCCAGAGCTGCCGCCACGCCACCCGCCGCTCCGCCAGGGACGCCTTCGTCCCAGCGGTCAGGGCCCGTCGAAGCGGGGGCTCGGGGGGCGCAGTGTCCCGCCCTCGCTGCTGCTCATCCATACCGACCAGCGTACCGGCCACGAGCGGAAAGAAACGGCACGTTTTGTCATGTAAAACGTGCCGTTTCTTTCCGCTCGAACACGCTAGACTGGCCGTAGGTTCACCTGCTGGTGCGCCCGGACACCGTCCGACGGGTAGCTTCGAGCGGCCCGCCGCACGGCCAGCAGCACCCGAGACATTTGTCTCGTTGACGCGGGAAAACCCGCCCGTTCGTCTCGTTCCCGGTGCACGTCACTTGTATTATGGCAACTACGTCAGTTGCACCGGGCAACCATCTGGGACTCCGATCATCGGAGGTCGGCACCATGACAACGGCGTCGCGCTGGACTTGCCATGCATCACCGCACTGCGTCCCGCCTCAGCTCCTCGGGGAGGCGCTGGGGTATCACGGCGGCGGCCCGGGGTGGTCATGGCTGCACCTCGGGCCGATCGAGCCGGGACTCGTCCCGATCGTCGAGCATCGGGGGCGGAGCGCCGTAACGCGACGGCTCGTGCATGACAGCTCGCTAGCGCGCTTCGCCGGGTGCCATCTCGATCTGCTTGGATCGGCGTCGCCGACGACGGGCGCCGACGCCAACTATCACGGACTGGCCGGCTTCTGGTACGTCTATGCCGTCGCGTGGCGCACGCCAGACGGCCCGAGGATGCACTGGCAGGTCGACCGCTCGGGCGTGGCCGGCTTCGCTCCATGGATACCCGGTCGCCGTGGTCTGGCTGCCGACCGTCACCTGCTCGCACGTCTCGAAGATCTGCTCATCGGCCAACTCAGCCGACCTGGCCGTCGGACTCGCGTCGAAGAGGCCCCGGAGGCCATCCAGCAGATCGTCGAGTCGGCCACCGCGATCAAAGCCGCGAACCGCAAACTGGCGTGGCCCATCATCGCCAACGGGCACGGCGTGAGCGAACGCACGCTGCGCAATTACCGCGCCGACGCTCGTCGCGGACTGCTCACGGTCGAGCACGAGCGTACCACCGACGAAACGAGGCAGATCTCATGACCACGCTGACCGACATTCGCACGGCGGGGCGTCGCGCCCCGGACGGCGCACGCCGGCGCCAGAACCGCCTGATCGCGTTCGGGCTAGCCGGCGACGAGTGGGACGTCCTGGTCGACCTGGCCGAGTCTGAGGGCCGCCTGCCGGAGCAGCAGGCCCGCTGGGTCGTGCTCCAGGCGATCCGTGGCTACGCCGAGCAGCGCGCCTCCTAGGCGCCGTGCCCGGCCTCACGTGCCAGCCTCTCCATGTCCATGCCCGGAGGTGCCCCTATGCGCGTGCTGCTCGCCGCGATCGTCGCCGGCCTGGCGGCCGAGATCCTGTCCACCTTGCCGGCCGACGAGCACGAGGCCGGCACCTGGATCGCCGGGTTCTGCTGGGCATTCGCGATCTTCATCGTCCTGCTCCTGGCCGTCACGATGGCGTGGGCTCGCCTCCACGGAGTCGCGTTATGAGCGCTCAAGAGAAGCCCTCAGCGCGTGCCACGCTCGACGAGGGCTGGGTTGACTACGTGGCGTCGGGTCAGTTCGCGGACGTGATCGCCCACCGTCCCTCTGACGTGGTCCTGGAAACGATCCGCGAGGCCAGGGTCGCCTGGTATGCGGGGGTCAGCCACGGAATCGCCATGCTGGTCTCGTCGAACATCGACCCAGACCTCCTGTCTGCCGTGGCCGACGAATTGCTCGCCTGGGTGCGGGCAGAGAGTGCCAATCGTGGCCGCCACTGAGACGCGCCTGCCGTACGCCGACGCCTACGCCGTGGCGCAGCGGCTGCTCGACGAGATCTCCGACTGCTGCGACGAGGCGATCATCGCGGGCTCGATCCGACGTGGGGAGGCCACCTGCGGCGACGTCGAGCTCGTCGTGGTCCCGTCCGTGGAGCTGCGCCACGAGCGCGACCTGTTCGGCGAGGTGGTCCGCACCGTCCCGAACGACCGTCTCGCAGCCAGGCTGACCACGCTCGCCGACAACGACGGTATCCGCCTACGGATACGCGCCGACGGCAAACGGATGTGGGGGCCGTCGTGGAAGTCGTTCACCTTCGAGGGTCTGGCTGTTGACCTCTTTACCCCCGAGCACGCACGCCTCGGCTGGATCGTCGCGCTCCGGACCGGCCCCGCGGCCTACAGCCGTCAACTCGTGGTCCCGGTCGGCCACACCACGAAGGACGGTCGGCCCGGCCTGCTGCCGATCGGCATCAAGCCTCGAGGCGGCTGGCTGACCAGGGGCGCGTCCGGCGAGCGGATCGAGACACGAACGGAGCGCGAGGTGTTCGACCTGTTCGGGCTGGCCTACCCGGACCCGAGGGCCAGGCAGTGAGCGCGCCGCCGTGGCTGCGCGGACGACGGCTCGACGGGCCCGGCTGCGGCGATGGCTGCATCGCCGCGACCATGATCGTGGCGCTGCACCTTTTCCGCGCCGAGGTGGAGATCCATGACCCCGCGGCGCACGAGGCGTACGGACGACGGCTGGGCCAACCGGAGGAGGCGCCCGTGCTGACGGGCGCGCTCGGGGTCGACGTCGGCAACTCGACCGTCACGCTCGACGGACGGCCGGTCGCACCGACGATGACCGAGCTCCGCATCCTGTTCACCCTCGCTCGTCGCGTCGGGCAGACCGCGACGCACGCCCAGCTTGCGACCGGCACCTGGGGGTACGGGACGCTTGAGACGCCCGTCGAGACGTACCGCCACGCGCTCCGCGTCAACATGGCGAGACTCCGACGGCGGCTGCACCCGCACGGCGGGCTGATCTCGACGGTCCCGCAGCTCGGCTACCGGCTGGAGGCACTGCCGATCGGCACCGCTGCTCCAACGCCGTCGGACAACTATTACCTCCGCATCGACGGCTGGGCGACCAACTGGGACCGCTGCCGAGGATGTGGACTGACCGACCTGCCGCACGCCTACGGCGGCTACTGCGTCTCCTGCGTCGAGCACCGAGCACCGCGAGCGCGTCGAGGCGCCGTGGCCGGCTGGCACGGGCAGGCCGCACGCATCGCCTTAGCGACCAGACCGGAGGGATCGTGACTACCGAGCTCGTCCACATCGACCCCGACGACATCGCCCTGCCCGACGCCGCCTCCGCCAGGTCGGCGCTCGACCACTACCTCGGAACCGGCGACCTGGGGCGGCTGCCGTCAGCGCAGCGCGCCGCGCTCTATCTGGAAGTCTGCCGGTCACTCGCCATCAATCCACGGACCCGCCCGCTCGACTGGATCGAGTTTTACGACCCCGAGACGAAGGGGAAGAAGCTCACGCTCTACCCCAACAAGACCTGCACCGACCAGCTCGCGTACCTGCACAAGATCCGCGTCCGTCTGGTCGAGGAGAAGATCGTCGGCACGCTCTACAAGGTGGTCCTCGAGGGGACCATGCCGGACGGCCGGCAGGAGACGAACGTCGCCTATCTCGACCTGACCGACGCACAGGGCCAGCCGCTCAGAGGCCAGAAGTACGGCAACGCCTTGATGAAGTGCCACACCAAGGCCAAGCGACGGCTGGTGCTCGGCATGGTCGGCATGTCGATCCCGGACGACGACAGCATGCCGCGGTCCAGGCGCGTCTACGTCGATGCTGGCGGCAACATCATCGAGCACCCCACCGCCGAGCAACGCGCGCTTGCCGAGCGGCCAGACATGGCGCGCGTGATCGGCGAGCCGACCTTCGAGGACACGGCCGGCGGCGTCGAAACGGGCTTCGAGGACGAGCCGGACCTGCCGGTGCGTGACGACCCTGGCCCAGCTCGTACAGGCGTGCGCCCGACGTTCAAGCGCGACCCGAAGCAGGTCGAGCGGTGGCTGGGCGCGTGGCATGGCATCGTCAAGGGCACGCCGTACGAGGACCCAGACGAGCGCCACAAGTGGTTTCGGCAGTGGACAGCACTGCTCGACTGGCCACAGGCGAAGCAAACGGACAGCTCGACGGCGTTCTTTGCGCGCTGTAGCGACGACGAGGCCGCCGATCTGCTGGCCCGCATCCGCCTTGTGAAGGAGCAGGACCGTGCCGACCTGCTCGCCGATGCCACCAATGCCGCCGACGACCTGACCGAGGAAGAACGGCCGTTCTGACCGTGATCGACGACGTGTGGGTCAACCTGCGCCCGTGTGGCTGCCGTCATCTTGCGGTGCCAACCGACACGCCTCGGGGGCTGGAGACGATGAAGGCGAAGATCACGCGGGGTTGGTCGCTCCAGCTGCGCGCCGCGCCCGACGCCGAACGACTGCCGACCGGGTGCGATACGTGCGCGCCGGTCCGTCAGGAGCGGCTCCTGTGAGAACCGACGACCACTGGCTCGAGCTGCACATCGGCCTGCGGGACCACCCGAAGACGGCACGCTTGCGGCGACGGCTGGGCGTGACGCTGCCGCAGGCGATCGGGCACGTGGTCATGACGTGGACGTGGGCCGTGCGGTACGCGCCGAACGGCGATCTCAGCCGCTTCGACCCCGACGTGATCGCCGACGCAGCCGGTTGGGACGACGACCCCGGCCAGTTCGTGCGCGCCATGATCGCGGCCGGCTTCTTGGACGAAGACCTGGCAATCCACGACTGGGACGCCTACGCCGGGCGCCTCTTGGACCGCCGCGAGGCCAACGCACGGCGCATGCGCGAGGCCCGCGAGAAGGCTCGCGCGGCAACCAACGGCAATGACCCCGACGAGACACGTGCAGCGCACGCCACCGGCACACGTGCATCGCACGTACAGGGGCTACCGGACATAACCGGACAGAACAGTACCGGACCGGACCGGATCCCTCCCCCCAACCCCCTCCGCACAGCGGAGGGGGCCGATGCCCTGACGCCGACGACGGCCGACGATATCGGGCTCTGGGAACGGGCCAGGGCCGCGCTCACCGCGGGTTGGCTGCCCACGAACGTGGAGAAGGTCCGTGCGTTCGAGCTGCTCGGGCGGGGTCCCGACGGCGCGCTGCGACTCCGCGCCCCGCCGTGGGCTGGCGCCGTGGTCTCGCCGTACCAGGTCCGGGCGGCGCTCCTGGAGGCCGGCGACGCGGCCGGCGCACACGCGCAGATCGTCACGGGTAGGGAGGGTGTGTGAGCAATGCTGTCGTAGCGGTCCACGGTGCGCCCACGGTCGCGGCGAGGTTCGATGACCACGAGCGGGCATGGCTGGCTGCTATGGATGACGTGTTTGTGGTCAAGGACTACCGCGACAAGGCCCAGGCGATCGTGGACTACGTACGGAAGGCACGGCTCGGGCTCCAGGCGCAGAACGACGCCGCCGAGCGGAAGCTGTACGCGGAGCATCGTCTGGGCGAACTGACAACGGAGATGGACAAGAACGAGGGCGGCCGTCCTCCGGAAAACCCCTCACATGATGTTAGGGGTTTAGAGGTGCCCCCGACGTACAGGGATCTCGGCCTGGAGTACATGCAGGTTTCTCGCTGGCAGAAGGTCTCGGGCATTTCGGAGGCGTTCGTCGCGACGTACGTCAACCGCGTGCGGGCGAATGTCGAGCTTCTGGAGAGCGGCCTGAAGGTCGGGAAGGACGACCCGACCGAGGTCACGACGAGCGGCCTGGTCCGCGCGTGGCAGATGGCGGTGCACAAGTCGAGCGAGGAGGACGAGTGGCTCACGCCGCCCGACATCATCGCGCGCACGCTCCAGGTGCTCGGCGCGATTGACCTCGACCCGTGCTCCAACACGTTCGGCGACCCGAACGTGCCGGCCGCCGTGCGCTTCGTCGAGGGCGACGACGGGCTGGGTCGGACCTGGCTGGGCCGCGTGTACATGAATCCGCCGTACGGCGCGACTATCGCGGCCTGGACGACGAAGCTTGCCTCCGAGCACGCGGCCGGCAACGTGACCGAGGCCATCGCGCTGGTGCCGGCCAGGACGGATACCGAGTGGTGGGTAGCTATGCGCGACACGGCTATCTGCTTCGTGCGCGGGCGGCTCAAGTTCAGCGGAGCGGCCAACTCGGCGCCGTTCCCGTCGGCCGTCGCGTACTTCGGCGAACGCCGCGATGACTTCGCGGCCGCGTTCGGCGAGATCGGCGATATCTGGACTCGGCTCGATGACGAGCGGAGGTGACATGGCGACGAGGACGCTGCGCGATACGCCCGAGTTCGAGCTGGGGCGCCGAGGCGAGCAGGTGGTTGCGGCCATGCTGCGGGCGCTCGGCTACTGGATCATCCCGAGCTACGACTACGCCGGCCCCGACGGGGACCGGGCGCCGAGCATGCGGGGCGACGACGGTGCACTGCCGATCCCGGATCTCGACACCGCCCGGGCAGGCAAGCGGCGTTGGGTCGAGGTCAAGACCAAGAGTATGGCGGCGTTCCATCGGGCTACCTACCAGTCGGTGCACGGCATCGACCTCGACAAGTTCGAGCGGTACCTGGATGTCGAGGAAGTAGGCGGCGTCGAAATCTGGCTCGCGTTCTACGAGCTCGATACGGGCATGGTGCTCCATCAGTCGCTCAAGCATCTCGCGTCGGTGGTGCAGCGCTATGACGGCACGAAGATGGGTCCGTACGGCATGGCGTTCTTTCCGCGCGCCGAACTGCTCGTGCTCGGCCGCGTCGTCGCCGATGAGGACGCGCCGCTCGCCGTCCGTTTCGAGCTTGCCCTGGATGCACCACGGTAGTTGAAAGGACACTCGATGCGACCCCTGATGCTCGGCGTCCTGCTTGCTTTCTTGCCCGCGGAGCGCACGGCCGATGCGGCGTATTGCTACCGAGGATTTGTGACCGGATACGTTCGGGGCGAGCATTCGGGCCGTACGTTCGACGGCACACCGATCGCCACGCGCGAGCCGATCGCGGCGGCCGGGTGGGATATCCCGATCGACTCCGTGGTCGAGATCGCCGACGTCGGCACCTTCCGCGTGGCGGATCGCGGACGGCTGGCGAACGGACAGATCGACGTGGCGGTGTGGACGCGGGCTCAGGCGTACCAGTTGACGGGCACACGCGACATCTGCGTCTACCCGCCGGAGTGAGGATGACGATGGATCACACGCAGAACGGCGTCTCGGCGGCCCCGACCTCCGACGCGCCCGACATCGACGCGCTGAACACGTCCGAGCTGCTGGCGTTACGGATCGAGATCCGCGAGCAGATCAGCCGGCTGTTCATCGAGAAGCAACGACTCAACGGCCAGATCCACGCGGTCGGGACCGGCACGGCCTGGGCGGGGACGCCCGACGAGCGGTGGCTCAGGGCGGCACGACGGACCATGAACACGGCGATCACCGACAAGACGCTGCTGCTCGACCGCATCAAGCTGCGCCTGTTCGCGCTCCAGAGCGAGCCCCGCCCGAAGAACCCGCCCAGCCCGGGGAGCACGGCCACGACACCCGACGAGCGCGCAGCCAGGCTCGCCCAGCTCGACGAGGCTGGCCCCGACCGGCTGCTGCTTCGCGTCGCCATCGTGGTGCGCCGGGTGCTCGACGTGGCCGGCGGTGACATGCTGGCCGAGGAGGAGCGGCGCACGCTCGGCGATCTGTCGTTCTACCTGCGGCAGAAGTTCGGGAAGCCCAGGGTGCGGGAGACCAGCCTGCCATGACCTACCTCGACACAGATCCCAAGCTCTCGCGCCACGCCTGGCGCTGGCGGCTCGGCGATATGGCCGAGCTGCACGGCTGGCACGTGCGGGCGTTCGGCGCGGACTGGGAGCCGGACTTCCTGCTCACGCGGCGGCCGCGGGTGCTCTGGCTGTTCGCGGAGCCTGATCGGGGCAGGCTGTCACGGCCACGTTTTGCCGCGCTGGTCGAGCTGCGGGCGTGCGGGCAAGCGGCGTTCGTCGCCCGCCCGCACGACATCGAGAAAGTCACGCGGCTGCTGGAGGGCCCCCGAGCATGTCCGTGATGAACGAGGTGATCGAGGCGGCGTTTGGCGACGAGTACGCGCGGCTCAAGCACGACGGGTTCGACGCGCTCGTCGAGAAGCGACTGGACGAGCTACTCTACCGGGTCTACCGCCGCGGCTACATCCGCGGCCACGCCGACCGATCCCGCGAGGTCCAGCAGGGCGAGGAGCAGGCGCGCCGCGAGGGACGGTATCCGATGAACGTGGACATCCGCTACGACGGTGACCGGCTGATCCTCGACGGCACGGACCGCACGCCGCCCCGCCCAGGGGGCGACCGGTGACGGACTCGCCCGACCGGCTGCTCCTCCGCCTCGTGATGGTGACCTGGCGGGTGATCGACGTGGCCGGCGTCGAGATGCTGGACGAGGCCGAGCGCCAGGTGCTCCGCGACGTGTCAGGCTACCTCCGCACGAAGTACGGCTCGCGCACACCAGGGGGTGAGGATGGTCGTGGTGGTCGTACACCCGAACGGGACTGACTACGTGGCTGAGGTCGACGGCCGCTGGGTCCGCTGGCCGGCCGAGCGCAACGGCTGGAGAGACCGCAAGCCGTGCGACCCGGCCGAGGCCGAGTGGGACGAGCTGCCGGAGCCGCTCTCCAGGCTCGCGCTCAGGCTCTCGGGGGCTGAGCCGTGAAGGCCTCCGACGTGCCGATGTCCCGGGTCGCGGACGTCCCGATCAGCATCGGCGAGCACCGCGTCCGACGGGGAGCGGCGATCGCCACGTTCGCCGAGCGCGTCCGTGGCCGGCGGCTCGAGCGCGGGCTGTCCCGTGCAGCGCTCGCGGCCGTGGCCGGCGTCGCCCATGACACGATCGTCAACGTCGAGCGCGGCCACCACGAGCCGAAGGCGTACACGCTCGCGGCGATAGCCGAGGCGCTCGAGACCACGATGGACGCGCTCTGGCACGGCGACCCTTCGACAGGCTCAGGGCGAAGCTCGGTGTAAAAAGTCAAAAGTGGGTGTATGATGAGGACAATTCGTGCCCCGGGGGTGTGCCGTGCCTGCGACCAGCGCCAAGCAGCAGCGAGCGATGGGGGCGGACCTCAACCGCGTCCGGTCGGGCAAGAAGAGTCGACTCGGCATGACCGAGTCGCAGCTCGAGGACTTCGCCCGGAAGCCGAAGAAGAAGCCGAAGGGGTACGGGAAGTGAGCCTCGGGACGCTGGTGGCCCTGCTGGTCCTGATCGTTGCCGTCGTCCTGCTCGTGATCGGGCGGATGGACCCACTTGAGGCGGGGATGTTCGCCGCCCTCGCCCTGGCTGTCCTGCTGACGGCGGTTCCATTCCCGTGGCGGGTCTCGGCGTAGCCGTGGCAACGCGCGAACTGGCGCCGGCTAACTTGTGGACGCCCGATCAGTTGGCGTTTCAGGCGTGGTTAGCCCTGCCGCCATCCCAGCGCGAGCCGCGCTCGCAGCAGGCCCTGGCGCGGCAGTTGGAGGTGCACGAGGTCACGCTGTGCACCTGGAAGAAGCTGCCGGGCTGGGGGGACGCGGTCTACGCCCTGGCCTTCGAGCGGCTGCGCGGCGAGCTCGTGCCCGTGCTCGGCGCACAGATCGCCGAGGCCAAGAAGGGCTCGCTGCCACACGCGCAGTGGCTGTTCCAGCTTGCGGGCCTCTGGGAGCCGAAGGCCGCGCTGACGGGCGGCGACGGCGGCCCCCTCCGGATCGTGATCGAGACCATCGATGATCGCCGAAGCCCCTAGGGGCGCGTACGCGCTCAAGCTCTCCGCCACGCAGCGGGCGTTTGTGGATGACCCGCATCCGTTCATCTTGTTGGTGGGGGGCGTTGGATGCGTGGCGCCCGAGACCCTCATCGAGGGCGTGCCGATTGCGGAGTTGACGACACCCTCGGTGGTCAGGACGCTGGCAGGGCCGGCCTGGGCGACGCCAGCCTTTCGAAAAGGGCGAGCGGATCTATATCGCGTCCGGACACGATCGGGGCGGGAGGTGGTGGTAACCGTAGGCCACCGGCTTCTAACGCCATCAGGGTGGCGTCGACTGGCTGACCTCGGCGTCGGAGATGCTGTAGCCGCTGATGCAGCAGCGTGTGATCGCGACGACTGGCGAAGAGGACCAGATTGTCGGGGTCATTGTTGTTCGGGTGCTCGTCGATATGATGGATCACCCAGTCTGGATGCAGCGGATGTCCTAGACAGATGGCCGCTACTTCGTACGATTCTCGCCGATACCAGTGCACCTGCCGTGCTCCACCCTTCCATTGCGAATTCTTGGGGCCTCGCGGCCGCGATTCCATCAGCCCACGCCGCACTGTTCCGTGTGTCCGCAACCGACGGCGGATTACCTCGTCATCGACCCCGTACGCCGCTCCCAGGTCGAGCGTCGACTCGCCTGCCAGATAGCGCCGGGCTACCTCGTCCATCGGCAGCGCATGCACGGGCGCTCGCTTGCCTCGACCGAGGTGGACCCCCAGACGGCGCATCCGATACGACACCGAGGCCGGGGCTAGCCCGAATCGCTCAGCGACTCGATGCTGGTTCTGGAGCTCCGCGAACGCTGCCAGAAGCTCCTCATCCGAGCATCGCCGTTGATACCCACCCTTGCCAATGCGGATGCCATTGGCGCGCAGGATGTCCGACACGGTCGACTGGTGCAGCCCCAGTTCTGCCGCCACTCGAGCCTGCGTGCCGAGGCGACGATAGGCTGCCACGACGGCCTGATGATCGATCCGATTCATGCTGTTATTGTACGGCATGGTGGGACGACATAGAAGACATAAGGTTCGTGCGACAGGGAGAGTTCTACGACCTCTCGGTGCCTGATGGGGCGCATTATGCGGCGCACGGACTGTGGCACCACAACAGCGGCAAGTCGTACGCGGGCGCCGCACGAGCGATGGTGCGCCGCTTCGGCAAGCAACGCCCATCACTGGGACTTGTCGTCTCGCCGACCTATCGGATGCTGCGAGATGCCACCTGGCGCACCGCGCTCGACGTCTGGGCACCGCTCATCGCCAGGGTCGTGCAGAACGAGCACCGCGTCGAGCTCGCCACGGGCGACGAGGTCATCTTCAGGTCCGCCGACGACCCCGAGCACCTCCGTGGCCCGAATGCGGGCTGGGCGTGGCTGGACGAGGCCGCCCTCTGCCACCCCGGCACCTGGCCGATCGTGATCGGCCGGTTGCGCCAGCACGGCGTGCTTGGCGAATGCTTTGCCACGACGACGCCCAAAGGCATGAACTGGGTCTATGACGTCTGGATCACGGGTGCGACGGATCAGACCTCGGTGCACCGCGCGACGACCGCACAAAACCCGTTCATCGCCCAGGCATTCGTCTCGAGCCTGCGCTCGCAGTACAGCGGCGACTTCGCGCGGCAGGAGCTGGAAGCGGAGTTTATCGCCGACCTCGCTGGCGCCCTGATCGAGTGGAGGTGGCTCGATGAAGCCCGATCCAAACCGGCAGCCTACGATCCAGCGGCTGGACCCGTTCACGGGGGACTTGACGTTGCAGGACCGGGTGAGGCGGAAAGTGTGCTCGTGCTACGTCAGGGCGATGCAATCCTCGACCTGGCCGCCTGGCTGGACCCTGACCCTCGCGGCGCCGTCCTCGCCCACCTCGCCCCCTGGCGGCACCGCGGCCTCGAGCGGGTCAACGTCGACACGGCCGGCATCGGGCACTACCTGGCCCGGCACCTCGAGGACCACGGCATCACGGTCTCCGACGTGAACGTGGGCGAGCGGCCCTGGTCCACCGACGGCGCCGAGCGCTGCGCGAATTTGAAGGCCGAGCTTTTTTGGAGTTTACGAGAAAGGTTCGCAGATGGCGAGATCAGCGGCCTGACCGATCGTACGCTTGTGTCGCAACTGGCCGGCCTGAGGTATGAGCACGATCCGAGGGGCCGCGTCAGGATCGAGAGCAAGCAAGACGCCGTGAAGCGTGGACTCAAAAGCCCGGATCGAGCGGAAGCCCTGATGTTAGCGTTCAGCCCAGAGAACCCTGAGCGGCTGCGCGCCTCGCTCTACGGGCTGAGGAGCGGCTGATGGCGCCCAGAAACACCGACCCCATCAGCCTCGACGGTGCGTTAGAGGGCGATCAGCTTGTTGCTCTCTGGCGCGATACGGATAGCCGCTTCACGGGTTCCCGTGAGCGCATCCGCTGGGCTCGCGACGTGCAGGCGAAGGACCCCTCCTCGATCAGCGCCGTGGGTGACATCGCGGGGCTTACCTTACCGCAACGTCTTATGGCAATTACTATGACCAACAGCATGTCCTCCCAGTACGGCGTCCCCGAGCTGACCCGCTACGGCCGCCCCTCCCCATCCGACAAGGCCGACGAGATCGAGACGATCATGAAGGCCACACTCGAGTCGCTCATCGACGTCACCGACCTGTTCGGCAAGGCCACCCAGGACGGCGAATGGGGCATCGCCGTCGTGCCCGCCGAGACCGACTGGGCGAGCGTCCCGACCTACTCCGAGGATGGGTACAGCTTCGACGCCGACGACCGTCGGCCAGACGACGAGGGCTACCGTGGGCGGGACGGCGCACGCTCGCGCCGCGCCTACGACAAGGACCGCGAGGACTGGCTGGCCTCGCAACAGTACGTCACCATCGACCTGATCGACCCAACCGACTGCGCTCCGATCCTGGTCCGAGGAACCCACGGCAAGCGCTTCGAGGCCAGGGGACTGGTCGTCCGGCGCCTGTTCACGCGCGAAGACCTGCTCGGCCGCGGCTACCGCTGCGACGCGCTCTCAGCCGAGCGGGCCACGCTGATCCCGAGGGGCGACCGCGGCAACAAGACGGGCAAGGGCGGGCAGCTCTGGCTGTACACCGCCTATCTGACCCTCTGGGACGAGGACGACGAGACGCTCGTGCCGTGCATCGCGTACTCGGTCGCGGGCCAGACCACCTACCGCCGTGACCGTGATTCCGGCGAGGACAAGACGGCCCTGATCGACCTGAGAAAGGACTACGGGATCACGACCCCGATGTGGGGGTATTACTGGGGCTTGCACTCAGCTGACCCCGACCCCGACCGCATGGGCATCCCGTTCATGGACGCCTACGCGGACCTGGTCTTGACGCTCGAGCGCATGCTGGCAGCGGGCGTGCATCACGCCGAGCGCTCGGCGTATCGAGGCTCATGGGTCGAACCTGGAGACAATGTTCCTGCGGCGGCGTATACGGAAACGGTGGAAAACCAGCTCCGACTGCGCCGCTTCGACCCTCCGTTGAGCGGCGAGCTCGTGACGGCCCCTGGGCGGGTGGTCCCCGATGCGCCGCCGCCGCTCGGCACTGCCGCCACGCAGATGATGATGGCGATCCAGGCCAACCTCGGGCAGACCGCTCCTGACCCCGCGAACCCCGCGGGCACGGGCGCCTCGGGCCACGCGATGAGCCTCGCCTCGGGACTGATCGAGGCCGCCCACGGCGACATCCCCCGCGGCGTGCTGGAGTGCTACGAGAGCCTGGCCTGCTGGGTCCTGGAGTGCCTGGTAGCTGTCATGCGGACGTACGACGTGCCGTACGTCCTCGACGCCAACGAGGAATTGCCGCCGGAGGCGCCAGGGAACCGGCGCTTCGTCACCCAGCGCTATGTTTTGACGGAGCGGGACATCGGCAAGAGCTACAAGCTCAGCGCGACCTGGCGCCAGAAGCCCGACCCGACGTCGATAACCCTGACCATGGATCGCGCGACGCGAGGGTACGCGTCGGTGGTCGATGTTCTGGAGGCTGCTGGAGAAACCAACGCGGTCCTGAAAATCGCCGAGATCCTGTACTACCGAGCCGTGATGACCCCCGGGAGTCCCGAAAACCTGGAATTGTCGGCCTATGTCGCCCGCCGGAATGGGGATGTCGAGAAAGCTCAGCAACTGGAGCTCCAGCGCCAAGGACTGCTGGCCCCACAAGGCACCCCGACCGCCGCGATTGCACCCGAGGCACAAGAGATGGCAGCCCAGGCCGGCGGTGGCCCACCCATGGGGCCGAGTGGGGTCCAGACAGGCGTCCGTTCGTCGATCGCGGCCTCGGTCCAGGGCGCCGTCGGCGGCGGCCCACAGACAGCGGATGCCCGCCTCGCTGGTGAGATGGGGATCCGCGTGCCACAGATGGGTACGGCCCAGGGGCCGGGCAGCAACGGGGCGGGGCCGGTATGAGCGTACTACGAGGCGGGCCGATGCGTCCTGATGACGCGCAGGATGACGCCTGGACTGGTGCTGTGCTTGCGCGCCAGCGCGCTCGCGCTCATGCCGCCTTTGCCATCAGGGGCGTAGGTGGCCAGGATGTCGGCCACGACGACCGCGCCGAGGGTGCGCGTCGAGCGGCCCTTGACGGACATGTCGACCATGTTGTCGGCCTGGGTGCCGAGCCAGAGATGCCCACGCCGCGCACGCAGCAGGCCGTTGACCTCGTACCACCCCTCGTCGTCGTTCCTGACACAAGGGCGCGTGTCGCAGACGTGGCCAATAATCATGCCGTCGGGGATCTCTCCCGCCGCCAATTCCCAGGCGCCGCGGTGCGCTCGCTCCCACCGCGTCGGACGATACGTGGTCCGCAGCAGGCCGTACCCGTTCACATCGGTCTTGCCGGTCCAGACCCAGCAGTCGTCGGACTTGCGGACCTTCTCCCAGAACGTGGTGCGCGGATCGACGGTGGCGGCAAGGTACCGGCAGGCGGTGGAACAGAAGCGGCGACCGGCTCTGACCTCGTAGGGCAAGGCGGGGTACGCAGCGCCGCACTGGGCGCAGGTACACTGTACGGGCATCGAAGAACCTCCTTCGGTGTCACGCCCCCGGCTGTCGCAAGCAGTGCGGGGGTATTCGTGTCGCATCAAGTATACCAGATGCGGTTGGTACGGCCGGCCCTGGCCGGTGCCAACGGGACTGCCCCGGGCGGCGCGGGAGGGCCGGTCTAATGCCGCGCTGTCTGCGTGCGGGTGAGGACGGCCAGGTGGCCCACACGGGCGCCTGGGCCTTCTGCCCGTGGTGCGGCGACCGGCTGCCGCCACCCCCGCCCCAGCCGGGGACCTGCGCGACGTGCGGTGCCCCGGCGGTCACCCCCGAGGCGACTACCTGCCAGCCCTGTCACTTCCGCCGCATCGCCGTCCAGCGCGCCAACGGGCACGGCATCCAGGAGGTCGCGTCGCTGCGCGTTGGCGGGGCCTCGTGGCAGGAGATTGCCCGGAGCTGCGGCCTCACCAGGCCACGGAGAGGCCCGGAGGACGTGCGGAAAGCTGCCTGGTACGCGTGGCGCGCCGAGGGCAAGCCTGGCGCACCACCGGAGCTGGGCCCCGAGCACGGCTCCCCGTACCGAGAGATGACCCGCAGCAGGTGGCGGGCCCAGCCGGCGGTCGCGGCCTACTTCGACGCCTGCGATGCCGCGCTGGACCGCTGGCTCGCGGAGGTGGCCGATGCCTAAGTCGCTGCCGTCCACCTTCGCCAACGTCTACGCCACGGTCGCCCAGACGCTGCTCAGAGAGCTTGGCGACTCGCTGGCCGTCGAGGCGGGCCCGCCGACCACGGTCGAGGTGGTGCCGATCACCGAGCCAGGGCGGGCGAAGGCGTGGAACGAGCCGCATCCGGAGGCCACCGACCAGGCCATGCGCGAGCTTGCCGAGCAGCGCCTGGCCGAGCACCTCGCCTCCGGGATGGACGACGAGAAAGCCAGGCAGGCAGTCGCTGAAGATTTAACCCACTTCAGATACCGAAAGCGCATGGAGCAGTACACCGCGGGCACGGTGTCGTGGGCCGAGCAGGTCCGCGAGGCCCAGCGGCTGAGCAGGGTGGCGTCACGCCATCCCGTGCCGCCACCGCCGCTGCCGCCGGCCCAACTGCCGGGTGTGCCGCCGATACCACCGATGGCCCCAGCGCCAGCGGGGACGCCACTCTGGCATGTCCCCGCCCAGACGCCGCCCGAGATGCCACCAAACATGCCACCAAACATGCCACCTGGCACCCCACCGGAGATGCCACCTGGCACTCTTCCACCCGGACCGCCGCCGCCGGGGATGCCCCCTGGCATGCCGCCGATGCCGCTGGGAGGCTGACCGATGGAGCAGTACAACCCGTATTTCAGCGGCAGCGTTCCGAGCGACCAGGAGGCCGCCGACCGGCTGGCCCGGATGTATGAGGCCGGCACGCAGGCGAAGATGAAGGAGCTGCAAGACCGCTACAAGCTGGGCAAGGCCCAGATCGACGGCTCCTATCGCGAGGCGCTGCTGCGGTCGGGCGACACCAGGGCGGGGATCGAGGAAGCCCGTGAGTACCACCGCGGGCAACTCGAGCAGGCGCGCCAGGAGATGCTCCAACTGGGCATCCCGAAGCTCCAGATCGACCAGTTCCTCGCCGCCGCCAACACCGAGATCGCCCGCGGCGAATTGCAGTACAAGCAGTACGCGGCCCAGGGCGACGTCGCCTACAAGCAGGGCGTGTTGCAGCAGGCCCGCGACGAGATGCTCCAGATGGGCATCCCGAAGGTCATGGTCGACCGCTTCGTTGCCGAGAGTAACGCCGCCTATCAGCGCGGCGAGCTCGGGCTGAAGCGTGAGGAGATGGAGCGGATCGGCATCCCGAAGATGCTGACCGACCGGTACAGCGCCGAAGCCCAGTCGGCGTACCAGCAGGGACAACTGGGCCTGACCGCCCAGCAGCAGCAGCAGCAGGCCATCGAGCAGCAGCGCCGCTACGCGCTCGATGTCGCGAAGTACGGCACCGAGCTTGCCTCCCAGCCCGACCGCTACTTCCAGGCCCAGCAGTTCGCAGCGATGGCGCCGCGGCTGCTCGGCCTCCAGGGCACGGCTGGCCCAGGCGGCGGGCCCACACCGGGCATCAACCAGATGGGCAGCCTGCTCGCCCAGGCGACCGAAGGACTCCAGAACCAGGCCACGCCGTACCAGATGCCGACGTTCCCGACCATGCCTGGGTACAGCGACCCGGGCGGCTCCCCGTTCCCACAGTTCCCGACCATGCCCGCGTACACGGCGCCCCCGCTCGGGCCCATGCCGCAGTTTCCGACGGCCCAGTTCGGGCCGATGGCCCCGCTCACGACGCCCTGGGGCACCACCGTGCCAGGCTATCCCGGCAGCCAGCCGCCAGGTGCCCCTGCCGACCCTGCCGCTCCCGGCGTGACGATGGGCGGCATACCCGACCTGGGTGGGCCACCCCCAGGCGAGTACTACACGACGAACAGCGGGGGCATGCAGGGCGGCGGGGGCCAGTCCACCCTGGCCCAGCAGTCGGACGCCCAGTACCAGGCGCTGTACGGCGGCGGCGGCGGGGGCTATGGCGGCCCCTTGACGGGGGGCGCGGGCGACCAGTCGTACCTGGCGGGGCAGTCGGGTCAGCAGTACGGGCAGCCGTCCTACCCCACGGGGACGGGCACCTATGGCGGGCCGACCGCGGGGGCGACGCCCACGTACACGGGCGGGGCGGCTGCCCAGAACCTGAGTGCGCTCCCGCCCGACGAGCAGGGCCGCTACCACCAGTTGACCGCTCGGCGCGCCCAGCTCCAGCGCTCTGGCAGCATGGCCGGCTGGTCCCCCGAGGACGAGGCCGAGCTCGGGCGCTACCTGGCCAGGATGCGCGCGCCGTCGGGCTACGGCACGGCCGACCCCCGCCAAAAGCAGCTCGCGCAGATCGCGAAGGCAAGCCCTCCTTCGCCTTTTGACGGGTTAAATGAAACGGATCAGGCGACCTTGAAGTTGATCGAGAGCGTGTACAAGCGCGGAGGGCAGGGGATTCAAGGCGGGGAGCTCGAACGGATGGGCAAGGCGCAAACCGGCTTCATGTCGAGCGCCGGAAAGCTTCTGGGGTACGACCCCGAGGACCTCTACCAGACGTATCGCCAATACCGCCCCTCCCAGGGCTCGGCGTCGTTGGCTGGTTGAGGTCGGGTGCCATGACGCTAGGTTCGGTCAGCAAGATAGGTGATTGCGGCCTCCAGTCTCTGGGCCGAGTCTCCAAAGGCGCCCAGGCCGTTGTTGCACGACGGGCACAAGGCCCCTCGAACCTTTCCGCTGACGTGGCAGTGATCGATCTGGAAGGATCGCGGCCCGTCGAATGCCTTCCGGCAGATGGCGCATCGACCATCCTGGCTGGTAAGCAGCGCTTCCAGATCGCTGGTCTGCATGCGGTAGCGAGCAAGCCGCGCCTTCGGCAGCCGACGGGCACGACCACTTTTCACCCACCACGTGCGGTGGTACAGCGTTCTGCAAGCAGAGCATCTGCGGTCAAGCCCATCCGGCTGTGTTCTGTCCGTCCAAAAATGGTCGGCGCCCTTGACGATCCCGCATTCCTGGCACCCTTTCTCGGATGGTGCCACGATGTCATCGGGACGCCGGCGCTTCAGCCTTGCACGCCGTGTGGCCGCTTGAGATCGGCGGCACGATATGCAGTATCGGCTGAGGCCATCAGTCGTCGAGCGGTCGCGGACGAACTGATCTCTCGGTACCGAAGTGCGGCACGCCGCGCACCAGCGGGGGCCGTTCCTGGCCGCGATGTCGAGTCTCCGACAGAGTGCGCACGTGGCGGAACTGGTCTTCAGGTAGTCCTCGCGCACCGTCCGTTCCTTCCCACAGTCGCACAAGCAGACCCAGAAGCGACGGTACGGTTTCGGTTCATGGCTAAAGCGAAGCACTGTGAGGCGGCCATACGTATGACCGACGAGATCGGGAGCGACGTACATGGCTTAGTTCATCACGAGGACGTGATGGCAGACCATGCTTGTCACGGTCGGGTCGTCGTCCAACTCCGGGGACGGCTCCATGAAGATGCCCTGGGCCATCACATCGTGACGGACGAGCCAGACGGACACATGCTGGCAGGCACCCCGCAGTTGGGCGTCACAGGCTCCGGATTCTCGGCAACTGATGACCTCGAGTCTCAACGTCTCTTTGGCGTTGAGCGCCGGCTTCAGGCCATCGTCCGGGTCGTCGAAGAGCGGGATGTTGCACCGGCCGCGCGGGTCGAGACATGGCCGGGGGGTGATACACTGGTCCTGCATCGCGAGACTCCTATTCTCGTGGTGTCACGCCCCCGGATGCCCCAAGCATCGCGGGGGTACTTGTGTCGCAACAAGTATACCTGCTCTCCTGGTAGGAGGGCCAGATAATGCCTCTAGGCTGGGCTCCCAAATCGCTCGTGGACGACACTGAAAATTGGAGCTTCACCAACTCGGCCAACCGCGCCATGACGGACCTGGCGACGATGGGCGAGCGGTTGATGCAGCCCGTCACGCAGCAGGTGCGGCAGGTGGTGGAGCAGGCCATGCCGGCCCCAGCCCCGCAGCCATCCCCCGTGCCTCAACCCGTCGTGCCGTCCGTGCCGCGCTTCAGCCTCGGCAAGATCGAGGACTGGCTGACCCCCGCGGGGCCGGCGCAGCCAGCGCCGGAGCTCGCTCAGCCGGCGCCGCCGCAGATGCCGGCGCCGGCCGCCGAGACGACGCAAGCTCCGGGCATGTTCAGCCTGCCCTCGCTGGAGTCGTTCCTGGGCCGGCCGAGCCCCGCGGCGGGCCCCGCCGGCCAGACCTCAGCTGGACCATCCGGTGCGCCAGGACCGTCAGGGGAGGTCCGCATCGACCGCTCCTCGCCGACGGCGTTCCTGGGCTCGTTCCGCCCAGCGGCCGAGGCTGCGCTGAGCGCAAAGGGCTACCCGACGTCGCTTGCCCCGATCCTGGCGGCCATCCCGATGAACGAGCAGGGCTGGCAGAAGGACGCGCCCGGCAACGCGTATTACGGAATTAAGGGCTCGAACCCTACGACGGGCGCGAACACGGGTCCCGTGGGGACGTGGGAGGACTACGGGGCGGGGCGCACGAACATCCAGGACACGTTTCGGGCCTACGGCTCGCCCACCGAGAGCGTCGGCGACTTCCTGGGGTTCCTGGAGAGCAACCCGCGCTACGCCCAGGCCGTCAAGATCGGCAAGCTCACGGGCGACCCCGCCCAGTTCATCCGCGCCGTGCACGCTGCGGGTTACGCGACCGACCCTGCGTGGTCAGACAAGGTGCTCTCCATAGCCAGGCAGGTGCCCGAGCGTGCCGCCACGCCACCAATGGCCACGGGAGGCCAACAGGCGCCACCTACGGACGGCCTGGACGTCCGCGGCCTGACCGAGGCGTACAAGGGCGTGCCGTACACGTTCGGCGGCCCTGGTGGCAGGGGCCAGGGCGTGGGCGCCACGACCGACTGCTCGGGGTTCGTGTCGGCTGTCTGGAAGAACCAGTACGGGCTCGACCTGCCGGCCCACACCGACGCGGCGTACAACCAGCTCAAGAAGCTTGGCGGCGCCGAGGTGGATGCCTCGCAGGCGCGGCCTGGTGATGTCGTGTTCTACATGGGCGCGGGCACGGGTGGGGCGATCACGCACCACATGGGGGTCTATGCCGGCCCCGGCACGGTGCTCGACATGAGCGTCTCGGGCGGCAGCGGCGTCAAGGAGCGTCCGATCGGGCACGGCGGCAGGTACGTGATCATCCGCGACCCCAGACTCAATGCGAGCGTGCCGAGCAGCGCGGCTCCACCGCCACCGATCGTGCCCACGGGGCTGGCCGAGGCCACGGGCGGCCGGCAGGTGCCGCAACGGACAGTCAACGCCGCCTCTGAGCAGCCGCGGCCGCTCAATCCCGTGGCGAGAGCGGTGGCGCCGCCGCCGGCCGTGGAGATCCCGACATCGAGCTACAACGATCCGACCGCGGGCGGGACGATCTCGCAGCCGATCGCTGCTCCTGCCGTGCATGACAACGTGCTCTCGGCGTTCCGCTCGGCCAACGGCCGCGACCCTGACACGAGCGAGCTCGCCGAGCTGGCGTCGCTCGGGTATGGAGCCTGACCATGGATGACGTGACGGGGATACCCGACCCCCGATTCCCCGCTCGAGAGGCGCTGCGGCTCCACGCGCTGGCCTGCCGGACCTGCGGCGAGCTCGTCTGGGGCAAGGGTGGCTCGTGGTGCGAACGAGCGGCGCCCCTGATTGAGGCAGAGCTCGCCGAGCACATCGAGGCCGAGCATCCTGTCATCTGTCTCCAGCCTGCCGCTCACGGAGTGAGCTGATGGTCAGCCCGAGCATCTCGCGCACCCTCCGCTGGCTCGCGGGCATGGAGGACGACGACCAGGCCGAGCCGCCGCAGTGGTCGGGGCCCGGCTACAACGACCCCACGGCCGGCGGGACGATCTCGACGCCCATACCCGGAGGTCAGGACCTCAGCCCGCCGTCGCCACCTCAGCCGAGCCTGTACGAGCGCGGCCAGCAGGTGCTTTCCGACGCCTTCCCCGCGGCGCAGCCCCGCCCACCGGGCCCCTCGACGACGGGCAGCATGGACGCGCTGGGCTCGGCCATCGGGACCATTGGCGACGTCGGCCAGGCGGTCGGGCGGGGCATCAGTGCGGTCCCCGAGGGGCTTCGATCGGCCGGCGAGGCCATCGACCCGTACCTGACAGGGCCGGCCAGGACCGCCCCAACCTGGGAGGACCCGCTCGCCCCCGTGCGCGAGGTCGCGTCCGCGGTCACCGACCCCTCAAGCCGCTACTTCGCGCCGGTCGTCGCGCCCAGGGCGTACCTGGAGACGTCCAACGCCTTCTCGGAGCCGATTGCGGAGGCCGCGACCGAGGGCATGTCCGAGACGCCGTTTGCCCGCGGGACCATCCCCGAGGCCGTGCCGTTCGTCGGCGGCAGCGAGGTCACGCTCCCCAGCCCGCGAGACGTCGGGCAGTACGCCGTCCAGGGCGCGCTTGACCCGCTCTCCTACGCGGGGGTGCCGGGTGCGGCCCGCGCCGGCCACCTCGGGCGCGGGCTGCTCGAGGCGGTCCCGCTGGTCGGTGAGGGGCTCGGCGTGGCGCAGCTGGGAGCCGCGGCCGGCAGGCGGCTCGGAGCGGCCGGACGCGGGATCGGCGAGGCCCTGGCCGGCAACGCCGAGCGGGTCGCAGCGGCCGACGCCAGGATGGCGGCCGAGGGCAGCACGCTGGCTCCAGGGACGCTGGGCGCGGTGCCTGGCGGCTCCAACCTCGAAGCCCGCATCGCCGCTGCCGAGGCGCGGCTGGAGCACGCCGCGACCAGGCTCGAGTCGGCCGACGCCATGCTGGCGCAGGCAGCGGACGCGGGCAGCCCAGCCGAGCTCCGGGCAGCACGGAGCACCTACAGCCCTGCCAGGTCCGCGTACGACGAGGCGGCAGCCCGAGTCGAGCAGTTGCGCGAGCAGCGGCGCATGGTGAGCCGTGACATCGAGGGCGCGGGCTACGGGCGGCCCGTCGAGGACGCGGGCATCGACACGTCGGCCGTGCAACGTGAGGCAACCTCGGCGTACCCAGGGCAGCCCGAGTCCGTGCCGCCGTTCCGAGACGACGCGCCGCGCTCGATCAGCCTGAACGCGGGGCTCGGGACGGTGCCGGATCCCGACCGGCTGGCCGGCGTGAACCGCGTGCTGGGCCAGGGCATCGCCTCGTCGGTCTCGGGTGGGGTCGGCGCGCAGATCAACGAGCAGATGAACCCTGACGACCCGTACGCCGGCCTCAAGGGCTTTGCGGCGGGCGCGCTGGTGCCGCCGCTCGCAGCCCGAGGCGGCATGGCGCTGGCTCGGCGTGCTGGGCGCTCGACCGAGCTCGGGAGTGCAGCCCGGATCGGCCTGGGCGACGTGCCGCCGAGCCAGATTCGCCGCCCGCTGTTGCCAGGGATGGAGACAGGGGCCCCGGCACCGATCGGCGAGGCCGCGGACGCGCTGCGACTCGGCCCCGAGCAGCGAGCGGGGGCGTCTCCGGTCGTGCAGAAGGTGCTGAGCGCCGCCGAGGAGCGCGCGCGGAAGATGGCCGAGCGCGGCGAGGAGCCGCTCTCGCCGCTCCGCTGGACCGCCGAGGCACTTCGGAACACCACCTACTCGTCGCTGATCGGCCCCGCCACAGCCGTTGGCAACGTCATCGCCAACGTCTCCGAGCCACTGCGCGCGCTGCCGAAGGAGCTGGTGCGCGCCGTCGGCCGCGGCGAGCCACGGGAATTCTCCCGCATGTTCACCGAGGGGCTGTACGGGCTGATGGGCAGCAAGGGCGAGATCGTCGACGCCATCAAAGCCCGTGGCCGGTACGCCGCGAACCCGGACCAGCCGTCCTTAGCCGAGCGCACCATCAACCCCGTCGGGCACCGGATCGCTGCGGCCACCGAGGTCGGCGGGCGCTTCTTCAGCGGGCTCCCCGATGCGCCGTTCCAGGCACTCGCCCTCAGGGCCGGCCGAGGGCGCGAGGCGAGCCAGGTCGCGACCGACCTCGGCCTCAAGGGCGGGGACTGGGACGCCTACGTCGACCGTTTGCTCGCCGATGTCAAGGCCGTGCAGGGCGGCGAGCTGCCGACCCTGCCCGAGACCCAGCGGGTCATCGACGCGGGCGAGTCGTACGCCAACCGCCAGACCTTCCGCGACGAGCTGGGCACGATCGGCAAGAAGGTCGAGGCGGCGTCGCTGCACAAGGTCCCCGTGCTCGGGCCGCTGGTCTCGCCATTCTTCAAGACGCCCTGGAACATCGCGGTCCGCACGGCCGAGCGCACCCCCGCGGGCTGGAAGATGAACAGCCAGGCGAGCCGGTTCGACCGCCACTACGACGCCGTCGAGGGGTCGGCGTTCCTGGCGGCGATGATCCTCGGGCCAGCCGCCGCGGGCGCCATCACGGGCAGCGGGCCGACGGACCCCGAGAAGCGCAAGATGCTCCAGGCTGAGGGGTGGCAGCCGTACTCGACGTACGTGCCAGGGGCCGGCGTCTACGTTCCCAACCGGTACTTCGGGACGTACGGCACGCTGCTCAACCTGATCGGCGACGGCCACGACACGTTGGCCTACGCGAAGCGCGACGAGGGCATCAACGGCTGGTTAGCGGAGGCGGCCCCGAAGATCGGCAAGAACCTGCGCCAGCAGCAGTATCTGACGCCGCTGGCGGAGATCCTCGACATGCTGGACGCACCGAGCCCAGGGGCTGCCATCGCGCGCTACGCGGGCCAGACCGCGGCCAAGGCGGTCCCGTACGCTGCGACGGCCAGGACGGTCGCCACCGCCCTCGACCCCTCCCAGCGGCAGCTCGAAGGCGGCGCGCAGACCTCGTTCGGCGAGCGTGCCGGGCAGGCATTCGAGCAGCAGGTCGGTGCCAGGTCGGCGCTGCCCGTCGCCCAGGACGTGCTCGGGCGGCCTGTCGAGAACCCGCAGCAGGGACTCGGGGCCTTTGGGCCTCGGATGACGCGACCGAGTCCTGATCCAATCGTCGGCGCGTTCCGTGGCGTGGGCGTCGATCTCACGGGGCCGCCGTCGTCGGTCGACGGCGTGGACCTCACGCCCGCCCAGCAGCGGGCGTACCAGGAGACCCTCGGACGTGAGCTGGCGCGCATTGCGGGCCCGACCATCGCCGGCCCGAACTGGGAGACGATGCCGCTGTCGGTCCGGAAGCAGTTGCTCGAGACGCTTCGTGAGACCGCCAGGACGCTCGCCGAGAGCCGGGTGCGCGCCGAAGGCGGGGCCGACTTCGCGCGCAGATCATCTGAGGCCACCGTCAAGAAGGCCCTGGGGCGGTAGGGAGGGCGAACCGTGGCAATCACGTTGGCACCAGGGCAGGTCGTCGGCCAGGGGGACTGGGACGCCCTCTTCACGCAGCACGGCGGCATGCGCACCACGCAGCAGTCGATCCTCCGCCCGCCCACGAAGGAAGAGATCCAGGCCGCGGCAGTCAGCGGCGACGACGACCCCGCGTTTCAGCAGCGCCCGATCTACCGCTACAACCTCATCGACGGCTCCCACGTCGAGGCCCGCACGTCACGGGACGGTGCGGGCTGGGAGGTCGTGGCGTACACGCCGAGCCAGAAGTACCAGCAGCAGCAGACGCCAGCGGCCCAACAGGGCCAGGCCGTGGGCTCGAAGCAGGACACCGACACGGCCGGCAACGTCACCAAGGTCACCACCTACAAGCGGCCCGACGGCACGACCTACGAGGTCATCGACTCGGTGTCGCACGCCCCGAAGCCCGCCACCCGCGATGAGAAGCCCGTGCAGGTCGGCGGGAAGAACTTCATCCAGGTCTCGACGGTCGACCCCGCCACGGGACAGAGTAAGACGGTCCTGCTCGACCCCGTGACGCGCCAGGAAGTCCAGCCGCCCGTCGAGCCGAAGCCCGCCCAGGCCGTCTCGGCGCCGTCGAATCAGAAGTGGATCGCCCGGCAGAACCCCACGACGAACGAGCTCGAGTTCGTCCGCAACCAGAATTACGTGCCCGACTCGAAACTCATCACCGACCCCGTCACGGGACGGATGCGGGTGCTGACCGAGGACGAGAACGGCAACCCCGTCCTGAAGGACCTCGACGATCGCACCACCATCAAGCCCGCTGACATCCCCGTCTTGCAGGCGAAGTACGGCCAGATCGGGCAGTCGCTGGGCGCGTACCTCCAAGACCTGAACGGGCGCGTCTCCCGCGGCGAAATCACCGTCCAGGAGCGGGACAACGCCTTCAAGGCGGCGCACCAGCAGGCCGAGACCCAGGTCAGCGAGATCAACTCGATCCTCGAGACCTCGAAGTCGGTCTGGACAAACCAGCTTGCCGAGCGCAACCAGCAGTATGGCGAGGCCGCCAACCGACGATCCTACGCCGGGTCCATCATGAACAACGCCGTCTCGACGGGGCGGGGCATCGCCGAGGGCGCGCTGCCAGGCTCTGGGCGGGCCATCGCCGAGGGCGTGATGACGCTGATGGACATGGGGCAGCGCTACGCTCAGGGCATGGGCGGGTTTCCCTCGATGCAGAACATTCCGCCGCCGCCGGCCCTCCAGCAGGCAGCCAGCATGAACCTGCCAGGCTTCGGGCCAGGCGCAGGGGCAGCCCCGCCGGCCGCGGGTGGACCGCCCCCACCCGGGCCGGCGGGTGGCCCGTCGGCTGTCGGACCCGTGGGGGCGGGGATCGCCGCCACGACCGCCGCGGCCGTCGATCCGACGCGGGCGAACGTCGATGCCGCCAACCAGGCCGTCGGAGCAGGGGCGCGCTCGGCGTTCGGGGCACTCGGCATCCCAGGGCCCAATCCTGCACCGCTCTTGCCGCCGCCGCCACCCGTGCCTGGGCAGGCGCCTGTTGCGCCGCCTGTCGGGCTGGCGCCGGCCGTCGGAGGCCCCACGCCATCACCGCTGCCGTTCACGGGCCAGAACCCCAACCCGACCCCCCTGGGCGCGCTGGGGTCCCAGTTCGGGGCCGGCATGGCAGGCTCGCCGATCGGGGTGCCGGCCGCTGCTGGCGGCGGGGGCTACTTTGACCGCAACCAGGAGGCGCAGGCGATGTTGTCCGCGTCCATGACTGGGGGCTACGGTGGCGCGGGCGTGGCTGACCCCGAGTGGGAGCGCGCCGTGCGAGCGGCGATGGGGATGGTCGGGTGACGACGCTCGAGCAGTTGGAGGAGCAGGTGCTCGGGCGGCTCAGGCCGTACTACTGCAAGGCCGACAACCCCTACACGGGCCGTCCGTGCCGGACGGTCCTGATCCAGGCGTGGTCGCCCGCGGGTGCCGTGGTGCGCCGACGGTGCAAGCGCTGCGGGGCGTGGGCGACGATCGTGGTGGAGCCGGACACGTCGAGTAGCGACGCCGAGTCCCTCGTGTTAGACTGAGCGCAGTTCACCCCTGGCCCCGATGCGGCCCTGAGCCGTCCCTCACGGGACGAGAGCAGGGCCGTTTGCATGCCAGAGGCCCCCGACGCCGCACAGCCTGACAGCGCCCCGTCCGGGGCCGCTCCCGACGCCGCTGAGTCCGCGGCGCCGTCCGATCACCGCTCCTTAGGCTCTCTGCAGCAGGCCTTTCGAGCCGATCCCGACGGCGCCGCGTTGAAGGCTGGCCCAGGGCGTGGCACCAGCGAGACACCGCCAGACGACGCGACAGCACCCGAGGAATCCGCCACGCCTGGTCAGGCCGACCAGGGGCAGGCGTCGAAGCCGGGTGCTCAGGGGGCGCTCTCCCGCCGGGGGGCGGCTGCCGCCATCTCCGAGCGGGACGCCGAGATCGAGCGGCTGGTGGCCGAGCGTCGGGCGGCTGATGCGCGGGCCGAGGCCCACCAGCAGCAGTTGGCTCGCGTCTATGCCGAGCAGGAGGCCGCGGCGAAGGCGGCGCTCGCCGAGATCGGCGACGACGCGGACTTCGAGCGCCTGTCTGGAGCCCGTCTCCGCAACCAGACCCTGACGTACGAGCAGGACGAGCAGCTCGACAAGATGATCGCGGCGCGGCAGACCGCACAGGTCTACTGGCAGTTGGCCGACCGCGGTCACAAGACGGGCATCGCCAGGGCGATCGCCGACCGCGTCCAGCAGCACGGGCTCGATCAGCAGATCGCGTTCGGCGCCGACGCGCCCGCGCTCGTCGATCACGTTGCCGCCGTCGTCGAGGCCAGGGTGCGGGCCGAGCAGGCCGAGCGCATCAAGGAGCTCGAGGCCGAGGTCAAGGGCCTCCGGACGAAGGCCGCGGCCAACGGGCGATCCGCCCCCCTGGTCGGCGGCGCGTCGGCCGGCTCTGGCGCTCCTGGCCGCGTGCCCGAGGACGGCTCCTCACCACTGGATTGGTTCAGGGCGGGCGCTGCCCGCCGTGAGCGCGAGGCAGGGCCTCGCGCCGCCCAACGGAGATAAGACGTGGCAGGAACACTTGCCGATCTGGCGGTGATGTCCTCGGACGAGTACGAACGAGGCGTTATCGAGCGCTTCAAACTGACATCCGACTTCATCTCGCTGCTTCCGCAGAAGACCATCAAGGGGACGACGTACAAGTACCGGGTCGAGGAGGTCGCCCCCGGCGTCCAGTGGCGCGACGTCAACGAGGGCTACTCGGAGTCCACGGGCGTGATCGCCCCGCGCATCGAGTCGACGATGATCGTCGGCGGCGACGTGTTCCTCGACAACGCGCTGCTCCGCAATGGGCGCTCGGGCGGCGACTCGCTCGACCTCAAGGCCGAGCAGTACGACATGAAGGCCCGGTCACTCGCCCGAGAGCTCGAACGGGCCTACTTCGAGGGCGATGATCTGGTCTCGCCCAAGGAGATGCCAGGGCTCAGGCGGCGCCTGACGGGCGCCCAGGTGATCCAGGCCGCGGCGAACGTGGGCGCCCAGTTGACGCTGGCGATGCTCGACACGCTGCTGGACGCGCTCGACCTGTCGATCGGGCAGCCGCACCTGTTCATGAACAAGGGCAACTCCCGCAAGACGACGAACCTGGTCCTGGCGCAGCCGGGCGCCGTCCAGGTCCAGTACAGCTCGATCAACGACACCGAGAAGCGGATCAGCCGCTACCAGGGTGTGCCGATCCATGTCGTGGAGGACGGCTGGGACGCGACGACGCTGCTGGGCTTCGACGAGGACCCCGGCAACGGCACGTCCACATCGTCGTCCATCTACGCCGTCATCTTCGACGAGCAGATGGGCGTCTGCGGCCTGATCTCGGGCGGCGACGGCGACCCGCTGGTGTCGGTCCGCGAGGTCGGCGAGACGACCGCACCAGGAGCTGCCCCCGGCATCGTCGGGCGTATCGAGTGCTATCCGGGTCTCATGGTCAAGAGCCCCCGCTGCTGCGCCAGGCTGCGCAACGTGATCGCGGGGTGACGCCATGATCGACAAGCGCTACCTTGAGAGCATCGGCGTCTTCCAGGACGCAGACGGGTCGTACAAGCGCTACCGGCTGCGGACGGCCAACGTCGAGTACGACCCTGGCGACCCGAGGGCCCAGGCCACGGGCAACGTGCTCGGCTACGACCTGGAGGAGATCCCGTTCCCTGTCGTGCTGCCGCTTGCGACCGACCCCGCCTCGATCGAGGAGGCCAGGGCCAAGGCGGCGGCGTCCAACAGCGACTTCTACCATCCGCGCTGGGGCTGGCTCCGCTGGGGCGTCAAGCGCGAGCAGGAGCACGCCGAGAACCTGGGCGCGGGCGCGGTCCAGTACACGCGGCGCCGGGTCGCCGTCAAACCGGGCCCCGTGGACCAGGTCGCGGAACGGAAGCCCGTCCCCGCGCCGAGAAAGGATGAAGCATCGTGAACGACGCAACCCTCTGCTTGCTCCCGTTCGGCACGATCAACGTGGCGAGCACCGTCTCGCAGACGGGCAAGTTTCTGGGTCGGAACCGCTCGTACAACATCGTCGGCCGCGTCGGCGGCGACGTGACGGGGGCCGGCGCTGCGCTGACCTTCATCATCGAGGAGTCCACCGCCCTGGCCTCGGGCTACGCGCCCGTCCCTGGCACCGGCACCGTCACGCTGACGGAGATGGTCGGCACGGGCGGCACCGCTCCCAAGCCTGAGATCCCAGGTGCGCTCGCCGTCAGGGTGCCATTCACCACGACCAAGGACTTCGTGCGCATCACGACGACGGCCGCGGGCACCTCGCCCGTGTTCCCTGGGACCTCGGTCTACGCCGAGCCGATCGACAACCCGACCGTCCCCTCTGGGAGGTAACCGTGGCAGAACCCACGCACGTCACCTGGGCCGACGTCATGCAGGCGTTCCACGTCGGCGATGCCTGCCAGCACGCGGCGCTGCCGCCGCTCGACACGCTGGTCAACCCGCCCGAGGAGCCGGTCGTGCCGCTGGGGCGCGATGCGAGCCTGCGGGTCCCGAGGTCGCGGCCGCGCTTTGGCACGGACGAGGACGGCAACCCGATCGAGGCGCCGCTGGGCGGCATCCCGTTCGACGCCGAGGCGGGCACCCTGCTGTCGCCCGACCAGTGGCCGAAGGCGGAGCCAGAAGCAGCTACAGCCCCCAAGGCGACCACGACCTCGACCCGTTCGACCAGCACATCCACGAGCTCGTCGAGCTAACCGATGCCGTGGAGAGGCGGCGCAGCCGAGAGGCTCCATGGTAGGAGGGCACGATAGTGCCACCAGGCGCGCCGACGCTCGGCGAGATGCGCCGAGCCACGGCTGACCGGATCGCCCCGTTTGAAGCGGGGCGATCCGGCGTGCCGCCGCTCGGGGCCCCTGACACCCGCGTCGGGACGGCCAAGGGGGCCAACCGTCGGCGGGTGGTCTCGGCCGACCTCGCGGGACTGGACGCGATCGGGTCGGCCCCCGAGATCCCCGGCGATGCCTACAAAAGCGAATGGCTGTACGTCATCACCGACCCGCCCGAGCAGCGCCGCATCCCCGAGGGCGGGTTTCTGGGGGCAGCCGCGCCCGAGGAGCTGCTCGAGGGGTACACGCTGGCGTCGGTGCCTGCGGACGAGGTGGTCGCTGGCATCGACCTCGAGCGTCCGCTCCCAGCTGTCGTGCCCGCGGGCACCGCGTTCGAGATCCACGCCGTGCCGCCTATCCGAGCGGGGCGGTCGCTCGGCTACCACGAGGCGATCAGACGGGCCTGCACCGTGATCCTGCGCGAGGACACCCTGACCATCACGGGCGTGCCTGGCAAGACCACGCTCGACGTGACGGCCACCTTCCCGTGGCTCTCGAACGTCGGGCTGTTCCTGTCCGCGCACCAGGTCCAGGCGACGGATGGCGTCGAGACCTGGGCCATTCCAGGGGCGACGCTCCGCTTCGACGGCGAGAAGGTCCTGCTGACCTCGCTTGCGTGGTCGTCGGGGTCGTTTCCCGTGCGGGTGCTCCGTCCGATCGGGACCTGGGTCAAGCCCGCGGGGTCGGCCGTCTGGGGCGAGTCGCTGACGGGGCCCGTGGACGAGGGCGACCAGGTGCTCGGGGACGCCGAGGCGGTCGGCGTGGTGGCGGCGTTCTACGTGGCCGAGGCCGAAGCGCTCGCCTCGGTCGCGGGGTCGGCCGCGCAGACGTACTGGCAGCAGCGCGCAGCCGCGCTCGGGCAGCGGTCGCCATTTTTGCGCGATCAGCGCTCTCGACGGGCGCCGACGGGGGCGACGACGTGGCCGGACAACACGAGTGTTGACGGTCCGTACCGAGGCAAGTGGGGCCCAGGATGGCGCTAGACGTGCTTCCAGATCTTGCCATCCAGGATGTTGCGGATGGTCTTCCGGCTGACGCCGAACGCCTCCGCGAGCGCCCCCTCTCCGAACCCGCCCTCCGTGCCGAGACGGCGGATCTCGCGGGCCTGCGGCGGGGTCAGTTTGGCTTGCGGATGGATCTGACCCCCGTATGCCCGCCCCTTCGCGTGCATGTCGCGCATGTTGTCGGCGAT